>Ga0136639_10000469_pt1 | contig 13283 bp, 15 predicted proteins | sample AntDrymUQ8592106_2_FD_113739 | JGI IMG/M metagenome (GOLD analysis project Ga0136639, IMG submission 113739) | Polar desert sand microbial communities from Dry Valleys, Antarctica - metaG UQ859 (21.06) | ecosystem: Environmental > Terrestrial > Soil > Desert | place: Antarctica: Dry Valley...
ATGAAGTTGTCGGCCGCCATTACGCAAAAGCGTGCCGTCCTCTGAGTCCTGCCTCGATTAACTGGTGTCGCTCTGGATGCGCTTCACGCGCTTGCGAAACTCACGCACGTTGTCGCCGCTGATGCGCGTCTCCCGCGTGCCCTTGACTTCGTCGATCTTCCTGTCCTGATCAGAACCCGTCACCGGCTTGGCCTCGACCACCGTTTCGCGCTCGAAGGCATGCGATTTGTCGGTGTTGCGGTAGTACCGGTACAAGTACCAGTAGAGTCCTGTGGCGCCGGCGGGGCCGAGCAGGAGTAAGGCAAGTCCACCATCGTCACTCATGAAGAGCTCCCCAAAATCACGAATGCAATGGCTTCAAGGAAGGTGCCAACGGTCAGTGCCGCCAGGATGAGTTTCCACTGCTGTACCGGCACGCTGCCCATGGTTTCGCCGGTGCGGCCGTTCACCGCGATGTAGTGCAGCATCCCGCCCTTGCCGCCCTGCTGGTAGGAGTAGAGCCAGACCGGGAGATACATCGCCACCCAGCGCGTGCCGTGCACGTCTAGGCGTTCCTGTTGCCAGCGCACGCCGCGATCGAAGCGGCCCACCGACCCCTCGACCTGGCAGCGGGCGATCGACAGCAACTGTTCCTCCAGGCGCGGGCGCAGGTGCTCCACGTCCTGATTGCGTTTCTCCGAGCTGAATCCCGACAGGTAGGACGCGTTCCATTTCACCGCATTCTTGGTGTCGAACGGCAGGATCGTGTTGATGATGTTGTTGGTGTTGACGCCGGTATTGAGGTTGCCGCGTTCGTTGGACGACTCCAGTGGCAGGTCGTCCACGGTGAAGTCCACGTGCCGGCCAATCTCATACACGTCAGCATCGTAGTACGTCTTCTTTTTGTCACCGCTGCCTTGCGTGTAGGTGCGCGTCAGGATCTCGCCCTGGCCGGCCACGTCGGCGCTCGCCTTGCCGTCTACGATCATGTAGGGCAGGTAGACGCCGACCACGTTCTCAGGCGTGAACTGTTCCTTGAATTCCTTCAGCGCGAACATCCGCCGCTTGTCCACGAACTGACGGATGCGCGCAACGGCATCGTCTTTCTTGATGTGGAACGGCAACACGGCGTCGGGTACCGCGCCGTTCGCCACCTGTTCGTTTACGCCAAACACGTGGCGGCACCAGTGGCAACGCGCGGTCATCGCGCTTTCGGTATTGACCGTCACCTCGGCGCCGCAGCCGGTGCACTTGTAGCTCATCAGACTGGAGGTATCGGTATCGATGTCGCGAGCGCCCTATGCCATTACCGTGCCCGTCAGCTCGTCCAGGCCCTCGCCGAATCCGAACTCCTCCTCGACCCGCTCGGCATGCCATTCATTGCGGCAGAACATGCAGATCAGCAGATCGCTACCTGGCTTCTGCCGGATTTCGGTTGCGCCGCATTTCGGGCAGCTGTTGGCACCGTCCTTGAGTTCGGCCGAAGAGGTATCGATGGCGACCGGGTCGGGCGCCAACAGTTCCTCACGGATCGGCTCTGGCAGGCTCGCTGGATCGATGGGCGAGCTGCCTGGCTGTGGCGGCACGTCCTGCGGCGATCCAGGGCCGGTGTACGGAGGCACCGGCGGCTGATTGGTGGCGTTCGACATGATGATTGCGCCGTTGCTGGCTTAGAGACCCAACGCTTTGGCTTTCAGCGCGTCGTAGTCGGCCTGGGTAATCAGCTCGAGATCCAGCATCTCCTTGGCCTTCTTCAATTTTGCGACCGGGTCGTCGGCAACCGGTGCGGCCGGTGCAACGGGCTGCTGCAAACTACCGATGCCGCCCATCATCCCCGATGCCATGCCAAGGCCCATGATGCCCGCCGCGCCGCCGTTTTCGCCCGCAGACTGCATGCCGGCCGCAACGCTGGCCTGCAAATTGGAATTGCCGCGTGAACCGGCCAATGCATCCGCACGCTGCACGGTTTTCAGGAGTTCCTTGGTATTCGCGTCGTATTCGATGGAGACAATGGCGGTCTTGACGATGGCCAGGCCGCGATCGGATTTCCATTGATAGGCATGCTCAACCGCATCTGACAAACTCTTGGCGAAACCCACCGAATCCTGCTGGAGTTTGGTGATGCGATTGCCCTTGCTCGGGTCATTCGTGTACATGCTGAATGCTGGCGCGAGCGAACCCACCACTTCATTGAAGAGTTGGCTGGCAGCGGCATTGTCGATGTCGGTGAAATCGAAGACCTGGCCGGGCTGCAGATACTTGGCCGGCACGAAATTCTTCACGAACAAAATTGGATCCACGATCTTCATCGTGTACGAGCCGCGCGTCACCGCGCCGACTTGCGTGCCCAGGAAGCCGTCGTCCCAATAGATTTCGGATTGCGTACCGAAGCGGTTGTCCGGCAGTTCCTTGAGCGAAACGAAGAACGCGGCCTGCTGGGAACCAGGTTGGCCACCAAACTTGAAACGTTCCCAGCTCTGCTTGATGAGTGGCGCCATCAGGCCGTCGCCGGCGAAGATCGACTTCGAGTTGAGGTCATCCGACCGCCATTCGTAGCCGCCGGGCTCGGCAGCGAAGCCGGTGATGGCGCCATCCTGGAACAGCAGCAGCCCGTAACCCTCGGGAACGATGATCTTCGAACCATTGGTGATGATGTTCGAGGAACCACTCGTGTTCGAACCGCGTCCTGCATTCGTGCCCTGCGGCACCGCGGCGAATAGCGCTGCCGTCGCCGGCAAACCGCCGGGAACCGTGTAGAAGTCCTTCCACTGGTCGCCGAGCATGCCGCCGACCGCACCCGTTACAGCCTGAATAAGACCCATGACATTTCTCCGCGATTCTTAGCCGGGCAACGTACCCAGCATTCCCCGAGAACTATACATTCCCCGGAAAAAATGGGGGCGGGTCGTTAGGCACCCTAACGCGGAATTACCGGCAGACGTTGCATCCTCGACGGCCCACCTGGAGTAAGCAGCATGAAGACAGCTCAATGGCACGATACGGTCGTGGCCCGCAGCGAAGACACCGTCGTGGTCGAGAACAACCATTACTTCCCGGCCGATGGGCTGTTGCTGGAGCACTTCCGAGCCTCTGACCACACCAGTACGTGCCCTTGGAAGGGCACCGCCCACTACTACGATGTGGTGGTTGGAGATGCCGTCAACGCCAATGCGGCCTGGTATTACCCGGAGCCCAAGCAGGCCGCCGAAGAGATTCGTGGACGGGTGGCGTTCTGGAAAGGCGTGCAAGTAGGCGGCTAGCGGCCTGCAGTACTTCTTGAAATTTCCATCACACAGCGGTTCGCAGCTCAATCAGGCGTGCAAATTTCAAGGAGTTACCCATGCGCCATCTCATCACCTTTGACGACAGCCCGGAGGAACCCCATTGGGTTGCGGTCAACGATGGCGTCATGGGCGGTCGCTCGAGCGGCACTCCCAACCTTGCTGCAGGAACCCTTATTTTCTCCGGCATGCTTTCGCTTGAAAACAACGGCGGCTTCTCTTCGGTGCGCAGCGTGGGGCGTGACTTTGACTTCAGTGACATCTCCACGGTCGTATTGCGGGTACGTGGAGACGGTAGGCGGTACCAACTTCGGCTGGCAACGGATGCACGTCATCGCGGCATTGCGGTGTCGTACGGGGCAGGTTTCGACACGATCGCAGGTCAATGGATAGAGGTGCGCGTTCCCTTGGCGCAGCTCCATCCAACAGCACGTGGCGCCAGTCTGCAGGGCCCTCCGCTGGATGCATCGCATATTCGGGAACTCGCGTTGCTGATCGCGGACAAGCGCGCGGGCAAGTTCTCGCTGGATGTGGATTGGATTGGCGTGGAGTAGACGGTGACAGCTGTAGCGCGCAGAGGGCAGGGCATAGCGGCAAGTATTCGATCCGTCTGGTGCGCCAGGCGGCTCATCCCTGCCCCCAACCCTGAAAGCAGTACGCTGATCCAATTGACGCGAGGTGAGTGGTGATGAGTTACGACGTCGATACGCCTCCCGTTGCCGGTTTGGTTGCCCCGGCCAACCTGCTGATCACCGGCGCCAGCAGCGGCATCGGCCAAGCGTTGGTGCGTGCGCTTTTGCACAACAAGCATGTCGGGCATCTCATCGCCGTTTCGCGAGCGGCCACGTCCAATGTCGTCTTGGGCGAGCTGCAGCGCGAACATGGCGCGCGACTTCAGTGCCTGGATGCCGACATTACCAATGAAGACGACATTTCCAGAATTGCCGGGGTGGCGAAACCATTCGATGCGCTGCATCTTGTGATCAACGCAGCCGGCGTCCTCCACGCCGACGCGCTTGCTCCCGAAAAATCAATCGAGCAAGCCAGCATGTCAACGTTCGAGCGTGTGTTTGCGATCAATGCGTTCGCACCGTTGATGTTGGCCAAGGCATTGTTGCCCCAACTCTGCCGCGGGCAGCCTGCGGTATTTGCTTCGCTCTCTGCCCGTGTCGGATCGATCAGCGACAATCGCGCCGGAGGTTGGTACGCCTATCGTGCCTCCAAGGCGGCGCAAAACCAGTTGATGAAAACGTTCTCGATTGAATGGAAACGCCGTAATCCCTTGGGAACCTGCCTGCTGCTGCATCCGGGAACTGTCGATACCCCACTTTCTGCACCTTTTCAGTCCAAGGTGCCAGCCGATCGGCTTTTCGAACCGCGACGCGCGGCGACCCAACTGTTGAGCATTATTGCCGGGGCGACGCCGCAAGATACCGGCCGGTTCCTCGCGTGGGACGGGCACGACATTCCCTGGTGAGTGGGTCCAAAAATGGTTGAGAATCTTTTGAAAACCCGGCTTACACTTTCCTGATCGCCGGCATTGGTCGGTTCCAGGGTGCTGACGACTGATGGATGCTTACGAACTCGCGCTGACGGTGGTGGGCCTGGCACTATTGGGTGCGGCATGGGTACCGCATCTTGTGAAGCGGAATTCGCTCACATTCCCGATTCTTTATGTCGCGCTGGGTGCAGTGATATACATGCTTCCCTTGCCGCTGCCAGCGGCGGACCCAGTGCGATTCCCTATGATAGCCGAGCGACTGGCGGAGCTGTCGGTGCTGGTGGCTTTGGTGGGTGTAGGCCTGCGCATCGATACGCGATTCGGTTGGCGACGCTGGGCGCTTACGTGGCGTTTGTTGGGCATCACCATGCCGCTCACGATCCTGGCTGGATTTTGGCTGGGGCAGGTATGGCTGGGTTATGGGGTCGCCACGGCACTCCTGCTGGGCGCGGTGCTTGCGCCAACCGATCCGGTGCTGGCGTCTGACGTGCAGGTGAATGCCCCCGGGGAGGGCGGCGAAGATCCGGTCCGGTTCGCGCTGACATCGGAGGCGGGCCTTAACGATGGATTGGCGTTTCCTTTCGTTGGCCTGGCAGTGATGCTTGCGCTCGCCGGCGCTGGCGAGCCGATGGACTGGGGCCGTTGGCTGGCACTGGATGTGTTGTGGAAAGTGCTTGGCGGCATCCTGATTGGCGCCTTGGTCGGCTACGCACTGATGCACTTGATCTTCCGCAGTGAGCGCGAACCCACGCTGGCCACCAGCAGTGACGGGCTGACTGCCTTGGCGATCACCCTGATCGTCTATGGCGTTGCAGAGCTGTGCCATGCGTACGGATTCCTGTCCGTGTTCGTTGCGGCGCTGGTGATTCGCCAGAAAGAACGCGACCATGCCTTTCATGCGGTGCTGGATACGTTTGCCCAGCAGTGCGAGAAGCTATTGATGGCCTTGATGCTCCTGCTATTGGGTGGGGCACTTGCCGGGGGCATCCTGCTTGCTTTGTCCTGGCGTGAAATCCTGTTCGCGTTGGTCTTTGTCCTGATGGTGCGGCCGCTAGCCGGATGGTTGGGTCTGTTTGGTACGTCGCTGTCACGGCGCGACCGCTGGGCGATCTCGGTCTTCGGTGTGCGCGGCATCGGCTCACTGTATTACCTGGCATTCGCGATGAACCACGCAGACTTTGCTGATCGAGATGAGTTATGGGCGGTGGTTTGCCTGGTGGTGTTGGTGTCGATACTGGTACATGGATTGAGTGCAAGTCGAGTCATGCCTTGGCTGGACTGGCGCAGGCGCGTGGAGCGCTCATGACGAACGCAAGTTTGGTGGGGCAGTGGACCGGTGAATCCAGCAAATTTCCCAGGGACAGGTTTGGTCGTTACGCTATCTTCGGATTTACGTCCACACAACGCGGTGGCCGTGATCCCGCCTAGAGTCGCCTGACGTTCAACGCTCCCTTTCGAGTAGACCATGCCATGAAGCCCGCACACTTCCCTTTACTGCTCGCGCTTATCGCGTTCCTGTTGCTCGCGTTGGCAGGCCCCGGTACGCGTCTTCAACTTTGGGAGTTTGGTTCCGGGTTCCAGTTACTGCGTTGGGCGGTCTATCTGGGTGCGGCTGCATCTGTACTGGCGTTGGTGATGCTGTTGTTGCCGCGGACACGTCGGCGGGGTATCGCTGGCTTGATGGTTGCGCTGGTACTGGGTGCGGTTGTTGCCTTCGTGCCTCTGAGCGGCCTGCGACAGGCACGCTCGGTACCGCCAATCCATGACATCAGCACTGACACCGTGCGGCCCCCTGAGTTCGTGGCCGTATTGCCGCTTCGTGCCGACGCTCCGAATTCGGCCGAGTATGGCGGTCCCGAAATTGCAGCCGCGCAGCTTGGCGCGTACCCGGACCTGAAAACGCATCAGATGAACGCTGCGCCCGCGCAGGCCATCGAGCGTGCGCAAAAGGCAGCGCGTGGGCTCGGCTGGGAGATAGTCGCCGTCGATCCCGCCGCGGGGCGGATCGAGGCGACCGCCACCACGTTCTGGTTTGGTTTCAAGGATGACGTGGTGATCCGCATTGAACCCGACGGTAAGGGGAGCCGTGTCGACGTGCGGTCGGTATCACGGGTGGGTGGCAGCGACGTGGGTGCCAACGCCGCGCGTATACGCAGGTTCCTGCAGGCGTTGGGCACCTGACATTCGAATAGCAATATTCCTTGGGGTCAGCCTTTCTGGCCCCAGATCTCCTCCAGCCGCGCATCTCGGCCACAGTTGTAGCGGTAGAACTTATACCGCACTGCATTTTTCGAGTAGTAATCCTGGTGGTATTCCTCGGCCGGGTAGAAGGTGGTGGCGTCGGTGATTTCGGTTGCGATCGATCGCCCGAAGCGCGCCGCGAATTTCTGTTTACTGGCTTCGGCCAAGCGGCGCTGCTCTACGTTGGCAGGGAAGATGCCGCTGCGGTATTGGTCGCCGCCATCGCAGAACTGACGGTCTACCGCGAATGGATCAATGTTGTGCCAGAACACATCCAGCAATGTTTCATAGCTGACTTTGCCGGGGTCGTAACGCACCTGCATGGCTTCCGTGTGACCGGTACCACCCGCCGAGGTTAGTTCGTAGGTGGGATTTTTGGTGTGCCCGCCGGTGTAGCCCGACGTGGTTGATATCACGCCCGGTAGCTTGTCGAACGGCGGCTCCATGCACCAGAAGCAACCACCTGCGAAGATCGCAATCGCCTCGTCCTGCGGGTTGCCTGATGACGCCGAAGCTGGCGCTTTGGTCGCAGTCCCGGTGTCTATTGCAGCGCCCTTGGCGGGAGCCGGGGCGACTTTGGCTGGCGCGGATTCGGCCATGCCTGCCTGATGGGATTGCGGTCGTGGGGCGCATCCCCCGAGAGCGATCAACGCCAGCACGGCCGCCGATGCAAACAGCACGGTTTTTTGGGAAGAATCATTCCGGAGCGGATTTTTCTGGAAGCTGATTCGCCGCGCTGCGGCGCGCATGGAAGCAAATCCGACTACCAAGAGGTCTCGCGTCGGTCTGGTCGCATGTTTCGAATCGTGTTTGGCATGGATCATCGTGGTCTGCCTCTAAGGGTTTTGTTTACATCACGCTGGGTTGTGTACGCTTTTTACGCTTTCGCAGATTCAAGCCCGGTGATTGCATGGGGGGCGGACAGAAGGGCAGCAGGTAGTGAGAAATGACCTGGCGTTCACCATGCATGGGTTCAGATGGGGTTCTCAGACTTGGGGAGTTATCCATGCACAACCATATCCGCGGCGTTGGGCTGAGTTTGGCTTCGAGCGTCCTGCTACTCCTCGCCGGCTGCGTCACCCCCGGGGGCTATGGCAGCGCCCCCGGGGGCTACGGGCAACCCGCACCAAGCTACCCATCGCAGTACGGTAACCAGATGCAAGGCACGGTTGACGGCGTTGATTCCGGCTACAACCGCATCTTTTTGGTCATAGACGACCCGCGTACTGGCCGGGATCAACGTGTCGAAGTTCGCTACGACGAGCGCACTCGCCTCACTTATCAAGGGCGTGAGCAAGCCGTCGAAGGCCTGGAGCGTGGCGACGTAATCCGCTTCGAGGCCGTGCAGTCTGGGCGCGAGCTATGGGCGCGCTCGATCGAGGTCGTTCGTAATGTACGCGACGGCAGTTACGGCGGCGGCTACGGCAATGACCTGCGCGGCTCGGTCGTTTTCGTGGATACGCGGGCGCGGTTGATCCGCTTGGACGGTGCTGCTGGTGGCTATGATGCGCAGGTTGGTTACGACGCCCGCACCACGGTCGAGTACCAGGGCCGCATCTACCGCCCGGAAAACCTGCAGCGCGGCGACATCGTGCGTGTCCAGGCGCGCCAGGTTGGCAACAACCAGTGGCTGGCAGAACGCATCATCGTGGAACGTTCGGTCGGTCGCTAGAACGTTGTCAGCAAGAGCTCCCTGCTTCCGACCTTCTAGCGCTTCTTCCTGCTGGTCCGTCTGTTGACGGGGCAGGTGTCTGCCTGTTGGTTTGCGCAGGTCTGCTCATCGCCATGCGTATGCGAGTCTCGAGTGTCAGGCCCTCGTTACAGGCAGGCCTTGATCCTTCTGGCGCTTGCTCTAACTCTTGCGGTCTTGAGTGCTGATGCTGCCGTGAATGGGTTTCATGCGTATCTCGCCTTCGTGCAATTCCTTGGCTTTGGATTTCGCCGATGCTGACTGGAACCCACCGCCAGGCTGCTCAGTTCCAGCATGGCTATCGAACGCCAAGTATGCCGGCGGCTGGCGATCACGTTGCTGCTTGGCATCAAGCAGCGCGCGCGTGTTTTTCAGTGCGCGTTTGGGTGTGATCTCAGTCTTGCTGCGAGCGCCGGTTGCGTTGGGCTTGGCGAAACGCTTTCCCTCACTAGTACGTATGCTCTTGGCAGGGGTGCTGTGCTGAGTGGTCGTTGCCGTTGGGGTTCGACTCGCCTTGGCTGAAGTCTTGGCAGGCGCGGACGTTTTCGCCACCTTGCCCGATTTGGTGCTGGCAGCCGTCAGCTGCTTTTTCCTTATGACAGGTTCCCCGGCGGCCTGGACTTGCTCCAAGCGGGTTTCGAAGCGTTGAAGCATGTCGTCCAGGATCTCGCCTTTCTTGCCCGTGCGCACGTTGGCGACACCGGAGATACCGAGTTTGCTGCCAGTGTGTTCGCGACTCTTTAGTTTCTGGCGCTGCAGCAAGTCGCGCGATTTGTCACGCAGCTTGCGTGTGCGCTCCACGCGGCTGGTAAGTGCTTTTTCGCTGAGCGCACGCAGCGCGGGATTTCTGCTATCGCCGAACAAGCCCAGTTCGGGCTGGGTCAACAAACGGCTGGCTTGGTCGCGAGTGATGGGCATGGCGGTCACCGACTTCGGGGTTTGTCCCATCTAACCAGTGACGGCATTTAGATATGGTGATCGTGCTGCGGGCGACTGCCGCCAATTACTGGTCATGCTTGTCATGCACCTGCGCAATTGGTCACCGCAAAATTGGTGGCCATCTCAACGGAGCAAGATGGCCCAAGCAGCGGACCCGACGATGCGTCACATCATGAGTCGGGTGTGTTCAGATAATCCAGGCTGGCCTGCAGCATAGACTCCATGCCAACGCGCAGCGCGTCTTCGTCAACGAAAAATTTCGGAGAATGATTGGCTGGCGCTTTCACCGGATCCTGATCCCTGGGTGTAACGCCGACAAAAAAATACACGCTGGGAATTGCCTGCGCGAAGAGGGCGAAGTCTTCCGAAGCCATCCATGGCTTGGCTTCTAGTACCTGCGCTTCGCCATTGACGCGCACCAGACTGTTGCGCACGGATGCGGCCAGTTTGTCGTCATTCACTAGGACTGGATTGCTCATCAATGGAATCTGCTCGTCCACCGTGGCGCCATGGGCGGCGGAAACGTGCTCCGCGATGTTCTTGAGACTGTCGAGTGCCTGTTGGCGCATGGCCGGATCAAACGTGCGCAAGGTGCCTTGCAGCTCCACCGTATCGGGCACGATGTTATAGCGCGCGCCGCCATCGACGATGCCAAAACTGAGCACGGCAGGCAGATTGCTGATGTTGAGCTTGCGGCTGACGATTGTCTGCGAGGCAGTGATGATCTCGGCTGCAGTGACGATGGGATCGACCCCATTCCACGGCATCGCACCGTGCGTCTGGCGTCCGTGCACGATCAGCTTGAACCAATCCGAGCCGGCCATCGTGGGCCCCGCCCGCACCGCCACCGTGCCTACGTGGAGCGAGCTGACCACATGCATGCCGAACATTGCATCAGGCTTGAAGCCGGCAAACAGGCCTTCCTTCAACATCAGTCCGGCGCCGCCTTCTTCGCCGGCCGGCGCGCCTTCCTCGGCGGGTTGGAACACGAACAATACGGAGCCATGCAGCTGTTTCTTCATGCCGGTCAGCGTCTGCGCGATACCCAACAGCATGGCGGTATGCGTGTCATGGCCACAGGCATGCATCACACCGGTCTGCTTGCCGCGGTATTCGCCCAATGCCTTCGAAGCAAAGGGCAGGTCGACTTCCTCGGTTACGGGCAACGCATCCATGTCTGCACGGATCGCCAGCCGGCGGCCGGGCAGGTCGCCCTTCAATAAAGCAACCACGCCCGTCCTGGCGATCCCGGTATGCACCTCCAGCCCCATTCTTTTCAGTTCCTTGGCCACTTGCGCCGAAGTACGCGCCTCGCGGTTGCTGAGTTCGGGATGCTGGTGGAAATCACGTCGCCATTCGGTGACCTGCGGCAGCGTCTGTTGCACCATGGCCTTTACGTTGCTGGTTTCGGCGGCGTGCAACGGCGAAGTGACGATGGCAGCAAGCGCCATGGCGAGCAGTGAGCGATGCATGCGGTGTCTCCCCGATAGTGATCCCCGATGCTAGCGCGTGCGTGGATTCAATGTGAGGTACGGCCGCACGGGTACCTATGGTAAGGGTGCAACACACGCAGCCCGTGTCAAGTGATTGCGGTCTGCGCACGTGACTGTTCTGTTCTTTCCGCTGCCGCTATCATCACGGCATGTCAAAGCTGCTACTGAACCTGCGCAACGTGCCCGATGACGAGTCCGGCGACGTGCGCGCAATGCTCGAGATTCACAAAATTTCGTTCTACGAAACCACCCCCAGTATGTGGGGCATTTCTGCGGGCGGAATCTGGGTGACGGAAGATGCCGACTTCGCAGATGCCAAGCGCGCGATGGCGGACTACCAGCAGCAGCGCGGGGTCCGCGCACGTGACGAATACGCCGCTGCCAAGCGTGCAGGCACTGCGGAGACCTTCGCATCAGTTGTGCGTGAGCAGCCGGCGCGGGTGGCATTCCTGGTGCTGGCGATCCTGTTCGTGTTGGGCCTGATGGCGCTTCCGGCCATCCTGTTGGGCGGCTAGGCGACGCAAGGAAGTGCGTCACTTTTTTCCTCAGGGGAAATGAGCTGATTCCTGTTTTTCGTATCAGCAAGTTGCACCACGCTTGCGGCCTGACTGCCTGCACGGGAGCCGCCAGAAAGCCGGGCGAATTAGGCCAAAACACTGAAAAGCTGGTCCGATAACGACTCATGCACGTCTACAGCGGTGGCGCGTTGATGTGCACGCCATCCACGACATACGGGACGCGCGATAGCAGCAAGGAAGCGGCAACAGCGATCTGAAAGCCTCTGAGGGAGATATCAAAAAGTCCCGATTCGTTGGTCAGAATCCACCGGCTGATTGACAACAGCAGGCATCCGATCAGTAGATCCAGGCATGCGGACACGGCTCTCACCAGATGCAATTAGCGCTCACGCAGTGCAGCGAGCGACCATCTACTGTATGTCCGGGCGACTTGCCAGCGGGAAAGTCGCGCGCGCTCTGTCTCACAAACAGGATCAGGCCGATGCCTATGCCCACCCAAGAAGATATCGCGTAGCCGGCGAACAGCGCGCCCGCCATTCCGAGGATGCCCGCTTCGGGTGCCAGTCAATCTAAATTCGCCCCAAGGACAACCCACAACCCGGGCAAAGGAATGACGTCGACGCAAATCTCGGTATAGGCTTCTTGCGTCATGACACCTTGGGTCGCTTGAGCACGCTCAACAAGGTCTTGGCGGCGACTTCCGACGAAGCCGGGTTCTGCCCAGTCACCAGATTGCCGTCCGTGACCACGTGCGAGGCCCAGTCGTCCATCTTGCTGTAGTCGGCGCCGTTGGCGGTCAGCATGTCCTGGACCAGAAATGGCACGACCTCGGTTAATCCCGACGCTTCTTCTTCGCTGTTGGTGAACCCAGTAACCTGCTTGCCCTGGACAAGTGGGGCACCGCCTGGCGTGCGCGTCTTGCTCAGGACACCCGGTGCGTGGCAGACGAAGGCGATGGGTTTGCCTGCATCGTAGTGCGTCTCGATCAGGCGGATGGAATTCTCGTCATTGGCCAAGTCCCATAGCGGGCCGTGGCCACCTGGGTAGAACACGGCATCGAACTCGTCGCTCACAACTTCCGCCAGCACTCGCGTTGATCCGAGCGCTGCAGTGGCCTCGGCATCTGCACGGAAGCGATGGGTGGATTCGGTCTGTGCATCGGGCTGGTCGCTCTTGGGATCAAGCGGCGGCTGGCCACCCTTGGGCGAGGCCAGCGTGATCTCTGCGCCTGCGTCCTTGAACACGTAGTACGGCGCAGCAAACTCTTCCAACCAGAAGCCGGTTTTCTTGCCAGTATCGCCAAGGCGGTCATGGGACGTCAGAACCATCAGGATCTTCATTGGGTGCTCCTACTAATTGAGTCGGCATTCTGACTTCGCGCGATGCAGCCCAGTGTGAAACAGGCCCGATTGTCAAGGGACGTAGGAGAAAGTTTGAGGGACATCAGCGCGTTTGATTCCCTCTCTTGTGGTGCTCCGTGCCGTTCTATTTTGTCAACGGCAGGATGCGTTCCATCAGGATCTTGTACTCCGCATCGATCACGTCCTGATTGGGATCGTGGCCCGCATGCTCAAGTATCACCAGATGCTTCTGTGGCGCGCTGATGCTGTCGTAGTAGCGCTGGGCGACCCCGGGCAGCGC
>Ga0136639_10000470_pt1 | contig 13273 bp, 11 predicted proteins | sample AntDrymUQ8592106_2_FD_113739 | JGI IMG/M metagenome (GOLD analysis project Ga0136639, IMG submission 113739) | Polar desert sand microbial communities from Dry Valleys, Antarctica - metaG UQ859 (21.06) | ecosystem: Environmental > Terrestrial > Soil > Desert | place: Antarctica: Dry Valley...
ATCAGGGCAATGAATACACGTCAGAAGCGAATCGTCCTTACTGCCATCGTGGTGATGCTTATCGGCGCTGGAATCTGGTGGTGGAAGCATTCCACAGTGGAACCGATCTTCTCGAGAAGGAATTCCGTCATGGCATCGCCCAGCGAGGTGCCCATGGTGATGTCTCGCTCAGTTCACACATCGCCAGCGGGGAGGTTGTCGGATGAAGCACCTGACCGCTGCGGCATCGCGATGCGCGATGCGTTCAGTGCCCGGGCCAGCGCTTTGGCACAGCGCGAAGACGCAAATTCGCAACTGGCCTATGCGCTGGCAGTGCCCTTCGACGCCCGGATCGATGTTGATCGCATGGATCCCGTCGCTCTCGAACGCATGTTGGAACAACGCTCGGCCAGCGCAAAGCGCGCGTTGATGCGTGCTGCCGAATTGGCGCCGGCCAGTCCCGACGTACTGTTCCTGGCGGCGACCCAATGTGGAAGCGGTGAGGCATGTCGCAGCGTGCAACAGGCCTTGCTGGCCGCAGATCCGGACAACATGGCGGTCTGGTTGTACGAAATGAGCTGGGCGGACAGGCGCGATGATCCTGATGCCACTCAGCGCGCCTTCAAGCGTGCGGCAAAAGCAACACGCAATGACAGCTACGCCCACAGCGCTCTACAGGTTCTGGTAGAAGCGTATGGCGACTTGCCATTGCCGGCGGAGTGCTCAAGCGAGCAAGCGAAAACAGCGATGCGGCGCAAAACCGGGATGGATCGTGACCTCAGCATGCTGGATCAGGCGTTGTTTCTCGCCAGCGCCTCGCGGGTGATGCCGGCTTATAACGGCATTCGCTTGCGCTGTATTCCGCAAACGCAAGAAGCCATGGGTACCGCCGCTCCAGCTGGCTGTAGATCATTCATGGCCAAGATGGCCGATAGCGATATCTGGATTGAACGGGCCGTCGCACTGGACGTGATGGTGCAACTTGTAGCCGATAAGCCGGACGCGTCTGCTTGGCGTGAACGGTATCGCAGGGATCGCTGGATGATGGCGCAAGTGGGAGAAGCTGACATCCAGCGACTGTTGCAAGCCGAGGACTATTGGCTAGATGAAGGTCGCGCGATGCAGGCGGCGCTTGAAGTCGTGGGCCGCTGGCCACCACCCACCGACTGGCTGCCGGATGATGCGCACGCACGCAGTCTGATCCAGACCGGCCGTCCGCCACCGCCGAGAACGCGCTGAGGTATTCCGACTGGATGATCCGCCACACCACGTCACGGCTGGAGTAGGCTGGCTGTACGCAGCATGCGCCACTGGGGAGAGCGCGTCGCATGGCATGGAATGATCTGCACGTGATGGTGGTGGAAGACCACGGCTTCCAGCGCCGGATAGCGGTGCGCCTGCTCACGGAGCTTGGCGTGAAGCAGGTACTGGAATGCGTCGACGGCTTGCATGCGCTGGAAATATTGCGCCAGCAGCCTGCACCACTCGACGTGGTGTTGGTGGACCTGGACATGCCGGGCATGGACGGCATCGAATGCATCAGCCACATCTCGCATGAGCACCTTGCACGTTCGGTGGCGGTGGTCAGCGCGCTGGACCCGGCACTGCTCCACACGGTGCAGACCATGGCGCGTGCCTATGGATTGCGCGTGCTGGCCAGCGTCGAAAAGCCGTTGACGCGAGACAAACTTGAAGCGGTACTCCATCGCTTCGACGAAGACATAGACGAAGATCCGTCCGACGCACTTGCGGAATTCTCGGTGCCGGAACTCACCGAGGCGCTCGCCAGTGGTCAGATCTTGGCCTGGTTCCAGCCACAGGTGGATTTCGCAAGCGGCAAGGTGATTGGTGCCGAATCGCTGGCCCGCTGGGAGCGCCCTGACGGGAGCGTGGTGCGTCCAAGTCAGTTCGTGCCGATCCTGGAGCGCGAGGGACTTGCCAATGCATTGACTGACTGCATGCTGGAAGACGCGTGCCGCTGGAAGCAGCGCTGGGACCACGGCGGCAATCGGATCAAGATGTCGGTGAATGTCCCTGCTGTTGCGCTGGCAGATCCCTCGGCGGCGGATCGCTATCAGGCGATCGTGGAAGCTCACGGCATCGCCCCTGAGGAAATGATGCTGGAGATCACCGAGAGCTCGGTGATGTCCGATGCCGCGCGCGGGCTTGGGCTGCTGGCGCGGTTGCGGCTCAAGGGCTTTGGTTTGTCGATCGATGATTTCGGAACCGGCTATTCCTCGCTTGCGCAGCTCTCGCAGATCCCCTTCACCGAATTGAAGATCGACCAGGGCTTCGTGCTCGGTGCGCATGCGCAACCGCGCAAGCGTGCCGTGGTGGAAGCCAGTCTGGACCTGGCGCGCAAGCTGGGCCTGACTACCGTCGCCGAGGGTGTGGAAAGCATCGAGGATTGGCAGATGCTGGCCGAGCTGGGTTGCGACATCGCGCAGGGGTATCTGATTGGTCGGCCGGTCCCGGGCAGTGAGCTGCAGGCTGTGATCGGGCGCTGGCGCAGGCCTGCCTAGCGTCATCGGCGATGAGATTCGACCCCTCGAAATTCGGTCTCCGCCACCAGCTTCTGGGCTTGTTCGGCCTGTTTCTGATCACGGGCGCCCTGGTATTGATGCTGGACGAGATCAGCCAGTATTATGCTCGCCAATCACTGGTGGCGATGAGGGACGATGTGCTGTCCGGCATGCGCCGGATCCGGCGCCTGTCCGATGCCTACAGCCTGGATGTGGTCGATACGACGTTCAGGACGCGCAACGACTTGATCGGCTGGGATGATGGCCTGACCGTCCTGGACAAAGCACAGCAGACCACGGAAACCGAATGGACCGCCCTCCAGCAGATGGACCTGGGCCCAGAAGACCGCGCGCTGGTGGACCAGGCATTGCAGGTGCGCCCACGCGCTGATGCGGCGATCGCAACCCTGCGCAGGATCCTGCAATCCAAGGACATCCGCGCACTCGGGACGTTTGCCGATCGCGAGTTGTACATGGCGGTCGATCCTTTGGCCGAACGCCTGCAGTTGATCGCGGACCATTCCCAGTTACGGGCCGATGCGCTGGTGCAGGCAGAAATTCGCCGCGGGCAGATAGTCAGCAGGCTACGGATCGTCCTGTCCTTGCTGTGCTTCGTGCTGGTCGTGCTGTTCGGCCGACGCATCCTGCGCAATGGCTACCGCGGGGTGGAAAGCCTGACCGGGCTGTCACGAAGCATGGTCGCGCACGACTACGAAGCTGAACCCCGTTACCGGCCGACCGGCGAACTTGGCGAGGTAATGGACAGCTTCCTGCGCATGCGCGGGCACGTGCAGCGGATTGAAACCCAGCTGACCGACCAGCTGATGAGCAATGATCGCGTGCGTATCGCGCTGGAACGGCGCGAGAATTTCCAGCGGCTGTTGCTGGAAGCGGCTCAGACCGCGATCTTCGCCGTTGCCGAAGACGGCACGTTCTCCCAGGTCAATCCCTTCGCAGAGCAGATGCTGGGCTGGCCGGCTGGTTCACTGCTGGGACGTGAGCGGATGGACGTGATCCTGGACCCGGACGCATTGCAGTCGTTGTCACACCACTTGAGTGGTGCCTACGGGCAACCGATCGCCGCCGACTGGACCGCGTTGCGCGCACTGGCCCAGCATCGCGAGCCGCCGCGCGAATTCGTATTGCGTCACCAACGTGGACGCACCCTGCCGGTGTTGCTGGCGTTGTCGCCCATGCGTGACGACACCGGGCTGATGGTGGGCCTGCTGGTCGTGGCCACCGACTTGACCGTGCCCAAGCGTCTGGAGCGTGCGCTGCGCGACAGCGAGACCCGTGCGCGCGACGCCAGCAAGGCCAAGAGCGCATTCCTGGCGGCGATGAGCCACGAAATCCGTACGCCGATGATCGGCGTGACCGGGATGATCGAGGTGCTCAGCCTCACCCCGCTGGATGCCGAGCAACGGCAGTCACTGAACGTGATCCAGGCATCTGCGGAGGCCCTGCTGCGGATTATTGGCGATATCCTGGATTTCTCGAAGATCGAGGCGGGTCGGCTGGAAATTGAGCCGATCGCCATCTCCCTGCCCGACTTGATGCGCAGCGTGTTGGCAAACCATGCCGGTTCGGCATCGAGCAAGGGCTTGTCGCTGGAATGCCAGATCGACCCGAAAGTGGGACCGGCGCACATCGCCGATCCAGTGCGTTTGCGGCAGATCGTCGGCAATTTCCTGTCGAATGCGGTCAAGTTCACCGATCACGGGCGGGTCCTGGCCGTGCTTGAAGTCGCCGGCAGCGATCCGCATGACGGCACCCATGGCAGCGATGAGCTGGTGTTCCGGGTCACCGATACCGGTATCGGCATCAGTGAACAAGCGCAGGCGCGCCTGTTCCAGCCGTTCTCGCAGGCGGAGGCCGACACCACGCGTCGTTTTGGCGGCACCGGCCTGGGCCTGGCGATCAGCCGGCGGCTGGCCGAGCTGATGGACGGTACGGTGGACATGGAGTCGGCGCCGGGCGCTGGCACAAGCATGCGACTGCGCATGAAATTGCGGCGTGCGCTGGCACCGCTGGCCAGCAAGTCAGGCCCCACTGCGGTGACGCCCGGCTTCAGCCCACGGCGGCTGCCCACCACGGCTGCGGCGGAAGACGAGCGCAGCCTGGTGCTGCTGGTCGATGACCACCCGACCAACCGTCAGGTGATCCAGCGCCAGCTGGCCTTGGCCGGGTATGCCTCGGAGGCTGCCGAAGATGGTGTGGAAGGTCTGGAGCGCTGGCGCAGCGGTCGCTTTGCCTTGTTGCTCAGCGACGTGCACATGCCGCGCATGGATGGCTATCAGCTGGCGCGCAGCATCCGCGAGGAAGAGGCGCGCACAGGCAGGCCGCGCACGCCCATCGTTGCGCTCACCGCCTCTGCGCTGAAGGGCGAAGCGGAGCGCTGCCTGGCGGCCGGCATGGACGACTACATGGCCAAGCCCGTCAGCATCCCGGTCATGGGTGCCTGCCTGCAGCGATGGCTGCCGCACACCGCATCGGCGCAACCAATCAGCGCGGAGCTGGGGGTTTCGATTCAGCTCGCCAATAACCAGCAGGTGGTGACGTCTGCAGCTGGCCTGCCGCAGCTGGCGTATCCGCCGACCCTGGACACATCGGTGCTGGCGGAATTGACCGGGGGTGTTCCGTCCGAAGCGCGCGACCTGCTGGGCGATTTCCTGGACAGCACCCGTGACGACCTTGCGCAGCTGGAGGCGATGCGCTGTGATGGCGACCTGGAAGGCTTGACCCGGCAGGCGCACAAGGTCAAGGGCGCGGCCAGGATCGTGGGAGCGGTGGAGTTGGCCGATGCGGCCGGGATGCTGGAAACGGCCGGGCGCAGTGGCGATTGGGCGCACATCCTGCCGCTGGCCGTGGACGTGGCCACTGCGGCCGAACGCCTGCGGCTGGACGTGGCGGAACGCTACCCAGCCTGAGCCGACGGCCAGCCCGCGTGCGTGTACGCTTGGGCCAGGCAAGCCGAAGGAGTGCAGCGATGAAGACATGGCTGGTGGCGTGTTCCAAGGGCGGCGTGGGCAAGACCACGCTCGCCACCCATCTGGCCGCCGAAGCGGCGGTAGCTGGGCATAACGTGGTGTTGGTCGATGCCGACCCGCAGGGTTCGGCGACACGCTGGTGCCAGCGCCGGGCAGGCATGGCTTCTGCCGTGCTGCCAGTGGACGGCAGCCGCAAGTCGTGGCACAAGCACATTCCCGATGGCACCCAACGGGTGATCGTGGATGCGCCCGCCGGCGCGATGGGCAAGGAGCTGGAAAGCTTCCTGGACGTTGCCGACGCAGTGATCGTGCCGATCCAGCCGTCTGCGCTGGACATCGAAGCCAGCGTCGGCTTCCTGGAATCGCTTGCCAAGCATCCGCGCGTTCGCAAGGGGCAGCTGCGGGTTGGCCTGGTCGGCAATCGCCTCAAGCCCCACACCAATGCATCGCAACAAGCGCTGGACGTGCTGCGCAGCTGGCCGTTCCCGCTGGTGGCCCAATTGCGCGACAGTCAGGCGTACGTGGTGCTGACCGGGCTGGGCAAAAGTTTGTTCGACTATCACTCCACGCAGGTGCGCGAGCACCAGGACGATTGGCAGCCGTTGTTGCAGTGGTTGCGCAAGAATTAGTGGTTGCAGCGTAAGCTGCAAGAAACGCCACGAGGAGATGCAATGAGGGATTTGATCCTGCTGCGCCACGCCCACGCCGAACCTGCCACTGCGGGCCAGGATGATCGTCAGCGCGGACTATCCGCCACGGGTGTTGAAGAGGCGCGTGCGGCCGGCGAATGGCTGCGAGCCCACGGATTCCAGCCGGACCGGATCCTGTATTCCAGCGCGGAGCGCACCCGCCAGACACTGGAAGCGCTGGGTGACATCGGTGGTGTGCAAGGCCGTGAAGAGGCCTCGATCTACGAGGCCAGTCCCGGCACTTTGGCCGCCCTGGCCGATGCCAACCGTGATGCGGAACGGCTGATGCTGGTCGGTCACAACCCCGGGCTGGAGCAGCTAGCCGCGCTCATGCACAGCGGCCAGACCGGCGATTACCGTGGGATGCCACCAGGCGGCATCGCGGTGCTGAGCCTGCCCACGGATACTTCCATTGAACCCGGAATAGGCACCCTGACCCAGTTCTGGTGGCCGTGAACAGATGATGATCCGCCGCGCCCGCCCATGGCTGGCGCTGGTCGCGTTGCTGCTTCTGAGTGGCTGCGTCACCATGTCCACGCCCCAGCGCGAGGATGCGCAGAGGATTGCGAGCAGCGCGCGCTCCAGCCAGGTCGATTGCCAGGACGCTAATGCCTGTGCGATGCCTTCGCCGTTGCTTGACTTGGCTGATCGTGTTTTGGCCGAATCCACGCCCGAGTCGCCGCAGCACCATGCCGTGCTGCTGGAAAAGGGACCGGATGCGTTGCTGGCGCGGATCCATCTGATCCGCAGCGCGCGCCGAAGCATCGACCTGCAGACTTACATCTTCGACGAAGATGATTCCGCTCAGCTTGTGCTGGACGAACTGCAGGCGGCGGCATTTCGCGGGGTGAGGGTGCGCCTGTTGCTGGACCAGCTGTCGGCGCTCGAGAAAATCTCGACGCTTGCCGCGTTGTCCGGCCTGCACGTCAATTTCGAATTGCGGCTGTACAACCCGGTGCTGGACCGGGCGCGGCTGTCGTTGCCGATGTATGCGGTGGCTTCGGCTTGCTGCTGGCGCACGCTCAACCGGCGCATGCACAGCAAGCTGCTGCTGGTGGACGACGCGGTCGGCATTACAGGCGGGCGCAATTACCAGGACGACTATTACGACTGGGACGCGTCCTACAACTTTCGTGATCGTGACCTGCTGATTGCGGGTCCGGTGGCCCGCGAGATGGCGACCAATTTCGCGGCATTCTGGGATTCCCGGCGCAGCATCCCGGCCGAGCGCCTTGGCGATGTTGCCCGTTACCTGCGCACTCGCGGCGTGCCGCCAGCGCCGCACCAGCCATATCGCAAGCCCGGGCGCGTGCGCGCGTTGCTGGCGGAAGTCGGGGACTCAGCGGTGATTCGTGAGCGGTTCGTGGTGCCGGGATTGGCGGTGCGGGGCGTGCAGTTCATCGCCGACCTGCCGGCCAAGCATCGCGACGACACCAACGACAAGACTGCCGCGCCAGCGTCGGAGGTCCTGCAGCAGATCATCGCCTCGGCGCAGGACGAAGTGCTTCTGCAAACGCCATACCTGGTGTTGTCCAAGCCAGCGCAGGATGTGTTCCGGACGCTGCATCGGCAGCCAACTCCGGCACGGGTGCTGGTCTCCACCAATAGCCTGGCATCGACCGATGCCTTCATCACCTACGCGATTTCGTACAAGTACAAGCGCCGTTACCTGCGCGACTTCGGATTCGAGATCCACGAATTCAAGCCATTCCCGGAAGACGCTCCGTTCGAGCTGGGCCCCACCGGCGCCGACCTGGGTGATGTGGCGGATACCGCGCCTGCGCAGGATCGGAAGTTGACGCGACGCGAGCGGCGGCTTGAAGAACGCGGCCTGCAAAACGATCCGCGCGCGGAAGGCAGTGCGCTGCGCGGCCTGCTGGGTTCTTCCGGCACGCTGCCGGTCCGGCTCAAGCGCGCCGGCATCCGCATGGGCATGCATGCCAAGTCGCTGGTGGTAGACGGGCGCGTTGGCGTGGTCGGCACCCACAATTTCGACCCGCGCGGCGACACCTACAACACTGAAAGCGCGGTGGTCATTACCGATCCGGCATTCGCTGCATTGCTGGCGGCCAGCATCCGCCGCGACATGTCGCCCGGCAACGCCTGGGTGATCGGCCGCCGTGATCCTTCCCCGGTGTTTTCCGGGATCGAATACAACCTTGCGCGGATTTCCGAGCGCTTGCCGATCTTCGACCTGTGGCCGATCAAGTACGCCACCAGTTACGAATTCGTGCCGGGCCCCGGCTGCACACCACCGCCTTCACCATTTGCCCCTAATTTCCGAGCCTGCCACAAGCCTGTCGGCGACTTCCCGCAAGTGGACCTGGGCCTGAAGTGGCTGGGCGTGCGGGTGTTCACCGCGTTTGGGTCGGGCTTGGCGCCGATTCTTTGAAGTGTGTGGGTGCTGGCCGAGGCCGGTTCCGTTTGCCGTCGGATTGACGCGGCGCGGTGTGCGTCCTAGTCTGCGCGTCTCACTGCGCGCGTCTGGAAGCCCTATGTCGATCACTTTGAACTTCGAACTCAACGATCAAGATCTTGCCCATTTCAAGCAGGCAGCCGAGCGCTCGAAACAGGCGGCGGCAGGCAAGAGCACCGAGGAGATAGTGGCTTGTGCGGTCGCCTTGCTCTCCGACGCGCAGAAAGTACACATCCCGGATTTCATCAAGGATCGCCTGCTGCGCCTGGACGACATGATCGCCATGGTCCGCGACGAGGCCTGGGCCTTGCCGAAAGAAGACAAGCAGCGGGTGCTGTCGGCCCTGATGTATTTCTGCGATCCGGATGACGTGATCCCGGACAACGTCGAAGTGCTGGGTTTCCTTGACGACGCGGTGATGATTGAATTGTCGGTGCGCGACCTCAAGCATGAGCTCGATGCCTACGACGATTTCTGCGACTTCCGTTCGAGTGAAGCCAACCGCCGTGGCGCGGATGCGTCCACGCTGGGCCGTACCGACTGGCTGGATGGCCGTCGCGAGGAACTGATCGACCGCATGCACCAGCGCCGTGAGCGCGATGTCGGTACCGGCTACGGCAACAGCAGCGGCTACGCCTCCACTGGCCGCGCCTCCTACGTGCGTGGCTGGCGCCCGGGTGTGTTCAAGTTCAGGTGATTCCGGTTTGAGCGGATCCACGTTCGCCTGGCCCGAGGGCGCCACGCTTGAGGCGCTGAATGCACGCTCTGCGGGCACCCTGATGCAGGCCTTGGGGATCGAGTTCACTGAACTCGGCCCCGGCTACCTGCGCGCCACCATGCCAGTGGATGCCCGCACCCACCAACCGTATGGGCTGCTGCACGGCGGTGCGTCGGTGGCGTTGGCGGAAACATTGGGCAGCAGTGCTGGCGCTTTGATGGCGGCCGACAACGCCGTGGTCGGGCTGGAGATCAACGCCAACCATATGCGTGCCGTGCGCTCTGGCCTGGTCACCGGCACCGCGCGGCCGTTGCACATTGGCCGCAGCACCCAAGTCTGGGAAATCCGCATTGAAGATGAGGCCGCCAAACCGGTTTGCATCAGTCGGATCACCCTGGCAGTAATGCCGCAACCACCCGGTTGACGTGATTTTTGATGTGCGGCACTAGTCGCATCGCATAAGGTTCGGCCATGAACGCGACGTCCCCCGCCGTCGAACCCTTCTTTCGCGTCTGCCGCTACCTCTACCGGCTGCCGCTGCTTGCCTGGCATCTGCTGGTGCATTTGCCGATCCTCTTGCTGCTTCTGGCCGTTGGCCATGTCGGCAACCGCCAGATCGGCCATGCTGCGCTTCGCTGGTGGTCACGCTGGTTTCTGCGCATCTTCGGCATGCGTGTCATCCGCGAGGGCTTCCCCTTGGCCGGCGGCACCATGTTCGTGGCCAACCATGTCAGCTGGGTCGACATCGTCGCGCTGCATTCGCAGCACATGATGGGCTTTATCGCCAAACACGAAATCCGCAGTTGGCCCTTGATCGGCTGGCTGAGCACGCAAACGGAAACCATCTACCTGCGGCGCGGCAGTGCTGATTCGCTGGGCGGCGTGATGGATGAAATGGCCACGCGCCTTCGCGCCGGTCGCGCGGTGGCGGCGTTTCCCGAAGGCGGTACCCGCAATGGCGTCGCGCTGGGTCCGTTCCATGCGCGGATCTTCACCGCAGTGGTTGCCGCTGATACGCCGGTACAACCCGTGGCGCTCTGTTACGGCGATGCCTGCGAAGCGCAATCAATCGTGGCGTACGCGCCGCGCGAGAATTTCATGGCCAACCTGATGCGGTTGCTCGGCGAGCCCTCGCGGCCGGCACGGGTGTGCTTCCTGGAACCGATCCTGCATGCCGACCAGCAAGGGCGGCGCGGCATCGCGCAACTGGCACGCAGCCGGATCGAGCATGCGATGCACTCGTCGTGAGCATTGATTGCACCAGTGCATATCGCGCGCCGCGCTGGCTGCGCAATCCACATGTGCAGACCTTGCTTGGCAGCAGTGGGGTGCGCGTGATGCGTGGCGCGCGCGAGCTGCGCAGGCTGGGTGCGGTGCATGAAGAACATCTGGTCGATGCCGGCAGTGGCATCCGCCTGCATGGCGTGCACAGCACGTTGCCGGGGCGCGCGCCGCAGGGGCTGGCCCTGTTGCTGCACGGGTGGGAGGGCAGTGCAGAGTCAGGCTACATGCGCCTGACCTGCGCACGCCTGCTGGAGCGTGGCTTCGATGTGTTCCGGCTGAATTTCCGTGATCACGGCGACACGCATCACCTCAACGAGGATCTGTTCCATTCCAACCGGCTGGATGAAGTACTGCAGGCGGCGCTGACCGTGTCGCGTCGCTGGGCATCCGCGCCGATGCAGCCCATGGTGCTGGCCGGCTATTCGCTGGGTGGCAATTTTGCGCTGCGCGTTGCCCTCCACGCGCCGCGCGTGGGCCTGGATCTGGCGCGGGTAGCGGCAGTTTGTCCGGCGCTGGATCCCGATCGCACGACGACGGCGATGGAGCAGGGGTTGTCGTTTTACGAGCGTTACTTCCTGCGCAAATGGACGCGCTCGCTGCGGCGCAAACAGACGTTGTTCCCACAGCAACATGCGATCGCGGAAGAGCAGCTGCGCAGCCGTCGCTTGCGCGGCCTGACGGCATGGCTGGTCGCGCGGCACACCGAGTTTGCGGATGTCGATGCTTACTTCGACGGCTACCGGATCAGCGGCGATCGCATGGCCGCCCTGCAGGTGCCGGCGGACATCCTGACCTCTGCCGATGATCCGGTGATTCCGGTGGACGACTTCGAGGGCTGGCAGCTTCCAGCCAATGCCAGGGTGGAAATTGCCGCGCACGGCGGCCACTGCGCCTTTTTGCACGATGCCAGCCTGCGCGGCTATGCCGAGGACTGGATTGCCCGGCGACTGTCTACGGTGCTTGAACCGGCGTCGGTGCAGAATCCGGAGAATTCATCTGGAGAGCCAGCATCTGGAGAGCGTGCACCCCGAGCGCCTGCATGATGAGTGTCTGCATGATGATCAGCAGCGATAGTTTCAAGCACCGAAAGCCGATCCCGGCCGAATTCGAGATGGTCTGACGCCAATTCCGTTTCTAACACTGAGCAAACTCAGGCCGCCGCCGGCAGCCACAACAACAACGCAATACCGGCGATCAACCGGTACACCGCAAACGCGGTGAATTTATTGCTCTGGATGTAGCGCAGCAGCCATTTCACCGCGACGAATGCGGTGATGGCGGAGGCAACGAAGGCGACCGCCAGCGCGCTCCAGTCTTCGTTGCCGATGCCGTCATGGCGAATCAAAGACAGCAGTTCGTAGGCGGTGGCGGCAAACATGGTCGGGATGCCGACCACGAAAGCAAACTCGGTGGCAGCTGCGCGGCTGGTAGTGCCTGCCAGCAGTGCGACGAAAATCGTGGCCGCACTGCGTGAAGTGCCCGGGAACACGCCGGCCACGATCTGGGCGACGCCGACCAGCATTGCGGTTGTCCAGGAAATCGCCGTGCGCTCGCCTTCGCGCGCTGCGCGGCGGGCGGCCAGGTGTTCGGCAATTACCATCCAGAACGCGCCGATGATCAGCGCCCAGGCAATCGGGCGCACGGTGTCCGGCAACTCCCAGCCCAGCGACTTCACCAACAGGCCACCGACCGCGGTGACGGTGAACGCAGCCAATAATTTGAACGCGTAGTCGCGTGATTGCGCCGGGGTGGCGGTTACGCCCAGCGGGTCGTAGGGCGCGGGCGCGTCATGGCCGCCGAATGCCACCAGCATTCCCCACAGGCGCTTCCAGTAGATCAGTACGACGGCCAGGATCGCGCCGGCCTGGATGGCGATATTGAACAGGTCGCTGCGATGGCCCAGCCAGCGCTCGGCGATCAGCAGATGACCGGTGCTGGAGATCGGCAGGAATTCGGTGATGCCTTCGATGATGCCGAGCAGCAATGCAGCCAACAAGTCGTTCATTCGAAACCGGGGGCTAGTGGGTGCGCAATTGTCGCAGAGCGCCCTCGTTGCGGAGCAGCAAGCGGAGGAATAGGCTGCCAGATCAGGCTGTGTTCACAGTCGCGGCGGGGCATGCCATGGCGTCCACGTACAAGCTCAAGCTCTACGAGCGCGCCGAGCCGGCGAATTATTCTGCGAGTGAGCGTTTCACCAACGCGCTGGTCACGCTGACGCGCACCGTCTGGCGTGCCGACTGCACGTTTGAGACCGCGATCGGCGCCATCTGCGAGGCCGCCGCCAAGGCGATGCAGGTCGAGCGGGCCAGTGTCTGGCAATACGATCCTGGCGCGAAGTTACTGCGTTGCCTTCAAGCCCATTCCCCATCACGTGGCGCCGAGACCCTGAGCGAAGACCTTGACACGCTGGCGCTTGAGGGCGACGACTATATTGCGGCCTTGAAATATGTTCGCGCGCTGAACGTGTCCGATGTCGAACTCGGCGCGTCCGACCCGTCCGGCCTGATCCAGTTGCGGGACTACCTGCACAAGCATCGGATCCATACACGGCTCGACGCGCCGGCCTGCGTGGATGGTGAATTGCTGGGCGTCCTCTGCTTGGAAAGCGTCGATCAAGCGCGCGAATGGAGCCAGGAGGAGGTCACGTTCGCCGCCAGCATGGGTGACTACGTCGCGAT
>Ga0136639_10000471_pt1 | contig 13268 bp, 8 predicted proteins | sample AntDrymUQ8592106_2_FD_113739 | JGI IMG/M metagenome (GOLD analysis project Ga0136639, IMG submission 113739) | Polar desert sand microbial communities from Dry Valleys, Antarctica - metaG UQ859 (21.06) | ecosystem: Environmental > Terrestrial > Soil > Desert | place: Antarctica: Dry Valley...
AACCCCGTCAACCCCGTCAACCCCGTCAACCCCGTCAACCCCGTCAACCCCGTCAACCCCGTCAACCCCGTCAACCCGGCGCTATTCCCCCGCTGCTTCCCGCGCCCAGCGATCCGCCTCGAGCAACGTTTCAAGCCGATCTGACGGCCGCACCACATGCGCGTCCATGACGCGGGCCACGGTGTGCCAGATGTCGGTGAAGCCGATGCGTCCGGCAATGAAGGCGGCCACGGCCACCTCGTTGGCCGCATTGAGCACCGCGGGCAAAGTGCCCCCGGTGAGCCCGGCGCGCCGGGCCAGCCCAAGCGCCGGGAAGTCCGCCTCGCGCGGCGCTTCAAACTCAAGCTTAGCCATGGCCGGGAAATCCAGCGCCTGCAGGCCGCCGCGGACCCGCCGCGGCCAGCTGACCGCGTACTGGATCGGAAAACACATGTCGGTCCGGCTCAGCTGCGCGAGCACCGAGCCGTCGATGAACTCGACCATCGAGTGGACAATGCTCTGCGGATGGACGACCACGTCGATTTTCTCCATACCGATCCCGAACAGCCAGCGCGCCTCGATCATCTCCAGCCCCTTGTTGAACAAGGTGGCCGAGTCGATGGTGATCTTCGGCCCCATCGCCCAGGTCGGGTGCTTGAGTGCCTCGGCCACCGTGACCCCAGCCAACCGCTCCGCCGGCCAAGTCCGGAATGGGCCGCCCGAGGCTGTTAAAATCAGCCGCGAGACTTCCGCCGCCCCGCCGCGGTGGCCGTCAAGGCACTGGAAAATCGCGTTGTGCTCGCTGTCGACGGGCAGCACCGCCACCCCCATGCGCGCCGCGGCGGCCATTACAATCTCCCCGGCCATCACCAGAATCTCCTTGCTGGCCACCGCAAGGTCCATCCCCGCCTCAATCGCCGCAAGCGCCGGACGCAGCCCGGCGGTCCCAACAATGGCAACTAACACCATGTCCGCCCCGCTCTGCTCCACCATGTCCACCAGCCCCTGCTCCCCAACATGAACGGTCACGCCTTCCGGCAGCGCCGCGCGCAAAACAGCCTCGCGCGAGGCGTCATAGATGGCCACCGACTTCGCCCCGGTCGCGCGCGCCTGGGCGGCAAGCTCGTGGGCGCTTGAACAGGCGGCGAGCCCAACAATCTCAAGCTCCCCGGGCAGCTCGGCGGCCACCTTCAGCGCGCTTGTCCCGATTGACCCGGTCGAGCCTAGCAGGAGGATTTTCTTCGGGCGCATGCGGATAGATTAGATTAGGCGGCCATCCACAACAGGTAGAAAAAGACCACCGGGGCGGTGAAGCAGATGCTGTCGATGAGGTCGAGCGCCCCGCCGATGCCCGGGAGGAACTTGCCGGAATCCTTGGCGTTGAATGAGCGTTTGATGATGCTCTCGGCCAGGTCGCCGACCACGGCAAGCAAGGCAAGCAGGGCGTTGAGGGCAATCACGTGGCCCCAGCCGCCAAAGAAGCCGGCCAGCCCGAGCTGCGGGATGGCAAACAGCCCACACCCAACCAACTGGGCAAACAAGAGCGCGCCACCAAAACCCTCCCAGGTTTTCCCAGGGCTCACATGCGGGATCATCTTGTGGCTCCCAATGAGCGAGCCGACAATGTAGGCGCCCGCGTCCGTGCACTTGGTCACCGCGACAACCCACAGCAGCAGCCAGGCACCCGGCACGCCAACCGCGCCAAGCGGCGTCAGATGGCCAGGCGGGGCAATCGCCAAGCGCGCCGCAAAGCTGAAAAACACGGCCACGTAGAGGAAACCCACCAGCGTGGAACCCACCGCCAGGATCGGCTCAAGCCCGCGCAAGGGGTGGCGCAGTTGCAGGGTGAAGGCACCCGCCAGCACCACAAACAGCGCCACCGCGTCGAGCTGGAAGAGCCGCTCGGCCTTGCCCTCAAAAATCAGCCAGCCGACGCTGAGCAGGTAGACCGCTGAGGCGACCACCCCAAAGCGCGGAAAGCACGGCACCTTCGCCGCGGCGGCCATGCGGAAGAACTCGATGATCGCCACAAGCGTGAGAACCCCGACCATCGCCAGAAAGGCCAGCGGCCGGCCGCTCACGTAGACCGCCGTGATAAGCCCCCACATCAGCAGGGTGCTGGCCAGGCGGCGCAGAAATACCGCGCCCTTCGAGCTGTTGGTGCTAAGACTTGTACCGGCCATGCGTGGCGCGCATCCAAGACGCTCAGCCAGCGGGTGGCAATTCGCGAATTCCTCTGGTTTGCGCAACCATCTGCCCCCAGGCGGGTTTCCCCCGCATCGGCGCACCTCGTGACCGCTAATCACCGGCAGCCATCCAGTCGCCGGCGGGGCATAAGGGTCGTTGCTGGGAGTCTCCAACTCATTCATCCCCCACCGAATACGGACCTTCCACGGGAATGCCAGCCCCAACAAAGCCAAGCGTTGGCCGTTGACTTCCGCCTCAAGGTTGTTAGTCCAAACAGGCTCCCACATTGACGTGAAAAATGAAATCCTTCCATCACTCATTGGTTTACCTGCTGGCGGCAGCCCTTTTCCTGGCCAGCCCTGCCAGGGCAACGCCTGCGGATGCGGTGAACTTTTCCGAGACGAGCTTTGCCTCGGGCAGCGGGATAGCCTCAGCGACCGGGCTGGCTTGGGCACCGGACGGGTCCGGCCGGCTCTTCGTCATCTGCAAGAACGGCGAGGTGCGCATCGTCCAGCAAACCAAGGGCACCTCCAGCGGGACGGTCCTGACCACCCCTTGGGCCACCTTCGGCAAGGTTGACGAGTTTGGCGCGACTGGCCCCTTTGGCACCATTGTCACTGCCAAGGAATGCGGCCTTATCGGGATGTGCTTTGACCCGGGGTTTGTGACCAACCGCTACGTTTACTTTTTTGTCACCACTTCAACGAGCGTCCAGAAGATCATCCGCTGCACTGACGACCCGGAAAACAACATCGGTTTGAACCCGACGGTCATCGTCGACAACCTGCCCACCCGAGGCGGCAACCACAACGGCGGCGGCCTCGAAGTTGGCCATGACGGCCGGCTTTATTGGTCGATCGGCGACAACGGAAACACGGGATTGGGAGGGGCCAACCTCACTTCGCTTGGAGCCAAGGTTGGCCGGGCCAACCGTTTCACTGGTGCCGCCCTCAACGACAATCCGTTCAATGATGGCGCGGGCAGCAACAACGACCACATCTGGGCGCGGGGCTTCCGCAACCCGTTCACCCTGGCATTTCAGCCAACCAGCGGGAAACTCTGGCTCAACGTGGTGGGCAGTTCGACGACCAGCCTTCTCCGTGGCTACGAACAGGCGTTTATCGTCCCGCGCGGCAGCCACGGCGGCTGGAGCATCCACGAAAACGGTCAACCCGTGGGAGACTTGGCCTACATGAGCCCGGTGATTTCCTACCGAATCAGCAACCCGCTGATCTCCACCCTAACCAGCGCGGCGCGCAACAAAGGCACGGTGACCTTCACCACCACAGAATTCCAGCCACTGCGCAAGGGTTCCAAGGTGACCATCGCAGGCGTGAGCGACCCGAGTTTCAACGGCACGTTCTTTGTTGCCGCGCGCCTGAGCGACACCCAGTTCAGCGTTGTTCAGGCTGGCACGAACGCGACGAGCAGCGGCGGCACCGCGACCGGTGCCACCATCGGCGGGTCCATCACTGGCGGCTGCTTCTATGATAGCACCGCGTTTCCCGCCGCCTACCACGGGAACTTTTTCTTTGGCGACTACGTCGGCGGCCGCGTGATGCGCTCCACCTTGGATGCCAACGATGAGCCGACCAGCGTGGACACCTTCGCCACGGGCATTAGCTCACACATCGATTCCACGGTGGGACCGGACGGCGCGCTCTACTCGCTGCGCCACCTCGCCACCAATGGCAGCATCCGACGCATCGCCACCACCAGCACCCAGCAGAATCTGATCGTCCAGCCGACCTCCCTGGGGGTGATGGAGGGAGGCAGCGCGCTTCTCAACGTGAGCCTGGCATCCGCCCCTGCGGCCAATGTCACCGTGACGATCAGTAAAACCAGCGGGGATGCCGACCTTGCCGTTTCCGGCCCCTCCACGCTGATTTTCACTCCCACGAACTGGAACATCTACCAGTCCGTGGTGCTCGCGGCGGCCGAGGATGCGGACCGGACCTTTGGCAGCGGGCTCTTCCAAGTTTCAGCCCCCGGCCTTGCCTCCTACAGCGTCCATGTCCGTGAGGTGGAGAATGACGAACCGCGCCTGCTTCTTTCCAAGAACATCGTCTCAATCGCCGAGGGCAGCAGCACCTCCCTCACCGTTAGCCTTTCCGAGCAGCCGGCGGCCAATGCGACGGTCACCGCGGCGCGCACATCGGGGGATAGCAGCGTCGCCGTCACGGCGGGATCGTCCCTCACCTTCACGCCGGCGAATTTTGCCACGCCGCAGACGGTGACCATTGCCGCGCTGGCTGACGCGGACAGCATCTCTGGAACTGCGGTGGTGAGCATTTCGATGGCTGGGGACCCGGTCCGGGTCGTCGATGTCACCGCCACGGACAACGGCAACGCCTCGCCGGCGATCACCAGCACGCCCCCGCTCACCGCCGTGGCCAATGCGTCGTTCCTGTACAATGCCACCGCCACGGGCAACCCGCTGCCAACTTTTTCCCTCACCACCAAACCCACCGGCATGACCGTCGGCTCATCCACAGGCGTGGTGGCCTGGACGCCGACCACTCCGGGCACCTACCCGGTGACCCTGCTGGCCAGCAACGGCTACGGCACCGCGGCCACCCAGAGCTTCAATATCGTCGTCAGCGCGGACACCCCGCCGCAGGCCATCATCAGCCAACCCGAGCCTGGCAGCACGCTTTTCGGAACCAACGCAGAGTTCTTCGGCAACGGCCAGGACGATGTCGGCGCGGTGAAGGCGGAATTCTTTGTCGACGGCGTGCTTGCCTACACCGATCCGGGCGACGAGGGGCATTTCCACATCAATGGCGGCCACAACCTCTTCAACACCACCCTCTGGCCCAACGGCCTCCACACCCTGCGCATGCGCGTGACCGACACCGCCGGCCAGACCGGCTTCTCCGAGGTGCAGGTGCTCTTTGCCAATGGCGTGGACCGCTGGAAATCCGAACGCTTTACCCTCGGCGAGCAAGCCAACCCGGCCATCAGCGGAAATCTCGCCGATCCAGACCAGGACGGTCTGCTCAACATCCTCGAGTACGGCCTCAACCTCAACCCAAAGGCCGGCAGCCAAATGGGCTTGCCCAGCATGTCGGTCCAAACCGTCTCGGGCGTGCGCTATCTGGCCCTCACATTCACCCGCGTCAAATGGGCCACCGACCTCAACTACGCCGTCGAGGCGGCCAACAGTCCCGCCGGTCCGTGGACGCGCATCGACCCGCTCCTGCCTCAAAACCAGCTCAGCGTTCTGGATAACTCCCCGGCTTTCGGCCTGCAGACCCTCACCGTGCGCGACTCCGTCCCTGCCACCGGACCGTCCCGCATGATGCGCTTGCGCGTGACCAAGTAAGATCAACCCGGTCAACCCGGTCAATCCGGTCAATCCGGTCAATCCGGTCAATCCGGTCAGGATGTCGTCGCTCCTTGACTTTCCGCTAGAGGTTGTTAGCCACTCCAGCCTCCCCCTTGTCATGAAATCCCCCTCCTTGATTTGTTTCGTCGTCGCAGCCGCATTTTCGCTGAGTCTCACCGTCGCCCGGGCCACGCCCGTCAATCCAGCTGCCTTTTCCGAATCGGTCTTTGCCTCGGGCCTGCCGTTCCCGACGGGGATGGCTTGGGCGCCTGACGGTTCCGGGCGACTCTTCGTCATCTGCAAAGGCGGCCAAGTGCGCGTGGTGCAGCAGACGCCGGGGACCACCACCGGCACGCTGGCAAGCGCCCCTTGGGCGACGTTTAGCCCGATCGTGACCGCGGGCGAATGCGGGCTCATCGGGATGTGCTTTGACCCTGGATTCCGGACCAACCGGTACGTCTATTTCTTTGTCACCACCTCCACGCCCAACGGCCAGCAGATCATCCGCTACACGGACAACCCGGCGACCAATACCGGATCAAGCCCAATGGTCATCATCAACAGCCTGCCCACCCGCGGCGGCAACCACAACGGCGGCGGCTTGGGCATTGGCACGGACGGACGCCTCTATTGGTCAGTGGGTGACAACGCCAACAACGTGGGCGCCAACGCCGACCTCGTCTCGCTCGCCTCCAAGGTCGGCCGCGCCAACCGCTTCACCGGAGCCGCCCTCAACGACAACCCCTACAACGACGGCACCGGCCCCAACAACGACTTCATCTGGGCGCGGGGGTTCCGCAACCCATTCACTCTCAACTTTCAACCAACCAGCGGCAAACTCTGGGTCAACGTGGTGGGCAGTTCCACCATCAGCCTGACCAAGGGCTACGAGCAGGCATTCATCGTGCCGCGCGGCGGCCACGGCGGTTGGAACCTTTACGAGAACAGCCAGCCAGCCGGCTATCTAACACCAGCAATCGCCTACCGGATTGGCGCCGCTCTGGCCGCGACCCTCACCCCCACTGGAGCCGTGCGCAACAACGGCACGGTGACCTTCACCACCACGGGATTCCAGTCCTTGCGCAAGGGCGCAAAGGTGACCATCGCCGGGGTGAGCAACACGGGTTTCAACGGCACGTTTTTTGTCTCCTCGCGTCTGAGTGACACCAAGTTCACGGTGATCCAAGCGGGAACAAACGCCACCAGCGGCAACGGCACAGCCACCACGGACAACCTCGGGCAGGCAATCACCGGCGGATGCTTTTATGACAGCACCGCCTTCCCCGCGGCCTACATTGGGAACTATTTCTTCGGCGACTACAGCAGCGGCCGGCTCATCCGGGCCACTTTGAATAGCAGTGATGAGCCGACCAGGGTGGAGACCTTTGCCACAAGCATCGGCCAGCAGGTGGATTCCGCCGTGGGGCCCGACGGGGCGATCTACACGCTGCGCCACCTCTCCACGGGCAGCATTCGGCGTATCGCGGCTACCAGCACGCAGCAAAACTTGGTGGTCCAGCCGACCTCGTTTGGGGTGATGGAGGGTGGTAGCGCCGTGTTCAGCGTGAGCCTGGCATCCGCCCCGGCGGACAATGTCAGCGTGACGATCAGCAAAACCAGCGGCGATTCCAATCTCGCCATCTCAGGAACTTCCACCCGGACGTTCACTCCCGCAAACTGGAACATCTGCCAGAGCGTCGTGCTGAGCGCGTCCGAGGACTCGGACCGGACGGTGGGCACTGCGATCTTCAAGGTCTCGGCCCTTGGCCTTGCTTCCTACAACGTCAATGTCCGCGAGGTCGAAAATGACGAACCGCGCCTGCTGCTTTCCAAAAACATCGTTTCCATCAACGAGGGCAGCAGCACCTCCCTGACCGTCAGCCTTGCTCAGGCACCCACGGCCAATGTGACGGTCACCGCGGCGCGCACCTCGGGCGACACCAGCGTTTCCGTCACGGCCGGCTCGTCACTCACCTTCACCCCGACAAACTTCGCAACCCCCCAGACGGTCACCCTCGCCGCGCTCCCGGATTCAAACAGCGTCTCGGGCACCGCCAAAGTCAGCATTTCGATGTCCGGCGATCCAACCCGCGTAGTCGATGTGACCGCCACGGACAATGGCAGCGCCTCGCCGGCCATCACCAGCACCCCGCCGCTCACCGCCGTGGTCAATGCGCCCTATCAATACAATGCCACGGCCACGGGCAACCCGGCCCCGACCTTCTCCCTGCTCACCAAACCGACCGGCATGACGGTCAGTTCCACCTCCGGCGTGGTGAGTTGGACCCCAACAACGGCCGGCACCTATGCCGTCACCCTGCAAGCCAGCAGCAGCTACGGCACAGCAGCGACCCAATCCTTCAATCTTGTGGTCAAGGCCGACAGCCCGCCGCAGGCATTCATCAGCCAACCACTGCCGGGAAGCACCATCTCCGGATCCACCGCGGAGTTCTTCGGCAACGGCGTGGATGACGTGCGCGCAGTGAAGGCCGAGTTCTATGTCGACGGCGTGCTTGCCTACACCGATCCAGGCGATGCCGGCCACTTCCACATCAACGGGGGCCACAACCTCTTCAACACCACCCTCTGGCCCAACGGCTCACACACGCTGCGCATGCGCGTGACCGACAGCATCGGCCAGACCGGGTTCTCCGAGGTGCAGGTGTTTTTCGCCAACGGCGTCAATAGCATGCAAGCCCAGAGCTTCAGCCTCCAAGAGCAAGCCGCCCCGGCCATCCGCGGCTATCGCGCCGATCCCGACGCCGACGGCCTTCCCAACATCCTCGAGTACGCCCTCAACCTCGATCCGAAACATCAAAATAATACCGGCTCGCCTGTCCTGAGCCGACAAACCGTCGATGACCTGCCCTATCTGACGCTGACCTTCACCCGTGTGATATGGGCCACCGACCTGACCTACATGGTCGAGGCTGCCAACACCCCAGCCGGCCCATGGACATCAATCAACCCGCTCCTGCCTCGAAACCAGCTCAGCGTGCTGGATAACACTCCCGCCGTCGGCCTGCAGACGATCACCGTGCGCGACTCCGTCCCTGCCACCGGACCGTCTCGCATGATGCGCCTGCGCGTGACCAAGTAACTGGCTTCACGGGCAGCCCTGGCGACAGCTTGTCATCAGTCCTGGGACGACAGGATATCGTCGCTCCGGGCACCTCGGCGACCATCATCTCTCATCGCCTCATCCTCAGCCCGTTAATGCTGGACCGCCAACACCGGAGAGCTGGCTTTCCCACCCCCCACGCGCAACTCCGCCGCTCCTGCCGGGTTTCTCCCGCAAATCGCGCAGTCTCACCTGCCCAACACCTCTCACTTCCATGAAACCGACTCACCTGATCCTGCCCCTCGCCGGTCTAGCAGCCACTGTTGCGCTCGCACACGCCCAGGACCAAGCCGAGAGCCGCCCAGGTCGCCGCGAGATCCCCATGGAAATCGTCGCCAAATTCGACACCAACAGCGATGGCCAGCTCGACGAGGCCGAGCGCAAAGTCGCTCGCGACGCTCTGGGCGGCCGCGCCAAACAGCAACTCCTCAAACGCTTCGACACCGACGGCAACGGCCAACTCGATGAGGCGGAACGCAAAGCCATGCGCGACGCCGGCCCCGCCAAAAAAGAACTCCTCAAGCGCTTCGACACCGATGGCAACGGCGAACTCGATGACGCCGAGCGCAAAGCCGCCCGCGACACCATGGGCGGCGGCATCAAAGACGAAATGCTCAAGCGCTTCGACAAGGACTCCAACGGCCAACTCGACGAATCCGAGCGCAACCAGGCTCGCGCATCCATCGGCCGCCGCGCCAAAGAGGAAATCCTCAAGCGCTTCGACATCGACGGCGACGGCCAACTCAGCGAATCCGAAAAAGCCACCGCCAAGGCCGCTGCCGAAGCCAATATGCAAAAACGACGCGCCGAAATGCTCGAAAAATTCGACACCGACGCCGACGGCAAGCTCAACGACGAAGAACGCAAATCCGCCGGCTGGGAATTCTTCCGCGGCCAACGCCCCGACTGACCCACCCCGATCAACCCGTCACGCCGCCCCCCTCCCCTCACAGCTCCTGATCAATCGCCTTGAGGGCAAGAAACAGCTCCGTCCAACGCTGCGTCCGCGGCAGAAGCTGTTGCTTCGCCTCGGCAATCCGCCGCCGCACCGCTTGGAACATCGTCGCGTACTCCAGGAAAAACTCGCGCACGCCGTTCTGATAGTCCTCGTCTAGCATCTCACCAAACCGGTGCCGCACTTCGGATAGATGATCGCCAAACTCCCGCAGAATCACCCCGCGGCTGCGAAATGCCTGCAGCGCCCCGGCTAACATCACAAGCGCCCCCGCTCCCAGCGCCGCCCATGGAACCCAAACGGCGCCAAGGTACCCGGCAACTCCCGCAACGGTCACAAAGGCCAGCGCCAGGGATGTTAGACGGCTCAGCACCACGCGGCGCCGCTGCAGGTGGCTCTCGAGCGTGGAGCGCAGCTTCAGATGCAGCACCGGCTGGCGCGAGGCCATGCCGAGGCGTTGGACAAATTCGTCGCGGGTTTTCCCCAGGCCATCCAGAGACCCCTCAAACGGTGGAATCTCGATGCCCATGCGCGCGCGCACCCGCGGCTGCAGCGCCGACCAATGCTGCCGGCAAACCTCCATCAACTCCGCGGCATCCGCCCGTGCGCGTTCTTCCATGCCCCCCTTCACCCCCTCTATCAGATGCTTCTCCATCTCACTGGCCGCGGCATCCAAAACTAACAGCGAGGCGAAACTCCGCAGCACCCCGAGCCGGCGGCTCAGGAACCGCCGGGTGTCCGCGCCCTGTGCGACAAACACATCGCCGAGCCCGCCGGCCTTGCGGGCGAACCCGCGGGTGTGTTTTTCGCGCTCATGGTCCACTTCCGCCTCTAACTGGCGCAGGAACGCGCCGTGATCCTCCCCCAGGCGCACCTGGTCCTCGATCCGGTCCTCGATCCGCCGCAACAGCGCCGCGGTCTCGTCGCGCACCTCCTTGAGCACCCCCTGGCGGCGCGCCGACTCGCACACCACCGTGCAGATGTGCTCCTCGAGCGCCAAAATCCCGCTTCCCTCCCACTCGCCCATGTTCACTGGCTTGGCCCGCTTGGCCGCGAGCGCTCGCTGCGCGGAAACCGCAAACACCGGCGGCACCCGCCCCATCCGCTTCTGCGCCAAATCCCTCACATGCTCACCTATCACCTTCAGGTCTCCCGCCTCGCGCTGGTCGCTTTGTTGGATGACAAACACCACCCGGTCTAACAACGCGACGGGCACCTGCGAGATCAAGTCCCATGTCGAGGCCCCCCACGGGTTGTTCACAGGGAAGACGAAAACAATGAGATCCGCCCCGGGCAGGAATTGGCCCACGGTGCGCTCGTGGCCCTTGAGGCCGCCATTGGTGCCGGGCGTGTCGATGAGGTTGAAGTGGCGCAGGAATCCCGCGCTGCGGAAACACCCGCTCAAGGACGGCTCAAGCAGCTCGTCGCGCTCGGTCTCGCCAAACCCATAGCGTTGGATCTGCGCGACCCGCGGCAAGGCACCCGCAGCGCAAATCTCCTGGCCAAACAAGGCATTGAAAAGCGACGACTTCCCTGAGTTCACCTCGCCCAAAACCACAAACAAAAACGGCTCTGCCAGCCGGTCGCTCAGCGACTCGGCGCCCTCCACCGGCACCACCTCCACCCCCGTCTGGGCCGCCAGGTCCAACACCCCGCGCACCACCCCCGCGAGCCTCTGGCGCCGTGCCAGATACCCTTCGCCAAACCTGCTTGGCGTGCGTGACACGGAAAATCCTGGCATCCTGTGGTAAAGTTCCGCCGCCCGCGTCAGCGGCCTGCGGCGGCCAACTTGCTAGCCAATCCCCCCGCCCATTGTCACGACTCGTTTTCAAATCAACCCGGTCAACCCGGTCAACCGAGGCATTGACGGTATTGACGGTATTGACGGTATTGACCGCGGTGCCCTGGAAGCCCCAGATGGCCTGCGCCGGTATTTCCCCGCTTCCCCTTGCCGGGCTGCTGTGGCAGCTTTCCGTCCTGTGTTCCCGCGCCTTTCCATGCTCTCCTTGCTGCTCATGACCGTTTGCCTTCCGGTCGCTTCCGCTTACCCCGACGCGGACCGCGCCGCCGCCGCCGCCGCCAAGGTGCGCCCGCTGCTAGAGCCAAGCCTCACGGAAAAGCGCCTGCGCCTCGGCGACCACGTCTTCATCCGCATCTTCAAGGAGGAACGCCAACTCGAACTGTGGCTGCGCGAACCTAACTTGAAAACCTACCAGCTGCTGAAAACCTGGCCCGTCGCCGCGGTCTCCGGGGACCTCGGACCCAAGCTTGCCCAGGGAGACCGCCAAGCGCCGGAAGGGTTCTACACCGTTGCGTCCGGCGCGCTCAACCCGAAGAGCCAATTCCACCTCTCGTTCAACGTCGGCTTCCCCAACAGTTATGACCGCGCCCACGGACGCACCGGAACCTTCCTCATGGTCCACGGGTCCAACCTATCAGCCGGCTGCTTTGCCATGACCGACCCGGGCATCGAGGAGATCTACACCCTCTGCGCGGCCGCCCTCAACAACGGCCAGCGCTCCTTCCCGGTCCACATCTTCCCCTTCCGCATGACGCCCGAGCGCCTAACAGCCGCCGCCAACCACTCCGCTCTCCCCTTCTGGCGCAACCTCCAACAAGGCTACGACGCCTTCCAAGCCACCCGCATCCCCCCGCGCATCAGCGTCGCAGACAAGCGCTACCTCGTCGTCCCCGTCTCCTCGGGCGGGCAATGACCGTTCGACGTTCGATGTTCGATGTTCAACGTTCAACGTTCAACGTTCAACGTTCAACGTTCAACGTTCAACGTTCAACGTTCAACGTTCAACGCCCAGCCTTCCCCTGATCCCTTTCACCTAAACAACGCGCGCACACTCGGGCGGTTGAGCACAAGGATAGTGAACACGCCCAACACCGTGCCCAGCGGCACGTTGATGCACTCGATGCAGGCGACCACGAAGCAGAACGTCCAGCGCCGCCGCTGTGCGATCCAGCGGGCCGCCAGGAACTGGATGGTGGCATATCCGGCCAGAACCAGCGTGCCGAGGACGCCAATGAAAATGAACATCCCGCCAATCATCCCCGCCGGGTTCGGATCAGACGGTCCAAGCGACGCTCCCGGCGTACTCCCCATGGTTGCCGGGACACTCAGAAAAAACACCCCCATCACGACGTAAACCAGCGGAAGAAACGCAAAGAGCGCCGACAAGCCACCCAGCACATAGTGGAAAATCGAGAGCATCTTCAAATGCTCCGCGTCATTCTGCATGGTCCCATATCCCGGCGGCAACTGGTTCATGCCACCCACCTTGCACATCCCACCCCGCCCCGCCAGCCTGATTCCAGGCGGCAACCCCGTCGCGGAGCTGTGTGGAGTGCGGTGGGAAGGGATCTCCCCGCCACACCGCTTTGGCTCAATGCCAGACTTGCGCAGGACATTCCCCTCGTTGCCGGGGTGATTTCCCAGCGGTCAAACTCCCTCAAATGCTTGGCCAATGACCAAGCCATGGGGTGAATGCCCGGTGGAGGTGTCCCGCGGCAAGGCGGTGATGGGCCTGCGGGCGCCTGGGGGTGAGCCAAAGCGGTGTGGCGGGGAGTACCCTTCCCACCGCACTCCAAACAAATAATGACCAAAACGAGGAGAATGCCGCCGTGCAGCAAAAACAGCCACTGAAGTCGCTACTCCTTGCCAGATTTGCTTCCCCTCCCGCCCCACCCCC
>Ga0136639_10000472_pt1 | contig 13265 bp, 9 predicted proteins | sample AntDrymUQ8592106_2_FD_113739 | JGI IMG/M metagenome (GOLD analysis project Ga0136639, IMG submission 113739) | Polar desert sand microbial communities from Dry Valleys, Antarctica - metaG UQ859 (21.06) | ecosystem: Environmental > Terrestrial > Soil > Desert | place: Antarctica: Dry Valley...
GGGGGGGGGGGGGGAGGGGGGGGGGGGGGCGTGGGCCATGGGGGTATCGGGGGGGTGGGGGGGGCCGGTCCGGAACTCTTTGGGGGTACGGGTGGAGGGGGGGCCGGTGGCGGGGACGGGGCGGCGGGGGATGGAGTGGTCGGTGAAGGCGAGGTGTTCGATGGAGCGGGTGGGGGCGCGTTTGGGCAGGTGGCAGGTGATGCAGGCGTCGCCGGCGTTGGCTTTACAGGTGCCGGGGGTGTGGCAGGTTTGGCATTTTTGGTTGTACTGGGCGGGGGTCGAGTCGGCGTGGGCGGGGTGGCAGGAGCCGCACCATAATTGGTCGCCTCCGGCTCTTAATTGGTCGCCTCCGGCTCTTAATTGGTCGCCTCCGGCTCTTAACTTGGCATTACTTACTTGTTGGCAGCGGCTGGAGGCGAGTTTTTCGAAGTGGCTGGTGGCGGAGGGGGAGTCGGCGTTGGGGGCGTTAAAAACGAAGATGGCGAGGGAGTTGGAGAGGGGTTCACCGGGGGTGTAGGAGGAGCGGTCGCGGTTGGCGCGGGCGATGCGCGCGGCGCCGGTGAGGTGGCATTGGGCACAGACGCTGGCGCGGGGGATGGGGGCTAGTTTGGCGGGGTTGACGATGTTGCGGGGGGTGGGAAGGGCTGCGTGTTTTTCGCCGGGGCCGTGGCAGCGTTCGCAACTGACGCCGGGTTCGAGGAAGGGTTGGGGGGCTGCGGCGGGTTGGAGGCGGCTGGCGTGGCACTGGAGGCAGGCGGGTTCGACGAGGCGGGTGAGTTCGAGGAAGGGCTTGTTTTCGTAGCCGGGGGAGATGTCCCATTTTTGGGGTTGGGAGTAGTAAGAGAGAGGCGATTGGAAGAGTTGGCCGTTTTTGCGAAATAGGTAGCTGCGGCCGATGTGGCCGGAACCGAGGAACCATTCGAGTTGGCGGGAGGTGGAGGCGAGTTGGAGTTCGAAGGAGGGGGTGACGGTGGCGTTGGCGGCGGTGGGGTGGGCGAAGGACTCTAGGGGGCTGGCGGGGGAGGTGCGGCCGGAGGCTTGGGCCATGCCGGTGGCGGCGTACTGGCGGGCGATGGCGGGGTGGCAGCGGGCGCAGGGGGCGTTACCGGTTTCGGGGAAGGCGGGTAGGGAGGACGCGAGGAGGAGGAGGAAGCGGGCTGTCAACGGAAATTTCATTTTTTGATATGATTTCGAGACCATGAAGACACTGAAGGGCTTGTCGCTCACAATTTTGGCACTGCCGATGCTCTGGTCGCAAACCTTTACGGGGACAATCTCCGGGGTTGTGACGGACCCGAATGCCGCGACGATTCCGGGGGCGATCGTCAGAGCGCGGAACGAGGCGACGAGCGATCAGCGGCAGGTGGCGACGAGTAATGATGGGTTGTTTGTGTTTTCGCAACTGCCTCCGGGCGGGTACGAAGTGAGCGTGGAGAGCAAGGGCTTTCGCAAGAGCGTGCAGACGGGCGCGGTGTTGCGGGTGAACCAGACGCTGGAGCTGAACTTCGCGATGCAGTTGGGCGAGGTAACGCAGACGGTGGAGGTGGCGGCGGCGGTGACGTTGCTGGACACGCAGTCGGCGAATCGGGCGGTGACGTTGGATTCGCAGGCGATGCTGGATTTGCCGACGAACGCGCGGAACCCGTTTGCGCTGGTGCACGTGAATGCCGGGGTGATTGCGGTGCGGACGGGCATTTCGCAGGCGACGCAGGACCAGAATCATAATCGGTTTTCGATGAATGGGGGAAGGGGACAGGCGGGGTTGACGCTGATCGATGGCGTGCCGGCGGCGGCGGTGGACTGGGGCGGGCTGATCGCTTCCCCGTCGGTGGACTCGGTTCAGGAGATGAACATTCAGCGGAACCAGTTCGACGCGCAGTTCGGCAAGAGCGACGGCAGCGCGGTGAACATGATTACCAAGGGCGGGTCGAACAGCTTCCATGGGTCGGTTTTCAACTTCCTGCGGAACAACAATTTGGACGCCAATAGCTGGGCGAATAATCGGTCGGGAATTAAGCGGCCGAGTTTCCAGCGGAATCAGTTTGGCGGGACGTTAGGGGGGCCGATTTGGAGGGCGAAGAAGCTGTTTTTCTTTACGGCCTATGAGGGGCGCCGGGAGGGGAATCCGGGTACGAATGTTTCAAATGTCCCGACGGCGCTACAGCGGGCGGGCGATTTTTCGGAGACGAGGAACGCGGCGGGGGCCTTGTCGCCGATTTTTGACCCGTTCTCGACGGTGCCGAACCCGGCCGGGGCGGGGTTTGTGCGGACGCCTTTTCCGGGGAACCGGATTCCGTCGACGATGTTTGATCCGGTGGCGGTGAGGGTGATGCAGCTTTTTCCGCAGGCGAACACGACGGGGGACGCGTTTACGAATGCGCGGAATTTTGCGGCGGTGGGCAAGACGGTGACGACGAATGACCGATGGGACTTGCGGGTTGATTGGTCGCGGAATGAGAAGATGAGCCTGTTCGGTCGCATGACGAAAGCGTGGCAGGAGAACGTGGCGCCGCAGTTTTTTGGCAACGGCGCGGACACGAATTTTTCGGATGTGAATCCTCGGCATCACGTGGTGATTGGTGTGACGTTGACGCCGACGCCGACGTGGGTGATCAACGTACTGGTTGGTTCCGGCCGTTGGCGCGAGAATCAGAATTCGCCGTCGCAGGGGCGGAACGGGACGGCGTTAGGCTTTTCGGCAGCGACCGTGGGCCAATGGCAGGCGCAGACTTATCCGCAGTTTTCGTTCCAAAACTACACGCAGCTGAACAATCGAGGCTACTCGAACGTTCCGCGGGAGACCAACAATTTGCAGGCGAATTTGACGAAGGAGTTGGGTGCGCATAGTTTGAAGTTTGGTTGGATTACCGAGGCGGGACGGCTGAACAACACGAGCTTCAACACGCCGGTGTTTGGCTTTTCGCGGGGGCTGACGTCGGGTCCGGTGGCGGCGCAAACCTCTACGACCTCAGGAGACGCTTTGGCTTCGTTTCTGCTGGGAACGGGCGAGACCGGCAGCGGGTCGATTAACGCGGCTACGGCGGTGACGGCGATGTATCACGGCGCCTATTTTCAGGATTCCTGGCGGGCGACCCGGCGGCTGACGATGCATATGGGTTTACGTTACGAGTTGCAGCCGGCGCGGACGGAGCGTTACAACAGGCAGAATAATTTTGACTTCAATGCGGTGAGTCCGCTGGCGCAGCAGACCGGGTTGCCTCTGAGGGGTGGTTTGGTTTTCAACGATGCGAACAATCGGGGGGCGTGGCAGACGGATAAGTTGAACTTGGCGCCGCGGTTTGGGATGGCGTATAAGATCACGGATAAGCTCGTGTTCCGCGGCGGTTACGGCATTTTCTATCCGCAAACGGGCGGCGGTACGCGCGACGGTTTTGCGACGACGACGACGTGGGTTTCGACGGTCGGCGGCGATGGAATCAATCCGAATCGGGGCGCGCTGTTGGCGAACCCGTTCCCGCAGGGATTGTCTCAGCCAGTGGGGGCGACCCGAGGATTGTTGACGCAGACTGGCGATGCGGTGAGTGCGCTTTCGGCGCATCATCCGTTGAGTTACGTGCAGAATTTTTCGGTAGACTTCCAGTACGAGATCAGTAAAGGGATGGTGCTGGAAGTGGGCTATACCGGCTCGCAAGGCCGGAAGTTGCTGTTCGGGACGGGTCAGCAGGCGAACCAACTGGATCCGCAGTTTTTCAGTTTAGGCGCGGCGCTGGATGCCCCCGTGGCGAACCCGTTTTTTGGGGTAATTCCGACGGGCGTATTGGCTGGCCGGACGGTGCCGCCACAGCGGCTGCTGCGTCCGCATCCGCAATTTACGGCGGTGAATTTGTCTTCGGATACGGTGGGGGCGAGTTCTTCGTTCAACGCGTTGGTGATTCGGTATAACTGGCAGTTGGCGAGCGGCTTGAACTTGCTGACGACTTATCAATGGTCGAAGGCGATCGATAATGCGAGCGAGTGGCAGGGATGGGAAGTGGGCGATACGATGCGAAACTACTACGACTTGAGCGTCGACCGGTCGATTAGCGCGCATGACTTGCCGCAGAGTTTTGTCAACGCGATGGTGTATGAGTTGCCGGTGGGCAAGGGCCGTAAGTTTGCGGCCGATATGCATCCGGTGGCGAACGCGGTGCTCGGTGGTTGGCAGATATCATCGATCGTGCGGTTGGGGAGTGGTTTGCCGCTGCAGTTTACGGCGCCGAATCAGTTGGGCAATTATGGCGTACAGGTACAGCGGCCGAACGTGGCGGATTTGAAGACGGCGTCGGTCGCCGGTCCGACGCCGGACCGTTGGTTCAACACGGCGGCGTTTACGCAACCGGCGAACTTTACGATGGGCAATGCGCCGCGATGGGTTCCGAATATTCGATTCGGTCCGACGAACCATGCCGACTTGGCGATCCTGAAGAACTTCCGCTTTTTCGAACGGTTCCGGGCGCAGTTCCGGGTGGAGATGTTCAACTTTACGAACACTCCGCAGTTTGGCCGGGCGAATACGACGGTGGGCGACGGCAACTTCGGGCGGGTATCGGGGACGGCGAACATTGGGGCACGGAACATTCAAGCGGGGTTGCGGATTCAGTTCTAGGAGTCTGTCGGAGATAGAATTTACTCACATTCTGACATAACACAGGGGCCTGGATTTTTGGCGGCAAATCGATATGGCGCGAGCATACTCAGATGATCCGCGCGAAAAGTTCTTATTCGCCGCCGAAGCGGGGAATATCGGGCTGGAGAAGCTGACGGCCACGTTTTAGGGTGCACTGGCTGGGCCGCCATCCCACAGGTACTTAAAAGGCCTTCGCTAAATCCATCCTTTGCGCAACGGCTGGGGGGGCGTTCCAGCTTGGATAGGGTCAGAGCGCCGTCTTGGATCGTCGCGTCCTTTCGTAGGCATTCCCAACAAAAATCTTCGTGAAGCAGATCCGACAGCGGTTCCTCGGAGATCGGGTCGGTTCCGGCTGGCAAGGAGTCTTTATTTGCAGTTCCGGTACGGCAGCAAAGTTCTCTACAAACGACATGGTCAACTCGATGAACGAACCCCAAAGAGCTACGTTCTAGATCTCATGCTGCTCGCGCTGTTCGACGCCGCGAACGATTAGGGCTCGCCTGTTGTCACTTCCCTTCTTGATCGTGATGCTGCGGCGCGAGGCGGATACCCATCACCTTTTTTGTATGATCGCCTGATGGACGCCAAGGGACAAAGATCGTTCGAGGGAACACAGGTTCGCTCGGCGAAGCGTTGTCCTACTAGGGTGTGCGGCGGAGCCAGCGGGAGAGTTCGACGTCGGCGTCGCGGATTTCCTGGGGACGGTCGAAGCGTTCGTTGATGCGGCGGACGCAGCGGATGGCGAGTTCGGCGGCGCGGCGGCCGAGAGTGGTGGGGCCGGCTTCGGTGACCACCTCGCGGAGGATCAAGTAAGCTCGCCAGCGTTCTTCCTGATCGTCCTTCAGCTTTCGCTCAAGAGCGGCTTGGCGGAGGCGCTCGGGGGCGGTGAAGCGCGTGTCCTTGGCTCCGTAGAAGAAGTAGGATTGCAGCTGGTCCCATAGCCGGTCGTTAAAGAAGACGCGTTCGCTGTTGTCGGACGGGAATTGGGCCAAGGCGAACTTGGCTTCGAGGACTTCGGTACCTGGGGCGTCGGCCCGATAGGCTTCGCCGTAGAGGACGGCGAGGCGGCGCATGCGTCTAGCACGATAAGCAACGCCCAGGGAGTCGAAGATTCGAGCCGACTCATCGAACTGGTTTTCGCGGGCGAGGCGGACCGCCAGGGAGTAGCGAACGAGACCGAGTTGAGGGGCCTTGGGGTATTGGTCGATGAAGGCGCGGAGCGCTTCAATGGGGACTTCGGCTTCCAGAAGCAGGTTTCGATCCCAGCCGGTTGTGACTTCTCAATCGATCGATTGATAAAATACTTGGCCGTACAGTCCACTGACGTCTCCGTTCTCTTGGGTTTGAGGATGGCTGCAGAGAGCGTGGCGAAGCTGCTCGACGGGTTAATTTAACTTTTGATAGACGCCGCAGAGGCCGTATGAAGCGGCCGCAATATGGGCGGGGGTAGCCCGCGGGGAGCGCGACAGCGCGAGGAGCGGCCCTTCGGCACTCGCATATTGACGGGAGAGAAAGTGGGCCGAGGCGAGCATCCACAGAAAGTCCGGCTCGAGGCGTATGGCGGCACGTGGGGGGATGCTAGCGGCCAGGCGAACTGCGGCGGGCGGATCCCCGGCGCTGAGCGCTACGCGCATGCTGAGCAGGACGAGGGCGTTCGCCCCGGTTTCAGACTGGAGGAGGCGGCTGTGTTTTTCGAGCAGCGTCTTGATGCGGGCGTAGAGAACGACCGAAGGCGCGCCCGGTGGCCGGTCGATGGATTCGTCGTTGTAACGGTGCTCCCTGCTGACTGGATTGGTGGCGAGATGAATGGCAAAGGCCGCATGTTGCGCCGTATCGAAATAGCTTTCGAGATCGGCGAGCAGTTTTGGACCGCCGTCGTAGCCGTAGGTCATGGCGAGAGAACCTTCCAGATGTTCGCGGCTGAAGTTCGAGTCGGGGTTGTTGAGTTCGTCGAGATAGATTTTCCCGGCGGCGGTTTGCTCGCCGAGCAGGAAGTGAGCGTAGGCCAGCCAGCCGCGGGCCTCAATGCGATACCCGGAGGATTTCGCGCGGGCGAGGAACGCTTGGAGCTTCTTCTTCGCGGCGGGGAAGGCGTCGGCGCGGAGGTCAATTTTGGCGTCGAGAAGGTCCACTTCTTCGCGCTCTTGCGGAGTCAGATTGCGGTCGCCGGTAGGTTCAAAGAGTCGCCGGGGAGGCGACGGAGTGTGATGAATTTCGTCGCACGCGGCCGCGGTGGGCGAAGCTGCCGAGTCGCTTTGGAATGCCGCGGCGGAACTGGCCCGGCATCATGGCACAGATGCCGTTGCGCAGTAGCTGCGGCTCGACTGCATGGTATTGAAAAAACGGTTGGGCGAAGTAACCAACCGCCGTCCAGATAAAAAACCAAAGCCGGTCTTCGTCGAACTCATCGCGCCTCCCCCAGTGAATCGGGAGAAGGCATGATTGAGTTCGAGTCCCCAGCGGGAAGAAAAATGCGCATCCAGTGCAAAGCAGCCTTGCCACCTGATTGGGCAGTACTGCTGTGTGCTTGGCGGGAGTCGGAACGATGATTCAGCCCGTGGCAACGGGCAACTTATCGACCTGGATGCGATCGTGGCGGGACTCAATCCGGCGTGACGGAATTTTCGCGGTTTGCGCTTACACCCCCCGAGGGCCGATCGGCGCAGCTGACCTACCGTCGGGGTAAACCGAAAAGATAGGTTAACGGAAGAAGCCCTTTACCTTTTACCTCACCAACCTCCCATTGATAGTTGCCGGGTATTGTCCTCGTCATTTCGTTCAACTCTGCGACGGTATAAGTCCTTAGACACGAAACAATCCCGTCCCAGGTGACAACCGCCGGCACCAGCGGAATCACATAAGTAAAGAAAAGCCGGCTCCAGGTGAAGGGTCTGATGAAGGGCGTCAGTACCAGGACCGCCACGGACGAAAAGACCATCGCCGCAATATACGCCGGTGAGCGCTTGGTACCTTCAAAGAGCGCAATCGGCACATCCTTCGCGGCCGCATCCAGCAGTATCGCTCTCGCGTCGGCTGGCCGAAAGTGATGAAAAGCCGTAAACAAGGTTCGGAACCCCGCCAGCGCTTTTGGGACAGACCGTGCGTCCACAGGTTCAGGAGAGTAAGTAATGCCAGTCGTGAGTTGGCCCATCGCCTCAAAATTCGGAAAACGGTCAGTCAGCGTCACTGTTCCTTCCCATCCCTTGGCCCGTAACGCCGGAAGTAATGCCTGCCAAGGCCCGCCTCCTCCAGCACATAAGTCGATGACGGTGGTTTCACGGCTATGCAGCAGTGCTTTTGTTAGGAGAGACGTCATGGGGCCATAGGTATCGCTTACTCGAATGGCCATTCTCAAGTAGTCCGTAACCGCATCCCGGATAACGGATGGCATCCAGTACTGATCCTCGAGTTCAATGAAATGGAATCTACGCAAACGTTCCCCCGTTCTTTGCCGCGATAATTACAATAGCCGAAGCTTTGACAACCCTCCTCGACATCCTACACTAAAAAGACTCCCAGAGCTCGGTGCGACCGGTCCCTCCGCGGGGCGAACGGCAACCCCACTCTGCGCGAAGCTCAATGGGCCCGCTGTCATTTCCATCTCCCTGAAATACATGCCTTGCTCCCGATTCACCAAATACGCCATCCAATACGCGTACAGTGCCGCCAGGATACCGGCGATATTGCAGCCAAATGTCAGGTATAAAGGTCCGATGAAGCCGGGCGGGACCTTGCCGAGGGCCGAGGCGTTTCAGCGGAACGCTGCTCCATCGATCTGTTTCCCGCACGTTCTCCCATCGACTGAAGCTGCTCGCCGAGAGCGTCTTTCCGACCCCGGAACGGAAGATCGGTTTGCGTGTCAAAATCGATTCCGGTCGCAAACCCGCACAGCACATACGCGGCAATCTCAAATTCTGACAAGAGGCGGTATCCCCGCGCGGCGCCAACCAAATCTCGGCAACTTGTACGGATGTCGCTATCCGGGCTATGCGGTTTCGACAGGCCGGAGACAAGTTCCGCAAGGGGGTCAAGGAATCGCTCTTCCGCGATTCCGTCAAAAACCGTCATTTGTTCAGGCCTAATTTTCAACATATCGTTCTTTCCTAACCAAGCCGGATAGCGGCCCTGCCAGAACTAATCCTACTTTCTTAGTTGACATTATTGATGTGTGGTGCAACGGCACCGTTTAGACGAGAGCGTATCACATACGTCCTGCCGTAATAGCAGGCCTCCAGAAGAGCGGCCTCGATCTATAGCTATACTACCGGCACTATGCCCGGTCCTGAGCCCTGGCTTGGAAGGGTGAGCGACACCAGCCACTTGGAACCCATGAGAATCCTGCGGCAAAACAGTGAGGTCCGCGAAGTTAGTAGCTTCGTTAGCCGATTCCCAGGAATCACCCAAATGGTGAAGAACAGAAAACAGAATACCCAGCGCCGATCTAGCTCTCTCCGATTCCTGTTTGACCAATACACGGTGTTCGGTATGGACGCGACCGGGAAGGGTCGCGTTCCGGTCGGGGAGGGTGCCGACGAGGAGGAGAGCGAGGAGGAGAGGACGCATGGGTGTTAGAAATCGAAGCGCCCGCTGATTTGGGCTTGTCGGCTGCCGGAGACGCTGGTGACTTGTCCAAAGTGCGGGTTGTTGATGCCGGTGGTGATGCCGCCGAGTTGATGGCGGTTGAAGAGGTTGAAGAACTCGGAGCGCAACTGGAAGCGGACCTTTTCGGTGAGGGCGATCGATTTGGTGAGGGTCAAGTTTTCGCTGATGTTGCCGAAGCCGCGGACCTGGGAGTAGCGGTAGGCGCCGGTGCCGAGGGTGAGGGGAATGAGAGCCGGGTCACTGAAGGCGGCGCGGTTCAGGTAGCGGTTGCCGGGGGAAAGGGCGCTCGAGAGCTCGAAGTTGTTGCGATGGAAACCGTCGGCTTTCAAGGGTCCGGCTGCGACGTTGAGGCGGTTGACGGCGCCGTTCCAGCCTCCGCTTAAGGGGGAAGATCCGGTGAACTCGAGAGGCTCGCCGGAGGCGTAGTTGACGATGGAGGCGATGTTCCAGCCGCCGAGGAGGCGATTTGTCCAACCTTTGCCGCGGGCGAAGGGGAGGTCGTAGCTGAGGTAGGTCTTGAAGGTATGGGTGCGGTCGTTCTGGCCGATCATCTTCTCGAGTTTTAGGTTGTAGTAGTCGAGGGGCTTCGAGTCGTTGTCGCCGATGAGGGAGCTTTCGGTGTTGGTCATCTGCTTTGAAAAGACGTAGTTCGAGTAGAGGGTTAGGCCGTTGGCATACTCCCGGTTCAAGACGACATGCAGGGCGTGATAAGTGGAGAAGCCGAGAGGGGCTCCATAGACTTGGACGGTTTGATTGCCTTGGAGTTGGGGATAGGGGCGGAGCGCGGAGGCGACGGTGCCGACGAAGCCGGGGTACGGGTAGCGGATGCCGTTGGAGGCGGCTTCGGCGGCATTGCGGACTTGATTGTTGAGCCGGGTGCCGTACTGGGAAAGGACGGCAGGGGGGAGTTGGTTGATGCGCTGGAGTTCGCCGAAGCGGAGGCGGGTGGATTTGTTGCCGACGTAGCCGAGATCGAGGACGTATTTGCCGAGGCCTCGCTGGAGGTTGAGGGTGAAGTTTTGGATGTAGGGGGTTTGGCCGTAGTTGGCGTCGATCATGCCGGGCCGTTGGCGGTTGCCCCAGGAGACGTCGTAGCCGGCGGGTTGGAAGCGATCGGTGGGGAAGCCGTTGTCCCAGTTGAAGATGCCGGCCCAGGGGCGGACGGGATCGGAGGCGAGGAGGTAGGTGCCGCCCCAGGCGACGCTGGTGGCTTTGCCGAGGGGGACGGCGTTGTAGCCGTTGGGGGAATCGCCTTCGTACATGATGCCGTAGGCGCCGCGGAGGGTCCACGCCTTTTTGAGCCGCCAGGCGAAGCCGATGCGGGGGCCGAAGTCTTTGAGGCTGCGGCGGCCGAAGGAGCGGCTGCCGGTGCATTCCTTGCAAGTGCCGGCGAAGTCATAGGCTCCGGGGAGGCCGGACTCGGGGTCGATTTTGGAGGGGTTCCAACTGGAGAGGCGGTCTTTGACTTCGTAGACGGGGGGCTGGTTTTCCCAGCGGAGGCCGAGATTGAGGGTGAGATTAGAGGTGATTTTGTAGTCGTCGTGGAAGTAGAGGGCCATGTAGTTGCGGCGGCCGCCGAGCCCGACGGGGTCGGAGAGGCTGGCGCTATCGACGATGCCGAGGAGGTAGCTGGCGAAGGCGTAGCCGGTTTGATTGGCGGAGAAGGCTTCGTTAGGGATGGCGGTGCCGCGGGCGGAGAAGTTAAAGGAAGAGGAGGGAGTTTGGCGGCGGTTCTGCTGGTTGTGACGGAAGTCGACGCCGGCTTTGAGGAAGTGTTTGCCGCGGGAGAAGCTGACGGAGTCGAGAATGCCCCAGCCGTTGTCGGCGCGGAAGCTGACGTTTTGGAAGCCGGGGGATTCGAGGCTGACGAAGGGTCCGCCGCCCCAGTTGATATTGGGGTAGCCGAGGGAGGTGAGGCCCTTGATGCCGAGTTCTTTGGCCCCGTCGCGATTGGCTTCGAGGATGCGCTCGGGATTGCCGCGACGGTTGAAGGAGAGGGTGAGGTTGTTGAGGACGGAGGGGAGACGGTCCAGTCCCAGGCTCCGCGGGCGAACCAGCCGTCATCGGGACGGCGGCGGGTTTTGGCGAGGGGTCCGCCGTAGATTTCGCGGGTGTCCCAGAGGCCGCCGGCGTCAAGGATGAGGCGGGGAGCTTCCTTGAGATTGTAAGAGCCGCTGATTTTGTGGCGTTCGTTGAAGATGTGATCGCCTTTGCCGGAGTATTGATACTGGTCGAGTTCGGGGTTGCCGGAGATGGGGAAGACTTGATTGTTGACGAGGGGGACGAGGCCGTCCGGGCCTTTGATGGTGGGGAGGTAGTGTTTGACGGCGATCGAGTTGACGCGTTGGGCGACGGTGCTGATGCGGGAGACGGGAATGCGGTTTCCGGGGAAGATGTCACCGATCCAGCGGCCGCTCGCGAGTTGGCGAAAGGAGGCGGGGTCGTAGATGGCACCGCGGGTGACGGGCCGGTCGAGGGCATCGCGAAAGGTGGTGGCGGGGCCGAGGAGGCGGCTGAAGTCACCTTGATAGAACTCGGCGAGGGGGGCGTTGCGATTGGGAGCGCCGAAGCCGTAGTTTCGCTCGCGGTACTGTTCGTAGGAGAAGTAGAAGAAGGTTTTGTTGCGTCCGTTGTAGAGCTTGGGGATGACGATGGGGCCGCCGATGCTGCCGGCCCAGTTCATCTTGCGGTCTTGCGGACGGTCGACGCCGCGCGCGTTGTTGGCGAAGGTGTTGGCGTTGAGGGCTTCGTTGCGAATGCCGGTGTAGGCGCTGCCGTGGAGGGCGTTGGTGCCGGACTTCATGACGTAGTTGAAGACGCCGCCCTGGCTGCGGCCGAATTCGGCGGACATGCCCCCGGTCTGGATTTTGACTTCGGCGAGGGCTTCGACGGAGACCGGACATGGGGGAGAAGTTGCCACCTTGGTTGACGGTGACGGAGGCCCCGTCGACGAGGGTTTCATAGGCGAAGTCGGTGGAGCCGTTGACTCGGCCGCGAAAGGTGTCGCCGGAGACGCCGGGGACGATGGCGTAGGCGAAGTTCTCGGCTTGTCGGCCGCCGGAGAAACTCAAGGGGAGGTTCGCGAGAGACTTCGCGCCGAGGCTGGTGCCGATTTGAGGGGTGTCTGCCTGGACGCGCGGGAGTTCCGAGCGGACTTCGACGGATTCGGAGGTGGAACCGAGTTCGAGTTGGGCGTCGACGCGGAGAACTTCGGCGATTTTCAGGGTGAGATCGGCGCGGGTGGACTTGCGGAAGCCATTGGCTTCGAAGCTGATTTGGTAGGCACCGATGGGGAGGTTGGGACGGGTGTACTGGCCGGCGCCGTTGGTGGGGTTTCAAAACGGGCGCGGGTGCCGGATTGGATGATGACGACCTTGACCGAAGGGACGGCGGCACCGGTGGGATCGGTGAGGGAGGCGCGATCCAATTGCGCGAATAGGGATGGAACGGTGAGCAGTAAGAGAACCCGAAGCATTGCAGAATTATGATTCAGGGGGTGGGGAGATGCAACCCACGTTTTCCGACGGGAGCCGAAACGGTGAAGGGGAGGACCCGATAGCGGGTGGATGCTGACGTTTCTAACTCTTCCTGGGTGCCTGGTGTTGGCTTTTCTTCCTACGGCCTACGGCGGAGCCAGCGGGAGAGTTCGACGTCGGCGTCGCGGATTTCCTGGGGACGGTCGAAGCGTTCGTTGATGCGGCGGACGCAGCGGATGGCGAGTTCGGCGGCGCGGCGGCCGAGAGGGGTGGGGCCGGCTTTGGTGACGACTTCGCGGAGGATCAAATAAGCTCGCCATCGTTCTTCCTGATCGTCCTTCAACTTTCGCTCGAGGGCGGTGAAGCGCGTGTCCTTGGCTCCGTAGAAGAAGTAGGATTGCAGCTGGTCCCATCGTCGGTCGTTAAAGAAGACGCGTTCGCTGTTGTCGGACAGGAATTGGGCAAAGGCGAACTTGGCTTCGAGGACTTCGGTACCTGGGGCGTCGGCTCGATAGGCTTCGCCGTAAAGGACGGCGAGGCGGCGCATGCGTCTAGCCCGA
>Ga0136639_10000473_pt1 | contig 13254 bp, 11 predicted proteins | sample AntDrymUQ8592106_2_FD_113739 | JGI IMG/M metagenome (GOLD analysis project Ga0136639, IMG submission 113739) | Polar desert sand microbial communities from Dry Valleys, Antarctica - metaG UQ859 (21.06) | ecosystem: Environmental > Terrestrial > Soil > Desert | place: Antarctica: Dry Valley...
ATATCGGCAAGTTATAGCTGCACATTCGCATAAAAAAAAAGGTGTGATCAGCAGCAAAGGCTTGGCCATTCAACAGTAGCTGGGCCCAAGGCTTGAGTGACGCAACCCCGCCTATGCCATCGCATATTTTGGATGATTCGACTCGAACAAAAATTAAGATGGGACGTCCCGCAGCACGGGACATCCCTCTTTATGGCCACGACCTCGAAGAAAACTTAGGGCTTGCAGCTGATACCTGCACCGGAAACCTTTGAGCAATCGAAGCTACCAGCCCCTTCGATCGTCAAGGACGGTTTGTTGCCATTCAAATCGGTCTGGATGCTATCGACGCTTACGCCTTCGCCCATCTTGAAGCTGACCCGAGGCTGATTGCCCCGTTGTTTCACATAAATCTGGCCGATGCTGGCGTTGGATTCGACTTTGATTTGGCCGAGGTTTCCGGCGATAAAGATACAAATTCCGCTAATTTTAGCGCCTTCACCGGGACTTTCTAGTTTCAGTTTAAAGGTATTCTTATTACCAGTGAGTTTCACTGCAAGGGCATCGCTGGATGTGAGTTCCACGACTTTGCCACTGCCGGCAATCTTGATCTTCTCGGCAGGAATACCAAGGGCTTTGCTACACGCGCCGGATGCGCCTGAACCGGATTTTTTATCTTTGCCCTTGCCTTTTTCTTGAGGGGGAATGGTCGACGAATCGGAGCTGGTGCCGGACCCTTTTTCTGTGCTTCGTTGGTCTATTTCATCCGACGGACTTGTGCTGGAAGCGGTTTCCAAAATACTGTCGTCATCCACAGATGATCCAGCAGTATCGACGATATCATCTCCTGAAAAACCACCCGGAGGAGTGCCCATGGCATCGCTGCCGGCGGTCGAATTGCTGCCAGCAGTTGCTACAGCATCTTCACTGGACGGTAAATCGCCTGTGGGCTCTTCCGTTACTGTTGCAGAAACCGGGGTATCACCGGCAATAGGTGAGAAACGAGCTTCCACACAAGCCGAACCAACCATTAACAAGAGACCGAACACGAAAGGGTTGTGTCGCATAGCATCCTCCAGGGTCGTGGTATGGGCAAAATTAGTTTCAATAACCGTATCGGATTAAATTGTGGTCAACCGGAAGAATTTCGTAAACCGCCAAAGTTATTACTTTTTTGGCAGATTAATTTAAAAGGAAGCAATCCTTGGGATGTGCAAGATTTTTCGTTGAATAAATCGCTGGAGGCCTGTGGGTAAGAAAGGCGCTAAGTTTCGCAAAAAAACTGGCGCCAAGCTATAAGCTCTCTTTACCAGTTGAAACCATGCTATGCTGCGGCAGCTAAACAAAGCGGGGAGCCTGCCTATGCCAGCTTATGATGTAAAATGTTCCGATTGCAGCTATGAAAATACGATCCATATGAAGATAAGTGAAGTCAACGACTGGGATAGCCAAGCGCTTTGCCCTCAATGTGGAACGAAAGCTCCTGCCTTTGGGCGCATCATTAAGACCGCCCCTCGCAGTATCGGTGGTGACAAAGCGACCGCGCGCTCGAAACTGTCCCAAAAAGAAAGCAATCAGCAGAGATTTGTCAGTTCGGGTGAAAAGGATGATATGCGACATAAAGAGTCAAAGACCCGCGACCGGAATGCGATTGGTGAAGCGATTGAAATCGTCAAGCAAGGCAAGTACGAAGGATTTTAATCCTCGTCCGTTGAATGACTTTATAAAAGCCAAGTCCCCCTCGGACTTCGGCAAGCTCACGGAAAGAGATAAGAACCTGCCTTCGTTTTAGTCGAAAATAGGCGATCGAAGCTTCCGAAAAAGTTGTCACTGCCTATTACATTCTGCGAAGAGCAGCCGATAGCAAAACCGAGATATCAAGCAAAACACATTCGAAGCTGCTTAGCATCCACTGGTTTTTTCTAACCCGTAATCCATGACTTACTTCACAAGTCCTCCGTTAAAAACTTTTCTTGAGTATGAGTTCCGACTCCTTTAGCAAGTGCGCGAGTTAAACTCAAGACGCCTTGAAAGGAACGCGTGTTAGTGAGAAAAAAGAAGAGTTTGGTGAGGAAGAGAGCCGATCATGAAGATTGCGCACATAAGACATAGCTTGCCCCATGTTTCCTTTGCCGAGGCCTTCTGTTAAGACACAGGAAGAAAATATAATGCTGAACCGGAGGCCGAGCATGCCTAAGTTTTTCGTTCGACTCGCATTCATAATGATTTTCGGCAGTACTCCTCTGATTGCTCAACCGAAAGACTTTAGTCATTACGGTCCGCGTCTGGATGAGCAAGGCGTCATGAATCTGAGCAATTTTTTTGAACCGAACCATCTTACAGTCAAAGAAATCAAGAGCCAGGCGCTGCAAATGGATTCCTATGAAGCTTTTTTGGATTTTCTCACGGAGCGACGTCCCCAACTCTTAGAAAATTATGTCCTGATTCATGATACGGGCAGCATTCAATACGCAGACTTGGAAAGACCGCGCGTGCTTATCTTCGGAGATGGACTCATGCTGGCTTTTGCTGAAGACCCCAGGACCACGGATCGCAGCGTGGAAATCATTGCCTTCGATCAGAAGCTCTGGAAATTTACTTTCGATGAAATCCGCTTCAAAGGGTCTTCGATTCAAACTGTCGAAGCGCCTTCACAATGTCAAAGCTGTCACGGCGCGGCTTTGAAACCTCTCTGGGAGCCCTATGATTTTTGGCCAAATGCCATGGGAAGCTCCATTGGCCGCTTTGGCAGTGAGGCCGAAAAATCCGCCTACGAAAAGCTCCGAAAATCTAAAAATCAGACTGGCATCTATCGACGTCTCCGTTGGTATGCCCCACCGGTTAATAATAATTCAGGTCTGCAGGGCATTGAAGCTTTTACCCAGTATGTGACGCAGCTGCAGCTCTTGTCTTCTCTGCGCAGCTGGCAGCAAAAGAGTCCAAAGTTTGCCCCTTTTCTGCCGGTGGTCCTCGCCGTCTTAAACGATTGCACCAAAGGCAACACGGACCAGGATTCTGCACTCCTGCTGGAGACTTATTTACCCACGTCGTTCCAAGGCCTCATTCAAAAAGAGTTACCGGAACTGCACCGAAAGACAAAACGAGAGCGGGAGCTATTTAAAGATTACCAAGAAAGTCGATACCGAAAGCTCTTTCCAGGGGCCAATCGGATCTTTGCTATGGATCATCAGAGACTCGCAGAAGAAACTCAAGCCGCTGCTCAATTAAAAATTTTGTTTCGAGAAATGGGTTTGGATTTTCAGGATTTGACCTTGAGTCAGGGTGCTAATCCCTATCTTTTGAGCGTTCCCAGCAACAGTGAAGCAGATTTTGCGACAAATCTTATGCTGATCGCTCCGGCTTTCCAGGCGGAACTTCAGCCGACTATTCGCAGCCTGAATGACTCGGGCTATGCTTGGCTTCGTTTCGACTGTCAAATCCTCCAGAACAAGAGTCTGGCAGCATTGGAACGCATCCAACCCTTAGCCTCCCCAGTCCCCCCATCCTCTGCTCCCACAGTCTTTGGTGAGTGCATTCGATGTCACGTCCTCGATAGGGAAAATACCGGAGCGCCTCTGATCCCCTTTGATCAGAGTAAAGAACTTCGACAGTATCTTCTGAGCGAGAACCAGGCGGGCATGAAGAAGATTCGTCAGCGTCTCGAACGGAGCGGACCGGGCCGAATGCCACCTGATCGGAGGCTAAGCGTTGGGGAAAAGACTGACTTTCTGCTTAACTTGCAGACGATCCTGCAAGAATCCCCGCAATAAAACGGAGAGCTCCCTCTGAGGAAAACTGTGTATTTTGTTTTAAGGTTTAAATTTCGGAAGCCTTTCTCAAGGAAGAAACCTCAGTCTTTGCGACCCGCTGGCTTCCATTCCCTGGTCGATCCGACTCAAGGAAAAGAAGCTAAGTTGCTGCTCTTGGTCAGGTGAGTCCCATCCTTGCTGACTGAAACCGTCCAGCAAAAGGATCAAGAGTCACTTTGGAAGGCTGGATAAATGAAGCGAAATCACCTATGAAAACAGGCTGGGTTATTGCGGACTCGGCAAGCCGTAAAACACTCTCTAAACAGCTCTGTACCCCCGTGGTCACTCCTAGCTTCAGGCTTTTTTTCAATTTTTTTAAAGATATTGTTGCTCATGCTGCAGACCAAATTTCCCGAGACCTATTTGGAATTTTTTGCATTTGGGCATTTGGGCATTTGGGCATTTCAAGAGGTAACTCAGGTTTCAAAGTTTGAACAAGCTGCTGTTAGGGATTCCGCTTGCAAACAAAATCCACATTGCTGAACGAAGCGCTCAGGAGAAAGGATCAACTCCTTCAGCTCGCTGAGGAAGCGTCTGGCTTGGGCTTTTGGGCGGTGGAAGACTATGTCCAGCAGATCGGAACCTGTTCGGTTGCCTATTATCATCTGTATGGCAGACCTGAACAAAACACCCTCCCCTTCAGTCAGGATTGGTATTCTTGGATCCATCCCGATGATCGGCAGCATGCCAGCGAAGCCATTGAGTGGGCTATCAGAGAGGGCGGGAGCTATCGATCTCAGTTTCGAGTGATCTGGCCCGACCATAGCATCCACTGGCTGGAAAGCCATGGAGTGGTCAAAATTTCTGAGACTCTCCCCACCATTTCCATGATAGGTTCGGTGAAAGACATCAAAGAACAAATGGCTCTCAAGGACATAGTGACAAAAGCTAGGCTAGCACTTGAAGATAGCCGTCACCATCTATCCAAACTGATTGAATTGGTGCCGGCAGGGATTTTTGAAACGGACGCTCAAGGCTCATGCACTTTCGTCAATGAAACCTGGGTGAAGTTGACAGGACTGACGGCTGAACAGGTATCAGGCCGTGGCTGGATTCGAGCTATTCACCCGGATGATCGCCCACGAGTCGCTGCTGCTTGGAACCAATCCATTCAGGAAAATCGATCCTTTGATCATGTTTACCGCTTTCGCAAGCCAGACGGCACAATCATCTCTGTGCACGCTCGAACTGCTGTGATCCATGATGACCATGGCCAGATCCTCAGCGTTTTGTGTTCCGTGCAGGATATGACTGAACAGAGAAAAATTCAGGAAGAGCTTTTCAAAAAGTCCCAAGAAATCGATCAATTCTTCAATGTTACCCAGGATTTGCACTGTATTACTGATAGGGATGGTCGATTCATTCGACTGAATCCAGCTTTTCGTACAGTCCTAGGCTATTCGACAGCTGAGCTCATGGTCTCCTTCCTCTTTGATAAAATCCACCCGGATGATGTCCCAATATCCAAAGAACAATTTACGGGCTTAGCCAACGGAATCCATACTGTTCATTTTGAAAATCGCTATCGCTGTAAGAACGGGAGCTATAGAATTTTGAATTGGACCGCTTCGGTAGACCCTGCCAGTGGCAAGATCTATGCTGCTGCTCGTGACTTGACTGAAATGCGCAAGCATGAATCGGAACTTCGCCAAACCATTGAAGCCATCAATCGAAGTGCGATCGTCGCCTTGACGGACAAGCAGGGCAAGATTATCAGTGCGAATGATAATTTCTGCAAAATCAGTGGCTATCGCCGGGAAGAGCTTCTGGGTCAAAACCATCGAATCGTAAATTCAGGCGATCATTCCAAGGATTTCTTTCGGCAGCTGTGGCAGACGATTTCGTCTGGACAAATCTGGGTTGGGGAAATTCAAAACAAGAAGAAGGACGGTCAGCACTATACAGTTCAAACCGTTATTTCCCCTCTTTTGGATGTCACGGGTCAAATCGATCGCTATTTGGCCATCCGCTTTGATCTTACACATCATAAAGAATCCGAACGTCTGCTGGAAGAGGCCCAACGAGTTGCTAAAATAGGCAGCTGGTCCTATAATCTTTCGGTTGACACCATTCTTTGGTCCAAGCAGATTTTCGAAATTCTTCCCGCTCGACGGGAGCAAGGAGCTCCCAATCTGGAAGATCTCCTTGCTGCCATTCATCCCAATGACCAGGCCCGTTGGCGAGAAATTGTGCAGAAATGCCTCCTTCAAGGCAATTCTTTTAAAACTAGAGTTCGGAGTGCAATTACGGATCGACTGATATGGATTGAAGCCTCTGGTGAGGCCAAGATGGATACCTACGGACGAGTCATTTCTCTCAGCGGTACCCTTCAGGATATAACTGAACTTGTTCAAGCTGAGGAGCGAGCTGAATGGGAACGTTCGAAGTCTCTGCATAATGCCAAGCTTGCTTCGCTTGGCGAGATCTCAGCAGGAATTGCCCATGAAATAAATAATCCGTTGGCGATCATTTCAGGCACGATCCGTGCCTTGGCCAAGTATGCCAATGATCCCGAAAAATTGAAAAACAAAATAGAAATTCTGGATCGCGCGGCTGAGAGAATTTCCAAGATTGTCAGTGGCTTGCGCCGATTCTCACGGAGTTTCGATCGCAGTGAATACAAGCCCCACTCGATTGCTGGCATTTTAGCCGAAGCGTGCGTATTGACCGTTGCGAAGTCAAAACGTCACTCTACTCCTGTGACCATAGACTGTTCGACGGAAACCCTTATCTTCTGCGACGAAATTGAAATTGAACAGGTCTTGGTCAACCTCACCAACAATGCTATCGATGCCGTAAAAAACCTTGAGGAAAGATGGGTTCACATCAAGATTTTTGAGGCAGAAAACATGGTGATCCTGCAGATCCGCGACTCAGGCAAAGGTATCGCATCTGAAATTCAGCAGAAGCTTTTTCAACCATTCTTTACGACCCAGCCAGTTGGCGAAGGCACCGGCCTTGGACTTTCCATCGTGAAGGGAATTCTCGATGATCATCAAGCGAAAATTGAATTGTTAACCGAGGATTCCCACACGTGCTTTGAGATCAAATTCCTTAAAGCTGAGGTGAAAGACCATGCTATTTAGAATTTTTTATCTGGATGATGAACCTGATCTGTGTGAAATGTTTAAGGATATCTACGAGTCCGATTGGGTGAGTATCCTGACCTTTAATAAGCCCGAAGAAGCCATCCGTGAGATTCAGCGAAACCCTCCCCATCTCATCCTGCTGGACTATCGCTTGCCCGAAACCACAGGCGATAAAATCGCCATAAGGCTTCAAACATCGATTCCGATCGCTCTCTTAAGCGGAGATCTGATACTGGAACCTCAATACAAATTTGTCAAACTCTTCTATAAGCCTTTTAATTTGGACGAAATGAAAGAGTTTATTGAGAGTTATGAGATCCCTTACAGGACTTCATAAAAACCTTTTTTTCCCCGCAAACGCATCGTGGTGTTTGCTTTGCGAAGCTTTTCAAGCCTCACTCTTTCCGAACATAATTGGTCATGACCGCTGCTATCTCCAAGACTTTTTCCACCTGCACCGGTTTTTGAATTCGCACGACGGAATCTTTAGAATAATCTTCGCCGCTATCCGTCACACCAGCACTCAAGAGAATGATGGGGGTTCGCTTATTAGGACCATCACCCTCACGAATCCGCCGAATAATCTCATTGCCCTTCATGCCGGGAATATTCATATCCATATTGATAAAGTCATAGGCATTCGCTTCTAATTCTTTGATAGCCTGATTGCCATGCGCGACCATAGTGCAAACGGAGTCTGGAAAGTATTGCAGATACTCCTCCATCAACAGCGTGGCCTGATCCTCATCATCCTCACAGATCAAAATCTTAAGCATTCCCTAACTCCTCTGTTCATCCTTTGGTTTAACCACAGCAGCAGCAGACTTGCAAACTTTTAGCTCTTTGGAAAAATTGAATGCGGACGGCTGTGAAAAAATCGGCAAGAGAAAGAATGCCAAGTAAAAGCTCAACGCATGCGGGATGATGTTCAGGCGATAGCTGCCTAGTTTCAACGCTTAGCAGAGCTAACAGAGCACCGTGCAAGTCACAGGGAAGTGCCAAATCTTGAGGTCATCTGAGGCTATGAAATAGCCCAGCGGAACGGAGCTGGCAAAGGACACATGGGCCTCGCCTTAGGCGTCGGCCATTCGCTAAATAAACCTGGCCATTGCCGTGAGCCTTTGCTTTGCCTTGGGCGTGATCGTGATCCTGTGCGACTGACCTAGCCTTTCCCCGTAATACTTGCCCAGGTTTATGCTCCAAGGCAATGGGCGCGCCTAAGATCACGATCACGCCCAAGGCAAAGGCTAGGTTTAGGGCTAGGCCAATGGCCGACGCCGACAAATGATTATTCTTTAGGAAAGTTTTCCGCGAAGCCTTCGAAAACGTCTTTCAGGACCATACGGGTATCAGGAGCCTCTGGTGTGGGATAGGTAGATTCATTATCTTTACCTTGGATCGCATTGACCATGGAAAGGACATCGCCCATAGTGTTCACGGTGTAGTTTCGCGATACATCCTGGGTTTTCGAAACCTGGCCCGAGAATGCCACTTCCTTTTTTACCAAATCATAAACATGCATCGAAGCGAGAACTGTGCGACGGTTGGTCTTAGTGATCGATTCAGGAGTTTTCGTCACTTTACCTTTATCGTCTTTACTCTCACTGGCTGCCTGTCGACTTTCGCCTTTTTCGGTCGTGTTAGATTCAATTTTGGCCAAGGCGACGAAGCGAACACCAGGCAATTTACCGGCGATTTCACTCAAAGTCCCGGCATCCAAACCCGATTTTAAATATTTTTCCAGAGTTTCGTTATAGGATCTGTCACCCAAAGCCTGAATGATTGTTTCTACAGGCTTCACGCTCACATACTTGCGCTCATCTTTGATTTCGTTGAGCAGCAATGCACTATAAAGGTTAGATTCATCACGGCTGTAGACAGCTTTGGTATCGACGACACCACCCGTCACCATTGCATTTGATTTCAAAACACTGGGTTGAAAACTGTCGCTGACGTAAAGGCCGTCTACTTTGGTAGCACAGGCGGTGGTGAAGAGAAAGAGCGATGCAAGCAAAGAGAGTTGAGTCTTAACCATGGTTCAATCCTTAAGTTGACTGGGATCATCCGATCTTCGGCGGCTGACAAAAAAGCCGAGAGGCCTATGAGACGCAAAAGATCGTCAGAGATTGCAGAGTGCTGCTGCTTTTTTTTCCATCATGCCGCTCATGCCCCGCCACGATTGACTTCTCGACTCATGCGGGAGCGAGCCCGGCTCTTTACTCAAAAAAACAGCTAATACTCTGGATTAATTCGATAATATAACACTAGCACACGAAGACTACCAAGGCCTTTTTTCAAACCTATCGGAGTTTTCTCTGGGTTTGCACCGCCCCATTCTGTTAGTCTCTGGTTCCGAACCATTCCCTTAAAGGAAGACGCATGAAAATCCAGTACACACTGCTTATCTGTGGCTTGTTGTCGGCCTGCACTTCGTCCAGTCAGGCGCCTGAAACCAAGCCGGCCAGCGAAGTCAAGGCTGCAGTCACCGCCGAGGCTTTGCCCAAGACCTTAGAAGAAGCCGTCGCCAGTCCCTTCCGCTCACCGCAAAATCTTCCCCGCGACGCTTTTCGCCGCCCGGTCGAGACCCTTAATTTTTTTGGTATCAAACCGACCATGACTGTGGTTGAAATTTCACCCGGAGGCGGCTGGTACGCAGAGATTTTGGCGCCTTACCTCAGCCTCCAAGGGAAATACATCGCGGCCATCGCCCCCCCAGAAAAAAGCGCGTATGCGAAAACTAATTTTGACAAATTTTCCAACTGGGTCAAAAGCCATCCTGCAATGGTTGTACAGTACGGGCAGTTTAGCCCTCCCGATGTCTTGACAATAGCAGCACCTGCCAGCGCGGATATGGTGCTGACCTTCCGCAACGTTCACAACTGGATCGGCAGCGGATCCGAAGAAAAAGCCTTTCAAGCTTTTTATGCTGCCCTTAAGCCAGGCGGAATCCTCGGCGTTGTGGAACATCGTGCTGATAAAAAAGCTAAAACAGATCCCAAAGCTGAGAGTGGTTATGTCAAGGAAAGCGAAGTGATTCGTATGGCAACCAAGGCTGGTTTCAAGCTGGAAGCAAAGTCGGAAATCAATGCCAATGCCAAAGACACGAGAAACCATCCCAAAGGCGTGTGGACCCTGCCACCCAGTCTGGCCTTGAAGGATCAGGATCGGGCTAAATATGTGGCCATCGGTGAAAGTGATCGAATGACTCTGCGGTTTGTTAAACCAAAAAAATAATTGCCAAGAACCAAGAAGATTATCGAACGGAAAAAAACCTGGCTATTCTATTGAAAGCCAGGTTTTTTGCTTTTATTGGGCTTTAAAGGTTTTCGACAAATCGGTGGTTTGATCGCGCGATCCGAAGTTCATCGACTTGACGCCCAGAGTTTTTCCCGTCGCGTCTTTGGACACGAGCGTATACATTTCTCCGGTTTTGACTGTCACAGTGCCTTTGGACTCATAGAAATTCTTTGCTGAATTGGAGGCCACGGGAGTGCTGGCAGCATTTTTTGTGAAGTCCACTGTCCCAGCGATACCAGCACAACTGGTGACTTTGCCGGCGCAGAACGAAATGCTATTGGCACCGAAAGATGAGGTGATCAGCGTCAGGGATCCGCCACCATTGTCGGTGTCGACGCGCACTTTAAGACCCTGATCCTGGTCGACACAGGTATCGCCTTCCAGCGGCGTGGCACCAATCAAACGATGCTTGCCAAAGGCTTTGTTGATGGCACAGTAAGAAGGGGAACGCGTGGCCGGATTGTTGTCGCTGTCATCCAGTCGGCTGACGGTGGCAAAGGAATCAATATAGCGATCGGTCGTCAAAAGATGTTTGAAAAAGAAATTGCCGACCCGGCTGGTTCCTTCTTCTGCTCCATAGAGAGCTACCAGATTCTGGCGAAGATCCCAGAAAGCACCACCAATGATTTGGCCTGCCGAATGAACCTGCGCTTCCGCCTGATTGGCTGGTGGGTGGACACGGGTATTATTTACAGTCCGTACCATACTATTGGCATCATTGAGAAAGAAGCCGCGGCCGACGATCGGATCACCCGTCGCCAGTGTCGCATTGATATCGCCGATTCCTTCTGAAAAGGCACTGTCGGTAATCCCAGGCTGAATTCCAACCTGATCATCCAAAGCATGGCCCCACTCGTGGTACATGACGTCTTTGATCAACGCAGTATTCGCACAGGTGACATTGCCTATGGCTCCCTGAGCAAAGAAGTTCAAGGAATTGCCGTTATAGAAAGCATTGCAGTATTCACTGCCTTGGGGCCCGATCAGGTTTACGCGCGTTAAAATTCCGCTAGTCAAAAGCGGCAGCTGCTGCGGAGTGAGAAATCGACCCACCCAGTTCACCACTTCCTGCACGGCCGCAAAGGCGTTGACAGAAGCCGCATCTATCGGCGCTGTTCCGGTTACTTTGGTTTTGCCAGAGGCTGCAAAAGTTAAAGGAAAGGAATAAGGAACGGTGTTGGTCTGGTTACCGGTAAGGTTAATCACAGCACCCCGGGGACTCACAAGAGTAATGGTGGCCTGGGTGGCTGCCGTATCGATGATACCATTGGCATCAGTGCTTGCCTGATCGACCCGCGCTCCCGCCATCGGTGCAACGACGAGTTCTCTCGTTATATAGCTATTTTTGAAGGTTTCTAAAGAGATTTCTTGTTTTACATGATAGTGAGAGCTGTTGGCTGCCAGGATCGACTGACTTTCGTCATCCAGGATCAAATGAAATTCTTCCTCGTTCTTGGTATCAGCCAAAACCCATTCCGTTGCATAGCGGAATTCGTAAAGTCCTTCAGCACTCAGTTGCGGATAGATAAGCGACATTTGACTTTCGAGGACCAGCGAAGGAATGCCCGTGATGTCGATCACGGTCTGGGCACTGATCGCTTGAGGCGCTTCGTTTTTAATCGTGATGGCACCGTAACTATTGTTAAGCACCTCACGCAGACGGAAACCGTCGGGCGATTGGGCAAAAATCAATTGAATGAAGGCCCCTTTCACTTCCCGACCCTGGTATTGCCTTTTAAAGGTGACATAAGTCTGATCTGTATTGGGAGCGAAGAGAGTGTTGGAGAAATTGCTGAGTTCTGCAGCACTCAAACCCAACTCGGTTTTTCGTTGGGTAATAAAGTTGCGACTCCATTCCACGAGCGATTGGTCGGGAGCAATGAGGCCTTGCCGACTGGTATCAAAGCTCACCCAACTCCAGACATCCGAAGCAGGATCGACCTCAATACTCACCACAGCCTCTGCATCAGCCGTTAAATTTAAACTGCTTCCCAGCCGAGGAATAGCCGGACGATTGGTTCCAGCACCGAGTCGCAAGAAGCTCTTGAAATCCTCGGAACCGCGGACATGAGCTTCCATCACTGAGTTTTTTTGTTCGGAACAGCTGAGGGCGAGGATCGTAACGAGCAGACCTGTTACCAAATGTAAATTTTTCACCCTGATTCCCCTGTGTGCTGGTGCCCTTAAAGATCCAAGCAAAACCATATCCGGCTCAATTCACTTCGCTGATGTTCCATTCACAGCTGCCTTCATTCACCGTTCCAGGCCAGGGGGAAGGGAGAATCAGGCAGTCATCGACCACGACGTTATTAGCCCCACTTTTCAGCAGAGCTGTATTAGATTTTTTAGCGATAAAACGCAGAGTTTGACCCTGAAAAATTTCCACCGTCATAATCCCGCCAGCTCCCGCCGGAAGATTGGCGAGACTCAGGGTCGACTGCTCGCCGCTAGGCGTAAAATCCTGGGTGGCAGTTTGCCCGCCATAGCTTATTTTCGCTGTAAAGCTTCCGCCCATCGCGGCCAGCTTGGTATTGGAAACGATGAGTGACACGGGGGTATCGGTCACGGCGACCGGCTTTTGATCACCCGCGGCAGTCCCAGCTTGGGCATTTTGATTGGGCTGGCTGCGGGTACTATCGTTCGGTTTGTATTGAGTACAGGCCTGCACGAGGGCTAGGCTGATGCATATTGAGATTTGCCCCATGAGAATGCGACGCATGAAAAAATCCTCCAAACGACACGTTCGAAACCAAGAACCTCGAGCTTCCGTAGCTTTGATATCGGTTAAAAGCCAAAAAACTTGAGAGAGGTCCGAGGGCTATGGTTTTCCCCAGCCATTTTGCCTAGATACACTAGGCCGGACACTTGCCTTTTCGTCAAAGTGCCAGCATATTGGGTGTTCTTTACAGGCTCCGAGCTGGATCGATTGCGTATTATGAAAGGACGACCGTTATGTCGAACGCCCGTAGCAACACCCCTCCCCCTCACAACGAAGCTGTTTTGAGCTATGCTCCAGGGACAAGCGAACGTTCCGCTTTGGTCAGCGAACTGAAACATCAGGCGCAATCCGAGCTCGAGAT
>Ga0136639_10000474_pt1 | contig 13235 bp, 19 predicted proteins | sample AntDrymUQ8592106_2_FD_113739 | JGI IMG/M metagenome (GOLD analysis project Ga0136639, IMG submission 113739) | Polar desert sand microbial communities from Dry Valleys, Antarctica - metaG UQ859 (21.06) | ecosystem: Environmental > Terrestrial > Soil > Desert | place: Antarctica: Dry Valley...
ATCTTCGCGGTTGAGGTTTCTCTTGCGCCCACGTCTGGCCATCTTCACACTCCAAATCTTGGTGGAGTGTTGCGACGAGACCTAGAACTCGCCCGGCGCTAATGGTCCTGTTTTCGGTCGGCGTTAACAAAGCCGGTCGGGGCGAGCATCCCGTCCTGGAGCGTCAGGGTCTGCGTACTCGCCGAGCGGGACGAGTCGATATGCGAGGTAAGCGAGATCCCAAATCCGAGGCCCGGGGGAGGCCATGTCGACGTCGATGAGACCCGTAATGTGCCCGTCTTGGAAAACCATGTTGTACGGTGCGACGTCGTTCAGGCACACCACCTCGATTGGCTCGTGTGCAGGCAACTGCCACGTGGCGGCCGCGTGCGCGAGGGGCACGCTGGCGTCGTGCACCCGTCGGAGCAAGGACCCAGCCTCATGCAGGATCGTCGGCGACCAGACCCAGCTTGGCAGTGGGTAGTTGACGACGATTCCCGGAAGGTAGGAGAGCACTTCGCGGCCCTGCTCGTCCATGCCAAAGGGCTCAGGTACTTCCGTCACTCCCGCCGCGCGGAGTGTGGTCAAAAGTTGATGTACTACGGGAGTCCATGGTCCGGCGGGGCGGTGAACGGTGTCGCCCACCCGTACGACCATGCTCGAGTTTTCCCCGGCCAGAACCTCTTCATCCATTCCACCAACCTAAAGGCTGCAAGCGGAACCTCAGGGCGAAATGTCGTGCACCCGGGTCAGACGGAGCCTCGCCAGCTCGTGACGGCAGCCCTGTTGACGTCGCTGAGCGCAGATGAGGCGAGGAGCCCCATCAGGTCGAGGCCGAGAAGTGCTGAGCGAAATGCGCCCTCTGTTGTCGTGCCGTAGGTCTGACACAGCGCCTCAATCTCGGGCTCGGCGTTGTTCCGATTCGATGTTGCCGCTCGAAGATCGGCCAGTCTGACCGTTTCGAGATAATCGTCGACTATGGCGTCCGGTTCCGTGTCCATGGCAGTCAGAAGCAGCATTGCGATCAGTCCCGTTCGATCTCGGCCGCCCATGCAATGAAAGAGAACTCCTCCTTCTGGCGCGCTGGCCAAGGCGGCCAGGACCGCGACACTACGCTCGGGCATCGCGTGGAGGTGCGGCAAGAAGTACAGTGCCGTTCCGCTGAGCCCGTTGCTCCAGAAGTCCTTCCAGAAGACGGCATCATCAAGACCATCCAGATCGACTGTGAGAGTGGTCAGCCAATCGGGCCGCGGCTGGGTGTCCCGCGCCCGTTCTCCAGCCTGGCGGAGGTCGACGATGGTACGGATGCCGGCTTCACGCATCTGTTCCCATCCCGCCGGGGTAACCCAGTCGACATTCTCGGAACGGAAGAAAACGCTTCTGGGAGTCAGCGTTCCATTTTGTCGTGGGAGGCCACCGAGATCGCGTGCGTTCACCAAGCCTTCGACCCGAAGAGCCCTGCCCCCATGTTCCGCCTCGTTGACCATGGACTCAGCTTAGGAGCGGCAGAAAGATCGAATGATAGTTATTGCACAACAATCATTGCGCAATAACTGTTGTTCTTATAGGGTCATCGGTATGACCCCCCGCGACGCTTCACGCACCACGCTCAACTCGGCTGCCTCCATGCGGGTCCTCGCGCATCCGACCCGGCTGCGTCTGCTCGGCCTGCTTCGCGAACGTGGCCCGTTGACCGCCGCCCAGCTCGGCGACGTCGTTGATGAGGCTCCCGGTACCATCAGCTATCACCTTGGCAAGCTTGCCTCCATCGCCCTGATCGAGCCCGCCGAGGCTCAGAGCACCGACCAGCGCGAACGCTGGTGGAAGGCCACGGCCCTGCTGACCAGCTGGGAGCCCGCGGATCTGCTCGACGATCCCGACAAGCTGGCGGCGTCATCCGTTCTGCAGAAGTCGATTGCTCAGGCCTATGCCGCCCGGTTCACCGACTACATCGACGCGACACCTATCCTGCCGCGTGAGTGGGTCGCGGCCAGCGCCAGCGGGGACCGCAGCCTGCGCCTCACCGTCGATGAGCTCGGCGCCATGCGGGCCGAGCTCGAAGCCCTCGTCGACCGGTGGGTCGACGCGAGCGCTGCCCACGACCCGGCCACGGCCGATGGCGCCGAGCCTGTGGTGATGGTCTACCAGGCCTATCGCCGTCCCTGAGTCAGACCGACGATGAGGAAGAACATGAAGGAGACGCTGCCTCGCGACCGCCGAGCAACGGGCGCCCTCTCGGCACTGCTGGCTGCCCACGCGATCTCGCAAACGGGCAATGTGATCACAGCCTTTGCGATCCCCTTTTACGTCCTCGGCATCGGTGGGTCGGGAGTCGAGGTGGGAATCGCGGCCTTCTTCGCTACCGCCCCGGTCGTTGTCGGCGGAGCTCTCGGCGGGGTTGTCGTGGACCGGGTGGGTCACCGCAGAGCGGCGATCGTTGCGGATCTCGTGAGCGGCGCCACCGTGCTGGCCATGCCGGTACTGGCGCTGACCGTCGGGCTGCCATTCTGGGCCCTTCTCATCCTGGTATTTGCGGGTGGGCTGCTCGATACCCCGGGACAGACCGCCCGCCGCGTCATGCTGCCCGGGCTGACGGTACGGGCCGGCGTGCGCCTCGAGCAGAGTGTCGGGCTACTCGACGGCTCGGAGCGCTTCGCCAAGCTGATCGGCGCCTCGATCGCCGGCCTGCTCGTTGCCCTCCTGGGGCCGATCGCAGCCCTCTTTGTCAACGCGGCCACGTTCGCGGTCTCAGCACTGCTGACCTGGACGTTCGTGGCCGCCGTGCCTGCCACCGTCAGGCTGAGCGTCGACAGCAGCGACAGCGCTCCCCGTTCCTCCTACTGGGCCGACCTGGCCGAAGGCTTCCGCTTCGTCATCCACGACCCGCTGATGCGGTTGGTCGTCGGCCTCGTCCTGGTCACCAACCTGCTCGACGCCGCCCGCGGCTCGACCCTGATGCCCCTCTACGCGAACGATCGTCTGGGAGGCGCGGCCGCTCTCGGTCTGCTGGTGGCAGTCATGGGTGGATCCGCCCTAGTGGGCAACGTGGCCTTCGGATTCGTCGCTCACCGTGTGCCCCGCCGTGTGACCTTGGCGGTTTGCTTCGCCGTGGCTGGCGGCCCGTCCAGCGCTGCCTTCGCCGTCGGTGCGCCGCTGCCCGTGCTCGTCGCGATGACCGCGCTCTCGGGCCTGGCGGCTGGGGCGATCAACCCGATACTCGGCACGGTGGAGCTCGAACGCGTTCCCGAACACATGCGCGGGCGGGTGTTCGGCCTGATCAACGCCGGTGCCTGGGCGGGTGTGCCGTTCGGCGCCCTAATCGGCGGCATCGCCGCCGACACGAGCGGACTGTCCCTCGCCTTCGGAATCGTCGCGGTCGTCTACACGCTCGTCACGCTGAGTCCACTGACCGGAGGAGCGTGGCGGCACATGGAGCGGCGTCCGGTCGTGATGGCCACGAACTGAACGACCCGAACGCTCGCCAGTCCACGCCTGGAAACCTGAGCCCCGAGATGGAAAGCGCGTCCACAAACCGGGAGCGGAGCCTCATCCCCGCCGCCAATTGCCTTGGTGCTCTACAGCTGTCGCTTGACGGTTCCCGGGGCTCAAGTTTGAGACAGGAGCATCCGAACGTACGTCGTTCCTTCGGGTGCGGGTCGTGCGTGACCGTCTGGGTGCCAGCCCCGAGAAGCGTAGAAACGGATCGCGCGGTCGTTCTCGCTCCACACCTCGAGTACGGCAGTGGCTGAATCGGTGGCCAGCCATTTGGCCTCAAAGGCTTCATAGAGTCGGCTGCCGATGCCACGGCTCCAGGCGTGTGGGTCCACGTAGAGACCTACCAACTCGAAAGCGTCGGCACGCCCATCATCCGGAAGTGACGGGGCTCTCATGGCGGCAAAGCCGAGAACCTGACCGCCTTGAGAGGCCGTCAGGACAGTGTGCTCGGCCGAAATGAGGCGGTTCCGCCACATAGGTTCGTAGTCCCATTCCTGACCGGGGACCACCATCGGCCGAGAGCTCTTCGAGTAGTAGGCATCTCGCGCTGCCACATGGATGCGAGCTATGTCCCCTGCAAACTCGGGATCAGCCGGAACGATTCGGATATCGGGCATGGACGGAAGTCTAAGTGAGCTCTGCACAGAGCTCCGGGCTCCTCAGCCGCCGATTAGGACGACTGCTCGAGGAACGCGTCGATCGCTCCCCGGAAGGCAGCCGGCTGTTCGACCCACGGGTAGTGTCCGCTCCCTTCGATGACCACGCATTCGCCTGTGGGGAAGAGGCGTGCCAGTGCGGCCACCGGCGCTAGTCCGGTGAGGCAGTCTTCGGCGCCGGCAATCACCAACACGGGGGCCTTCACTTGCCCCAGCCGCTCAGCGAGGTCCCGCGGTGGGGCGACACTGAAATACGCCTTCGTGGCGGGCAGGCTCCAACGCCCGATGGTCGCATGGGATCGCTCGGTTGCGCCCCAGGTTGAGTATCCGGCCGGCGCCGACTCCTGTTGCCAGGCGTTGAACCCGTCATCATCAACGGTCTGGGGCCCCGCTTCCAAAGCTGCGAAAGCGGCCCCGAAAACCGAATCTCCGCGCCGCTTCTCGCTTAGTGTGTGAGCATCGGATGGTTCATCGACGAGATAAGCCGCCGGAGGAGTGATCAGCACCAATCTGGCAACGCGGACCGCGAATTGCGCCGCGTAGGCAATGGCCATTCTCGTTCCCGCCGAGTGAGCCACCAGCACGACGCGATCGAGGCCGAGATGGACGCGCAGGTGCTCGATGTCGTCGGCTTGAGTCCAGAACGACCCCAGCTCTTCTTGGTCCGGCGCGGCCGTGCGTCCGACACCTCGTAGGTGGGGCACGATGAGGCGGTGCCGATCGCTGAGCCCGGCCAGATCACCAAGGTAGCTGGGGTGGCGGGCCGCTCCTCCGGCAAGGAGGATAACCGGGCATTTGTCGCCGTCACTGCCCTTGCGGCGCACGTCATCGTAGTGAAGTGCTGACCCGTCGGAGCTTCCGTAGCGTGGCATCACTTGACGGTACACGGCACACGTAAGGGAACCACCACAGGGCTTCTCCTAGACTCGGTCCCATGACTGGCAATGTGGTTCGGGATGCATACGCCGGTCGGGCGGAGGAATACACGGCGCTGCTTGGATCGATGGCGAACACGCACGAATCGGATCAGCGGCTTGTCGCCCAGTGGGCGCGCGACCTGCGGGGCGCGGTCATCGACGCGGGGTGCGGTCCTGGACATTGGTCCGATTTCCTCCAGAAGCGTGGTGTCGATGTGGAGGGTGTCGATCACGTTCAGGCGTTCATCGGGCAAGCGAGAACGAGATTTCCGGCGGTCCCGTTCCGAGTCGCGTCACTGTGCGATCTCGAGGTCCGAGTCGGATACGCGGCTGCAATTCTTGCGTGGTACTCCGTTATCCACCTTGCCCCGAATGATTTGCCGGCGGTTTTGCGCGAGTTCGCCCGCTGTATTGCTCCTGGAGGCAGCCTCCTCCTCGGTTTCTTCGAGGGCGACATCGTCGAGCCGTTTCCGCACGCCGTTACGACCGCGTACTTCTGGCCTATCGGTGAGATGAGCACGCAGCTCGAGGCTGCAGGGTTTCACGTTCACGCGGTGAACACCCGAACCGATCCGGGTAAGCGGTCCCACGCCGCGATCATCGCCCATCGAATCGATGGTTCAGTGCCCTCAGAAGCTCCGTGCTAGCCACAAGCTCCGACGACGATTCGTCCAAGGAACTTCAAAGGTCTAAACCTGAACACCCAGTGTCAGAGCCGAAATCCTAACGCGCCCCGCGCACCGCGTAGCGGTGCATCGTCACTCCTTGGTCGAACGAATCCTGTTCCAACAGGTCGAGCTCGAGAGGCTGGTCTAGAGCGTCGAAGAGCGGCCGGCCGGCTCCGAGCACGACAGGGTGTGTGAACAGCCAGAGCTCATCGAGCAGGTGAGCCCGCAACATCTGGGTCGCGAGGTTGGCGCCACCGATGCCGATTTCTCCGCCAGTCTCGTGCCGCAGCACGGCGAGCTGTTCGATCGCGTTGTCGCCGCCGATGATGCGCGTGTTGTGTTCGGCCATCGTGCGCGTGCGCGAGACGAGCACCTTGGGCATGTCCGTCCAGATCTCGCCGTACTCGCGCAGGAAGCCCGGAAGGGATTCGTCCGTGCGAGCGTTCGGCCAGAACGGATCCATCATCTCGTAGACTTTGCGGCCCTGAACCATCATCGACAGCGCCCGCGCGCGAGCGTTGAATTCGCGATGCAGCGGCTCACCTAGGCGGATCCAACTGGGCCCTGCGATGTCACCGTGCTCGCCTACCTCGCGCTCGATGAAGAGATCAAGCGAGACATTCATCCAATAAACGAACCGACCGGCCACGAGCACTCCTTCGCCGAGCCACGATTGCGGGGAATTCCTACATGCTAACTGTGTGGGTTGGCGCTGGGCCGGCTCGGCACACCCGATCCCGCCCCGATAGCGCGAGTCGTCGGTGAGGTTACACCTGGCATTTAGGGAATCTGAGCGACGCGCAGCGCCCGTCATGCTTATTCAGCGTAAACTTTCAGAACCATCACGTTCTGGCGAGCCCCGATATCTATGCCGAGTCGTGGTCTAGCGGGAACGCATCGACTCTTTTCAGCGGGTTGGGTTCCTCGCGGGCCATCGGAATGCGCAACTCGATGAGGTCGGGCGAAGCCTCATCCGACGTGGAGACGCTCGCTTCAAGCGTACGACTGCCACTGCGCTCCAGCTTCTCGCGTGGCGCAGTGAGCGCGGCAAGCCCTTCGTCGTCCACGATGCGCGCATTGCGAAGCGCACTGGCATGCTCGACGAAGACCTCGAAAGCGGCCCTTGCCGCGTCGGCGTGCTGCTGTGCCTCCTCGCGGCTCATCTCGATTCGAAAGTCTTCGGGTGCGGCATCAATTTCGGTCGAGGCACTGATGTCCTCAGGCTCGCTCAAAACGAGCAACGTCTCCGCCACGTCGGGGGTGTCGTCCGCAGCGGCAGGCGCCTCCGGCTCGACCCTCGATCGTCGTTGCCTCGACGACGGGCTCAGCTTCTCGCGCCAAAGTTTCTTGGCGGCCGGTATCGCATACTCCTCGATGACAAGGTTCCCGAGCCGCACCGCGACCTGCTCCACCGCACTGATGACCCAAGGAGGAATTCCTGCCCCTGACGTCGGCTGCACAAGACGAACAGACGGCGCGCCCTTCTCGGCGTTCGTGAGAGGCCGCGGGTCGTAGGCCTGTGCCGCGATCTTGCCGTCTGGGCGACGACGTCCACCCGTGCCCACCGCGTTCCCCGAGACGTCGACGCCCTGCTTGGTGGTGACAGGCACCTTGAAGACGAACTCGACAAAATCCCGGTTTTCGTTCATGCGTGGCCTCCCCGCCAATTGTCACTGCCCCACGTTGGGCGCGACGTACCCGATTCTGACACGCCGGGAAGGCCCGGGGGCCGTGTGGTGCCCACAAACCGCGTTGGCGCCTAGCCCGCGGCGGCACGAGTGATCATTTCTCGGGGGGCCCCTCGCATCACCGCAGGGTTGAAGGAAAGGGTACGTTCGCCCTGTCCAAGATGAGCACCCCATGAACCAACGCGTAGCGGCATCCGGCCAGCGACCCGCTATCTACTCGCGAGGTATCCAGTCGTCCCGTGACGGCTGACCATCGAGCTATCGCGCGATCGGCGCCGCCGCATCAGCGGCCGCTTTCTCTTCGGCTAGCCAGTCGAAGCCCAATGGAAGCAAGTCGGCGATTGAGACGTTACGGACCCCCATTGGTGTGGGGACGATAACGCGAATGTTGGGGTGGTAATCGGCAAGCACCTGGCGATCACGGCCACACGGGGCTTTCACGCCGCGACCGCTGTCGCCCACGGCCACAATGGCCGTCAGCTCGCGTGCTCCAGAGGTTCGCGCCGTTCCCAGCGCGACGAGCTCAGCGCAAGGGCCACCCGTGAAGTGATACACGTTGACGCCCACGTGGATACGCCCCGAGGCATCCCGAACAGCAGCTCCGACTGTGTGCACCCCGCCTTCAACATCCGCGTTGGCATCAATGGCCTCTTCCGCTTTGGCAATGAGTTCCAGGTCGTCATCGGTGAGTTGGCGCATATCCATGTTCCTGAGCGTATTGCGCATGACAGCTCGGTGCACGGAGCGAACCTTGCACGGATCTAGTTTGCTTCCCGACTCCGGCAAACTGGAGCCATGCGAATCGTTCACCTGACTTCGACAGACACCGAGGCGGTCACATCACTCTGGAACCAAGCAGGACTGACCCGACCTTGGAATCCGCCCGAGCGGGACCTGCAACGCGCACTGGACGGTCACACATCCACGGTCTTTGGAGCTTTCGTCGGTGAGCGGTTGGTTGGCACCGTGATGGTCGGGCATGACGGTCACCGTGGTTGGATCTACTACCTCGCTGTGGATAAGGATCAGCGCGGAACCGGGCTGGGGAGACAGCTGATGACGGCGGCCGAACAATGGCTTCGCCAACAAGGCGCCGTGAAAGTTCAACTCATGGTCCGCTCAGCCAACGAGGCAGTCCTTGGTTTCTATGACCACCTCGGTTACGAAGACGCCGACGTCCAGGTGCGATCAAAACGGTTGGAGTAACGGACGCCGTCCGGCAGTAGCGGAACAATCATCGAAGCGGGTGGGAAACTCGAGGCATGGAGAATCCGTGCCAGGAGAACGATTTCGTGTTTCGAAGTGGCACCGCAGAGGATGCTGGGGCTTGCGTTTCGCTTTGGGTCGCGGCCTGCGTTGCTCGGGATGGTGAAGCGGTCGACGGGGTGGCCGAGCGAGCTCGACTCAAGTTCGATAATTCTGAATGTTGGATCGTGGCCGAGAATGCAGTCCCTGGGCTCGCCGGTTTTGTGCTCGCAACGAAACCGGGTTCGGGTCTTGCCAGTGATCCACCCGACTCGCCTGTCATCGGTCTGCTCGCTGTCGCTCCCGGCGCTCAGGGGCGCGGGCTTGGTGGCGCACTTCTAACTGGAGCAACCGCCGCGCTTGCTGGGCATGGCTATGAGCGGGCTGTCCTTCACGTTCTTGTCGATCATCCCGGTGCCGTGCACCTCTACGAAAAGAACGGCTGGCTACCGCTGGGAGAGCCATTCCCGCATTCTCTGTTGGGACGACCGTCGCAGGCGTATGTGCTGGACCTAGACCTTCCGGGTGTCGGATAGCCGAACCTTCGCCCGGACGTGGTTCCCTGGGGACGGTTCAGCTGTTGGGCTGTCCTGGTCGCCAGGTGCGTGCATGGGTCAGTATCCGCTGGATGACTGCACTCTTGGCATCGGCGTAATGGTTCATGTCGCTCCAGGTATTCGCCGCGAGGGTCCGCTTCGTGGATTCGTAGAGTGCACGGTCTGCAGCGCTGACCCGGAGCCAGTCGCGGAGGTCGAGGTAGTCGATCTGCTCAGCGGTCTCTGGCGGAAGAACGTGCACGTGGAAGTCCAACTCCGCCGTGCGGAGCATCCGGTGGCCCTCTTCTCGGACACGGAGCCGCAACCCGATGGATTCCATTGGCACAAGGTAAGACTCCTCGTCGTCAATGTCGGCCACGACCAGCATCATGTCGATCACCGGTTTCGCAGCCAGTCCAGAGACTGAGGTCGAACCAATATGTTCGACCGACAGCGCAGCTGGGCCCAAGGAGTCCTGGATCTTGTGGGCCATGGAAGTTGCCTTCGAGGGCCACGTGTCGTCGTAATCGACGATGACGATCGCCCGTTGCTCACGACCACCGATCAGGATGGTGTCGAGTTCCGTGTCTCTTTCCTGGCCCATCCAGCGATTCTGGCACGACAGACTCGGCCGTCCAGACCTGACTGAAGCCTGCCAGCAGCGGAACTCCCTGTGCGGTCTGTCATATCGTGGAACCGGTGGGTCATCTAGCATTGGCCACATGGGCGAGACACAAGCTGGGCAGGGCGAAGTCTTCAACTCAGAGCTTTCACGCCGGGTCAGCGTGTCCATGGTCGTCCTCGGCGCCGTGGCTGCCGTCATCGGACTCGTGCTCGTTCTCGTGCCGAGTGACCAAACGAGCTTCGGCTGGTTCGCCTACGCGCCGCTCAGCAACACGACGTTCTCTCCAATAGGCCTGCAGCTCTCGCCGCGGAGTCAGATCGGGATCGCGCTGTTCATTGTCGGGCTGGCAGTGCTCGCATTCGGTGCCGGCTGGATGCTCGGGCAACGTCAAACGGCAAGCCAGGGTCGATTGCCCGATCCGGGCAGTTCAGTCAACTGAAAGGCCCTTCTGCCTCGCCCGCGAGCCCAACCCCTTGCGGATCGCGGGAATGATTGTGTCGTCTGTAGTGGCGAGACCTAATAGGCTCACCGCATGACAACCCAGACGAGTACTCAGAAACGACGCGCTGTGTCTCCGGTGCTCATCGGATTCGTGGGGATGGTAATCGTTCCGTTCTGTATCGTTCTCGCGACCAACTCCTGGGGTGCTCCAGACGCAGCAGACTTCGTCCGGATGGCGTTCGGTACCGTAATCGCGTCCACCTTGGCGACGGTGGCGGCTTGGTGGCTGGCGCTCAACCGGATGAAAGCGGGTCGGAGTGACCGTTACTGGTTCTGGGGAGTGGCTGGTATCTTCACCTTCTCCGCAGTCGGCAGCATCACCGGCGCAGCCGAGACCCTGCTGACGCGATTGACTAATCTCTAGGTCGCCGATCCGCGGCCGGGCAATTAGCCTTCATCGGGAACAGAATGCGGGCCGCTACTCTGGGGTGATGAGTACAGGCGACACGGTCTTGGTTCGCGGGGTCCAGGTATCAGATTTCTCCGAGTGGGCTGGGCTGTATCGGGAATACCGAGATTTTTACGCACTTTCCCCTGATGAAAGAATTGTTGAACGTGTGTGGACTTGGATCAACGACGGCGCGCATGAAGTTAATGCCTTCGTTGCCAGTTCCGGGGATCGCCTCGTGGGACTCGCGCACTATCGACGATTTGCCCGCCCCTCCACTGGCAGCGCGGGAATCTTCCTCGACGATCTGTTCACGTCCCCGAACACTCGCGGCTCCGGCGTCGGGCGGGCGCTACTCAGCGAACTCTCCTCATTGGCCGACGGTGAGGGCAGCTCAGTCGTCCGCTGGATCACGGCGGAGGACAACACTCGTGCCCGGCGCCTTTATGACTCGACCGCCACTTCGACGAAGTGGGTGACATACGATCTGAAGCCGGGATCGCTCTGAACGCCTGATAGCAGAACGGTTAATGGGAAGGCTGAGGAGTTCCGACGGTGGATCGCAAAGCGTGCGCTTGGAGCGCCGCGGTTCAGTCGCGTAGTGGTGATCCGACGACGTTGAAGCGAAACCCGCCAAAAGCGCCGGACAGAAGCGGCCTTGCGGTCGATATAGATGCTTGGACCGCGGGCAAGGCGAGCGAAGCTTGATGCGCTTCGGCGCTGTCCCATAGTTCCACGACGAACACCGTGTCGAGGTCGTCGTCGCTGACCCCTACCTCATACGCCAGGCAGCCGATCTGTTTGAGGACGTCGCTGCGTTGAGTCAGATGAGCAACCAGCTCATCACGTTTACCGGGGACGACACCGAGTGTTCCCGCGTTTGCGAAAGTCATGGCACAACCCTACCCAGCACCCGAGCATGCCGATGCTCTGTCTCTTGGGAACCGTAAACGGGCCGTTGGATGTCTCGGGCCGTGTTCGTTGGGAGGTCTTTGGTGAATTAGGCCATCCTGAATGCATGGTGCGCAGAACTTGGTCGTCGATGTGGGGGCTGTAGTGGTTCTGGCTTCCCTCAGCGCCTGCTCTTATGTTGCGCCGACCTCGTGGCGGGTCGTGCCCATCGAGTTCGACAACGCCTTGGACGGCGGTCCAGAAGACCGCATTGACGTTACCTATTCCATGACGAACATGACCCAGGACACTGCGGGCGGGTTTTGGACCGAGTCCGCTGGGTCGTGGTTGCACCTGAATGGTGATGGCGACACCCTGCGCCGATTCAATGACGAGATGTCCACAAGAGTTCATGGAATATCAGCCATCTCCCCATCAGTTCTCGCTGTGTCTAGAACGGGCAAGGCAGGGACCGAGATCGGGACGGGGATCTATCTCTACGACACGGATGCTGAGACGTGGACACCTGTCGACGTCGATGCGACCATGATTGGCGACGTGGCGGCCGGGGCTGATGGGCGACTGGTTTTCGTCGATTTTCTGGGCGCGATGGTGCCCGAAGACGAGATGACTCCGCTCGAGTCGGCTTACATGAGGCCTTTCGCGATTCGAACCGTGGCGAGGGACGGGCAGCAAACGACTGTGCTGGGTGCGGAATCGGGGGTCACCGCCGCCGCTGTTGCTATCGATATCGATCCCGCCGGCACGGTCTACGTCAGTACGGAGAGGGAAACGTTTGCGATCGGCGTCGATGGAACTCGTTCACCGATAGCCACATACCCGCCTCGAAAACCCGTGCTCGCCGTGAATTCCGTCGGCGATGTGCTGACAGGGGCACCGACGAACACGGATGCCAACGAAAGGTTCATAGATTGGAAGATGGTTCGCGCGTCTTCACCGGCCAGAGGCGTCATGGCCAAGAAGGGCGACTGCTTGCAGTCCGGAGAGCAGGGAATCAGAATTCTGACAGGTGACGAATCGACGTCCTTGCCGTTTTCCTGCAACACGAATAGTGTCGTCTGGCTCAATGACACTATGTTCGTGCTCTCAATCGGTGACGAGTCTGGAACTATCCTCGCCAGAGTGACCCCACCCGAGGAACCAACGAGACGCTGACCAGCACGTCGCTGCAAAAGCGCGACGTTTACGGACGCAGATTCGGCACCAATTCGTCGGAGTTCCGAAGTCTTGCGGGAGGGGCTTCGGGTAGCTCCAGCGACCTGCCGGCAAGACGTGTCTTCGTCGGCAGGAACAGCAGGCAATCACGGCGCGGCGCTCCTTGCCCAACATGGTTCAGTCCGAAGTGGAAGCTACCGGTCGATCTAAGCCTTTGAATGGCTGCATCGAGTCCCGGTACTCTCCTGCTCTGCCCGCCTGGCCGACGGTCGCACCGTATCCGATCACGATGCCAGCCATGGGCAGGTCGAGTCTGTCTGCCTCCCGGCTGGCTCGAGCAGCTCACGCAGGGGACGATCGAGGTAGTCACCGGCAGCCCGGCCGGGTCCGCCCGTCAGGACAACCCGACGATCTCGCCGTTGTCGTCGATGTCGATGTGTTCTGCCGCCGGTGCAGACGAGAGGCCGGGC
>Ga0136639_10000475_pt1 | contig 13223 bp, 10 predicted proteins | sample AntDrymUQ8592106_2_FD_113739 | JGI IMG/M metagenome (GOLD analysis project Ga0136639, IMG submission 113739) | Polar desert sand microbial communities from Dry Valleys, Antarctica - metaG UQ859 (21.06) | ecosystem: Environmental > Terrestrial > Soil > Desert | place: Antarctica: Dry Valley...
CGCACCATCTTTTGATGGTGCTGGATGCGGCGGCTCGCCGCGTTGGGATGTTTCGATGCCGCGTAATATTTTTCGTTACCGCAAATTTTTTCGTTACCGCAAAAACAAAACCGCGGCGCATTCCTGCGCCGCGGTGGGGTGTTCGATCAGCGACGCAGGCCGAGTTTCGCGATCAGCGCCTTGTAACGGTCTGCATCCTTGCGGTGCAGATAGTCGAGCAGGCTGCGACGACGGTTGACCATCATCAGCAAGCCGCGGCGGCTGTGGTGGTCCTGCTTGTGGGTCTTGAAGTGACCGGTCAGCATTTCGATGCGTGCTGTGAGCAGGGCGACTTGCACTTCCGGCGAACCGGTGTCGGCGTCGCCGCGCTTGTGTTCTTCGATGACTTTCTGGGTGTCGATGGACATTTATCAAACCTTCTTGAGAGATGCGTGACCTGCAGGAACGCGCAAGGCATTCTTGAATCAGAACGCCCGCCGCACCGCACGGATCGCCGTTAGCGGAGGGATCCCATGAAGAGACCCCCGGGAATGGAATTCAGTGAACAGCCACTGAAATTACGAATTACACGTGTAAAGCAGCGGAATTATAGCCCGATGGGTCAGCTGCGAGCAACGAGGGTGCCCGAAATCAACGTCAAGGCACGGGGCTCTGCAGCAGCACGCCGGTCGCCGACGCCCAGCGAAACAGCCGCGTCGGGCGCAGACCACCGCCGGCATCGACCTCGCCCAGGCCCAGCCCGCGACCTTGCTCATCCAGCATTGCCACCTGCCCGGTGGGCCTATACGGCCCCTGCAACGGCTGTCCGTGGCTAAGTCGTAGCGCTTGCACCTGGCTGACCTGCACCGAGGGCCAAGACGCCATTCCCGCCTCGATCGGCAACAGGCAGGCTTCGAGCACGCGCTCGCCGGCCTGCGCCAGCAGTTCTTCCAAGCCCTGCAGCGTCCACATCCGCGGCTCGCGAAACGGGTCCACCCACAACCTGCGCAGTTCAGCCACGTGCGCGCCGCACCCCAGCAACTCACCGAGGTCTCGGACCAGGCTGCGCACATAGGTGCCCGAGCCGCACTCCACATGCAGGCGCAGCAGGGGTTCATCGCCATCCAGAAGGTCGGCGGCGTTGAGCAGGTCGAACGCGTGCACCTCAATCTGGCGCGGTTCCATTTCGATCACTTCGCCACGGCGTGCCTTTGCGTACATCGGTTCACCGCCGCGCTTGAGTGCCGAATAAATCGGCGGCCGTTGCGCGATGGCTCCCGTCAGTTGCCGAAGCGCTGCATCGATCGTCGCGATGCTGAGTGCAGGCACCGGACGTTCGCGCAGCGGCTGGCCTTCGGCATCTTCGGTATCGGTGGTGATGCCCAGCCTAGCCACGGTCTCGTAGGCTTTGCGTGCGCCCAGCAAGCCACCGGCAATCTTGGTGGCCTCGCCAAAACACACCGGCAGCAACCCGGTCGCGAGGGGATCCAGGCTGCCGGTATGCCCACCCTTGTCGGCACGGAACAGGTGCCGCACACGCTGCAGCGCCTGGTTGGACGACAGGCCCTGCGGCTTGTCAAGCAACAGGATGCCGTCAAGCTGGCGGAAGACCGTGCGCTCGCGCCTCTCGGATTTCCGGCGCGGTGCCCGGGGGCTATTCGGAATCGTCACTGGTGCGCAAGTCGCGCAGCAGGTGGTCGATGCGCTCGCCGCGATCCACCGATTCGTCATAGTGGAAATGCAGCTCCGGCACGTGGCGCATCTTCACTGACTGCGCCAGCTTGTAGCGGATCTCGTACGCGATGGCCTTGAGCGCCTTGATCGTTTCCTCTGCCTGCTCGGCAACAAATACGGTCACGAACACCTTGGCGTGGGCCATGTCGCGAGTGACCTCAACGTCGGACACACTGGCGGAACCCAGCCCGTGCTCACGCACGGCCTCGTGGACCAGTGTGCCGATCTCGCGGCGCAGCTGCGCTGACACCCGGTCGGTTCGATGGAAGGATTTCTTCTGGGCCATTGGAGTCAGCACACGCTCAGAGCGTGCGCTGCACCTCGATGCGTTCGAAGCATTCGATCTGGTCACCCGGCTTGACGTCGTTGTACGCCTTCACGCCGATGCCGCACTCCGTGTTGACGCGCACTTCGTCCACGTTTTCCTTGAAGCGGCGCAGAGACTCCAGCTCGCCCTCGAACACCACTACGCTGTCGCGCAGCACGCGGATGGGCTTGGTGCGTTTGACCACGCCCTCGACCACCATGCAGCCGGCGACCGCGCCGAACTTGGAGCTGCGGAAGACGTCGCGTACTTCGGCTGTACCGATGATCTCCTCGCGAATTTCCATGCCAAGCACGCCGGACGCAATCTGCTTCACCTGGTCGATCACGTCATAGATGATCGAGAAGTAACGCAGGTCGACGCCGTTACCTTCGATCACCTTGCGCGCAGACGCATCCGCTCGCACGTTGAAGCCGATCACGGTGGCCTTGGAGGTCGCCGCAAGCTGCGCGTCGGACTCGGTGATGCCGCCCACGCCCGAACCGATCACGTTGATCTTGATCTGGTCGTTCGACAGGCCCGTCAGTGCCTCACGCAGGGCCTGCATCGTGCCGTGCACGTCGGCCTTGATCACCAGGTTCAAGCTCTGCTGCGCAGCGCCCTCGCCCATCTGCGCCATGATGTCTTCCATGCGGTTGCCGGCAGCGGCAACCAGACGGGTCTCACGGCGCTTGGCATCACGCTGCTCGGCGACATCCTTGGCCAGTCGCTCGTCTGCAACCACGACAAAGTCATCGCCGGATTCCGGCACGCCGGACAGACCCAGGATCTGAACGGGGATTGACGGGCCGGCCTGCGCAACCTGCGCGCCGGTTTCGTCGAACAAGGCACGTACTCGGCCATATTGGGTACCGCACACCAGATAGTCACCCTTGGTCAGCATGCCCTGCTGCACCAGCACCGTGGCAACGGGGCCGCGGCCCTTGTCCAGCGATGATTCGATGACCACGCCACTGGCGCGACCTTCGAACACCGCGCGGAGGTCGAGCAACTCGGCCTGCAGGCTGATTGCATCAAGCAGGTCATCCACGCCCAAGCCAGTTTTCGCCGACAGCTCCACCATCTGGGTGTCGCCACCGAAATCCTCGGACACCACGTCGTGTGCAAGCAGACCGTTCTTCACCTGCGAAGGATCGGCACCAGACTTGTCGATCTTGTTGATCGCCACGATCAGCGGCACCTTGGCCAGCTTGGCATGTTGAACCGCCTCGATCGTCTGCGGCATCACGCCATCATCGGCGGCCACAACCAGCACCACGATGTCAGTCAACTTGGCGCCACGCTGGCGCATCTGGCTGAAAGCGGCATGGCCCGGGGTATCCAGGAAGCTGATCACGCCCTTGGAAGTTTCGACGTGGTACGCGCCGATGTGCTGGGTGATGCCACCTGCTTCGCCGGAGGCAATCTTGGTGGTGCGGATGAAATCCAGCAGAGATGTCTTGCCGTGATCAACGTGACCCATGATCGTCACCACCGGCGGACGCGGCTTCAGCTCGCCCTGCGCGCCTTCCACGTGTGCCAGCAATTCGGTCTCGGCACCGCCGTCGTCCGCACGGACTGCCGTGTGGCCTAGCTCCTCGGTGATCAGCACAGCTGTGTCATGGTCGATCGATTGGGTGATCGTGGCCATCACGCCCATCTTGAACAGCGCCTTGACCACGTCGCCGCCCTTCAGCGCGAGCTTCTGCGCCAGGTCGGAAACTGTGATCGCTTCGCCAATAGCGACTTCACGCACGATCGGCGCGAGCGGCTTGGTGAAGCCGGTACCGGTACGTGACTGATCCTGCCCACGCTGGCGTTTCTGCGGCTTGCCACGCGATGAAGCGCCGCGGCGGGCGCGATCGGATGCGGACAAATGCAGCTGACCGGCAAAGCGCTTCGCTGCGCCGTCGTCGTCTTCGACCGTGGTGACCATCGCGTGCGAGCCACGGTGCGGCTTGGCTTTGTGCGCGGCGCCCTTCTCGGGCTCTCGCGCCGGCGCTGGCGCTGGCTTGGCATGACCATGGTGTCCAGGCTTGGGCTTGGTCGCTTCTTCAGCAACCGCGACTTCGGCCGCCGCGGCAGTCTCCATGCGCAAGCGCTCGGCCTCTTCCTCTGCCTTGTGCCGCTGCGCGCTGAGTTCATCGTCGCGGCGCTTGTCGGAATCCGCCAGGCGCTGCTGCTCGGTCAGGTTACGCTGGCGGGATTCTTCCAGCTTGCGCAGGATCTCGGCGCGCTCGGCATCGGGCTCATCACCCGATCTGGTCGGGCGTGCACTATCCGTACCCGGCTTCAGGGTGATCTTCTTGCGCACCACGACGTCAATGGTGCTGGGACCGCGACCGGTCTTGCCGCCGCCGCCAACGGTGATTTCCTGCTTGCGGCTACGGCTCAAGGTGATCTTGCTGGGCGCGACGATATCGTCTGCGCTATCGGCTGCCTTGCCATGCGAGCGCTTGAGGAAGCCAAGCAGCTTCACTTTTTCCATGCTGGTGACGACCTGATCGGGGCCGCTGAAGCTCATGCCGGCCTCGGCCAGCTGCTCCAACAGTTTCTCGACCGGTGTATTCACCAGTTCGGCGAGCTTGCGGATGGTGGTTTGCTGCGACATTCGGATTCCGTTGCATGACCCGGGACACGTCCCGGGCTGGGGTGGGCGAGTTTATCGCGTTAGCGCCTTGCGGCGCTCGTGCAGGCCGGTGTTTTGGCCTGTCGCGGAACAACTCATTCGAACCAGTGTTTGCGTGCTTCCATGATCAGTACGGCGGCGCGCTCTTCACCGACACCTTCGATATCGGCGATTTCGTCGGTCGCCATCTCGGCAAGATCCTCGCGGGTACGGATGCCACGTTCGGCAAGCGCATGCGCGGTGGTCTCATCCATGCCATCCAGCGACAGCAAGTCCTCGGCGGGCTGCTGGTCTTCCAGGCCCTCTTCGACCGCAAGCGCTTCGTTGAGCAGCGCATCACGGGCGCGCGAGCGAAGTTCCTCGACGATGTCTTCGTCGAAGCCTTCGACCGCCAGCAATTCGCCGACCGGCACGTAGGCGATTTCCTCGACGGAACTAAAGCCTTCGGAGACCAGAATGCCGGCGATTTCCTCATCGACTTCCATCTTGTCCATGAACAGTTGACGCGCGGCGACCTGTTCGGCCTCCGACTTCGCCTGAACCTGGTCGGCCGTCATCACATTGAGATGCCAGCCCGACAGCCGGCTTGCCAAGCGAACGTTCTGGCCTCCACGACCAATCGCTTGCGCCAATTTGTCCTCGGCAACCGCCAGATCCATCGAGTGCTTGTCCTCATCCACGATGATGGACTGCACCTCGGCCGGCGCCATCGCATTGATCACGAACTGCGCAGCGTTGTCACTCCACAGCACGATGTCGACGCGTTCGCCGTTGAGTTCGTTGGTCACCGCCTGCACGCGCGAACCGCGCATGCCGATGCAGGCACCGATCGGATCAGTGCGGTTGTCATGCGCCAGCACCGCGATCTTGGCGCGGTCGCCAGGATCCCGCGCACAGCCCATGATTGACACCAAACCCTGGCCCACTTCCGGCACTTCCAGCTTGAACAATTCCATCATGAATTCCGGCGCGGCGCGGCTGATGAACAGCTGCGGCCCACGCGGCTCGGAACGCACGTCGAACAAATAACCGCGCACACGGTCGCCGGTGCGCAGCACATCACGCGGGATGCCCTTGTCCTTCGAAATAATCGCCTCGGCATTGCCACCCAGATCGACATAGATATTGCCGCGCTCCACGCGCTTGACCACGCCGGTCACCAGCTCGCCAACGCGATCCTTCCAGGCGTCCACGACCTGCGCCCGCTCGGCTTCGCGCACGCGCTGCACGATTACCTGCTTGGCGGCCTGCGCGGCGATACGCCCGAAGTCGGGATTCTCGATTTGCTCTTCGACGTAGTCACCGACTTCGGCGTCATCGCTTTCATCGATCGCGTCCATCAGGCGCAGCTGGCGGTCCGGCGACTCCATGACGACGTCATCGGCCACGACTTCCCAGCGGCGGAAGGTTTCGTAGCTACCATCCTTCGAGTCGATCGCCACGCGCACCAGCACGTCTTCCTCCGCATAACGCTTCTTCGCAGCGGATGCCAACGCAGCCTCGATGGCCTCCAGGATGACCGCTTCCGGGACGCCCTTTTCGGCCGCAACCGCGTCCACGACCAGCAACAGTTCCTTGCTCATTCCTGATTACTCCGCATCGGACGGCTTTGGTGCCGTCTGGTTGGTTGATGATTTACCAGTTGATAACTGGGCAGCCGGCTTCCGGCCGGACGCCTTTTTTTGCTTGCCCGGCCGCGCGTCGCGTCCGGAGTTGTCCACTGCAGGTGCGAGCCCGAGGCCGATCCAATCCGGTACCAGCCTCGCCTTGTCTATATTGCCCGCGTCCACCACGAACTCGGCGTTGTCGACGGCAAAAACAATCGTCTCGCCATCAACCCGCAGGATCTCGCCCTGCAGGCGCCGGCGGCCGTCTTGCGGCAGCTTGAGAGTGACCTTGGCTGATTCGCCGGTAAAACGCGCGAATTGCATAGCGCTGAACAACGGGCGGTCGATGCCCGGCGAAGACACTTCAAGCGTGTAATTGCCTGTGATCGGATCCTCCACATCAAGTTGCGCGGACACCTCGCGGCTGACCGACTCGCAGTCCTCGATACCGACGCTGCGCTGCTCTGTTTCCAAACCCGCCGCCTCGACCTGCGGCACGTCGATGTACAGGCGCACCAGCGCACCGCCCGATGCGGGCAAGTATTCGATGCCAAGCAACTCAAGACCCAGCGACGTCACCGTCGGAGCCAGCAGTCGCGCAATGTCCTCAGCCTTGTCCGTCATTTGTAAGCAGCAAATCCCAGTGTGGTGAAACGTGTCCGTGGAAACTTATTTTCATGAAGCTGTTTGGTGCAGTTGTGATGCGAGGCGCTTGCTCGGAATTGTTCCTGAAACCAGAAACGACAAAGGGCCCGCAGGGCCCTGGTCCGATACCGCTGGATTCCGGTGCAGATGCGCCCTCTTCGGCGCCCTGCAAAGCCCGTACTTCGTGCCAACCACGAGCCACCTGCAAACGCGTGGCTGTTCAACTAGTTGTTCAACCAAATCCTAAAAACAAAAAAGGCTCCGAGGAGCCTTTATCGCCAGTCCATCGGACTGGTAGCGGGGGCAGGATTTGAACCTACGACCTTCGGGTTATGAGCCCGACGAGCTGCCAGACTGCTCCACCCCGCAGCAGAAGCGGAATTATGAGGCGTGCTGAACTTTTATGCAAGCCCTCACGGGTACTTTTTGCACATCGCCGTCCTCAGGCGAACGCTTGCTGGCACCACGCCATCAACGGATTCCAGAACAGGCCGAATGCCAAGAGGCTCAGCGCATTCACGCCAAACACCACGCCCAGCACAGGATCCTTTCGAGCGTGCATCGGCTCACCCGAGGGCTCGTCGAAGTACATCACCTTCATGACGCGCAGGTAATAGAACGCACCGATCACCGCACACACGATGCCGACGATCGCCAGCCATAGCAGGTCACCCTGCAAGGCGGCTTGCAATACGACCAATTTCGCCCAGAAACCCAGGAACGGCGGCACACCGGCCAGTGAGGCCATCACGCACAGTACCAAGCCGGCGCTCCAGGGATCACGCGCATTAAGGCCCTTGAAGTCGTCGATGCGGTCGGCTTCAAAACCTCGCCGCGACATCACCACAATGGCACCGAAGGCTGCCGACGCCATGATTGCGTAGCTAAGCGCGTAGAACATCGCCGCTGCATTGCCTGCTGCCCCGCCACCGGCCAGCCCGAGGAACAGGAAGCCGACATGCGAGACAGTGGAATAGGCGAGCATGCGCTTGAGATTGGTCTGCGCCAGCGCAATCAGGTTGCCCAGGATCAGGGACAGTGCGGCAAGTCCCGCCAGCATCGGCTGCCAATGCTCGCTCAGCGGGCCGGCGCCAAGGTCAAGGACACGAATCGCCATCGCGAACGCGGCGAGCTTGGGCGCCGAACCAATGAACAACGTAATTGGCGTGGGTGCGCCGTGATAGACGTCCGGCAGCCACATGTGGAATGGCGCAGCGCCGAATTTGAACGCGATGCCGGCCACCATGAATGCAACGCCAGCAAGCAGCATGGTCGGTTGCGACACGCTGGAAGCAGTCGCATTGATGGTGACCAGGTCAATGCTGCCCGTGGCGCCGTACACCAGCGACATCCCATACAGCAACATGCCGGAAGCAAGCGCGCCCAGCACGAAATACTTCATCGCTGCTTCCGAGGCCAGCGGACTGTCACGATCTATTGCAACGAGCGCGTACGAGCACAGCGCCAGCAATTCCAGGCCCAGGTAAACCATGACAAGGCTGCCTGCCGAGATCAGCAACATCATGCCGGCCACCGCGAACATCACCAGCACCGGAACTTCGCCCTTGTACAGACCACGCTCGCGCAGGAACGGCCATGCGTAGACCAGCGCCAATGCGGAGACAAGGCACACACCAATCTTGAGCACATCAGCCATGTCATCGCGGATGAACATGCCGGACAGCACCGTGCCCTGCCCGCCCACGCCCACTATCACCATCACCGCGACTGCGACCAGACTGGCAATCGCCAACAAATGAGTGACCACGCGCTGCTTTTCGCTCATGAACAGGTCGAGCATCAGCAACGCGAACGCGGCCCCGACCAGAATGATCTCCGGCAGCAGCGGCATGAGGTCGGCAACGGTGGGCATGTTCTGCATCATGTGGACATCAACCTCAAAGCTTGGTCGCGGCGAGCTGGCTCGCCAATTGCGCGATGGACGGCTCCATCAGGTCGGTCAGCGGTTTCGGGTACACGCCCAGTGCAATGACGCCGATGGCGAACACGCCCAGCACGATCCATTCGCGCATATTGATGTCTTCCAGCTCGGCGACATGCGCATTGCCGACTTCGCCCCAGATGACGCGCTTGGTCAACCACAGCGTGTAACCGGCGCTGATGATCAGGGTGAGTGCCGCAGCGAACGCGATCATCGGATGCGCCTGGAAAGCGGCGACGACCACCATGAATTCGCCGACAAAGCCACTGGTTCCCGGCAGGCCGGAGTTGGCCATTGCGAACAACACCCAGAACATCGCGAACCACGGCATCACATTGGCCACACCGCCGTAGTCGCGGATCATGCGGGTGTGCATGCGGTCGTAGAGCACACCGACGCAGGAGAACATTGCACCGGAAATAAAGCCGTGCGAGATCATCTGCACCATGGCGCCCTGCAGGCCCAGCCGCGCCGCATCCTGAAGATTCGCGTCGCGTACCAGGCTGAACGCAATGAACGTGCCGAGGGTGACGAAGCCCATGTGCGCGACCGAGGAATACGCGATCAGCTTCTTCATGTCCTCCTGCACCAGCGCGACCATGCCGACGTAAATCACGGCAATCAGGCTCAGCGCGATCACCAGCCATGCGTAGTGGTGGCCGGCGTCCGGCACGATCGGCAGCACGAAGCGGATGAATCCGTACCCGCCGATCTTCAACATGATCGCGGCCAGGATGACCGATCCACCGGTCGGCGCCTCCACGTGTGCATCCGGCAACCAGGTATGCACCGGGAACATCGGCACCTTGACCGCGAACGCGGCCAGGAACGCGAAGAACAGCCACGTCTGTTCGACCATGTTAAGGGGTTGCGCGGCCATGTCGGCAAGCTGCCAGCTGCCACCCTTGAGGTAGAGGTAAATCAGCCCGACCAGCATGAACACCGAGCCAAGGAAGGTGTAGAGGAAGAACTTCACCGACGCATAGACGCGGCGCGGGCCGCCCCAGACGCCGATGATGATGAACATCGGGATCAACATGCCTTCGAAGAACACGTAGAACAGCAACGCGTCCATCGCACTGAACACGCCGATCATCAAGCCTTCCAGGATCAGCAGCGCGGCGTAGTACTGGCTGACGCGTTTGTCGATTGCAGTCCACGCACCGATCAACACCAGCACCGTGGTCAACGTGGTCAGTCCGATCAGCGCAATCGAGATGCCATCGGCACCCAGGTTGTACTCAATCGAGTAGGACGGGATCCACGCATGGCGTTCGATGAACTGCATCACCTCGCCACCGGCGTTGAAGCCAGCCAACAGCGGGATGGTGAGTGCCAACGTGACGCTAGCAACCGCCAGCGCGGTCCACCTGGCGGCTTGCGGGCGTGAATTGCCCACCATCAGGGTCAGGACGCCGCCAAAGATCGGCAGCCAGATCAACAGGCTTAGCAGGTGCGACTGGATCACGCTTGAAATTCCCATCATGAAATCGCCGAACTCACGGCCAGTAATGGTTGGCCAGCGCCAACAGCGCGACCAGGCCCAGGATCATGGCGAAGGCGTAGTGGTACAGGTAACCGGATTGCAGCTTGCGGACCACGCCAGCGACCAGCCCGACGGTGGCGGCACTGCCATTGACCGCGAGGCCATCGATCACCTTGCTGTCAAACAGGCGCGAGAGTTTGCCAAGCCCGACACTACCGCCGGCAAAACCCTTGATCCACAGATCATCCGCCCAGTATTTCTGCTCGAGCACCTTGATCGGCCAGGCCAGCGAACGGGTGATCACCTTGCGCCATCCGGGCATGACCAAGTACAACAGGGTCGCTGCCAGGAAGCCCATCAAGGCCAGGAAGAACGCGGGCGCCTTGAACCCATGCAGGGCAAAGGCAACCGGACCGTGCCATACCTCCTCACCCACCCTGGCGACCACGTCTCTCGTCGCGGACACATCAATCGAGCCCAGGAAGAACGGCAGCTGTTGCGCATGGCCCATCACATCGGTACCGAACAGCATCGGCCCGGCGGTGAAAAAGCCGATCAGCATCGACGGGATCGCCAGCAATACCAGCGGCAAGGTCACCACCCAGGGTGACTCATGGGGCACATGCACGCCGTGGTGGCCATGATCATGGTCGTCATGCAGATGCGCATTGTCTTCGCCATGCGCGTCATGTGCGTGCGCTGCGGGATCGCGGAAGCGCTCCTCACCGAAGAAGGTCAGGTACAGCAGGCGGAAGCTGTAGAAACTGGTGACGAATGCACCCAGCAGCACCGCCATATTGGCGTACTGCGCGATCCAGTCGCCATGCTCGGCGGCGTGGTGGTGGGCCGCCTCGATAATCGTGTCCTTGGAGTAAAACCCGCTGAAGAACGGCATACCCACCAGCGCCAGCGTGCCGATCAGGCTGGTGATAAAGGTGATCGGCATGTACTTGCGCAGGCCGCCCATCTTGCGCATGTCCTGCTCGTGGTGCATGCCGATGATCACGCTGCCGGCAGCCAGGAACAGCAGCGCCTTGAAGAATGCGTGGGTCATCAAGTGGAACACAGCAGCCGAATAAGCGGACAGACCCAGCGCCACCGTCATGTAGCCCAGCTGCGACAGCGTGGAATACGCGACCACGCGCTTGATGTCGTTCTGCACCATGCCAATCAGGCCGGTCCAGAACGCGGTGGTGGCGCCTATGAACAGGATGAAGTTGAGGGCAGTCGGTGACAGCTCGAACAGTGGCGACATCCGCGCCACCATGAAGATCCCGGCGGTGACCATGGTCGCCGCGTGGATCAGTGCCGAGATCGGGGTCGGACCTTCCATCGAATCCGGTAGCCACACATGCAGCGGCACCTGCGCCGACTTACCCATCGCACCGATGAACAGGCAGATGCAGATGATCGTCGGCACCGACCACTCGTGGCCAGCGAAGATCGTGAAAGTGGTGTCGCGGATGGTAGGCGCGTTGGCAAATGCGGTCGCGTAATCCAGCGTGCCGATCCAGTACAGCACGCCTGCAATCCCGAGCAGGAATCCGAAGTCGCCGACGCGATTGACCACGAATGCCTTCATGTTGGCGAAGATTGCGGTCGGCTTCTTGAACCAGAAACCGATCAGCAGGTAGGACACCAGGCCCACCGCTTCCCAGCCGAAGAACAGCTGCAGAAAGTTGTTGCTCATCACCAGCGTCAGCATGCTGAAGGTGAACAGGGAAATGTAGCTGAAAAAGCGCTGGTAACCGTCGTCTTCGGCCATGTAGCCAATGGAGTAGATGTGCACCAGAAGCGACACGAAGGTGACTACTACCATCATCATGGCGGTGAGCTTGTCGACCATGAAGCCCACATGCGCGGAGATGTCGCCAACCTGGAACCAGGTGTAGAGATTCTCGTTGAATGGTGACGCGCCTTGCAGCAATTGCCACAGCACCCAACACGACAACGCGCAACTTCCGGCCACGCCAAGAATCGTGAGAACGTGCGAACCGGCGCGGCCGATCTTTCGGCCAAACAAACCAGCCAGCAGCGCGCCAATCAACGGCAGCAACACGACCAGCAGCAGATGGGTTTTCGAAATAATCATCCCGTCAGCCCTTCAGCGTATCGATGTCCGCCACGTCGATCGTGCGACGGTTGCGGAACAGAGTGACCAGGATCGCAAGGCCAATGGCGGCCTCGGCAGCGGCCACGGTCAGGATGAAGAACACGAACACCTGCCCCGCCGGATCACCCAATGAGCGTGAGAACGCGACGAAATTGACGTTGACCGCGAGCAGCATCAGCTCGATCGACATCAGCAGCATGATCACGTTCTTCCGATTGAGGAAGATGCCAGCGACGCTGATACTGAACAACACAGCGCCCAGCGTCAGGAAATGGCCGAGGCTCAGGCCCGACAACACCGCGGTCATGGCGCAGCCTCCTGCTCAACCGGCGCCGGGGGCTTTTCGGCGTCCATCTTGATCATGCGCAGACGGTCGGAAGCCTTGACCCGTGTTTGCTCACCCGGATTCTGGTGGCGCGCGCCGGGACGGCGACGCAAAGTCAGCATGACTGCGGCAACCACCGCTACCGTCAGGATCACCGCGGCAACTTCGAATGGCAGCATGAATTCGGTGAACAGCGCGCGGGCCAGCCATGTCGCATTGGGCTCTGCCGCGGTGGCAACCGCAGCATTGTCGGCCAACGGTGTCTGGCTCAGCGCACGCACGCCTATCAGGCCGAGCATCTGCACCAGCATCACCACCGCCACGATCATGCCTATCGGCAAGTAGCGCACGTAGCCCTCGCGCAAGGGCGCCAAGTCAACGTCCAGCATCATCACCACAAACAAGAACAGCACCATGACAGCGCCGACATAGACCACGACCAGCGCCACGCCCAGGAAC
>Ga0136639_10000476_pt1 | contig 13213 bp, 11 predicted proteins | sample AntDrymUQ8592106_2_FD_113739 | JGI IMG/M metagenome (GOLD analysis project Ga0136639, IMG submission 113739) | Polar desert sand microbial communities from Dry Valleys, Antarctica - metaG UQ859 (21.06) | ecosystem: Environmental > Terrestrial > Soil > Desert | place: Antarctica: Dry Valley...
GAGTCCGTTCTGCGCGAGGTGATGGAGCGGCGAGGCCATTTCCGCGGGGTCGCGGCGCTCGGTCCTGGCTTCGTTCGCGCCGTGCACGATGGGGCCGCATCGGCCGAGGCGTTGAGGGACTTCCTCGGCACGGACGCATCGCGGCGGTGACCGTCCCGGGCGGCGAATCCCGCTTGGGGGGGTTCCGCCCTAGGGAATCTCGTTTAGTCTGATCACAACGAACTTGCCGGGGGGCAAATCATGGGGGAATTTCGCGCGGGGAAAAGTGCTGCGATCCGGGGGGCGCTCTGGCGCCTGGTAGCGGGGATGGGGGTCACCGCCATACTGGCGGCGGGCCTCGTTGCGGCGACGCCGCCCGATTCATCGTCGGCGCTGTCCGGTAGCGAGTTCCAGCCGGGCCGAATCATCAGCGACACCGAGTTCTACAAGGGTGACGCGATGACCGAGACGCAGATCCAGTCGTTCCTCGACGCAAAGATCGGCGCGTGCTTCAACGCCCAGTGCCTCAACGTCCTTCGCCACACGATGCCGAGCAAGGTGCGCCTCGTCTCCAGCAGCACCGGCAACGTGCGCTGCGACGCCTTCCAGGGCGGTACCGACCTTCGGGCGTCGACGATCATCTACCGCGCCCAAGTCGCCTGCGGCATCAGCGCGAAGGTGATCCTCGTGACTCTGCAGAAGGAACAGGCCCTCACGACGAGCAGGGCCCCATCGAAGGCCACACTCGACCGGGCCATGGGGTACGCCTGCCCCGACACCGCCCCCTGCGCGGTCACCAGTCTTGGCTTCGGCAATCAGGTATACATGGGCGCCCTCCAGCTGAAGACCTACAAGACGAACAAGTTCGGGATGCAGCCGGGCACGCACACGATCGGCTGGCACCCGAGCGCGACATGCGGCAGCTCCACCTTCGTGGTCGAGAACTACGCGACCGCCGCGCTCTATAACTACACGCCGTACCGCCCCAATTCAGCCGCGATGAATAACCTCGGCGGCCGCGGCGACGCGTGTTCCTCCTACGGCAACCGCAACTTCTGGGTCTTCTACTACAACTGGTTCGGGAACCCCAATGACATCACGCCGAGCGCTACCGCCGCCCGGGTCGGGGGAGCGGACCGCTATGTGGTCGCCGCTACGCTCGCGCAGCAGAACTTCCCGACCGCGCCGGTCAAGACCGTCTACGTCGCAACCGGACTCGACTTCCCCGACGGGCTCAGTGCCTCGGCTGCCGCGGCGCACGCCGGCGCTCCTCTGCTGCTCGTGAAGGGCGCAACGATCCCCGCCGCGATCCGCGCCGAGCTGGTGCGGCTGAAGCCTGCGAACATCGTCGTTTCCGGGGGCGCGGGCGTCGTGCCAAACTCGGTCTACACGGAGCTCGCGAAGTTCGCGACGGCGACAATCCGCCGCGACGCCGGCGCCGACCGCTATGAGACCTCGCGGATCGTCGCCAGGGCCGCATTTCCCACGGCGACCACCGCCTATATCGCGACGGGAGCGGACTTCCCTGATGCTCTTTCGGCGAGTGCGGCGGCGGCCACCGTCGATGCGCCCGTCATCCTCGTTCCCGGTCAGGACGCCGCCGTCGATGAGGCGACGCTCCAGGTGCTGCGCGACCTCGGCGTCTCGAGCGTCATGATTGCTGGAGGCACTGGCGCCGTCAGCGCCGGCATCGAGGCGCAGCTGAAGGGCGTACTCGGAGCGGGCAAGGTGCTGCGGCACGGCGGTGCGGACCGCTACGCCGTGTCTGAGGCGATCAACCGGGCCTCGTTCGACACGAGCGACAAGGTGTACATCGCCACTGGCTCGAACTTCCCCGATGCCCTCGCGGGCGCCGCGGTAGCCGGCGGCCAGAATGCGCCGCTCTACGTCGTCCGGGGCAGCTGCTTCCCCAAGAACGTGCTTCAGGACATCGTCGACTCCGGGGCCAAGACGGTGGTGCTGCTCGGCGGCACCGCTGTGCTGAGCTCCGACCTCGCGAGGTGGGTCAACTGTCCCTAGTGCCGCGGCGAGCACGGCCAGATTGCTAAGATTCACGAGGCTGCTCGAAGCGGAAGAGGTACTCATGCACGCGCCATGCACGCGGCACTCCCGCTCGGCCGGCCGTTGCGAGTGAGCAGGCTCCCGGGCCTGACGCTTATTCTCGGTGCGACCGGCCTTGCGGCCATCGCGGGCTACCTCGTGATCTGGCTCGTTCCCCTGCGGATCGGGCTGGCTGGCTACGCGGCATTCGGGTTCTTCTGGGCGGCGATGTACTTGCTCGTCAGCGCGCTGTCCGGCGTGCAGCAGGAGGTCACGCGGGCCACGGTGCCGCGGCCCTCCCCACTCGAACCGCGCGCGAGCCCCGCCCGCAACTTCGGGATCGTCGTCGCTGGCGGGGTGTTCCTTTCGGTCGTCGCGACGGCACCCCTGTGGGTCGTCGCGGTGTTCCCCGAGGGAGGGTGGTCGCTCGTCTGGCCGCTCGCGTTCGCTGCGGCGAGCTATGTCTTGGTCGCGACGCTCGCGGGGACCCTCTATGGCATCAAGGCCTGGGGTCCACTCGCGGCGATGATCTCGGTGGATGCGCTGCTGCGGCTGCTGTTCGTTGCCACGGTCGCGGAATTCACTGGCGACGCTGCAGCCCTCGCGTGGGCCGCAGCCGCGCCGTTCCTGCTCACGATCGTGCTGCTGTGGCCCGGGTTCCGTTCACGGGTCGTCGGCGCGACCGCGCTCGACGTCGGCTACCGCTCGCTCACCTGGAATGTGGCTCGCACCGTCGGGGCGGCCGCGTCGATGGGTGTGCTTGTGAGTGGGCTGCCGGTCCTCATCGGCATCGCGGCCGTCGGTGACGATCCGGCGACCGTCGCCGCGCTCTTCCTCGCGATCACGATCACCCGGGCGCCCGTCATCGTCACGGTGCTGTCTTTGCAGAGCTACCTCGTGGTGCGGTTCCTCGGTCACCGGGCTACGTTCTGGCGGGATTTCCTTGCGGTTCAGGCGGCGATCGGGATTGGTGGCGTGCTCCTCGCGATCGCCGCGTGGGTCTGGGCACCAGCTGTCTTCGACCTGCTCTACCGCGGCGCAATCGACCTGCCGGGTTGGTTCTACGCCGTGCTCGTGATCTCGTCGGCACTCGTCGGGTCGCTCGCGGTTTCCGCCCCAGCTGTGCTGGCGCTGGCGCAGCACCTCGTCTACTCTCTCGGATGGGTGGTCGCCGCGCTTGTCACGATCGGATGCTTCGTGTTGCCGGTCGACCTGTTTGCCCAGACCGTGACGGCGCTGATCGCCGGGCCCGTCGCCGGCCTCGCTGTGCACGCGAGCTATCTCGTCGCGAAGCGGGCGTCGATCGTCGCCCTCGACTGACTGCGGTCAGCCCGCCTTTCTCTCCTCGATGAGTTCGGCGAGGCGCTCCTCGACGGCGCGCATGCGCAGTTCCTGCAGGGCGTTCTGCTCGGCGAGGACCCGCGCCTTGCTCTCGAGCTTGGTGAGCTCCGCGCTGTGCTGCAGGCAGACGAGGAAGAGGGTCGCGATGCTGACGAAGAACACGAGGTTGATCGGGACCTCGATGCCGAACAGGCCCGCGGCCCAGCGGAGCGTGTTGGGAAATACACCGACGAGCAGCGCGAAGGTGCCAGCGATGAGCCACCAGACGGCGTGCCGTTCCCTCAGCCGGTGCCGACGCAGCATCTCGATCACCACGATGAGGCCGAGCAGCGCCGTGGCGATTCCGAAGATGTAGCTGGCGAGGGTCATTTGCTGCCCGCCTGAATCGAGGAAGCCGGTCGCGCAAGGGCGAAGACGAGGGCCAGGCATGCGCGCGCGAGAAATGCCGCCGCGCGGAACGGGTGGTGAGACGGCACCCCGGCCTGGCGCGGCCGCATTGCGACCGGTACCTGCGTGATGACGCATCCGGCCCTCGCGGCGATGACGAGGGCCTCGATCGTGTCTCCGAGGTACTCGGCCGGATACTGCGTAGCGAATAGTCTTACGGCCCGCGGGCCCGATGCCCGGTAGCCCGACGTGGTGTCGGTGAGGGGCGTTCCCGCGCTGCGGCTCAGCACGGCCGCGAGCACCTTCATTGCCCACTGCCGCGGACCTCGCACGCGGTAGTCCCCCTCGCCCGCGAACCGTGCTCCGATGACGAGGTCGGCGCCGTCGAGCGCCTCGACGAGTCGACGGATGCTCGCCGGATCGTGCTGGCCGTCGGAATCGAGCTGCACGACGTTGTCGAAGCCTCGGTCGATTGCGTACCTGAATCCGAGGCGCATTGCGCCTCCGACCCCGAGGTTGAAGGGGAGGGTGGCGACGATGGCCCCCGCCGCCCTGGCCACCGCAGTCGTCGCATCGGTGGAACCATCGTCCACGACAAGAACGGTCGCGCCCGGCAGGCTGCTGAAGACCTCGCGTACGACTTCGCCGACAGAGCCGGCCTCGTTGAGCGCGGGCATCACGATCAGCGTGCGGTCAAGTGCGTGCTGCATGGAGCGATCTTACCAGCGCACTTCTCGGCGGCTCGAAGATGTTGGTGTGCGTCGCAGCCCGCTCTCGAGCGAGCGGAGTTGCCGGTGTGTATTCGGTACACTCGCTGTGGTCGAGTGCGGGGACGCGCGCTGCGTGTCGTTCGCCCCTGGGGCATTCGAGAAGCTTTCTCTGGCGACATCGCGCCCAACTGCCGGTCTTGTCGAACCCACGAAGGAGTCAGCCCATGCCGCCAGCGGACGTGCTCGTGATCCTCCCGACGCTCGGTGACCGCATCGAGTCCCTGGCGTTGACGCTCGACTCGGTCCGCCAGCAGCGGGACGAGGTCGCCATCACGCTTGTCGTGATCGCCCCGGTCGGCGCCACCGCGGCACGCGAGCTCGCGGCGGGCGTCGGCGCCGTCGTCGTCGACGACCCACGCGATGGCATCTCCGAGGCAATCAACCGCGGCCTCGCCGCGCGCACGACCGAGACTTTCTATGCCTGGATCGGCGACGACGACCTCTTCCGCCCCGGAGGCCTCTCGCGGCTGAAGAGCATGCTCGACGCAGATGCGGGGGCGGTTCTCGCCTACGGTGGCTGCGACTACATCGACCCCGACGGACACACAATCGCGAGGAGCCGGGCGGGAAGGCTGGCGCAGCTGCTGCTGCCCTGGGGACCGGACCTGATCCCGCACCCAGGGTCCATGATCCGGCTCGACGCCCTCGAGGCGATCGGTGGCTTCGATAGCAGCCTCAGGTTCGTCATGGACCTCGACGCCTTCCTTTCGCTGCGCGGCCTCGGCAGGTTCGTCTGCACGAGAGAGGCCGTCTCGGCATTCTGCTGGCACCCCGACTCGCTCACGGTCGCTAACCGGCTCGCATCGACCCTCGAGGCGGAGCGGGTGAAGCGGCGACATCTGCCGCGGCCGCTTCGTCCGTTCAGCCCGCTCTGGCAGCTGCCGGTGCGCTGGGCCTCAGCGTTCGCCGCGAGGCGGCTGAACGCACACGCAATCCGACTCCGGCGGGCGAGGTGATGCGTCCGGCCGACCCGCTCCACGTCGCCCTCTCGATGCTGACCCTCGTGCCGGGCGGGATGGGCGGCAGCGAGACGTATGCGCGCGCGCTCGCTGCCCAGCTCGGTGACGCGGCCGGGCTGGATGTCACCGCGTTCGTACCGCGGACCGCAGCCGGGTTCAGTGCTGGTGTGCGGGAGGTCGTCGTCGACTCGGTGCGCGGCGGGGGGTCGACCGGCCGCCGGATTGCGACGCTCGCCGCGGCATCGGTGCACGCGCGAACAATCCGCTCGGCAATGTCCGGTGCCGACGTTGTGCACTACCCGTTCACCGTCACGGTGCCGCGCCCGGCGAAGCGGCAGGCCGTCGTGCAGTCGCTGCTCGACGTGCAGCACCTCGAACTGCCCCACATGTTCGGTCGCGCCGAGCTGCTCTACCGCCGGCACTTCTACGAGGGGGCCGCGAAAACGGCCGACGCCGTCGTCACGATCAGCGAGTTCGCGAAGCGGCGCATGGTCGAGTTGCTCGGAATCGCTCCCGACCGCATCCATGTCGCCCACCTCGGCGTCGACACGGACCGATACACCCCCAACCTCGGCCCGCGCGAGAACTTCGTTCTCTACCCGGCCCGTGGCTGGGCGCACAAGAACCACACCAGGCTCATCCAGGCGATGACGATCCTGAGACGGGACCGCCCTGAGCTCCGCCTCGTGCTCACCGGCGGTGCGCTCGACACCCTCGGCGACCTGCCGGACTGGGTCGACCGACGGGGCCTCGTCAGCTCGGAGGAGTTGCTCAACCTCTACCGGTCCGCCGCGGTGCTCGCCTTCCCGAGCCTCTACGAGGGGTTCGGCCTCCCCCCGCTCGAGGCAATGGCATCCGGATGCCCGGCCGCAGTGTCGAACGCGGGCTCGATCCCCGAGGTGTGCGGCGATGCGGCCGTCGTGTTCGACCCAATGGAGCCCGAGTCAATCGCGGCGGGCATCGCGCGCGCGATCGACGACGGCGAGCGGCTGTCGGCCGGCGGAATGGCCCAGGCCGCCCGATTCACCTGGGAGAGTTGCCGCGACGCACATATCACGGCATATCGCCGGGCGATCGAGCAGCACTGAGGCGCGGTGCCGTCTGCCCTAAACTGGGGCAATGGCGTCAGATGGTTCCACCCCATCGACTCTCGTCACAGGTGCGAGCGGACAAGACGGGAGTTACCTCCTCGAGCAGCTCGCCGGGCGCGGTGAGGTTCATGGGCTCTGCCACTCCGCCGAGGCCGCTGCGGCGCTCTCGGTAGCGTTCCCCGACGTCTCCGCGCACGTCGGCGACCTGGCCGATTCCGAGGGCATTCGCCGCCTGATCTTCGAGATCGAGCCGACCCACATCTTCAACTTCGCCGGGAACACCTCCGTCGAGCGGTCCTGGACGTTTCCGACCGAGACGGCCGACGTGCTGGGGATCGGCCCCGTGCGCATTCTCGACGCGGCGTGGCAGCTGCAGGAACGCAGCGGCCGCGCCGTGCGGTTACTGCAGGCGTCGAGTGCCGAGATCTTCGGCGATACCGGCGTTGTGCCGCAGAGCGAGACGACACCGCGCAAGCCCGTCACCCCCTATGGTGCAGCCAAGTCATTCGCCCACGAGATGGTGGGCGTCTACCGAGCGCGCGGCATGTTCGCGAGTTCGGCGATCCTCTACAACCACGAGTCGCCGCGTCGGCCGCACTCGTTCGTCGCGCGGAAAATCTCGCACGAGGCGGCACGCATCTCGCTGGGCCTGTCCGACTCGCTCGTGCTCGGGCAGATGGATGTCTTCCGCGACTGGGGGTACGCCCCCGACTACGTCGACGCAATGATGCGCATCCTCGGGGCCGACGAACCGGGCGACTTCGTCGTCGCGACGGGAGTGGCGCACTCGGTGCGGCAATTCGTCGAGCACGCCTTCTCCTATGTGGGCATCGACGACTGGTCGAGTTATGTGTCGGTCGACCCGGCCCTGTACCGCCCCGCCGACCCGAAGCAGCTCGTCGGCGACCCGTCCCGGCTGCGGTCGCTGGGCTGGGAGCCCAGCGTGGACTTCGAGCAGCTCGTGCATCTCATGGTCGACGCCGACATCCGCGCGCTGCAGACGGCCCCATCCGACGGCTGAAATGGGATCAGCCCTTCGGCAGTGGCAGTCGTTCCCGCCAGCTGAGGTTCTGGGACGCCTTGAGGGCGCAGATCACCAAGGTGAACCAGCCGTACTCGACGAGAATCGAGCTCTCTGCGGCGGAGACGATAATGAGCGCCACGAGCATGAGCGCTGGCCAGACGAACACGAAGCTCCGCTTTGTCGCGGCGAGGAGCCACGACCGCACGAACGCGAGTCCGACGAGCGCGAGGAATGAGAACAGGCCGACGATGCCGAGTTGGAGCAGCACGTCGACGAAGGCGTTGAGGGCCGTCTCGTGGGGCGCAGAGAACGGGTGGATTCCGATGAACGGCGGGATGTCCTGCCGCCAGTAGCCCACCCAGCCGAATCCCTCGAGCGTGCGCGCCGACGACACCTCGAGCACGTCGCGCCAGAGCGAGTAGCGGAACTCGAACTCGCTGCCCGCGTTGAGCAGGTCGATGACGCCGCCGCGGGCGGCGAACAGAATCAGCAGGGTCATCGCCGACGTGCCCAGCAGCACGAACTGCCAGACGCGTCGTGCGGCGGGGTCGAGGCGGCGCAGCCCGATCAGTGCGAGAGCCCCCAGCGCGACGATCACAACGGTGCCGATGATCACCGGCGACCGGGAGAACAGGATCATGGCGGCGGCGAGGGCGACCGAGGCGAGCCCCATCGACCGACTGATCGAGCGGGTCTGGGTCTCGACGAAGAAGGTCACAATGGCGATAAGCGCAACGAGCCCGAGCTGGTTCCTGGTGCCGAGCAGGCCCTGGATCGGACCGCCGTCGGCGAGGGTTCCGCTGATGCCCAGAAAGGTGAACGGGGTGTCCAGGATGATGCCCGACATGATCTCCAGCAGGAGGGAGGCTGCGAGGATCACCCGCAGCACGTCGCCGAAGGCGCGCACGATCTGGATCAGGTCACGGGTCAGCGCGATGTAGGCGCCGAGGAAGGCGAAGGCCACCTGGTACGCGACGGCGCCGACGGTCACCCACTGGTAGTCGCTCCAGAGCACGGAGAGCGCGCTCCAGCCGACGAACACCAGGAGCGAGATGGTGAGAAGCCCGTGCCACTCCAACTCGTGGCGCTTCACCGTGATCGACGCGGCCGCGAGAATGACGAGTGTGCCGAGGATGCCGAGGAGGCCGGGCCATCCCATGGTGCTGCGCAGCGCGAAGGCGAGGAATGCCATGCCGACCGTGCACAGCGTCAACGCTCGGGCGAAACGGGCGGAGGCCAGCGCCGCGAGTGCGGCGTCTGCGGTGCGTCGTGAAGGCGAGTTCATTTCTCCCCAAAGTTACGGCATCCGCGCGGGCGCCTGGTGTGGTCAGGCTGCGCGCGCCGCACCCGTCCGGAGGTTCGCCGGAGTTCTCCGGAGTCGGCCGAGCACGCCCAGTTTCGTCGTGACGGCGAGGATGACGAGCAGCACCCACCCGCCCTCAACGAGAATCCGGCTCTCGGCGAGGCTCTGCACCAGAAGGGCGGTGAGCAGCAGGGGCGGCAGCAGCGAGAGTGACGAGAACGTGCCGCGATCGCCCTGGTGGGTTACCACCCGGTCGGTGGCCAGGAGCCAGGACCGGATCGCGGTCGTGACCACGAGAGACCCGAACACGAGGAGCCCGACGACCCCGAGTTGCAGCCAGACATCGAGCCAGGCGTTGTGGGCGTGCAGCTGGATGACGCCATTGCGCGTGACGAGGTCGTCGAAGGGCGGGGCCCAGGGAGCCCAGAAGCTGACCCAGCCCCAGCCGAAAATGGGCCGCTGCGTGGCGAGTCCGATGACGGCGTCCCAGATGTCGAGCCGGCCGGTGAGATCGTCGCTCTTGCCGAGCAGATCGAGCAGCACAGCCCGGAACGCCAGCATCGAGCCGGCGACGCCCGCGAGCGCGATGACGATGCCGCCGTAAACGGCCAGCCGGGCACGTGGCGTCGACGCCCGGCGAAGCAGGAGAATCATCCCCAGCACGATAAGAACGGCGACGAGCGCCACCGTGATGGTCGCGGAGCGGGTCAGCACGATCACCGCCGCGGCCACGACCAGCCAGACAATTCCGGGCAGGCGGCGAACGGTTCCCGCCGCCAGCTGCACCCCGAAAACGATGAGCGCGATCAGCGCGATCATCCCGAGCAGGCCGGAGTTGCCCACGATGCCCTGGATTCTGTCGCCCTCGAGCAGCAGATTGCGCGACCAGTAGAGCATGAGCGGCGGATCGACGCGGTCCGCCGCGGTCACCCAGACGGGCAGGACCGGGGCGCGCACGACAAGTGACACGGTGAGCTCGAACAGCAGCGACAGCACAAGGATGGCCCGCAGCGCCCAGCCGAGCGCACGGAGCAGTTCATCCCCGGTGAGCACGAGCGCGATGGCGACGGCGGCGAGAGTCGTGATGACCTGGGCGAGTACGCCGATCGCGGAGGCGCCGGGGTAGAAGGACCACGCGACCGAGACCGTGGCAAGGGCGAGAAAGGTCACGAGCGGCCAGGGCAGGCTCCCGGGACGGATGCTGGCGCGGTGCCGCAGGAGCACCGCGACCGAGACTGCGGCGATGATGGCAGCCAACGCGCCGAAGCCGTACCAGCTGATCGAGTTGCGCCACGCGTCACCCGCCAGGACGGTGAACAGCGCGAGCGTCGCGAATCCCGTGAGGAATGCGCGACGCTCGAGAAGTCTCATGCGGCAAGGCTACCCGGGCGCGCCCGGACCCGATCAGACGAACGCGGCCTTGCCGGTGATCGCCCGTCCGACGATGAGCGTGTTCATCTCGCGGGTGCCCTCATACGAGTAGATCGCCTCCGCGTCGGCGAAGAAGCGGATGACGTCGTAGTCGAGCACGATGCCGTTGCCGCCGAAGATCTCGCGGCACCAGGCGACCGTCTCGCGCATGCGCGCCGTAGTGAAGAACTTCGCGAGGGAGGCGTGCTCGTCGCGCTGGGTGCCCTCGTCGAGCATCGCCGACACTCGCGTCACCACGCCGAGGGAGGCCGTGATGTTGCCGAGGCTCTTCGCGAGCAGGTCCTGCACGAGCTGGTGGCTGCCGATTGTCTTGCCGAACTGCACCCGGGAGTCGGCATACGCGACGGCCGCGTCGTAGGCGCCGATCGAGTTGCCGACCGCGGCCCAGGCGACCTCGGCCCTGGTCAGGCGAAGAACCGCCGCGGTATCGCGGAACGACTTGCCCTGCTGCAGCCGATACGAGTCGGCTACGACGACGTTGTCGAGCACGATGTCGGCGTTCTGCACGATGCGCAGCGACTGCTTGCCCTCGATCTTCGTTGCGGTGTAGCCCGGGGTCGTGGTCGGCACGATGAAGCCCTTGACCTGGCCGTCCTCGGAGTCCTTGGCCCAGATGATCGTGATGTCGCTGATCGAGCCGTTGCCGATCCAGCGCTTCTCGCCGTTGAGGATCCAGTTGTCCCCATCGCGCGTCGCCACCGTGCGCAGGCCCTGCGCCGAATCGGAGCCGGAGAGCGGCTCGGTCAGCCCGAAGGCGCCGAGAAGTTCGCCGGAGGCGAGCCGGGGTAGCCACTCAGCGCGCTGCTCCGGCGAGCCCGCGATCGCGATCGAGCCCATCACGAGGCCGTTCTGCACTCCGACAAGAGTCGCGACGCTCGCGTCGACGCGAGCGATCTCGAGTGCGACCCAGCCACGGAAGACGGCGGAGTTCTCGAACTTCCTGGTCTCCTCCCAGGGCTGGCCGAAGAGTCCGAGGCCCGCGAGCCCCTCGACGATGCGCCGGGGCACGAACTCGGCATCCGCCCACAGGCCATTCACAATCGGACGAACCTCGGTTTCGAGGAACGCGCGGAGCTCGACGATGAGGGACTTCTCCTGGTCTGTGAGGGCGTTCTCGTAGCCGTAGAAGTCGCTGTTGAGAGGCTGGAAAGACATGAGGATGCTCCATTGCTCGGGGTGGATGGGGATCGGGCGCGGCGCCAGGGGCGGAGCGCAAATCCATACGGAGCCTAGGGGGAGCGCCGCCGGAGTCAAAAGGCGTTGGTAGTTTGGTCTAACGGGCGCCGAGCCGCGCCCGGCGGGCTTTGTAGATCGCCTCAATTCAGTAGCAAACCACTAGGGAATCCGTCGGATGTTTGTAGGCATCACCAATCGTCCGCGCCCGTATGCGTGGGGATCCCGCACCGCGATCGCGGATCTGCTCGGGTGGGAGCCGTCGGGCGGTCCCGAGGCGGAACTCTGGCTCGGCGCGCACCCCGGGTCTCCCAGTCGGATCGTCGACCCGGCCGCGACCGGGGGCGCGGCCGACCTCGCGGCGTGGATCGCCGCCGACCCGAGCGTGGCACTCGGACCCGACGCGCGCTCCGCTCGGCTCCCGTTCCTGCTCAAGCTGCTCGCCGCCGGCTCGCCCCTGTCGCTGCAGGCGCATCCCACCGCGGCGCAGGCGCGGGAGGGGTTCCGTCGGGAGAACGAGGCGGGGGTGCCGCTCGACGCGCCGCACCGCAACTATCGTGATGAGCACCCGAAGCCGGAGCTCATCTACGCGCTCAGCGAGCGGTTCGAGGCCCTCTGCGGGTTCCGGACCCTGGCGGAGTTTCGCCAGATCGTGGCCGTGCTGCGCCGTCGCGCGACGCCGGGCGCGCAGGTCGTCCCGCTCGACGCGTTGCTCGAACTGGCGGCGTCGGACGACGCCCTGCCTGATGTGGTCGAGTGGCTCAGTCGCGGCGGAGACGATGTCGACGCGGTCGTGGACCTCGTCGCGGACCTGGCCGCGCGCCGCCCGGCGCCGGGCGAGGACGGGCAATTCGATACGGCATTCGCCACCACTGTCGACCTCGCCGCCGAGTACCCGGGCGACCCCGGAATCATGGTCTCGCTGCTGCTCAACCGCGTATCCCTGCGGCGCGGCGAGGCCCTCTACCTGCCTGCCGGCAATATCCACGCCTACCTGTCCGGTCTCGGGGTTGAACTCATGGCGGCATCGGACAACGTGCTTCGGGGTGGACTCACCCCTAAGCACGTCGACGTTCCCGAGCTCATGAATGTGCTCGATTTCACCCCGCGCGCCGTGCCCGTTCTGGCACCGGAGCGTCCGTCGCCGGGCCTGGAGGTGTACCGGCCGACGGCACCCGATTTCGTGCTCGTGCGGTTCGGCGGGGGAGCGCAGGCGACATTCCCGCTCCAGGGACCGGCGATCGCGATCTGCACGCGCGGATCGGTCGCTCTCTCCGGCGCGTCCTCGATCCGCCTGGATCGGGGCTCGGCCGTCTACATCACGCCGGACGAGGGCGAGATTACCCTCTCTGGCGACGGCGAGGTCTTCGTCGCGACGTCAGGATGAGCCGACCGGCTCACGCTCCGCCGCCGGCTCGCGGTTTTGGCCGCCGGAACGAGAAGAACTTGTGGCCGAGGTAGCTCATGATCGTCGTGACGACGATGATCGCGGCCTGGGCGGCGAGGGATGACCAGCCGACGAACTCGACCAGCACGGGCAGCAGCACCGCGTTGACGACGAGCATCACGACGTAGACGCTCTGGAACCGGAGGTAGTCGGTGACGAGGCTGGCCCGGCCGGTCACCTCGAAAGTGAACCTGCGGTGCAGCACGAAGGCCAGCATGGTCGCGACGAGGTACGACAGCAGCAGGCTGAGCAGGTAGCGGCCGCCGAA
>Ga0136639_10000477_pt1 | contig 13208 bp, 10 predicted proteins | sample AntDrymUQ8592106_2_FD_113739 | JGI IMG/M metagenome (GOLD analysis project Ga0136639, IMG submission 113739) | Polar desert sand microbial communities from Dry Valleys, Antarctica - metaG UQ859 (21.06) | ecosystem: Environmental > Terrestrial > Soil > Desert | place: Antarctica: Dry Valley...
AGAAGCTGCCGCACCGCCAGATCGCAATCGAAGATTACGATGTCCGGAAGGAAGCGTTGGAAGTAGCGGACGGCGGAGGATTTTCCCGTGGCGATACCGCCAGTGAGTGCCAAAACGAGCATGGATGAAGGGTAAACTTTAAACTCTAAATTTAAATCTCAAATGTCCTAACGATCCCATGTCCCAGACGAATCTCGACGAAGTATGATCCCGACAGGAATCGAACCTGTATCTAAAGTTTAGGAAGCCATCGCTGTTCACGGTAGGTAGTAAGGTATTCGATTGAATTATCACTTTTTATCGTTTTTCGCTTGGAAATGTGCCCCTTTCTGGTATCGGTGGGGCATGGATAAGCCTGCAAAGAAGACGAAAGGGAAGCCAGCCAAAAAGACGAAACTGGAACGGTTCCCTGGTGGAGTGAGCAAGAGCAAGGGCGGGCCCGCGCGGTATCCCTTCGCGGTGCGCTATCCCGGAAAGGATGAGGATGGGAATGATAAGCGCATGGTGCGATGGTTCACGAATGACACCGAAGCCTTGGCCTTCGCTAAGGAGAAGTCCGGGGAAGCCGGTGAACTGGGGGCGAGCTTTGGGACGGTGAGCGAAGCCGAGCGATCCGCCCTCGCGGCGTTTCGAAGATTCGTGGGCCGGTGCGAAAGCCCGAAGCCTCCGGCGCTTGGCGAGATCCTGCGTGAGTATGCGGATCGGTGGGAAGCTTCGCAGGGGAGCCTGACTGTGGGGGCCGTGGTTGCGAAGTATGAAGCGGCCAAGACCGCCGAGGGTTTGCGCCCGATGAGCCTGCAAGCCCTCCGCACCCGCTGCGGGCGTTTCGCTGCGGAGTTCGGGGAAAGGCCGATTGCATCCATAGCAGCGGCGGAGATTTCGGATTGGATACTTGGCTTGCAGTCCACCCGGAATCGTGGCGCGACCAAGGGCGGAGAAGTCGGCTTGCAGACGAAAAAAAACCATCGCCTTGGCCTAGCGGGACTTTTCAACTTCGCCAAGTCGCGCGGATGGGTGCGGGAAAATCCGGTGATGGATGCAGCGAAGCCGAGGCCGCCGAAGTCGCGCCCCGGAATTCTCCGCCCAGTCGAGGCCGGGCGTTTCCTTGCCGCCTTGCAGGATCACGCGCGGGACCTGGTGCCGTTCTGGACTGTGCGCCTGTTCGCCGGTATCCGTGAGCAGGAAGCCCTTCGGATGGATTGGAGTATGATCGACCTGGAAGCCGGGGAAATCCACCTGCCCGATACTGTCACGAAAACAGGCCAAGCGCGCACCGTGAAGATTGAGGCGAGCCTTGCCGCCTTCCTCGCGCCCCATGCCATGCGTTACGGGGCGATTGTGACAGCTTCTGCGATGCGGCGGCGCTATCAGCTCGCCAAGGCGCACCGCGCCCTGCAAGCCGAGGATGCGGAGCGGAAAACCAAGGGAGAGGAAATCCGCCCGTTCCCGGTGCCCATGCCCGCCAATGCCGCCCGCCATAGCTACGCCACGTATCACCTGCTGGCATTCCGCAATGCCGGGGAAACCGCCTTGCAGCTTGGCCACAAGGGCGACCCTGAATTACTTCACAATCAATACGTGGGGGAGGCCACCGAAGCCGAGGCCGTGGCGTTCTGGAAGATCACGCCCGCCGCCGCGCCGGAAAACGTGGTTGCAATGAAAGCCAACGCTGGAGCCGCCACCGATAAACCCAAAGCCCGCAACCGCAAAAAAGCATGATCCTTTCCTTTGCCGATGCCGATACGAAGCAGCTTTTCACCACGGAAAAGAACCGCCGCTTTTCCGCCATCGCTCGACCCGCGCTCCGCAAGCTGATCCAGCTCAACCAAGCCGCCATCTTGCAGGATATGGCTGTTCCACCCGGCAACCGCTTGGAAGCCCTGCGGGGCAACCTAGCAGGCTTCCAATCGATCCGGGTAAATGACCAGTGGAGAATCATTTTCCAGTGGACGGGGACGGGTGCGGAGAAAGTCGCCATCGTGGACTATCACTAAAAAACGGATTGACCGCCCCCGCATAACGCCATACGTTACACCCTATGAAGCAACCCATAACACCCGGCGAAATCTTGCTTGAGGAATATCTGAAACCGCTTGGCATTTCACAGAATGCCATGGCGCGCGCAATCGGCGTGCCGCCCCGCGCTGTCAATGAGATCGTCCTTGGAAAGCGTGCCGTCACGCCCGCCATGTCCATCCGCTTTGGCGTATTCTTTGGCCAGTCCGATCACTTCTGGCGCGGTATCCAGACCGAGTGCGACTTCCGCGCCCTTGCGAAAGAACGCAAGGCACTCGTGAAAGGAATCCAACCCGCCGCCGCGCTGCTGATTTCAAAACAACTAAGCTTAGCTCCTTGAAAATCCTCGCTCGACGCGGAGACAGAATTTCCCCAACCTCCTGAAGGTTCCTATGCTCAGCCCAAAAATACAACCCCGCTATTCCGGCCACGAAACTTTCGTCTGCCGCTACGCTTGGCTTCCTAAGGTTGTCCGGGGGCTTGAAAAGAACGCCGCACTTTTCAAAGACGAGAACGTTGCAATGGTTCAACTTGGCGTGGGCAAAAACATGGTTCGTTCCGCGCGGTTCTGGGCAGAGAGCGCCGGAATCATCGAGGAAATCGAAGGCGGCTGGGGTGTCACGGAGTTCGGAAACTGCATCTTCGGGCACGAATGGTATGACGAGTATCTCCAGCGGATCGAATCCCTCTGGCTTCTCCATTGGAAACTGGCCACGAACCCCGTTCGCCCGCTCTTCCACTGGCAACAGATGCTAAATCACTGGCAGCGCTCCGAATTCAGCGAATCCGAAGTCATCCCTTTCCTGATCCGTGGGCTGAAAGCGGATGAAACCGTTAAGTCGGAGCGAACCTTCGGCGACGGCTTCAAGGTTTTTGTGAATTCCTACCTCCCCACCCGGGGGAGGAAAGGTGAAATCGCCGAGGACAATCTTGATTGCCCTCTCGTAGAACTCGATCTCATACACAAGGCGGGCGAGCGTCTGACCGATGGAAATTCCCGCGAGCCGATCTACCGCTTCAACATCGGTGCCAAGACCGGAATTTCGAGTGCCCTCTTCGCCTATTGCGTCCATGATTATTGGAGAAACAGCCCTCACGCGGAAAGCTCATCATTAGGCTTCCGGTTCGTCTCTTCCGCTGAGGGCAGTCCCGGCCAGATTTTCAAACTGCCCGAGCTTGTGGTAAGGACACTTTTGGATGGAATCGCGGATGCCACAGACGGCGCGTTCGTTTTCGAAGAATCCTCCTCCATGCAACAGGTCACGCGATACAAGGATCTATCCGAGCAAGATTTTCTGAAACTCATCTACACCCCCTTCGAATCATGAGCCAAGTTCGCGAATTGCTGAACGTCAGCCCGCACTTCATGCGCTCCGTGAATCTGGAACGGGATTTCTCCGATCCCTGTGCGCTGGATGGATATGTTACCACCACTGAAGCGATCTCTCATCTTGGGCAGATCGCCAACGGCTTGCGCAAAGGTTCGGGTCAACGCGCATGGAAGATCACGGGCGATTTCGGATCGGGAAAATCCAGCTTCGCGCTTCTTCTTGCAAACCTGATGGGGCGGGAAACATCCGAGATCCCCAAAACGATCCGCAGTCTTCTTCCAAAGCTTGGCATGAAGCCAGCCACCGGGCGGTTCCTTCCCGTTCTCGTCACCGGCTCCCGCGAGCCGATGTCGCAAGCCGTGCTGCGTGGCCTTGTCGCAGCGCTGAACCGGAGTCTTCCTGCGAAAACCAAATTTCCTATCCGGGAAAAGGCCGCTGCCCTTCTGGAAAATGGAGAGTATCAAGATCGGGATGTCGTGGCATTGTTCGAGCAAGCAGCATCCGCGTTGTCGAAGGGCAATACTTACGGTGGCATCCTCCTGATCATCGACGAACTCGGCAAATTCCTCGAATTCGCCGCACTCAATCCCGAAACGCAGGACGTCTTTTTGCTACAATCCTTGGCGGAAGCTTCCTCACGGAGCGATGGTGCGCAGATTCATGTCATCGGCCTTCTCCATCAGGGGATCGCCGAATATGCCGAAAAACTCTCCATCACCGCCCAGCGCGAGTGGGCGAAGATAGGCGAACGTTTCGGAGAAATTCCCTTCTCCCAGCCGCTCGGACAGGTCACGACCCTGCTGTCAGCCGCACTCGGAGTCGATGCCGATGCGAAGGCTCTCAAGAAATGGAAATCCATTGCCAAGCGGGACATGGGCGAGGCCGTAGCCCTCGGCATGTTCGGACCGGCTCCGGGAAAAACGGAACTATCCAACCTTGCTCCTTCACTCTTCCCACTCCATCCCACCCTCGTCCCGGCGCTATCGAAGTTCTTCCGCCGATTCGGCCAGAACGAGCGCTCGCTTTTCAGCTTTCTTCTCTCGTCCGAACCTTTCGCCCTGCAGGACTTCGCCGAGCGTTCCATCGCAGAGGAAACCGCATTCCGATTGGCCGATTTCTACGACTTCGCCGCCTACAATTTCTCCCATCGGCTCGGCAGCCTCAGCTACCGCAGTCACTGGAGTCACATCGATGCGGTAGTCCGCGGAGCGGTGAACGAGGAGGCCGAAACCCAGCTCATCCTGAAAACCGTGGGCATCCTCAACGTCCTGGAAACCCCGGAACTCACACCTTCTTTCGACATCCTGTCCCTATGCTTGAGCCATCCGCAGGATCTGAAAAAACGTCTCCAGGTCCTTTGCCAGCGTGGCGTCCTCTTCAATCGCGGTGCATCCGGCTACTCGCTCTGGCCATACACCAGCGTCAATCTGGAGCAACGTTTCATCGCTGCCTCCGAAGCCCTGAATCACGCCCTCCCCATCGCGGAGGTCGTTCAGGAAAGGCTGGATTCCCGCCCTGTCGTCGCCCGTCGTCATTACATTCAGTCCGGTAGTCTCAGGTATTTCGAGGTGCGCTTCATCGCCGCCGCAGAATTCGCCGCATTGCATGGCGAAATGAACGCAGAGTATCCGGCGGACGGAGTCATCATCGTGGTTCTATGCGAATCTCCGACAGATCAGGCAGCAGCCGAGAAGACCGCCCGCAAGCTGAAGGATAAACCGCAGCTTCTTGTCGCCATCAGTTCCCCTCTTGAATCCCTCGCAAGCTACTCACTGAATCTCGAACGCTGGCTGTGGGTGGAGCGCTACACGCCCGAGCTAAAAGACGACCGTTTCGCTGCGGAGGAAGTTACCCGGCAGGTCGCCGCTGCCGCTCAGACTCTGGAGCTTCGCATCAATGAATACGTCGGTTTCCGTGGAAACAATGCCTCCTGCGACGCCATGGGTATCGCTTGGTTCAGTGGCGGAAAGCCAGTGCGCGAACTCCAGAACCGCGAAATTTCCCTCCAAGGTTTCCTCTCCGCCATTTGCGACGAGCTTTTCAAGCAAGCTCCGTCTGTCCGCAACGAACTGATCAATCGTCACGCCATCAGTTCCTCCGCCGCCTCCGCACGCCAAAAGCTTTTCAAAGCGATGCTGGAGAAATCCTCACTTCCCATGCTTGACCTTCCTGAGGACAAAGCTCCCCCGGAGAAGTCCATGTATCTCTCGGTGCTGGAGGCAGGCCGTATCCATTCGGAGAATCAAGGCGCATGGTCACTTGCATTCCCGGAGCCGGAGTCCGATCCGCTCAATCTACGCCCTGCCCTGGATGCGATCCTCGCGCGCCTGGAAACGACCCCGGATCAGCGTGTCCGGGTAAGCGACCTCTACGATCTTCTCCGTTCCAAGCCTTTAGGTGTTCGCGACGGCCTCATCCCGCTCTTGCTTCTCATCGTTTTCATCGTCCATGAAACGGAAATCGCCATCTACGAGGATGATGTCTTTCAGCCGGAGATCGAGGAATTCCTAATGATGCGTCTCGCGAAAAGGCCGGAAACCTTCGAGTTCCAGCTCTGCCGCATCACTGGAGTCCGCAAGGCATTGATCTCCGAACTCGCCGCCGTCGTGAATGCGGATCGCGCGGAGTCCTCCCAACTGCTTTCCATCGTCCGGCCTCTCTATCTCTTCGTAGCCGGGCTTCCTGACTATGCACGAAATACCGATCAGCTTAGCCCGGAAACCCTCGCCCTGCGCAAAGCCATTGAAGCCGCCCGCGAACCCGCTGAACTCGTCTTCCAAGGCATCCCAAGAGCACTGGGTATGGAGCCAAAAGCGAAAGCCAAGCTCGACCCATCGGCTCTTGCCAAAAAGCTTGGCCAAAGCATCTCCGAGCTCCGCCGCTGCTTCCCGGAACTCCAAGGCCGCATGAGTGCTGCGATTCTCGAAGCTTTCAAATACGACGGAACGCTCGAAGCATGGCGTCAGTCGATCTCCGGTTCTGCGGAAACTGTCCTCATTGGCTTGGGCGATCCGGATTTCCGTTCCTTCTGCCTTAAACTCATCGCCACCGAGAGCCCGGATGCGGAATGGTTGGAATCCCTCGGCAGCCTACTCACCCGTCTCCCCCCTAGCCGATGGAAAGACCGGGACGAACTCGTTTTCCGCGAGCGCATCATCGCGTTGGCGGCTCAATTCAACCGTGTGCTGGCGACTTGCTTCCTCCGTGATGGCTCCCTACCTGACAAAGCGATCCGCTTGGCCGTCACCCCCCGCAGCGGTATTGAAAAGAACCTTGTTGTAAATCTCAGTCCGAAGCAATCGAAGGAATCTGACAAACTCATCACAGAGCTTCGTAAACACATGTCTGCGGATTCTCAGATTTCCCTTGCCGCATTATCTCAACTTCTCTGGGATATGCTACCAAACGAACAATGACACCTCTCTCCATCCAATTCAAAGACGGGCGACCCGTCCGGCATGTCCTGAACGTCTCCGGCGGCAAGGACAGCTCGGCACTTGCGCTCCTGATGGCGGGACGGGTGAAAGGGCTAGAGCAATTCCGCCACGACGGGATGGAATATGTCTTCTCCGATACGCAGAAAGAGCTACCCGAAACCTATGAATTCCTCGCTCGTCTCGAAGCGGAACTTGGCACAAAGATCATCCACCTGAATTCCAAGGCTGGATTCGACCACTGGCACAAAGTCTTCGGCGGCTACCTGCCCTCGCCACAGAATCGCTGGTGTACCAAACTCCTCAAGCTGAAACCATTCGAGACCCACGTTGGCGATGACAACGTGGTTAGCTACGTCGGGCTACGGGCGGACGAGGATCGCATCGGCTACATCAGCAAGAAACCGAACATCAAGACCCGCTATCCTCTCAAGGAAGCGGGTATCGACTACAACGGGGTCATACAAATCCTCGAAGACAGTGGCCTCGGACTGCCAACATTCATGAAATGGGGCAGAACGAATTCCGGCTGCACCTTCTGCTTTTTTCAAACCCCGTTCGAGTGGGTGAAACTCTTTGAAACCTATCCGAAGTATTTCAAAGAGGCGATGGAATACGAGACCATCGACGACAACGACCCGAATAAAAAATTCACCTGGATGGAAGGCGCTTCGCTATCAACTCTCCTTGATCCGAAAGAGCGTGAAAGAATTTTAGAAGCGGGTATTCGTGAGAAAGCAAGCGCTCCGGATGGAAAGCTCAGTTCCGTCTTTGGTGCCGCGCCAATTACTCGGCCTGAAGCCTGTTTAATGTGCCAAAAGTAGATCTATGAAGCACGATTTGATTGATCGACAAATTTCTGAGGGCACTGATTACCTCACGCGATTTTGCCTCTGGGAGAAGCAATTTAAAGCTTATGCCCCACCAAGGCAACTTGTATGGAAGAGCATTCCAGCTAAAATCACGCAAAAACAGCAACTCCCGAAGACACAAGGAGTCTATGCGTTTGTCGTGAAACCAAATCCAGTAGAACTCTCATGGAGTGGCTACATTTTATATGTAGGAAAAACCGAGGCGCAAACTTTCCAGTCGCGATTTCAACAGTATTTCAACGAACCAAAAAAGAAAAAGCCCCGATATTGGGTCTCGAAAATGTTGAAGCTGTGGAAGAATAATCTGCATTATTACTATGCTGAAACTCCCGCGATAGAAGCGGGGATATTTGAGGATGCATTGTTGAAGGCACTGTTACCGCCAAACAACGAAAGATTTCCTGGAACTTTGGGGAAACTGAAAAAAGAAATTTACAGATGATTACCGAAGAAAAGGAAAATAGTGCGCTGAGTCTACCGTGCCTCCGAGGCCAAGTTGGAGATTGGATCTACTATGTAACTTTGATGCAATATGGAGAAATATCTTCACGATTCAAGCTTGCCGAAGAAATACACAAAAACAAAACGCTGAACGAGCTATTGCAACGTGCCCTAACGACTCGTTCATCGGAGATCGGCGAATATGTCCTCAATCAAAAGCAGCATTTTTTCAACGCCATCATCGCTGGAATCTACGAAGGAGAACCTCGATGGATAGATATTGACTTAAAAGGGGTGAATGAAAATCAAATTCATGGTGATCCTCAATTAGTTAAAGATGCCATAGGAATACTGGAGCTCAATGGGTTAGAGAAAATTTTTGCAATTGATGGACAACACCGTGTCGAAGGTATTAAGTATGCCTTGGAGAATTGTGCAAAAAAGACGTCACAGCATTATTCCGAGGAGGGTGTTGTGATTTTCGTCGCGCACAGTGGCACAAAACCCGGCCTAGAAAGAACACGCCGCCTATTTTCTACCCTGAATCGTTATGCTAAACCTGTGAAATTGGGCGAGATTATTGCGTTAGATGAAGATGATTCAATCGCAGTCCTCACTCGCCGCCTTCTGTATCACGATCCGCATCTTGACATGAAAAATGCGATCGCTGCATCGAAGACAAAAAATCTGACCGTTTCCGATAAGACATCCTTGACGAGTATTCAGGCCTTGTATGAATTTATAGAGCGAGTCCTTCTGGGAGGGAAAGGATGGAAGAGGAAACAAATCCACGATTTCAAGCTTCTGCGAAGACCTAACGAAGAACTCGATGTCTTGTATTTGGAAATATCAGATATTATTTCTCTATTAGTCACTTCTTTCGATGAATTAAAAACTTATTTTGGAGGAGGTGAGCCACTCGACGCAAGTCCATACCGGGGAGGGCCCTCCGGTGGATCGCTAGTATTCAGGCCGGTCGGGCTATCGGTTCTTGGGGAGTGCCTAAGCTACTGTAAGCTGGCTAAGTTACCGCTTAATGACTCAATTAAGTCACTATCTACGGTTGATCGAAAACTCGACCAAGCACCTTGGGCAGGCTTGTTATTTGATGCAGTGAACCAACGGATGCGTCGAGTAACCAAAGCAGATTTGAAGTGCGCATCTTTAGGTTGGCTACATATGGCAGGACTGTTGAAGAAACAAGATTTTCAGAATCTGGTCGATGCGTATGCAGATGCTCATGAGATTGACCAAAATGCAGCCAAGCGATTGATTTCAAAACTTACTAAAAAATGAGTAATGAAAATCTATTTAACTTTTTAGTTAAAATCCAGAATGAGAAAGATTTAGTTTATTCAAAAATCCTACTGTCCGATAAGATATCATGGTGCTCTTTAGGCGGAAACGAAAACAATTTCGGAGTCATCGAGAATCAGCAGGCATCGCCGGTTGCAGCCCTTGTCGAGAAGCTTACGAACTCAATCGATGCGATCCTGATGAGGCGTTGCCTCGAAGCCGGGATCGATCCGAAGTCCACTGCGGCTCCCGCTTCCATGCACGCTGCGATTGAGGCTTTTTTCTCCCCAGATTGTAAGAACTGGAATTTCAAGAGTGCGCGCAAGGCACAGGCGCAGTCTATCCAGATTCTTGCCACCGGATCCACCAAGCGCCCGTGCCTGACGATTTACGATGACGGGGAAGGGCAGCATCCGGAGAAGTTCGAGACGACCTTTCTGTCCCTGTTGCAGGGAAACAAGAACGAGATCCCATTTGTCCAAGGCAAATACAACATGGGGGGAACCGGTGCGATCGTGTTCTGTGGCGAGAACCGCTACCAGTTGATTGGATCGAAGCGTTTCGATGGGACGGGCGAGTTCGGGTTCACGCTGATCCGCAAGCATCCGCTTTCGGCCGAGGAGAAGAAGACGAAGAAGAACACCTGGTATGAGTATCTGAAAATCGACGGCAAGATCCCGAGCTTTCCGATTGATGAACTCGACCTTGGCCTGGCTGGCCGGAAGTTCACGACAGGGACTGTCATCAAGCTTTTCGATTACCAGATCCCGTCGGGAACCCGTGGCGCTCTGCCGCAGGAAGTCCGGCGCGCCCTGAACCAGTTCCTTTTCGAGCCTGCCTTGCCTATCTATCTGAAAGACAGCCCGGAGCGTTATCCGAACAACAAGGTTCTCGAAGGTGATACCTTCGGCCTGAAACGCCGTCTTGAGGAGGACGAGAGCAAGTATATCCAAGAGTATTTCACCGACGAACTCAGCCACAAGGGAGTCGGGACGATCAAGGCGACCTGCTACGTTTTCCGCGCCAAGGTGGATGGCAGGAGCGTGAAGGAGACGCGGGACATCATTTCCAAGGAGTTCTTCCACGACGGGATGTGCGTGCTCTTCTCGGTGAACGGGCAGGTGCATGGTCCATTGGGCACGCAGTTCATTTCGACGACGTTGAAAATGCCATTGCTGAAGAATCATCTGCTGATTCACGTCGATTGCACCGATCTCGATTTGGAATTTCGCGGCGAACTCTTCATGGCATCGCGGGATAGACTGAAAGCTGGTGACAAGACGGCGGAGCTTCGGAAACTGCTCAAAGACCTTTTGTTAAAAGGACGGCTCACCGAGATCTACAAGCAGCGGAAAAACGCGATCTCGGTGGAGGGCGGCGATGCGAAGGATCTGCTCAAGTCGTTTTCCAAAAACCTCCCGTTCAACAAGGATCTGATGCGTTTGCTGAACCAGACCTTCAAGATCGAGCAACAGGACGAGCAGAAGAAGAAACCCGACAAGCCGGAAAAACCGAAAGAGAAGAAGGCCAAAGAGCCTTTCAGCCCCCAGCGCTATCCCTCCTTTTTCAAACTGAAGACCGGAGACGGTTCCAAGTTTCTCACCATCCCGGAACGCGACGAGAAGACGATTCAGTTCGGGACGGATGTGGAGGACAGCTATTTCGACAGAAGCGAAGATCCGGGTGAGCTGAAAGTCTCCATCCTCCAGCGGAGGAACAACGAGACCGAGGGCGGAGATCAGGCAGGCGAGGTCGATAGCCCGGAGGATCTGCTCGATATCCGCAAGGCCAGCCCGAAGGACGGGACAATTCGCATCGGTCTCGGAGCGACGAGCGATCTGAAAGCCGGAGATGAGCTGGAGATTCAGGCAACCCTCGGTGGTCCGGAGGATTTCGAGTGCCGGTTCTGGGTGAAGATCACTGAACCCAACCAGAAGCAGAAGGAAACCAAGAAGCCTGACGAAGAGGAAGAACCGCCCATGGGGCTGCCGGACTACCAGCTAGTTTACGAAAAGACTACGGAGGAATCCCCGGATGTAATGACATGGGACAAGCTCGGTGAGTCGGGGATCGAGATGGATTGGGAGATCCCGATGCAACCACTTGTGGGGGACGATGGAAACCTAGAGAAAGTGATGATTAACATGGACAGCCGCGTCCTCAGAAATTTCATCAGCCGCCAGGGGGCGATTGGAATCGATCAAAAGGAACTCGCGGAGAAGAAATTCATCAGCTCAGTCTATTTTCACACGATCTTCCTTTTCAGCATCACGAAGAACAAGAATTACGAACTCAAGCGCGCCGAGACAACGGTGGATCTCCAGGACTATCTCAGGGATGTCTTCGCCAGCTACTATTCCGAGTTCCTGCTGAACTTCGGAATGGAGGATTTGATCTCCTCGATGGCCGATTAGGCGTTCATCGCCACGAAGCCTTTCAGTGCATCAATAAGCTGCCGGAGTTCCTCCGCCGTAGTTTCCACCCCGATACTGATGCGAATGGATTCGCTCGCCCGTTCATGGGAACCGCTCATGGCAAGGATCACGTGGGAAGGCGTGATTGCGCTTTCCATACACGCGGAGCCGGAGGAAATGCAGAAGCCTTTCTGATCTAGGAAAGTGACCAGCGCGTCTCCATCGCAGCCCGGGAGATGGATGTTTGAAGTGTTGGGGAGGCGGGGTGACGAACCTCCATTTATCTCCGCGCAGGGAATATCGGTCAGGAGCTGCTTCTCAAACCAGTCTCTCGTATCGCCCGAACTTTGGTGCGATTTCTCCAAATTTTTCCAAGCAATATTCGCCGCCACTCCCAATCCGACGATTGCAGGAACGTTCTCCGTCCCTCCGCGCATTTCCCCCTCCTGATGACCACCATAAATCAGCGGCACATAAGCTGATCCGTTTCTGACAAAGAGGGCACCGATTCCCTTCGAAGCGCCAAATTTATGGCCGGAGATCGAGAAGTAATCGAAGGCAACGGATTGTGTGTTTATCGGAATCTTTCCCGCGCACTGGACCGCATCGCAATGGAAGGGAACGCCCGCATTCCGGCAAACCGTGGCGATTTCCTCAACGGGGAAAAGGACACCGGTTTCATTGTTCGCCCACATGAGAGAGACTAACGCAGTTTCCCCCGTGATCGCGCTTGCCACACTATCGACAGAAAGCAGTCCTTCACTATTCACCGGGAGACGCGTCACTGCGTAGCCATGATAGCGTTCCAGATACTCCAGATATGTCAGCACGGATGAGTGCTCTACCTGTGAAGTGACAATATGCCGTTTTTCGGGGTTTCCCAGGATGGCAGAATGGATCGCCGAGTTGTTCGCTTCAGTGGCACCGCTGGTGAAAATGATTTCCGAAGCGTATCTGGCTCCAACAAGTTCCGCTACGCTGGCGCGGGCGATTTCGAGCCGCCGCTTGAGCTTCGCCCCAAATCCGTAGCTGCTCGAAGGGTTTCCCCACTCTTCCCGGAGATACGGCATCATCCCGTCGGCCACCTCTGCAAGGATCGGGGTCGTTGCGTTATGGTCGAGGTAGATCACGGGAAGAATTCTATGAAGCTCCCGGAACTACGATTCTTTTGATAAAAAATGATCCCGACAGGAATCGAACCTGTATCTAAAGTTTAGGAAACTCTTGTTCTATCCGTTGAACTACGGGACCTTGCGGGTGGGAATTCCTAGCCTTCCCGCCACTACGGCGCAAGCCCTAACGCAGGGATAAAAATTCCGCCGCCCGTTTCTCTGACCAGTATTCGTTCCCGCTGCCGAAGCCGACGTGGCCGCCTTGGCGTGGGGTTTCTAGGAAAAAGCTATC
>Ga0136639_10000478_pt1 | contig 13206 bp, 11 predicted proteins | sample AntDrymUQ8592106_2_FD_113739 | JGI IMG/M metagenome (GOLD analysis project Ga0136639, IMG submission 113739) | Polar desert sand microbial communities from Dry Valleys, Antarctica - metaG UQ859 (21.06) | ecosystem: Environmental > Terrestrial > Soil > Desert | place: Antarctica: Dry Valley...
AAGCTTCAGCAGCTTTAGAGCGATAACGATTGGGATTGACGATCACCGAAAGGATGCGATCGATTGTGACACCATCGATATGTGCTCGATGTAGAGTACCATTCTCGACCTCTCTTTCGATCGCTGATGAAGACACAAAGGCGGCACCTAAGCCCGCTTGGACGGCGTTTTTAATGGCTTCGATCGAATTGAGTTCCATTTCGATTTTGAGCCGATTAGGATCGATGCTACATCTAGTTAAGACTCGATCGATTACCTTACGAATTGTCGATTGAGCATCTAAGGAAATAAAATGCAGTTTGTAGAGATCCTCTTTGGGAATACTCTTCATACTGGCAAAACTATGATTAGTTGGTAAAATCAGTGCAAATTCATCTTCGGCATAGGGTAAAATATCCAGCGAGTCTTGTAACTCAGCCGGAACTTCGCCACCGATAATAGCCAAATCTACCTGTCCATTCGCAACACTCCACGCCGTCCGACGGGTAGAATGGACATGTAATTGTACAGATACATCGGGATATTTTTGGCGAAATACCCCAATCATCCGAGGGAGTAAGTAGGTACCTGTAGTCTGAGATGCCCCGACAATTAGGGTACCACCTTGGAGATTTTGGAGATCTTCAATGGCGCGACAGGTTTCCTGACAGAGCGTGATAATTTTTTCGCCATAACTGAGCAGTAGATGTCCCGCTTCAGTCAATTGCGCTCGTCTCCCACCGCGATCGAATAACGGTACATCTAGTTGACGTTCGAGATTCTGAACCTGTAAGCTGACCGCAGGTTGAGATACATATAAGCTATCAGCAGCACGTTTGAAACTCCCCTCTGCGGCAATTGCCTTGAGAATCCGTAGCTGATCCAGGGTGAAAGGCAGGTCAGACATAGCAGTGAGCGGGTAAGATTAGTAGCGATAGACTATCGATGCTCATTGACAGTACCATGTACCGTTAGTACTTAGTTCCTGACCGAGACAATTTAGAACTTAAGTTAAGATTTGACAGCAATCGACTTCCCGTAGTTGCTAGTCTTGACGACGCAAAAACGGAATTAGCGATCGGTTAATCTCAGCATACCAGTGTTCTTGAGGATAATGTGCAGCAGTGGGTAAAGTGACTAATTCCCCACGTTTGAGCGTTTTAACACAGGCTTGTGCTGGTGCGAGATCGAGCCAGGGGTCATTGGTACCCCATAATATTTGAATCGGGATCTCTAGTTTTGGGAGTTCTGTGGTAATTTCGGCTAGGGATGTATTCAGCTTGAGATTCCGAATCGTCGCTAGTAAAGAGCGACCGGGAGCCGAACTTTTGAGGTATGGTTTGCGATAGACTTCGAGATAATTATCTTCAATTACCGCTTTAGATCCAGCTTCTAAGAGTCGCTCGACGGAGAGGGGATCTTGTGTGAGCATTTCCCCCGCTACAGGTAATCCTAATTGCTGGAATTGCCAAGGTAACTTGACTCCCACACTCAACGGCGCATTGAGGATCGCTAACTTCTCAACTCGCTCTGGATAACGGATGGCATATTGGATGCCTACGGTACCTAGAAAGCCCTGAACGACTAGCGAAACTCGATCGAGACTCAAACTATCCACCATCTGAGCAAACGCACTAATAAAGGCATCTGGAGTATAGGCAAAATCCCGTTTTTCTGGCTTGCTAGAATTCCCAAACCCAATCCAATCCGGTGCGATGGCTCTCATCCCATTTTCGGCCAGCGGTGGCATCAATCCCGTCCACGTCAAGCTTTGTGATGGTAATCCATGTAATAAGATTACCGTTTGTGGATTTTCCTCACCGATAGGAGCGAGTTCACCGTAGAACCACTCTAGTGCGCCGACTTTGAGGGAATTTTTAGTTATTTTAGCCACAGTACGATTTGGAGATGAGTCATTGTTTAGTCTAGTCTGTGACTGCGATTGGTGGATAGTGAGTAGTGAATAGTGAATAGTGAATGAGATTGCAAGTTACTCTACTTTAAGTCGATCGCATTTTTTTGAATACCCAGTAGCCGAGTAATCCGATTAGCCCAAATAGTATTACCTTGGAAACAGGTGCGATGTATCCTTCGATCGAGGCATAGTTATCACCTAACAATAAACCAGCAGTAGTTAAACCTAAAGTCCAGAGCAGCGTGCCGATGGTGGAATAAATAGTAAAGGTCACAAATGGCATCTTATTTATGCCCGCAGGTAGAGAAATTAATGTCCGAATTCCCGGCACCATCCGCCCAAAAAACACTGCTTTCGAGCCATGCTGATTAAACCAATTATTGACTCGATCGAGATCGTGAGCAGTTACCATAATCCATTTGCCATAACGCTCCGTCCATATTTGGAGCCGTTGATAATTTGCCAATCGTCCCAAATAGTACCAGGCATAAGTTCCGGCCATCGTGCCGACAGTGCCAGCGAAGACCGCAATCCAAAAGTTCATTTTACCTTGAGCTACAGTAAATCCAGCTAAGGGCATAATCAACTCTGAGGGAATTGGTGGAAAAAGATGTTCCAAAAACATCAACAGCCCGAGGCCCCAGTAGCCCAAGCTGCTCATTAATCCATTAATCCACTCCGCCATCCGATTGATTACTCCAGATATTTTAAATTGGTACTTACTTAATTAGTGACTGTTTTTCAGCCGTAGTGAGGCGACTAAAGTGGCAAGCGATCGATATCCTGTGTATTGCCGATCACCACCAACATATCACCCTTATTGAGCCGCCGATCCGGTGTGGGGTTAATATCAAAATTTTCAGCCTGTCCGACAGCCAAAACATTTAGTCCATAATCACTCCGCAGCCGCAGTTCGAGGATAGTTTTACCCAGGAACGAACCGGGTACCTTCATTTCCACGATGCTATGCAGCGGATCGAGATCGAACCGATCCAAAATCCCTGGTCTAGTGAGCCTCCGTGCCAGACTACAGCCTGCCTCATATTCGGGTAGTACCACTCGATCGGCTCCTACTTTATGTAATAACTTAGCATGAACATCTGAGGAAGCTTTGGCAACGATCTGAAGTACACCAGCTTCTTTGAGGCTTAGGGTGGTAATGATACTCTCTTGGAGATAATTGCCGATCGCGACAATGACCGTATCAAACTCGAATATCCCTGCCTCTTTTAGGGCTAATGGATCGGTGGAGTCGAGTACGACCGCATGGGCAACTAGCCCTGCGCTGATGACATCCGCTACCCGTTTTTCATTAATATCGGTGCCCAGTACTTCATATCCATCACGATGTAAGGTTTCGCAGACAGCTCGCCCAAACCTCCCCAGTCCAATCACCGCAAACTGACGGGTACTTATCGGTCTGAGGTTGCGAAAAAAGCTAAAAACTGGTCGTTCGATCGAATTTGACATAGACAGTTAGGGGGTATTTCATTCAGTTGACAGTTGAGAGTTGACAGTTGACAGCGACCTCTTTCTTTCAGGTAGAGGATTGCAATAAAGAACGATCCTTGTTTAATTTTCCCCTGAACGGGGGAGGCTTTACACCCATTTTTCTTGGTAAAAATAAGTAATCGACAACATAATGCGGCGCAGATTGCTGGAGATCGCAAATTAGCACTAAGATTAGCCGACCAACAGGGATTCTTCTGGATAACGAATCGCACTCGCTCTGGGGTCGCCTAGTAGTGCGGCAATAAGTAATAAAATTCCCACTCTCCCAATGTACATCGTCGCGACTAACACTAATTTACTAAACGCGGTCAGCCCTGCTGTAATCCCGGTTGAAAGACCGACTGTGGCAAATGCAGAAACTACTTCAAACAGAATCCTAATAAAGTCTAACTTCGGTTCGACGATCGCGATCGCGATTGTGGCGATGACCACCGTCACCAGCGACCCAAATGTGACGGCAATTGCTTTGAGTAGCAGCGAGTTTGGCACCTGACGACGATAGAGCGTCACGGATTCTTTGCCTTGGAGGATGGCATAAGTGCAGCTTGTCAGTACGCGCGCCGTCGTAGTCTTGATGCCTCCAGCCGTTCCGCCCGGACTACCGCCAATGAGCATCAGTGCGATCGTCACAAATAGTCCCGCCGTGGTCATTTTGGAAACATCGATCGTATTAAAACCAGCGGTACGACTGGTAACTGACTGAAACCAGGCTCCCAGAATCTGTTGTGGCAACCCCAACGATCCCAGCGTTTGCGGATTGCGGATTTCGATCGCCCAGATTGCCAATGTACCACCGATTAGTAGAAACAGTGTCGTACTAACAGCCACCTGAAAATTGAGCGATTTCACTGGTCTGATTTTTTGGCGCAACAGCCGTCCTCTCAGAATTAGATACAGCTCAAAAATCGTCTCATAGCCGATCCCCCCAAAAACGATTAATCCGGTAATCGTGGCATTGAGCAGTAGTGAACCCTGGTAGCCGACCAAGTTATCCGAGAATAAGGCAAATCCGGCATTATTCCAGGCACTGACGCTATGAAAAAGTGCGAACCATAGCCCCCTAGACCAGCCGACATCGGGCACAAACACCAGTAATAATAAAAACGCTCCCGTCAGTTCAAACAAGAGCGTTGTTGCCACGATTGACTTAAGAATTTGCGTACTACCCTGAAGTGCTTGGCGATCGAGTGACTGCTGAATCGCCACTTTGTCCTTGAGTCCAAATCGACGACCTAGCAATAACAACAAAAAAGTGGTGGCTGTCATATAGCCCAGCCCACCCACCTGAATCAGCAAGATCACGATTAGCTGTCCAAATCGCGAAAAGTAGGTAGCAGTATCGACAACCACATGCCCTGTCACACACACGGCGGAAGTCGCTGTAAATAAAGCCACAATCGGGTCATTCCAGTTACCGCTAACAGTAGAGAATGGCAACATTAACAACAGTGTGCCAGCCAAAATAACTGCAATAAAACCCAAGCAAATAGTACGAGACACCCTCATGTAAAACTAACCCATTAGGATCACGCGATCGATAACATGGATTATCCCATTACTTGCCTCAATATCTGCAATGACTACTGTAGAATTTTTGACCTCGAAAGCATCCTGACAATTGATGGAAATCGGCGAACCTTCTAATGATTCCACGGTCTTGACTTTTGCAAGATCGGCTTGGGTGAATTTACCCGCCACCACATGAAACTTGAGAATTCGGGCTAACTGGGGTGGATTTTGAACCAATGTCTGGACTGTGCCTGGGGGTAAAGCGGCAAAGGCGGCATCGACTGGGGCAAAAACTGTAAACGGCCCAGGAGATTGTAATGCTTCCACTAATCCAGCAGCTTGAACGGCGGCAACAAGAGTAGTGAAGTTACCGTTACCGACAGCGATTTCTACAATATTGGGCATTTTATTCTTAACTAAAATTATAATTTTGGAGGGTGGACACTGCCCACCCTCCGATAAATGGCTACCATCTACTAAAAATAACTAAATCAACGATATTCCTGAGTTTGAATATCACTCAATCGTGCTTCTGGACGTTTGAACCTGTCGATCTGAGCTTCAAAAAATTGACGATTTTTTGCTAGATGTTCGGGATTAGAATCATCTAGAGGGTAGAGTAAAGCCGCCCGTAGAGCCTGAATCACCGCCGAAGTAACACAATACATCGATCTCTGAAAACTCACACCCAATTGAACCAACATATCATCTTTGCCCCGACAGTGTTGCTCGTAATAATCGAGCAAATATTGGGGTAAAAAGTGATACATATCATCCATCAATAACGTCGGTGGAATCCCGGCAGCACCAACGGGATTTACATCCGCATATAAGATTCCATAATGGAAATCTGCTTGCTCGGCTGGTACTTGCTCGGCTTGAGCGTTATAAGATTTTGTCCCCCGAAATGGTGCAGTACGGTAGAATACCGCTTCGACATAGGGTAAAGCGGCTTCATATAACCAAGTAAATCCTACCGACTTAGGAATAATTTCAAACATTTCCCCATCGATATAAACATGATGATAAATCGGTCTACCTGCAACGGCAAAAATCCCATTTACCAAGAAATCCATCGCTTCGGGAACGGAGGTGATTTTCCCCTCATCATAAAGATCGCTCATCTCAAAGAAGACTGGAGCCATGACTTCCCAAAATAATCCTAAATTAGAATAGTAGGACAGCACGCGCACCTGTTCGATAAACATGTCGGGAAAGAGTTTATACAAACCGAGCATCGCCGGATTGCCCTTAAAGTATGCTTTAATAGCTCGATCGGCATTTTGCTTGTATTCGTCAGTATCTAAATATGGATCGAATCTTCCACCCATGCCCCGATGCCAATACATGGCTTGCATACATGCCTCGGCAAACTCCATGTTAATCCGATCGTGTAATAAGTGATGGAATATTTTGGGCATTTTGGTACTGCGCCCATTTTCGATGAATTCCAAAAGCTCGGGGTGTGCGGAAGCTGCGCCTTTTTGCCAGATGCGTAAGTCGGCAGTATCGCCGGCATAGTGATTGGGTAAGTCGAGATATTCTTGCGGCAGGAAGTATTTAAATGCAGGTAGCGGGTTGATAAAGACACGTTCGGCGATATACAGCAAGTCGCGCCAGTAGAAGTCCATCGGGACGGCGTAGGCTTTGTATAAGCCGATGATTTGCATGAGGTTTTCGGGCGTGTCGGGCAGCATCGCGCCACCTGCTTCGAGGCGATGGATCACGTCGGCGAATTGGTGGGTGGATGGTGGTAGTTTGGTTGCAGTGGTAGTTGTCATGTGGTTTATAGATTAATGTGTTGCAATATCAATAATATGTAGGGGCGGGTGTCTTGTCTCGTTAAACCGGCGGGGAACCCGACGAGCGCGAACCGCTTTATGCTGTGGATTTCGTTTGTACTAGAGATTGTATGCAAACCCGCCCCCTCCACCATTTATTTCCCTATTTCTATTTCGGCAATTTGGGTAGTAGCAGTAGGAATAGTAGCCACGATCGCGTCGGTGGTAACCTGAATATGGGAAATCAAAATGTTCGGTTGAATGCCTAGTAGGACGATTAGCGTGGCAAGGATAATGGCTGGCACCCGCTCGTAGTTGGCTACTTTGGGCAAATAGGTGAGATCGTCTGTTAACTTGCCAAAGAGGGTGCGATTGATGATGATGATGAAGTAGACAGAAGTCAAACCCGTACTCGCCAGACAAATCAGGGTGGCGATGGGGAAAGCAGTATAACTACCCTGAAAGGAGAGAAACTCACCGATAAAACCTACCATCCCAGGGATGCCCGCACTCGCCATCATCGTGAGGATCAGGACGGCTCCGACGAAGGGTAAGCCGCGTTTGGGATTGAGTAAACCGTGGAGTTGGTTTAATTGACGGGTACCTGTTTTGGCTTCGACGATGCCGACAAGGTTGAATAGGAGTGCGAGAATCAAGCCGTGAGCCACCATTTGACAGACTGCACCCAAAATGCTTAATGAAGTTCCAGCGGCGATGGCGAGTAATACATAACTCAAACTAGCTACAGAACTATAGGCGATCGTTTTCTTGATATCAGTTTGGGCGATCGCAATCAAACTCCCGTATACTGCGGTAACGACGGCCAGGAGTGCCAAATATGGGGCGACGATTACCCACGCATCGGGGAATAAACCCAAACCGAAGCGAATTAATCCATAGGTGCCCAACTTCGAGACAATTCCGCCCAATAACATCGACACGGGTGTCGAGGCTTCGACATAGGCATCAGGGAGCCAAGTATGGAAGGGCACCAACGGCATTTTGATCGCAAAACCGAGGACGATAATACCTAAGAATAGTAGTTGGAGATTGGCTGGTAAATGAGTTGCAGCCAGTGACTCATAGTTAAAATCACCTGTTTTGGTAAACCATGCCCAGCTCAAGAAACCAGCAAGTAAGATTATCCCCGATAAAGCTTGATAAATCAGGAATTTAGTTGCTGCGTAGCCGCGTTTTTCACCACCCCAAATCGCAATTAACAGATAGAGGGGAATTAACTCTAGTTCATAGAACAAGAAGAATAATAATAAATTTTGAGCGAGAAAGGCTCCCGTAACGGCGGTACTTACTAATAGTAGCAGCGCGTGAAATAATCGCGGTCTTTCGACATCCTTACTAGTAGCTTGAACGGCTAGCAACACTAACAACGTATTTAAAATTATCAATGGTAAAGATAACCCATCGATCCCCAATTGATAATCTAACCCCAATGGCTCGATCCAAGTAAGATGCTCGACAAATTGTAAGCCGACATCTTGATAATCAAAAGTAGCAGCGATCGCGATCGATACTGCCAAAGTCACTCCCGATATAATCAATGCGATCGATCGACTAAATTGCGGTAAAATTCCGATTAAGATCGCTCCGATAAAAGGTAACCAAATAATAGCACTTAACATAATGATTCATCCAAATTAATTGTCAATTATCAGTTATTAATTAATAAGCCCGTCATCAAGCCGATCGCAATAATTCCTGAGAATGCCACCAAAATATAAAACTGAGACTGCCCAGAAGTACTATATTTAAGTGTCTGCCCACCAAACAATGTCCCGATGCCAACTAAATTAACAAACCCATCGACAACATATCGATCGAACCAATTAACAATTCGCGCACTGATTGCTACCACCAACACGATTGTAAACTGATAAAATCTTTGGATGTAAAAATCATAAGTAAAGAAATTTTGGAGTGCTGGCATTGGTAGCCTTACTGGTTTTGGGATACTATCTACTGTATAAATCACCCCAGCAATTGTCATCCCAGAAATACTCGACCAGACCAATAACGGTGCAAGCATCGCATCTGATTTACCCCAGGTGGGAAACATGTCTAGATTCCCTAAAATCAGCGGAATATGACAGATGAAAACAGCAAAAGTAATCACTGGTAAACTAATCAACCAAAATGGTTCGAGCGATCGTTCGCTCATCGGTTGCACCTGACCCAAAAATACTCGACAAAATAGTCTAGTCAAACTAAAGGCAGTCAGTGTATTGACAATCAACACCACACCAACTAACCAAGGTTCCTCGACCCATAAACTACCGACTAATTGTAAAAATCCCCAAAATCCACCCAAAGGTGGTAAGGCAATAAATGAAGCCATCGCTACCAACATCGATGCCCCAGTAAATGGACGACGCGACCACAAGCCACCCAGTTGAGTCAAATCTTGGGTAATATTCGTCAAAATAATCGCACCTACACTCATATACAACAATGCCATCCCGAAAGATCCATTGAATAGAATAAAACGAGCTGAGTCCAAATTTTGAGTACCAACGGCAATAAATACCAGCCCGATCGAAGCACTTAATACATACGAAAGTACACGTTTAAGGTCAACCTGTGCGATCGAAATTAACGCACAACAAATCGCCGTCGATACACCGAGAATGACGAGAACATCTAATAAAATTGGTGAGAGTGAAATTACCGGTGCGAGTTTAATCAACACGAATGCCCCCGCCCCGACGACTACCGCATTCCGCAACACCGTCGCTGGAATCGGTGCTTCCATCGCTTCATCCAGCCAGAGCTGGAAGGGGATCTGAGCGCACTTACCCAATGGTCCTGCACTTAGAGCTAAACCGAGTAATAGCCCTACTGTCGGGTCTAATTGCGCCGTTTGCGCCCAAATTTCTAACTCGGTAAAATTCCAGGTTCCCGCGATCGGATAAATGGCAATTACGCCCATCAGCAAAATAATATCACCCACTCGCTTTGTCCAAAAAGCGTCCCGCGCCCCAGTAATTACCAAGGGTTGAGCATACCAAAAACCGACCAGAAGATAAGTCGCTAGCGTCAGCAATTCGAGAAAGACATAAGTAAAAAACAGCGAATTGGATAAGACCAACCCACAGATCCCCGCCCCAAAACAATTCATCAGCGAAAAGAACCGCGCCCAGCTCCAATCCATCTCTAAATAACCGACGGCATAAATCTGAGCAACCAGATTGATTGTCGTCACTACTGCCGTCGCCGTCAGCGTAATCGCCGAAATCTCGATCGGGAAGTTAATGTCTAGAGTGCTAGTATGCAACCAACTGTAGCTAATTTCTTGAGTAGGTAAATCCCAACCCGCAACTAAGGCTAACACAGCATGAATAAAAGCGACCCCCGCCATCAGGATATTGAGATAACCGGCGGGTCTGGTGCCGAGTTGCCCCGACCAACCGAGCGACCACGGGAGTGCTAAAATTGCCCCGATAATCGGGTAGCAGGGAATTAACCAGATCGTGTGTAGGAATATCGAATACATAGATTTAAATCTATAGTTTAACAATCTAGACTAGTAATAGCTCTATGTAGAAGAGTAATCTAAAATTCTCAGAAAAGATATCTAAATCATAGAGTTTTATCATATATTTAAGCTAATTTTTACTTATCTTTACGATAACAATAGGCGATTGTCTATCGTTAATTTAGCATTACATCTATGTTGAGCAACAATCGACCGATTTCGATTTAGTTGCTAAGAGTTGAGAGTCAACCATTCCGGCTTGGTAATTTCCATTTTGTTAGCCTCAACCCAATAACGCTTTTTTTGAAAGGCATGGGGAATATATCTAACAAATTTCAGCCCACCTTTTTCAAGTACGCGCCGACTCGCCTTGTTCCAGAGTGCATAACTCGCTTCGATCCGGTTTGCACCGAGGCTCTCAAATCCAAATGTCATGATGGCAATTAGGGATTCGGTCATATAACCCTGCCCTTGATACTCTGGATGCGTCCAAAATCCCAAATTCCAAACAGCTTGACGATCGGTTTTGCGGATGCCAATCCGCCCCAGGAGCAGATCGGAATCCGGATCGGCGATCGTAAAACTAAATGTTTTCCCGGCTGCCCATTCGAGAATCTGCACTCTCAATGGCTCATCCAACTCCTCAATCGTCGTCGGTGGTTCCCACTGCATTCCATCATTAAATCCCGCACAGCGAGTCGCCGAAAAGACCTGCGGCAGATCCGCAGCACAGGGGCACCGCAACAAACAGCGTGCTGTCGCCATCGTAAAGTCTAAGGGAATGACTGGTTGCATCTCAAACAGGTTATATTTATTTCTCTAGTCTAAAATTACAGCGAATACTTCACAAATCAAATAAGTGGTAAAGACAGTTAGTACATGGACCTTTGGACTCCTGCTCTTAGTTGGATTCTGTTTGAGTATTTGGGTTATTATCCCCGCACCGATTTTCTTACTACTCCCCTTAAGCGTTGGCACACCAGAAATTAGTCCTGGCTTGATGATTTTTAATGGCAGCTTACTACTTCTAGGCGGGCTGCGATTCTGGCCGGGTAAGTCAGGGCAACCGCGATTATTTATCCTGACTCTGTGCATCAGTGGTTTTGCCTTGGTACTAAGTGCTGCGCCATTACTCCAATTTTCCTCAGCTCAACAGCAAGCACAACAGGCGATCGAGTCGAGTTTGGGCAAAGATTATTTAGCCAATATTTCACCCTCGTTGATTGCCAACATGCGATCGTACCCCCTAGTCATTTCAGATATTGGGAGTGGTATTGCCAGTACTCAGGTGAGGATCGATCGCCAGATTCCCTTCGATCGTCCTGATGGCGTACCCCTGGATCTAAATATCTATCGACCCCTCAAAGTCGGTAAATATCCTGCCATTGTCTCGATTTATGGTGGCGCATGGCAACGTGGTAGCCCCGATAGCGATGAAAACTTCAATCGTTATATCGCCGCGCAAGGTTATGTCGTGTGGGCAATTTCCTACCGTCACGCCCCTGCCTATCGTTTTCCCACTCAAATTGCCGATGTCCGATCGGCATTGACATATATCCAAAAACATGCTGCTGAGAATGAAACCGATCTCGATCGAGTCGCGCTGATCGGTCGATCGGCAGGCTCTCAACTAGCCATGTTAGCAGCATATCGAGATCCACCATTTCCGATCCGGGCAGTCATCGGTTACTACGGTCCAGTCAATCTTACAGCAGGGTATGAACATGTACCCACTCCCGACCCGATCGAGTCTAGAGCCACACTTCGGAAATTTCTCGGCGGCACGCCAACAGAATTGCCCGAACTCTACCGTCAAGCATCGCCCATCACCGCAGTCACAGGCGCACTCACCACACTCCCGGCATCACTGTTGATCTATGGTGGCAAAGACCACATTGTCGAAGCTAAATATGGTAATTACCTCGCCGCACAATTGCGATCGCAGGGAAATAAAGCCGTTTTTATTAAAATTCCCTGGGCGGATCATGCTTTTGATGCGGTGTTTTCAGGCATGAGCAATCAACTTGCGTTGTACTATACCGAGCGATTTTTAGCTTGGGCACTGATTAAGTAACAATAATTACTGCTATCTTCTCGACTTTCCTTTAAGTCGGGAGTTTTTCTTCATCATTTTAGCAATCACAACCCAGGCAATTAGGTATAGAAAGTGCAACGATCGGCTATTCCTTTTGATAGAAAGATATTGAGAAGTAATCGAGTACTATGCAACATATTATACAAATACTAATTATTGGAGCGTGAGATGCCGAATAACTATCCTAATCCTCAACGTAGAGACGATTCAGAAGATGAGATCCAGTACCAGCGAGAACGATCGGCAGAAAATAGGGGTACCAGTAGCGGTTTAGTGTTCGGGAGCCTTTTAGTTGCCGTGATTGGGCTAGGGGGATTGGCTACTTACTACTGGACGAGACCAGCTCCGACACCGACAACTATTATTAATACCCCTCCGAACCCCACGGTATCAGTATCGCCAGCACCTCCAAAAACGACGATTATCGATCGGACGGTAGAAAAAACGGCACCGCCACAAGTCAAAGTGGTTGAAGTCGAAAAACCCGTCATCGTCACTACTCCAGCGGCACCGCCAAAAATCATCGAAGTACCCAAACCCTATGCGGTACCTGGAGCTACAAAAGTAATTGAAGTACCCACCAAACCTGCTGCGGCACCGCCGACACCCAGCACGGCAGATAAATCCGATGCTGCCAAACCGATTGCCACCCCCTCAGTACCACCTACTTCTACGGGTACCGCTGCGGAGCCAGCTACTGCGCCATCCCCGGAAAGTAATTAACATCAATTTCGATTAATTACTGAGGATCTTGCGCTGGGATCGAACGACGAACCAGGGGATTAATCCCCTGGTTCGTCGTTTTAGATACGGCAAATCGCTGTCAACTGTCAACTGTCAACTATCTACAATGGACGCTCGGGACGTTCTAATTGACAGGTATCGCGATCGAGATTGAAGATGCCACGTCGATCGAAACAGGTGG
>Ga0136639_10000479_pt1 | contig 13199 bp, 12 predicted proteins | sample AntDrymUQ8592106_2_FD_113739 | JGI IMG/M metagenome (GOLD analysis project Ga0136639, IMG submission 113739) | Polar desert sand microbial communities from Dry Valleys, Antarctica - metaG UQ859 (21.06) | ecosystem: Environmental > Terrestrial > Soil > Desert | place: Antarctica: Dry Valley...
GAACAACGATTGATCCATTCGATCCAGGTTCTCGCCCACCTCGGAAAGCGTATACTGCGGCGCCGCCCCCAACATCATCGCCACATCGTTCGCCGTCCAGTCTAAATCCAGCAGCACCGTCTGTTTCTTGCGCTGCGCCTGTATCGTCGCAAAGTTCACCGCCAGCGACGTCGTCCCCACCCCGCCCTTCGCGCCCAAAAAAGTATAGATCTTGCCCAACTGGCTGCCACCGGTCATCGCCCGCTTAGGCGCCCGGTCCAGACGCATCAACGCGTCCCGCAACTCGCTCCGCTTCAGCGGCATCGTCAAGTAATCCGTCGCGCCCGCCCGTATGGTCAACAGAATACTCTCGCCGTCCTCGCTGTAGTCGGTCGCGATGACATAGAGCTCCGGCACCGCCTGCTTCAACTTCTCCAACGCTTTGATCCCGTTCACCGGGTCCGAAGAGATGTCCAGCAGCAGCGACGCATCCGGAAACCGTTCCAGCTCTTGCAGTACGCGGATGTACAAGTTTGCCGAAACCTCAACGAACTCGGTCAAAAGGCGAGCGTTGGGGGTCGTCGCCACAGCGTCTCGCACAAGCTCGCGAAGCTGCTCATCGGCGGAAGCGATCATCAAGTTAAATGACATGCGGTCTCGATATCTCCTTACGGGGTACAGGTCCCCAGCTCGGCGTCACAGCCAGAGCTTTCGATCGGCAGAGAGGTTTGAAAATTAGGTAAAGCGACGGGAGGTAAGCCCAGAAACGCCATAAATGCACGGAATTGATAGCCTGTAATGCGAATCGTCACCGCATCCGGCACACATTCGGTCGAACAGTCACCACCGGCACAATTGAACTCCGTCAAGGTCCCGGTGTCGACATCCCGCTGAAAATAGTTCACTTCAATCGTCGCCCCGCCCGACTGAAACTCCAACTGGTCCAGGTTCACCGGCACATGAGTCCGCATATACGTCCGCACATTTTCGCCGCCATTCTGGAAGCAGTGGGTCGCTGCATATCGTGCTCCATCGCGCGTCCATTCCACCACAGAATGCCAAGTCCACAGCAACTGTGCCGTAAATATTATCATGAACGTCAACGGCAGCACCACGCCCCCGGAAACGATAATGTATTCTAAAGCCGCTTGCCCACGTTGACGACCGCGCATCAGTTGCCCCCTACCGGCATCCGGATCAGCGGTCGCAGCGCAAAGCTCTCCGTAGCGTTGAAAAACGGGATGTTCGGCCGCACCGCAAACCCATCGGTAAACGAAACCACGATGAAGTCCGGATTCCTTCCGCCCTGCGCAATATCGCAACCCGTCGACGAACAATCACACTCGGCAACCTGCGCCGTATCCGGGTCGACCCGCTCCACCCGAATCAAAATCTGGTCCGCCGTCAAGCCCGTAACGATATCGATGCCCCCGCTCTCCCCTGCCCCGCGCAGCGCCAACGTCTTTGCCTGCACGAGTTGTACATCGCTGGCGTCACAGAAGTTCAATCCGGGCTGATTCGCCGTATAGCGCGCCACCGTCTGCAGCATCTTGTGCAGCGTGTAGTAGGTGTAGGTAATCCGCGCAAACTCAATCATGCCCCACAGCAGCATTGCCACGATCGGCAGAAATAGCGTGGCCTCCAGTAGCGAAGTCCCGCCCTGTGTACGTCGTCGTCTCATTGGTGCAGCACCACCTTGCCCGGCCCGGACGACTGCGTACACCCGTCGATCCGCCCCTGCTTCACCGGCACCTTACTACCCAGATACATCGCCGCAAACCGGCCATTCTGGTCGCCCGCGTTGATCGTCGTATCGTTGGCCGCCGGCTCCAACAAGAACTGCCGAAACCCTAATACCGTCATCGTACTTTCCGACGCAGTCTCTACAATCGGCACCGTCAGAATTCGCCGATTGTTCCCCGTGTACGCCGTATAGTCTTCAATATCAACCAAGTCCGTATCCACCGGATTCGCGCCCAAAACGGTGTCCGATTCATTCACCGCATTACAAACCGCCGGCACCGTACTGTTATCAAATCGTGCCGCCAAACCACACAAAAACGTCGATACCTGATTCGCCACCCGGTTCGTATTGCAGCCAATCGGCGCCGCATTCACCCACACGGGTTCATCCACGCCAACTCGCATGCAATAGACCGCCGGGTCCGACGCCGGCGGCAGCCCCTGCGACCCAATCCGATACAGTTGCGTCAACTCATCAGCCAGAAACGTCGCCGACTCGTTATATCGGTTCAGCATCACATAAGGAACCCGCGAAACCGTGTTCGCCAGCGCTCCTGGCGTAGGCCCACCCGTACACAAGTAGCCCAGCGTGTACCGTGTGCCCACCACAAACCCAAAGTCGGTCGGGTCGTCAATCGAAACCGCCTGCACCGCAATCGGCTCAACCCCGCAAGCCTGACAAACCGGCGAACTCTGCCCGGCCACCGCCTGGGTGACCAGGTTGATCCGGCCCTCCTGCCCGATGGCCAGGAACCGCCAAAAAATCGTGGGGGCCTCGCCGCGCATGACCACCTTCACGTGTCGTGCCGTCGACCCGCCCCCCTCGCCCCCCGTCGAACCCTCCAGGCCCAACGCCGCCGAAGAGGCGTCAAAGAACGTCAACACCGCTCCCTCGCTGTTCAACGTGCCGTTCGTCTGGCCGATCGTCGATCCACCAAAGTCGTACTTCGTCGCCGCTCCACCGGTCGCGTCAATCGGAATCTGAGCATAGGCCGTCGCCCGCTCGATCGCCACCTCGGTGCCGTTCAACCGTTGCGCCGCCGCCAACGCCATCGCGTTCGCCGCCGTTTTCAGCTCGTTTCGAGCCATATACAACCGACCCAAATCCACCGCGAAACCCATAAACCCAAAGAATACCGGAACCATCAACACCAGTAGCTGCATGGACACGCTGCCCCGCTCGAGGCTGCGCCGCAGCAGAACTCGGTGTCGATTACTTCTTGGGTTCCTGGTGTCCACGAGGTCCAATAAACTCCGGCTTAGCTTTGCCCGCGTCCTGAGTGGACTTCTTCTTCGGCTTCTTCAAGCCCGCGTCTTTGTCTTCTTTCGTCACTGGCAGGAAGTCTTCCACCATATCTGGCATGGCCACTTTCTCACCCGCCGGCACCGGCCGAACGAACCGCGGCGTTACCACCACTAGCAGCTCATCATTCGACTTCCGAATCGAACGGCTGCGGAACAGTTGACCTAAAATCGGCACGTCGCCCAGCCACTTCACCCGGCTCAGACTCTGCACCACCCGGTTATCGATCAACCCGGCCACCGCGAAGCTCTCGCCGTCCTTCAGAATCACTTCCGTCTCCGCCACCCGCGTCGCCACGGCCGGAATAAGAAAGCCCTGCAGCGTCACCGCGTTAGCGTAGTCCAGCGCACTCACCTGCGGCCGAACCTTCAAATGGATCGCCCCCGAAGGCGTCACCGTCGGCGTGAAGTCCAACTGAATGCCAAATTTCTTAAACTGAACCGTCACGACCGGGGCCGTTGCGCCACCTGTCGATGTCGCCGTCAACGTCGGAAACGGAAACTCACCGCCCGCCAGAAAGCTCGCTTCTTTGCCTTCCAAAGCCAGCAAATTCGGCTCCGCCAGCATCTGCAACAAATTTCGCGACTGCATCGCCCGAATCGTCGCACCCAAATTCAAGTCCGGCCGAAACACAAACAAATTCAACAAATCCGAAAAATTCAAGGTCGAGTTGCTGAACTCTTGGTCCTGAAACTGCAACTGGCTGAACCGTGGGGTCGCATATTGCTGCGTGGTGCCCAAACCCAGCATCTTCTGGTTGCGCGAGACGAAGTTAAAACCCACTTCCTGCAACGCAGACCGGTCAATTGAGGCAAACTTCACTTCGAGTAAGATCTGCCGCGGATCCATCGGAGGCGGAACGCTCAACAGATTCACGACCTTCTTGCCGTATGTCGACGCAATCGCCTCAGCCCGTTTGGACTCTTCCAATGACTTCACGGCACCGGTCAAAACCATCGTTTCCAGGTTGCCCTGCACGGTCACTAAATTATCGCCCACCGCGTCTTTCACGGCTTTCCGCACCAGATCGTAATCCTGCGAATCGCCCACCACGTTGATGTTGTAGCGCCGCGGCAACGCCCGATCTTCCCAAACGACAATCGTCGCTTTCCCGATTCCCTTGGCGTTCACCATCACTTCGCGCGGAGAAACAACCACCACATCGGCAATCTTTGGCTCCGACGCGGCAACCGTTTTCACGTCACCTTCAAACTGAATCAACTCGCCGCGACCGACCGTCAAGGTCATATCTTTGGCTGGGCCCGCTTGGCCCCACGTTTGCACGCAGAGGCAGAAAAGGGAAATCAAAAGGGAGGAGGGCTTCAAACGCATGGATTGGCGGGCTATTCCTGAAAGGTCTCTTGAACGTGCTTCTCACCGCGAAAAACATCAACCACAAATCGCGGCTTCGGGGGCTCTTTCTTCTCGACCGGCTTCGGTGGAGCCACCGGTTTATTCGGATCTACATCTTCGCCAATTAACTTGGACCATGCCTTGTCATCCCGTAGATTCGGGACGCCGCCGGGACGTCCCATCCGGTTCTGCGCCTGCATCTTCAACCGCTGCGAACGATACGCCCCACCCGGGTCAATCGATTCCGCAGTCGCCGACGGGGGCTCCGCCCCTTCCGACTTCGATTCGTCTTTCGGGTTCCGCAACGCCAGCGAGATCCGTCCCTGGTTCTTCGCCAATTCCAAGACCCGGGACTGCTCCGGTGTAACCAACAGCGTAACCGCCCGGCTCTGCCCAGAGTTCACGACCGCCGGGGCCGCCGCCGGCGAACTTCCACCACCCGCCGTCGCTGCCGGGGCCGTTCCCGCTGGCTCCACCGAACGGCCGACCGACAGCACAATCACGTCTTCCAAAACCGTCGTTGTCACCGCTTCCAACATCGAACCCGGCTTCGTGAACAATACGTCCACATGCGACCGAGCTTGGATCAATCCGCTCGCACTCGCCGCGTCGTTCACCGATACAGCTACCGCGCGCTTGCCAATCTCGATCATCGAAGCCACCCCGTCGGCTCCCGAAACACTGGAAAGTCGAGTCGACAAAATCGGCTCATTCAGCGTCAAAGGATACAGTAGCGTGCGATCAATCCCACTCTTCTCATCCAGCAACGCACCCAACGGAGCATCTTTCTCCGCCACTGTGATCTTCTTGAAGTGGATCTTCTGCAGCCGCGTACCCGCCGGAAGACTCGCGCTGGATGCCAAAACCTGAACGAACTTCTCTTTCTTAGGAGCGACGGTCGCTGAATAAAGGAACCAAGTCAGTAGCGCTGCCGCCACTGCCGCGCCACCGAAAATCATCAGAAGCTTCTGTCGGTCCATTAACCTTCCTTAAGTCTTTATTTCTGGTCAAACCCCAAGCGGGGGTGCCAAGCGCGATCGATCAGGTAAGAACGTAATAACACAGGATACCTTTAGAAGTTCCGTTCTAACAGCACAGAAACTTCATCCCGATACCGCTCCCGCCAACCACTTTCCAACAACACCTCCACCAGCGAATACCGAACCGGCAAAAGCGCGTGCGTAAACCCATACTTCGCCAAAATCTGCCGAAATCCAGGCCGAACCTCCACCAACTTTACGTACTCTTTCAAAAACCCCGCCCCGTAGTAGTCGCTCCGGCCATCGAAGTACACCGACCGGCCGCGGTAAATCAGATAGCCGCCGTAGCTATCCGGCGCCAGCAAACGGGCCTCGGCCGGCACGTGCGCCAGCGCTGCCACTGGAAACTGACTTTCGGGAAAACCCGCCGGAGTTCCCAAAACCGCCAGCGTAAACAGAGCCAATACCGGCACCGCCAACGCCGTCCCGTGAACCTTCGAGTCCCACCCTCGCAATCGCCCAAAATACGCAAAAATCGCCGGCCACCGCCCCGCCATCGCCGTCGAAATCGCCGCATTCGCCATCGGCAATCCAGCCAACGCCAGCATCGGCAGGCCGCGCGCCGAACGCAAGCTCATCATCACCAGGCCTAACATCCAAAGCGCATGGTGCCAACGCCCCGCCTGCAACGCGCATACCGCGCCGCCCATCACGAGCAGCAATGCGAATATGATCTGCGCCGCCCCGTCGGCATGAAAATTGAAGCTCTGAAACTCCGCCACCCGGTCGAGCAACTCTTTGTCCCGCAGGTAGTGCCAAATATGAAGGTGGACGCCCCAACCGTAAGGATTCACGAGCGTCGCCAGGGACGCCGCCCCCGCCCAAAGCAGACACCGCCAATCCCGCACCGCATAGCAAATCAATAACGCCGGAAGCAAAATGAAGCTGCCGTGGAAATTGGCCCACACCACCGCCAACGGAACCAACCAAATGTACTTGCACCGCTCCACCCAATACAGCGCCAAAAGCAGAAACACCCAGCTAAACACGTGCGGCCGAGCCAACCAGTGCAACTGAACGGTCGTCAAAAACGGCGCGGCAAACACGGCCGCCATCCCGAACGTCCCCCCGGTCGTCCAATGCAGTCGCATCCAAAGCCACGAGCAAATCCCGATCAAAGCCAAGTACAGCAACGCCACGCCTCGCAGTCCAAAAGACTGGTGAGCCCGCGCCATCAAAAGATCGGCCCCCCACTCCCAGGCAAACCAAGGCTCGCCCGGCTTCGAAAACGACCACGGATCCACCATCGGCACCGCTCGGGAGGCAATCATCTGCTCCCCGTTGCGAATATGCCAACCCGCGTCAGAATCCCGAAACAGCTGCGTCGGCGCCTGGTACAACAACAGCGCATAGAACAGCGTCACCCCGACCAGCAACAGACTCAGATCAGGCAGGAACCATCGGACCATCGCAGATGGCAAACGTGGCTCCATACCTAATTCAAATCTACTGGCCGGAAGCGCCGATCGAGGTCAAACCCTGAGTGATCGAAGAGTACAAGCTCACGACCGCCGTCGAAAGCTGATTCACGGTCGTGATCAGGGCCAGGCCGACCGCGGCTACGATCAGCGCGTATTCAACGAGGTCCTGGCCATCTTCTTCTTTCCAAATCCGCAGCAATAGTTGTTTGATCATGGGAATTCCTATACCTTTCACCGGGCCGCTTCCGCAGACCCTTTGTTCTGTTTTACGTCCGGGGCACCAAAGGCTACTTTAAACCCATGGCCCACCTTTTGCCAAACCGTCGCGTGGGCCGAGGGCATTCCGATAGGTTTCCCATCGGCCACCGACACCAGACGAAGGTTCTCTAAAATCTGTGGCACATCGAGCCGATACTCGAGCGCAATCTCCATCTCTTTCCGCGCCCCGGGCAAATCGCCCCGCGCATACAGCAAAGCACCCACGTTGTTGTGTGCAATCGCCAAATCACTCGCCTGATGGAACTGGGCCATCGCGTCCGTCGGCACCGTTGCCGCACTCAGCTCGAGCAGCGCCTGACCCAAATTGTTCCGCGCCGTCGTCGACGAAGCGTTGATTTCAATCGCCCGGCGAAAGGCATCCGCCGCTTCGCTGAATCGCTTCTGCAGCATCAGATTGTAGCCCAGGTTATTGAAAAGGTAGTCTTGCTTCGACGTCACCAAAATCGCCCGGCGGTGCATTCCCTCGCCCTCGCGAAACCGCTCGGCTTCGTCGAGCAAAATCCCCGCCCACGAAAGCATCTCCACATTCGGCCTGCTCTGCTGCTCCACCAAACCCACCATCAGGTCCGCCGCCTCACCCGGAGACCCCAACTTCCGTAAGCTCTTAGCCAATCGCTCCGCCGCCACCGTCGATTCCGGGAACCGCTCCACCGCAATCCGGTAGTGCTCCATCTCTAATTCGGGATAGCCCATTGACCCGTACTCAGCCGCCAGTTCCAACCGCGCCGTCACGTTCCGAGGCTCGGCCGCAATCCGCTCTCGCAATCGCCGTACTCGCACATTCCCGTCGCCGACATTGACGGCATTCAATACCTGCTGTTGCATCACCGGCGGAAGTTTCGGCTTCTTCATCTTCGCCACATGTTGATGATCACAACCCACAGCGGAAAGCAAAACCGCCACGAGTAGGAATAGTCGGCTCACTCTGCCACCTGCCGCTTCTCCAACTCCAACTCATCGCCCACCACCGTTCCCGTCTGCGCCGCCATTCCCGCCGGCAGTTCCAATACAGAATGCGCCGTCAAGCAAAACGAAATCCGACTTTTCTTCATCTCAGGACGAATCTTCAACACTTTACGTTTCTTATTCAGATACAAAACGTCAATCGGAAACTTCATTCCAAAGGTGTGGACGCCCTCGCAAGGCACAATCCACAGCCCTTCGCCTGCCGGAAACTCGCTCCTCGGCAACAGCCCCCGCCGCCGTTTCTCGCTGGTATCAGCAATATCGGCATTCGCGGCCACACTCGTACCCCGGGTCCGATTTGTCACTGCCAGCTTGGTAATCACGATGCGAAGGATCTCCTGAACCCCTTCTGAGGGATTTTGTTGCGCCCATCACGGAAACTTTTGTGGTGCTAATGGGTTAGACTAGCGAATTCGCTTATGCTTGTGCAATCGATGCTCCTTCGTTTTTTCGCCCTCCTCCTGATTTTTGGTACTCCTGTGCTCGCCCAAACCGCCGGAGCGACGTTCGGCATCGTGTACAGCCTCGGCGGAACCCCGTCCGATATCGTCATCGATGAGGTGCGCGGCCGCCTCTATCTCGTCAATTCCTCGGCCAACCGCGTCGATATCTTTTCCATCCCCGAAAAGCGAGTCGTCAACCGCATCGCCGTCGGCCAATTCCCCCTCGCCGCCGCCCTCTCACCCGACAACAACTACCTTTACGTCACCAACACTCAGGGCGCCTCCCTCAGCGTAGTCGACCTCGGCACCGACAGCGTCATCAACTCCATCTCCCTCCCCGCCCGCCCCGAAGGCGTCTCCGTCGGCTCCGATGGCCGAGCCCTCATCACGACCCAAGGCACCGGAGCCAATAACGCTCTCAATACCCTCCTCCTCTACGACCGAACCCAACAAACCGGCCAGCAGATTTACTCGGTTCCCTTTCCCCCTCCCATCACGACCCCGAACCCCCTCCCCCCCCTCTTCGCTGGACGCCCCGCCACCGCCTTCCCAGGCAGCCTTCTCCGCACCCCCGACGGCAACTTCCTCATCGGCATGGTCGCCATCAATCAAAACGCCAACGCCGCCCAAACCACCCTCTTCGTCTACGAAGTCGCCTCGGGTACCGTCGTCCAAAGCCGTACAGTCACCGGGCAATCCACCATCCTGTCCATGGCACCAGATGGCAGCCGCTTCATGGCCGGCTCGACCCTCTACGACACCGCCACCCTGGCCGTCATCGGCCAAATGAGCACCGCCAACCTTCCCTTCTTCGTCGGCGCAGGCTTCAATCCCGGCTTCAACGTCCAGCGCAACCTCGGCGGCAGCAGCTTCAATAACGCCGGCGAAACCATTTACAGCGCCTTCAACAACGCTGCCACCACCTCCCGTCCCGTAGCCAACGTTCTCTACGTCACCAGCGCCAACAACCTCGGCGTCCGCCTCGGCCTCAAACTCAAGGAATCCATCCTCGGCCAGATCGTGTCCACTTCGAGCGGCGACGACCTCTGGGCCGTCAGCGAGTCCGGCCTCCTCCAACTCCCCGTCTCCACCATCTTCGATTACCCCATCCTCAATCCCGAAACCACCCAGGTCTTCCTCGCCAACGACGAATGCAATAAAGGCACCGCCCGCGCGATGGTCCGCATGACCAATCTCGGCAAGGGGCGTCTCAGCTACAGCATCCCTAACACCACCACCGCCCTCGTCATGCAGGTTTCAAGTGGTCTCGCCCCCTCCTCCATCACCATGACCATGGACTCCGGCCGCTCCGGCGTCGTCCGCCAGCCCGGCACTAACCTCTTCACGAACGCCGGTGGTGGTGGCGGTGCCCCCATCAACGTAACCGTCTCCTCGAACGACGCCATCAACTACCCCAACTCGATCCGCGTCTACATGAACTTCCGTGTCCGCGATCAACGCGGGGTCATCTACCCCATCCCCGTCGCCCTCAACAACGGCGAAGGGCTCTGGGACATGGTCCTTGACGAAACCCGTGGCAAGCTTTACATGTCCAATTCCGGCTTCAACCGCATCGAGGTGTTCGACACCCGTCGGCAGAAACTCCTGACGCCTATCGAGGTCGGCCAACTTCCCCGCGCCATGGCGATGACCCCGGATGGCAGCACCCTTTATGTCGGTGATTCCGGCGGCGAATCCATCACGGTTGTTGACCTCGAAACCCAGAAAATTTCCGGCAAAATCGACTTCCCGCCCATCCCTCGCGTCGGTGGCCAAGCTTCCGTACGGCCCCTCGCCCTCGCCTATGGCCTTTCCGGCCTCCAGTTCATGATGTCCAACGGCACCTTCTGGCGCGTCATCGGCAACAAAGCCACACCACGACCCGCCAACAGCATCACCCCCATCGCCATCGGCGGTCCCATCTCCATGGTCGCGAGCCCCGGCGGCGAGTCCATTCTCACCATGGCCGGCAACTCCAACGCTTATCTCTATGACGCCTTGGCCGACACCTACACCGCCAGCCGCCAGCTCTACGACCAAGCCCCGGTCTCCTACTTCGGACCCGCCGCCGGTGCCAAGGACAGCACCTACTTCCTCGCCAACGGCCTCATCCTCAGTCCCTCCCTCGCCGTTATCGGAGGCAGCGAGCGCCCTGGCGTTACCCAGTTCGGCCCCCCGCCCGCCCCGGGCCAACCGCCCACCCAGACCATCGTCTCCAACGGCCAGCGCAACGTCGCCAGCCTCTACCCCATTGATCAAAAACTCTTCCTGCGCATGACCACCCCGGTCCGCCAGAATCTCACCAGCGTCACCCGCGATGACGCCCGACCCACCCTCGAACTCGTGAACATCGAGACAGGCTCAGAGACCGTCATCGCCATCGCCCCCGAAAACCCCGTCTTCAGCGTTTTCGGTGCCAACCGCGTCAACGTCCCCGCCCGGCAACTCGTCGTCGACGGCCAAAACAACGCCTACAGCATCGGCGTCAGCGGCCTCAGCGTCATCCCTGTCTATCCGAACGGCACCGCCCCCCGGCCGGTCATCACGCCCGGCGCTCGCGGCATCGTGAACTCGACCGACGGCTCCCAGAACTTCCGCCCCGGTTCGTTCATCACCGTCACCGGCACCCGCCTCGCTACCCCGGCCATCGCCGATGCCCTTCCCGCCCCCACGGTCCTCGGCGGCTCCTGCATCGTGATCAATGAACTTCCCCTGCCCTTGATCCAGACCGCCGACGGTCAAATCTCCGCGCAGATCCCCGAGAACCTGCTGCCCGGCCCCGCCGTCCTTCAGGTACGCAGCCTCAGCCGCGCCGAGCAAAGCGACCCCGTCGTCATCACCATCCGACGCTGATGTTCTTAGGGTTCGGAGCCGCTATGGCAACTCTTCGGCCCTGCTGCCTTGCCTTTTCGCTCCTCTAAACCACATCTCCGGTGATACAATCCCGGCAATGCTCTCCCGCCGCCTCTTCACCCTTTCCTCCTCCGCCGCCCTATTCGCGCAACTCCCCAACCAGCGCGGACCCGGCCGTAAGATCGACGAGTACGACCCCGCCAACATCAAACTCTCGCACCGGATGCCCATCAAGAGCCTCTCCGACGACGACCTCCTCTTCCTCCAACAACTCGGCCTCCGCTACGCCCGCATCGAGTTCGGCTCCGACGCCTCCTACGACTTCATGAAGGCGACCCAAACCCGGCTCCGCCGCTTCGGCATGGAGATCTTCTCCGCCGTCGATTACAACTACCGCGAACTCGACGTCCAACTCGGCCGCGGCCGCCGCGACGAATTCATTGAAAAATATTGCCGTTTCCTCACCGACTGCGGCCGCCTCAAAATTCCCGTCGCCAACTACGACTGGCACCCCGCCAACACCTACACCACCGCCACCATCCCCTCCCCCCGTGGCTACAAAGCCCGCGAATTCTCCGAACCCGACTTCCGCGCCAAAGTCGAAAAACCAGCCTTCCCCCGCGAGTACTCCGCCGACGACATCTGGGCCACTTACACCTATTTCATGAAGGCCGTCCTCCCCGTCGCGGAGAAGGCGAGCGTAAAGCTCGCTCTCCATCCCGACGATCCGCCCCTCGCCAAAATGAACGGCGTCGCCAAGCTGTTCGTCCACGCCGACGGCTACGCCCGCGCCGAAACAATCGCCGCCGGTTCCCCCGCTTGGGGCCTGACATTTTGCATCGGCACCTGGATCGAAGGCGGTAGCCGGATGGGTAAGGATGTGTTCGAGATGATCGCTGATTACGGCCGCCGCAACAAGATCCTCGACGTCCATTTCCGCAACGTCTCTAGCCCTCTCCCACGCTTCGTCGAAACGTTCCCCGATGATGGCTACGTCGACATGTACCAAGTCCTCAAGGCCCTTCGTCAAGTCAAATTCAACGGCTCGATCGTCCCCGACCACGTCCCCGAATTCGTGGGCGACACAGGCATGCGCCGTGCCGGCGTCGCCTATTGTATCGCCTCCATGCGAGGCCTCCTCCGCCGCGCCAACGAAGAGGTCGGCTAAAGCCCTAACGATGTTCTCACCCGCTCATCGTTCCCAACTCCGTTCCAAACTTCTCCAAACCGCCGCCCTCGACCCCCGCATCTCTGGCACCGCGCTCACCGGCTCAGCCGCCGCCGACCGCGAAGACGCGTGGTCCGACATCGATCTAGCCTTCGGCATCGCCGAGCCCCTCACCCTCCCCGCGGTCCTCGCCGACTGGACCGCCCGCATGTACGCCGAACATCGCGCCCTCCATCATCTTGACGTACCCTCCGGACCCTGGCTCTACCGCGTCTTCCTCCTTCCCGGCACTTTGCAGGTCGATCTCGCCTTTGTCCCCGCCTCCGATTTCCGCGCCTTAGCCCCCAACTGTTGCCTAATTTCCGGCCAAGCACAAGCCCCCCTTCACCTCGATCCCCCCTCCAGCGGCACTCATCGGCCTCGCTTGGCTCTACGCCCTCCACGCCCTCCACGCCCGCACGTCCCTCGCCAGGCGCCATCTCTGGCAAGCCGAATTCATGATTAGCAGAATCCGTGCTTCGGCACTCCCGAGAAGTTACCCACCCCTACTCACCAAAAGTTGACCAACAACCCGGCTTTCGCGTCGAAGGTCCGCCGGCTCACTGCCACGCGACATCGCCGCAGAGGATGATGTCGGCTTAAAATGTCCGC
>Ga0136639_10000480_pt1 | contig 13193 bp, 11 predicted proteins | sample AntDrymUQ8592106_2_FD_113739 | JGI IMG/M metagenome (GOLD analysis project Ga0136639, IMG submission 113739) | Polar desert sand microbial communities from Dry Valleys, Antarctica - metaG UQ859 (21.06) | ecosystem: Environmental > Terrestrial > Soil > Desert | place: Antarctica: Dry Valley...
ACTGGCCTGGCCGCCGGCAGGACCCATATCGACGACATCACCGACGCCGATGTCGCCCGAGCGCTGGCGACCGGCCGCTACCGACCCACCCGTTCGTCTGCCGATCTCGATCGGTTCGATGTTGCCGTGATCACGGTCCCCACGCCGCTCAAAGAGGGTGTGCCTGACCTGTCGTTCATCGTGAGCGCCGTCGAGTTGCTCGGCGAGTACCTGTCCGCGGGCGCGACGGTGGTGCTGGAGTCGACCACGTACCCCGGCACGACCGATGAGCTCGTAGCGCCTCGCCTGGAGGAGATGTCCGGCCTGAAGGCTGGCGTCGACTTCCACGTCGGATTCTCGCCGGAGCGCATCGATCCGGGCAACGAGGTGTGGGATTTCGTTCGCACCCCGAAGGTGGTGTCTGGCCTCACTCCCGAGTCGTTGGCGGTGATCAAGGCTTTCTACGACCGACTCGTCGATACGACGGTGCCGGTGAACTCGACCCGTTCCGCCGAGATGACCAAGCTGCTGGAGAACACGTTCCGACACGTCAACATCGCGTTGGTCAACGAACTGGCCATCCACGCTCACGCGTTGGGGATCGACATCTGGGAAGTCATCGAGGCGGCTGGCAGCAAGCCCTTCGGGTACACGCAGTTCTGGCCGGGCCCCGGTGTGGGCGGGCACTGCCTCCCGATCGATCCCACCTACCTGTCGTGGAAGGTCGAACAGCAGCTCGGTACTGCGTCTCGTTTCGTCGACATCGCCAACGACATCAACAACCAGATGCCCTCCTACGTCGTCCGCCGAATCCAGCTTGGCCTCAACGAGCGCAAGAAGGCCGTGAACGGCTCGACGGTGTTGGTGCTGGGCCTGTCGTACAAGAAGAACTCGAACGACGCGCGCGAGACTCCGTCCACGGGCGTGATCCGCGGGCTCCTCGAATTGGGTGCCGAAGTTCGAGTGCACGACGAGCACGTCGCCTCCCACGAGATCGACGTCCTTGCGCAGCGAGTCCCGCTGACGAAGGACGAGCTCGAATCGGCCGACTGCGTAGTGCTGGTGACCGATCATGATGATGTCGACTACGACCTCGTCATCTCCGGCGCCGGTTACGTGCTCGATACACGAAACCGCCTTCGCGCCAGCAACGTCGAGCCGCTCTGACGCCGATGAGTCGTATCTTCCTCAGCGCTCCTGATGTCGGCCCGTTGGAGCGCGACTATTTGCTCCGCGCGTTCGACGAGGGATGGATTGCCCCCGTCGGTCCCGACCTCGACGCTTTTGAGTCGGAGATCGCTGCGGTGACCGGCTGGCCAGGAGCTGTCGCTCTGTCGAGTGGTACAGCGGCCTTGCATCTCGGACTCCTGGAAGTCGGGGTGAAACCTGGCGACGAGGTGATGGTTTCGACCTTCACGTTCGCAGCGACTGCGAACGCCGTCACCTATTGCGGCGCCACGCCGGTGTTCATCGACAGCGAGCTGGAAACTTGGAACATGAGTCCCGAGCTCCTCGCTGAGGCGCTCAATGAAGCGGCCAAGCGTGGTCGACTTCCGTCCGCAGTGGTGGTCGTCGATCTGTATGGCCAGTGTGCCGACTATGAGGCCCTCGTTCCGATCTGCCACCAGTACGGAGTTCCGCTGGTCGAAGATGCCGCAGAGGCACTTGGCGCGACGCGTAACGGACAGCCAGCCGGCACGTTCGGTGATGTCGGGCTGTTCTCGTTCAATGGCAACAAGATAATGACCACCAGCGGCGGCGGCATGTTCGTGTCACCGACGATCGAGATGGCTGACCGTGCGAGGTACTTGGCAACCCAGGCCCGTCAGCCCGCCGTTCACTACGAGCACACCGACATCGGCTTCAACTACCGTTTGAGCAACCTTCTCGCCGCAGTCGGCCGAGCCCAATTGGAGCGTTTGCCCGAGATGTCGAAACGCCGGGTGGCGATCAACGAGTTCTACCGAACGGCCCTCGCTGACCTCGGCGGCATTGAGTTCATGCCGATGGCCGACGCCGGCTGGAACGGCTGGTTGACCTGCGTGGTCTTCGATGACCCATCGGTGAGGGATCGGGTCCTGGGTGTGCTGGCAGACCACGACATTGAAAGTCGGCCGCTCTGGAAACCCATGCATCTCCAACCCGTTTTCGAGGGTTCGCCAGCAGTGGTGGATGGCACGAGCCAGCGCCTGTTCGAGCATGGCCTGTGTCTGCCCAGCGGCAGTGCGTTGTCTGACGGCGATGTCGAGCGAGTTGCTGCACTTGTTGCGACCAGCATCTGACCCGGTCACGCAGCGTCGTTCAGAGCGCCGTGGGCCGCTTGCGGTCGGGTGCGCGTCCCCCGCTGAGGAGAACCTCGACGATACGTTCCGCTGCGTGGCCATCCCAGAGAGCAGGTCGCCGGGCCGCTACGCCATCTCGCAACACCGTGCGCGCAGCGTCGAGGATGAAGGCGGGATCGGTGCCCACCAACTGATTTGTGCCTTCGGTGATGGTGATCGGGCGTTCGGTGTTCTCTCTCACGGTGAGGCACGGAATCCCAAGAGCCGTGGTTTCTTCCTGTACGCCTCCGGAGTCGGTGATCACAAGCGCAGCAGCCGATTGCAACGCGAGGAAGTCGAGGTATCCGAACGGTTTGACGACGTGGAGGCCGCTCGCTGTGGCGATGCGCTCAGTGAGCTGTGCAGCCGTTCGCGGGTGCGCAGGGAACAAAACGGGCACCTGTTCGGAGATGCGCTCCAGAACGGTCATCAGCTGATCGAGCTTGGCCGGGTCGTCGACGTTCGACGGGCGGTGCAGCGTCGCCAATGCGAAGCGGTCCTCAGCGATGGCAAGTTGGTCGCGCAGTGCAGGCAGCCTCGATCGTGCCCGGTCGAGGTTGGAGACCAGCGTGTCGATCATGACGTTGCCGACCAAATGGATCTGATCGGTGCGGTACCCCTCCGCAGTGAGGTTCTCGCACGCATCCGCGGACGGTGCGAAGAGGTAGTCGGACAGGCGATCGACGACGACCCTATTGACTTCTTCGGGCATGGCCCAGTCGCGGCTCCGAAGCCCGGCTTCGACGTGAGCGACCAAGCAGCCGGCTTTCGCCCCGACAAGCGCGCATGCGACCGTCGAATTGACGTCCCCGACGACGAGCACCACATCGGGCGCGAGTTCGGCGACGAGTGGCTCGAACGCCGTCATCACAGCCGCCGTCTGAGCGCCGTGCGTTGCCGACCCAACTTCGAGCGAATGATCGGGTTCGCGAATCCCGAGTTCCTCGAAGAACACGTCGCTGAGCATTGCGTCGTAGTGCTGGCCTGTGTGCACCAGGGTGACGCGTGCCCCTCGACTTTCGAGAGCGTCGATCACCGGCTTCAGCTTCGGGAAGTTCGGTCGGGCGCCAGCGACGCATACGACGTGCAATGTGGGGTTGCGTTCCATGGGTGACACTTTCTCATGCGAGCGCCACGTCTCCCGTATGAACCTCGGTTTCGATAGCGCCACGGTCCGTGGGCCTACCGCAGGGAGCCAAACGTGTCTGGCACCTTGCAGGACATTCGCCCACCGAACTGAGTCGCAGATATCCTCTGCAACTCGTCGGCCGAGAGGAAGAACATGAAGCAAGTGGTTCAACCGTCTGGAGGCGGCGCCATCGCAGTGGTCGAGTCGCCGGCGCCGCAGATGCTCTCGACGAGCTTGCTGGTAGCCACGACGGCGACCCTCATCTCGGCCGGCACTGAACGTGCTGCCACGCAACTCGCCCAGTCGAACCTTGCTCAGAAGGCGCGCGCGCGGCCCGATCTCGTCAAGCAAGTGCTCGCCAAGGCAAAGACCGACGGGATCCGTGCCACCGTCCAGGCCGTTCGATCCAAGCTGGCTGATGATCTCGCGCTCGGATACTCGGGCGCAGGCACGGTCATTGAAATCGGCGCGGCGACGCAGGGATTCCGCCTCGGCGATCGCGTCGCAACTGCCGGCGGAGGCTTTGCGTCGCACGCTGAGATTCAGTCGGTTCCCTGGGTGCTCGCCGCGACGGTCCCAGAAGGCGTCTCCGACGAGGCGGCCTCGTTCGCGACGGTTTCAAGCGTCGGCCTCCACGGACTCCGTCTGGCCGACATGCGGATTGGCTCCAAGATTGTCGTCGTCGGCATGGGGCTGATCGGCCAGCTCACCGCCCGAATGGCTGTCGGTGCTGGCTGCGACGTGTTCGGTGTCGACCTCGACGAGCGCCTCCTGACACTCGCCGCTGCACACGGCATCCACGGATCGGTCGAATCCGGTGCAGCGACGACTGCAGCGATCATGGAGTGGAGTCGTGGCCGCGGCGCCGACGCCGTGATCATCACCGCCGGTGCGCACGGCGACTCGCGGATCATCCAGTCGGTTCCGGCCCGGTGCCGTGATCGCGCTACCGTGGTCGCTGTGGGCGATGTGGGACTCGACCTCGACCGGAACGCGTTCTACTACAAGGAGCTCGATCTGAAGGTGGCCCGCAGCTATGGTCCGGGCCGATACGACCGTTCCTACGAGGAGTGGGGCGTCGACTACCCGATCGGGCATGTCCGTTGGACCGAGGGTCGCAACCTCGAGGCTGTGCTCGACCTGATGAATAACGGCCGACTCGACGTCACCGACCTCATCACGCACAGGTATCCGATCGCGGAAGCCGGTGAGGCCTACGCCACTTTGGACCGTCCGGCTGAACGCCCGATCGGGATCGTCTTGACCTATGACGGTGCCGGGGAGCAGTCGACGACGCTCGAAGTACCCGGTGGGAAGCGTCCGTCTCGCCGATCGGGTCGCTCCAACGTCGGCATCATAGGGGTCGGCAACTTCGTCCGCGCCGTCGTGGTGCCTGCCCTCGCGGCATCGAAGGCGGGTCCCATCGTCCACGTGGCGTCGTCGTCGGGAGTGAGCGCTACCCGGTTCGCTGAGCGCCACGATGTCGCCCGGGCATCGAGCGATGCCATAGCGGTGATCTCAGACCCCGATGTCGACATCGTCGTGATCGCCACGCCCCATTCGACTCACGCGGCGCTCACGGTCGCCGCACTCGAGGCCGGCAAGGCCGTCTACTGCGAGAAGCCGCTTGCGTTGAGCCAAGACGAACTCACCGCTGTCGAGACTGCGCTCGCCACAGCAAGCGGGCAGCTCTACGTCGGCTTCAATCGTCGATACTCGCCGATGCTCATTGCTGCTCGCGACGCGCTCTCCGGTGCAGGGCCGATCCAGATCGAGTACCGAGTTAACGCCGGGGCGCTCTCAGCCGAGCACTGGTACAGCGATCACCGAGAGGGTGGCCGCCTGCTCGGCGAGGTTTGCCACTTCATCGACTCGTGTGGGTTCCTCGCGAGCGACTCACCGGCGCGCTCTGTACACGCGGTGGCTCCGGGCGATGCCTCACATGATGCCTATCACCTGTTGATCGGTTACGAAAACGGGTCGTCGGCGTCGATCGTCTATGCCGACGCGAGTCATGCCATGACCCCGAAGGAGCGCATCGAGATCAACGGGCGAGGGCACACCGTTGTGCTCGACAATTTTCGGTCCCTGACGATCGACGGTTCGAAGGCGAAGGTGGCCGAAGGCAAGGGCCACGCCGATGGCGTTGCGGCATTCGTCACTGGACGGCTCGCCGATGCGACGGTCACGGCGCTCCAGACGACGCGCGTGGCACTCGCAGCGATCGAGGATCTGCGAGTCTCGTGAAGGCACTTCTGGCGCACGACAACCCGTTCGGACCGTCTCGGTACGGTTACCTCTTCGGAGTGCTGTCGGCAGCCGATCCAGGCCGGCACCTCGACTACGGGTGCTTTGACGGGCTGGTCGTCCGTCAGCTGATGTCTGCTGGCGTCATCTCGCAGGGGGTCGGTGTCGACCTCAACTCCGACGCAATTGCCACAGCTGTGGGAACCGAATCGACCGCCGAATTCCATCTGCTCGACCGCACCCGCGAATTGCTAACTGACATCGTGGATCCGAAGTCAGTGGACTCTGCCAGCTTGCTCGATGTGATCGAACACGTGGCCGACCAGCACGGATTGCTAGTCGATGTGAGGTCGGTCGTAAAAGAAGGTGGCATCCTCGTCGTCACGGTCCCAAAGCAGCACCTCTTCAGTGTTCTCGACGGCGGCAACTTCAAGTTCAGGTTCCCCCGGACGCACCGTTGGTTGTACCTGCGGAATCACTCGGAGGCCAACTACCTGTACCGGTACGTCGATAACCCTGACGGTCTCGTCGGCGACGTCGAGAAGGCCAAGTCGTGGCACCAGCACTTCTCCGCCGACGAGCTCTCCACGTTGTTGGCTGAGGCGGGGTTCGACGTGATCGACGTTGACGGGGCCGGCCTTTTCCACCGGCCGTTGGTCTATCTGCGACGGCTCCGCTTGCCAGTCAGCAGACTCATCGAGTGGGACATGCGACGATTCTCAAGTTGTCATCTCTTTGTCACGGCTAGAGCCCGATGACCGGAAGCACCGACTATCCGCTCAAGCGCCCCCTCGACATTGCCGGAGCGCTCGTCGGGCTTGCGGTGTCGTGGCCGGTCATGTTCGCCGTGGGCGTGCTCGTCCGTCTTCGCCTCGGCGCCCCTGTGCTGTTTCGCCAGACCCGGGCCGGCCGTGGGGGCGTGCCATTCGACATCGTCAAGTTTCGGACGATGCGTGACGGGGATGGTACCGATGACGAACGGCTGACGCCGTTCGGCCGACGGCTTCGGGCATGGAGCCTCGACGAGCTACCAGAGTTGCTCAACGTGCTTCGCGGAGACATGAGCCTCGTTGGACCACGACCGCTGCTCATGTCGTACATCGATCGGTACTCAGATCACCAACAACGTCGTCACGAGGCGCGCCCCGGCCTCACTGGCCTGGCCCAGGTCGAGGGGCGGAACCAGACGACCTGGGAGGAACGCCTTGACCTCGACGTCGCCTACCTCGATCGGCAGTCTCTTGCGCTCGACCTTCGGATCATCGCGAAGACGCTGGTGCAGGTCATTCGTTCCGAAGGCGCGACCACCGAGGATGGCTCGACGATGGCGGAGTTCATGGGAACTGACGGCCGATGAGGATCCTGTTCACGTCGGTCGGGCGCCGCGTTACGTATCTCCGGCAGGTGCGCGATGCCGCACAGCGGCTCGGGATCGTGCCGCATTTCGTTGGCACCGACATCGACGAGCTCGCACCTGCGCTCAACGAGGTCGATGTAGCGGTGCTCGCGCCACGGTCGACGGCCGATGGGTATGACGATTTCTTGCTCGAAGCATGCGCCCGACACGAAATTGACTTGGTGGTGCCGCTGACCGATCCCGATGCCAGGCTCCTTGCGGATCGGCGGTCGGGTTTCGAAGCTGCCGGCTTGGTCGTGGCAGCGGTCTCGCCGTCGGCCGCGGAAGTGATCGATGACAAATGGCGGACCGTTGAGTACTTTGCCGAGTGTGGGGTATCGAGCCCGCAGTCCTGGCTAGAGGTGCCCAACGCGGAACCATCGAAACAGTTGCTCATCAAGCCGCGCCGGGGCAGTGCGGGCCAAGGCATCGTTCCGATCACGACCGGCTACGACGGGGTGATTCCAAAGGGGGCCTTCGTGCAGGAGGTTGTTCGTGGTTCCGAGGTCACCATCGATGCGTTCTGCATGCCGGACGGCTCGTGTGCGTCGGTCGCGATGCGCGAGCGTCTCGAGATCCGGGCGGGCGAAGTATCCAAAGCGCGAACGGTTTTTCACGAAGACGTCGAGGAGGACGTCCTGCGGATTGTGCCTGGCCTCGGGGCTATCGGGCCGATCACGCTCCAGTGTTTCCTGACCGAAACAGGCCCCCAGTTCATCGAGATCAACGGCCGCGCCGGTGGGGGAATACCGCTCTCGATTCACGCCGGGTCGCGCAGCGACGAGCTGCTGTTCCAACTGCGCAATGGTGGGTCGACGGTGTATCGCCCGGCGGTCGACATCTACATGACGCGCTACGACGACCAGTTTTTCTCCCAGGGGAAGCCGACACCGTTCGAGGTCCCACTCTCGTGATCTCCGCAATACTCTTCGATCTCGACGACACGTTGTACCCCGAGCAAGCGTGGAGGTCGAGCGGATTCGATGCCGTTGCCGCTCACGTGGAACGTCGGTGCGGTCGTCCGGCTTCGGAGGTGCGGAACGAACTCGATCGTCTCGACCGAGGAACGGATAGGTCGAGCGTCTTCGACCAGTTGGTTGTCGCATCCGATCCCGATGGGGTGTTCGCCCCCGAGTTGGTCGACTTGTTCCGGGCGCACTTGCCAACTCACCTGCAGTTGTTCCCGGGTGCCGCGGAGTATCTCGATGCGTGCCCCGTGCCGATCGGCATCATCACCGACGGTTTCTGGCTGTCGCAGATCCGCAAGCTCGAAGCGCTGGATGTTCGCCGGCGTGTCGGCCCCGTGATCGTGACCGATCTGCTTGCCGCCACCGGCGCTGCATGGAAGCCATCGGAACAGCCCTATCGGGTGGCGCTCTCGGCGCTGGGCCTCGAAGCCGACCAGGCCATCTTCGTCGGCGACAATCCGCGTAAGGACTTCGTGGCACCGAATGCGCTCGGGATGAAGTCGGTACAGCTCCGACTGCCGGGCCAGGTCCACAGCGGTGAGCCGGCTGATGCTGAGCATGCGGCGACATGGACGGTCACCGACTGGCAGGAACTCACCGCCCTTCTCGAACGCGAGGTGTCATGAAGCACGTGCTCGTCCTGAACCAGTTCGCCGTGCCGCGCCATGTCGCGGGCGGCACGCGGCACCTGGAGTTGTTCAGTCGGCTCGACGGCTGGACTAGCCGAATCATCGCCGGGCGAACGACGCTGTCCGGAGAGCAGTTTCGGTCCGACGATGCGTTCATCGCCGTGCCGGTGACGCCGTACCGCGGCAATGGCATCGATCGGATGCTGAACTGGGCGTCCTACAGCACCCTCGCCGTCATGTGTGGCGTGTTCCGTTGGGAGCGCCCTGACGTCGTGTACGGGTCATCTCCACAGCTCGGTGCCGCGCTCGCTGCGCTCATTGTTGCCAAAGCTCGGCGAGCTGCCTTCGTGTTCGAGGTCCGCGACCTCTGGCCGCAGATTCTGGTCGAGGCGGGATCGCTCAGTGAGTCCAGCGGTGTCTATCGAGTGCTCAAGCGGCTCGAGATGGGGTTGTACCGCCAGGCAGATCGGATCGTTGTCCTGGCGGAAGGGAGCCAACGAGCACTGGTTGCTCAAGGCATCCCCAGCGAGAAGATCGTGTTTATCCCGAACGGTGCTGATCGCGAGGACTTCGTAACGGAGACGCCGCGTCACGAATTGCGGCGCCGCTATGGCTTTGAGCGATTCACGATGGTGTACGCGGGCGCACACGGGCCGGCGAACGGGCTCGGGTTGGTGCTCGACGCAGCGGAGGAGCTGATGAGGTCGGACGCACAGATCGATTTCTGCCTCGTGGGTGATGGTGTGTCGAAGTCCGCTTTGATCGCAGATGCCGAGGCACGTGGGCTGACGAACGTGAGGTTCTTGCCCCCAGTAGCAAAGTCGGAAGTCCCCGATGTTCTCGCAGCCGCCGACGGTGGCTTGCACTGTCTCGCGGACGTCGAACTCTTCAAGTCGGGAGTCAGCCCCAACAAGCTGTACGACTACATGGCCGCGGGGCTTCCGGTCTTGACCAACACGGGGGGAGATGTCGCCGCGATGGTCAACGGGGCCGACAGCGGCCTGGCCGTTTCGCCAACCGGAATCGCCGCGGGCGCGCTTTCTCTCGCAACTTCCGCCGCAGACGAACTGTCACGGATGGCACGGAGCGGGCAGTCCTACATGGAGCGTGAACGGTCACGTAGCGCCATGGCGAACCGACTCACGGTGCTCCTGAATGCGCTTGCTTGAGAGGGCAGCGCCGTTCGTAGCCAAGGCCCGGCGCGTTCGCTTGATGCTCGATGCCATCCGACGCCTAGGGTCCGGTTGGCTTTTGTTTCGTTTAAGATACGCAGCAGAGCGGAGGCTGGGGCTCCTCGAACGACGATCCCCGCCCGGTTCGTGGGGTGAGCCAACCGACGTGGCCACCATCCCGGCCATCGTTGATGCGGCCATGCTCGGTGCTTGGCTGAGTACGAACGCCGACGAGCAGCGCATCGAGACGATTGAGAGGACGTGTGCAGAGCTTCGAGCCGGGCGGTTCACAGTGTTCGGGCAGCAGGTGCACCCTGATGATTGGCATCACGACGCTGTAGATGATGTCAGATATCCGCGAGGAGTCCATTGGAGCCGCGTTGGCGAACAGTCGGGAGCAGACATTAAGTACGTCTGGGAGCCGAGTCGATTCGGGTGGGCCTTTGATCTCGCCCGGGCTCATGTGCTTGACGCCGCTGCCGGATGGGACAGCGTTTTTTGGGAGCTCTTCGATGGCTGGCGGGCGCAGAACCGGCCGAACACCGGGGTGAACTGGTCATGCGGACAGGAGGCGAGCATTCGGCTTATGGCCGTTGTTGCTGCGGCGTCGACGATGCGCGACTCGGCAGACGCCAGGCAGGCAGCGGAGTTGCAGGACTTCGCTTGCGTCACCGCCCGCCGAGTTGCTGCGAATATCGGGTATGCCCGATCGCAGCGCAACAACCACCACGCGAGTGAGGCCGTGGGGCTGCTGACCGCAGCCCTCTTGTTCCCTCAGAACTCCGAAGCGGACGCGTGGCGCCGAACTGGCGAGCGACACCTCCGGGAGGTGTGTGACACCCTCGTCTTTGCGGACGGTGGAACCGCTCAGTATTCGACGAACTACCACCGGGTCTTCGTCCATGACTTCGTCTGGGCGATCGGGCTCTACCGTACTGTCGGCGAGATGCCGCCGACATGGTTGGTGGAGGCAAGCACCCGCACTACTGACTTTCTTGCAGCACTCGTCGAGCCTGTCAGCGGTCGTGGCCCGTTCTATGGGCACGACGACGGTTCGAGGTTGCTTCCTCTGTCAGGCACGCCACATCGCAATCTGGCCGAAGACGTCGCGACGGCGCGGTCGGTCCTCGGGGGCAGACCTGCCGAGTCGACTCCGATGACCGAGGGCGCTGCATGGTTCGGATTCGCCGATGCCGTTTGTTCGCCGGACGAGCCGGCGACTACGTGGACCCGCACGTTTCCCGACGCAGGTGTTCATGTTCTCGCTGCAGGGACAACTCGGGCCTACGTGCGGGCAGGGCAGTACAGGTTCCGCCCAGCGCAGGACGATCTGCTGCACTGTGATGTTTGGGTCGACGGCGTCAACGTGCTAGCGGATTCCGGGACAGCGTCGTACGGTCCGCTCCGTGACGGTGCGGGCATGCTTGATGGCAGTGACGACCACAATGGTCCCCGCCATCCCGACCGTCCCTTGATGCGGCGGGCAAGCCGTTTCCTCTGGGCCGATTGGTCGGCCGGTGGCGCCGAGAGCGTGGCGATCGAGGGCGTGACGGCGCACGGGACCTTCGTCGCCGACGAGCGGGGTGCAACTATTCGTCGAGTCGTGTCCGTCTCGGAGGATGGTGTCGAGATCGTTGACACGCGGGGCGATGACGGTGCGCTTCGGGCGATTTGGCGTACCGTGCCAAATCTCGCAGACCTTGGGTGGACTTTGCAGATCGAAGCCACTGACTCCGAATGGACTCAGCAGCTCACAAGCGCCGGGTACGGCGCCTCCTCGGTCACGCCTGCGATCGCTATGTCGACCAGATACTCTAGGCGTTGTCCGCTTCGTCTGATGATCGAGCGTTCCGTTGACGCCACCGCAGCCCGACCAAATCCATGAACGTGAGGTTTGACCCATGCCGCTTCTATTGAAGAAAAGAATAAGTCGGCTGCCAATGGCGCGCGAGTCGATCCTGTGGCTGCTGCGCTCAACGAGCCGGGACGTGCTGATGACCAACCCCTGGTCGGGTCAGAAGATGCGCGTCAATACGTATCAGCATAAGAATTACTGGTTCTACGGCAAGGACCGGGAACGATCGACGATGAACCTGTTTTCCGAGTACATCCGGCCGGGCGATATTGTCATTGAGATGGGTGCCCACATCGGCTTCATGTCGCAGCTGTTCTCTGAATTGGTCGGCGACGAGGGTCGTGTCGTCGTGTTCGAGCCAGGGTCCAATAACCTTCCTTACCTTCGCCCGAATGTTGCGAATCTGCACAATGTGACGATTGAGGAACTGGCCGTCTCCGACTTCGACGGAGAAGCAACCTTTTTCGAAGACGACATTACCGGTCAGAACAACTCACTCCTGGCTGACTACGAGGGTCTAAACGGTGTGGCAGGAACACACGGGACCGAGGCCAGACGAACAGAACGATTGGTTCCCGTTGTGACACTGGACTCGTACACCAGGGAACACGACCTGAAGGTCGATTTCATCAAGATAGACATCGAAGGCAACGAACTAGCAGCGCTTCGCGGTGCAACCCAGACGCTTCGCTCGGTGCGGATCGCAATGGTCGAAGTCACCGAGAACTTCGACGAAGTGGCGGAGATTCTCGTCGATGCGGGGTTCATTCTGCGGTCTAGCGCGGGTGAACCGGTACTCAGGCTTGCAACGAAAGGGAACTACTTCGCTATCCGTGACGATTGAACGGGCTTAGAGCCCGCCACAGGATTGACTGGTTCTACGCGGCTGAGTGTGGTTGACGGCCTCGGATTCTGCGAGTTGGGAAGGTAGCCCATTTGATGCCGAGTCAGCCGATGAGCCGACGCCGATAGTTGGTGTGACTGGTGAATCCCTGGGCGTTTATCCGGCCCTCGGGGCCGGAGTCAAGGGATGGGTTCTGGTCACCGTCGGTTTCGATGGTGCGCAGGTGGTTGGTGAGGGCGTCGGCGACGTGTTGGTGTCGAATGCGTTCGGTGGTCCAGCCGCGTTGGTCGGCATCGTCTCGTAGCTCGATGACGTCAGCGGGCTGGTGTTCGATGACGTTCTGTCGGGCGGGGTCGGGGACGTAGTTGTCGCATTGTTGGCGCTTCGGATTTCAGCGTGAGTTGAGGTCGAGTAGCGACCAGTTCGGCTGGCCGGCGTAGAGCAGTGATCGGGTGCGGTAGTTGGTCCAGTTCGTGATCCCGAACGCCACGCGCTTGACCCTCTTGATCAGGTTATTCACGGCCTCGGTCGGCCCGTTCGTGAACTTCGCCTGGTGCCACGCAGCGATCTGATGTCTCCACTTGGTGATGGTGCGCCCGAGGCGGCGGATCTCGGGCGGACACGACTCGTCTTGGAGATCGATGCCGAGCTGA
>Ga0136639_10000481_pt1 | contig 13192 bp, 13 predicted proteins | sample AntDrymUQ8592106_2_FD_113739 | JGI IMG/M metagenome (GOLD analysis project Ga0136639, IMG submission 113739) | Polar desert sand microbial communities from Dry Valleys, Antarctica - metaG UQ859 (21.06) | ecosystem: Environmental > Terrestrial > Soil > Desert | place: Antarctica: Dry Valley...
GATGGCGGTCTGTTCGTTCCTCATCGCGATCACACCGAGCGTTGCGTCCATTGGCGTTGCGGCTCCGCTGATCCTCCTGCTTGCGCGGCTGTTGCAGGGATTCGCGACGGGCGGCGAGTACGGCGCCAGTGCGACCTACATGTCCGAGGCTGCGATCCCGGGGCGTCGCGGCTTTTTGTCGTCCTTCCATTACGTGAGCCTGGTGGGTGGCCATGTGCTGGCCCAAGCCACCCTGCTGCTGATGCTGCAGTGGCTCACGCCCGGGCAGATCTCCGACTGGGGTTGGCGCGTGGCCTTTGGGCTGGGCGGGATCGCGGCGATCGTGGTGTTCTGGATGCGGCGCACGATGGACGAATCGCTGGACGCCGGATTGATCGACGCGGCGCGTGCGGGCAAGGCGGACGAGAGCGGGTCGCTGCATGAGTTGTTCGTGCATCAATGGCGCCCGCTGCTGTTGTGCTTCCTGATCACGGCCGGCGGTACGTTGGCGTTCTACACGTACTCGGTGATCGGCCCGAAGATGGTGCAAGCGCAGTTCGCCGGCGGCGATGTGCTCACTGGCACGCTCATCAACCTGATCGCACTGATCGTGCTGATGCTGCTTCAGCCGCTGGGCGGCTGGCTGTCCGACATCGTGGGACGCAAGACGCTGCTGGTGTTCTTCGGCGTGGGCGGCGTGCTCTACACCTGGTTCCTGGTGCTGTATCTGCCGCAGCAGTCCGGCTGGCTGGAATCCTTTGGCGTGCTCACCCTCGGCTTCGTGATCCTCACCGGCTACACCTCGATCAATGCGGTGGTGAAGGCCGAACTTTTCCCTGCTCATGTGCGCGCTCTTGGCGTCGGCCTTGGGTATGCGCTGGCCAACTCCGCCTTCGGCGGGACCGCGCCGTTGCTCTACCAGGCCAGCCTGCGCAGCAACCACATCGAGACCTTCGTGATCTATGCCACGGCGGTGATCGCGGTGTCGCTGGTGGTGTATGTATTCTTCCTTGAGAACAAGGGGCGCAACTGGCTGGACCATGCGAATGAGATGACCGTGCGCTGATGGCCCGAGACCTTGTCCAAGAAAGAGGTCCGGGAACATTTCAGCCTCAAGCAGAAACATTCCCGGACCACTTTTATTCACAGCAACCGTCGAAGCTGCTTCGGATTTACCCGCCGCGCAACATCATCGAGTGCCTCACTTCATCCACGGCCATTTGAAGTTCCTGAGATTGTCCACCATGCTCTTGTTGTCATCCCATTTGATGCCGGTGATGCCTTCGCTCATCTTGTTGAGAATCTCCGCGATGTTGCCAGACGATGACGCCGCATTGGCGAGCCCCATCGGCGAAAGCAACTGGAACATCCCGACGAACATATTGAAGATCACGTCCTTGTTGATACCAACTAGTCGATAGTAGGCCGATTTCGGGCACATCTTCTGGCCCATGATGAAACCGCGATAATCCTTGATTACACAGGCGGCGTTGTACTGGAAAATAATGGCGGCGCGGTTGTGCCCGCCCGACCGCTGCACCCAGAACGGCATGTCATCCCGGAGCATCTCAAGGAACTGTACGTGCTGCTTGGGATTGGCGACGCAGGCCGTATTGGGCGTCTGCGATTTCCAACCGAATAAAGTGCCGATGCGGTCGGTATTCTTCTGGGGGTAGAACTCCATGACCTCCGTGCCTTTGGGCGGCAGGCGCGCCCATGCGAGTGCATTCTCGCCGAAGTTTTTCCGGATGTCCCCCACCTCCTTGGCTGATATTACCCAATCGATGTCCGGCGGGGGAGGCGGTGCCTGCGCCGCAGCCGCCTGCGCCTTCAACCACGCCTGGTAAAGCGCGTCGCTGACTTGCTTCCAGAGCGTTGACTGGAACAGTGCCTCGAGCGTCTTCCCATTGGGATCCACCCGACGATCCGCGCTGCCGCTGCCCAGATAGAGTGTCTGAAAAGCGCCGATGGCCTTTTTTGTCTTGGAGCCGCAGAGTCCATCCACTACCAGCTCGGTGATATCGGGCAGTTTCCCCTGCTTGATCCAGTAATTGAGCCGAACCTGGATGGTCCTGACGTCTTCCTTGGCGTTCTTGCCGTTCTGGCCAACGGATTCGTTGATGGATGACATTGCTCTCTCAAAGATGGTTGGCGGGATGGGAGCGGCGCATCGCGTCGCAGGGTGCGCTTATCGTAATGCCCGTGCTCATCACTGGTCATTGGCAAGAAAGCCTAGGCCTTTCGTCAGTTTGATGAATGTTGTCAGGGATGATTCTTTCGCTGACACGGCCGGTGACTCCGACTCGCGTTTGCCCGCTGACTGGCTATACGCCACGCACAAGGCATGCAACATGGCGTCGAGATCAATTAGGATGCGCCATGGAAATTGAAGCTCTGATACGCGCCGCCTTGCGCGAAGCCGGTTACGGGCCTGACGCGGTCGGGTCGGCGTTGCCCCGGATCATGCGCATCATTTATGCGGAGGACGTCCGTATCGAAATGGGCCGCGTCTTGTCTCGCAAAGAGCGGGAGTACGTTCGACTGCAACTGGAGCTTGGGCTCAACGTGTCAGAGATCCTTGTTGGCCTGAAGGCTTAAGCGCGGGAAAACGGGGCGGCCTCACTGCGTGATCCGCCAACGTATCGGTCCCAAGGGCGATGGTATAAACGGCCATTCCCGGGAGACAGGCATGCGTGCACGACAATGGATCTTGGCAGCGGCGATGCTTTCGCTGGTCGCATGTTCCAATCAGGAAGCGGCAACCGCGAGCGCAGACAGTGCTTCGGCGGAAGCTGCCAGTGCGCCAGCAGGTACGTTCCTTGCGTACGAACACAGCGTCAGCATCAGGCTGGCAGGTCGCGACATCTCAGCGCGTGTGAATGCCGTGCAAGGCAGTTGCTTCGCACAGAAGTTCGGCGATTGTGCTGTGCTCAACGTCCAGCAACAGGGCGGCGAATTTCCCAGCGGCACAGTGACTGTGCGCATTGCACCCGAGGGTGTTGAACCCCTGGTCGCGCAAGCCGGTACAGGCGGCGAGATCAGTAGCCGCAACCTCAAGGCGGAAGACCTCGCCGAGTCCGTGCGCGACAACGCGTTGCAGCGCAGCCGTCTGGAAAAGGAGCACGCGCGATTGTTGCAGTTCGAAGCGCGCCCGGAGCTGGCGATCGCCGACATGCTCGCGTTGTCGAAGCAGCTGGCCGAGATTGAGGCCGCGCTCGACGGTTCCCGACGTGAAGCCGCCCAGCAACGGCATCGCATCGACACCAACCTGCTGACCATGGAGTTCCAGCCCACCGGCACGGAAGCAGGGCGCTCGGATATCGGTCAAGCTTTTCGCGACTCTGGCCGGATTCTGGCCACAAGCACTGCCTGGTTGATTCGCGCCTTTGCTTTTTTGATTCCGGTATTCATCGTGCTTGGCGCTGTGGTCGCAGCCCGGAGCTGGCGTTCGCGTGCGGAGAAAACGAAAGGTTGAACCTTGAAATGGTTGGGACCCCCGCTTCTGCAATGCCGGCACCGTGACCCAACCAGATATCCGCGCGGCCCAACGCGTCTGGTTGTCTTGCCGCGATGCGTGGACGACGTTCGTTGGAATCGAGTATCCGCAGGTCAGCGCAAGCAGCGTGCAGGGTGAGCTGCCCGGCCCTGAAACACAAAATAGTACGAAGCAATGCACCGTTTTTGCGCAACTTCGAAACGTCTAATCGATTCCTGTTTCGTCAAGGTCTCAACGCGGTACTACAGCGGTTGATGCACTCGCGGCGTTGGACTTGGCGGCCAGCATGCGTTGCAATTCAATTTCCTCGCGCTTTTCGTTCTGCTTGCGCAGCTCTTCCTTGCGGATTTCCTCGGTCTCTTCCGGGGTCGGTTCGTTGTGTAACTCCAGCGCCAGTCCGGCTGCAACCTTCGGTTCACCACGCTGACTCTTGAGCTTGATGTTCAAGCGCAGTTCATTCGCAGAATCGGCGTTGCGGATCGCTTCGTCGTAACCAACCAAACCTTCGTTGTAGAGCTCGAACAGCGCCCAGTCGAAGGTACGCATGCCCAGTTCACGCGATTTGTTCATCACGCCTTTCAGTTCCCCAAACTCGCCCTTGAAGATCTTCTCGGCGATGGTCGGCGTGTTCAGCAGGATTTCGATCGCGGCCACGCGTCCATTGCCATCCTCGGTACGCACCAACCGTTGCGAGACGATTGCGCGAAGGTTGGCCGACAGATCCATCAATAGCTGGGCCCGGCGTTCCTCGGGGAAGAAGTTGACGATGCGTTCCATGGTCTGCGACGCACTGTTGGCGTGCAGGGTGGATAGGCACAGGTGGCCGGTCTCGGCGAAGGCGATGGCGTGCTCCATCGTCTCCGAATCCCGGATTTCGCCGACCAGGATCACGTCCGGCGCCTGGCGCAGGGTGTTCTTCAGTGCGTGGTGCCAGCTCAAGGTGTCAACGCCGACTTCGCGGTGGGTCACCAGCGACTTGGCTGAGCTGTGGGCGTATTCAACCGGGTCCTCCACCGTGATGATGTGCCCGGCCGAGGTGCGATTGCGGTGATCGAGCATCGCTGCCAAAGAGGTCGACTTGCCGGAGCCGGTGGCGCCCACCAGCAGCACCAGGCCGCGTTTGTTCATTACCACGTCTTTGAGGATTTCCGGCAGCCGCAGCTTCTCGAAGTTGGGGATCTCGGCGGCAATCGTCCGCATCACCATGCTCACATGGCCCTGTTGAATGAACACGTTGACGCGAAAGCGCGACACACCCGGCAGTGCAATCGCGAAGTTGCTTTCCATGTCCTTGGCAAATTCGTCGCGCTGTTTGGCATTCATCACGGACCGCGCCAGTTGCGCAGTGAACTCGCCGGTGAGCTTTTCCGGGGACATCGGCGTCATCTGGCCGTTCGATTTCATGCTGGGTGGGAAGTCGTGGGCTATGAAGAGGTCGGAACCGCCCGCTGCTGCCATCGTGGTCAACAATGCGTGCAGATAGTCGCGGGCTTTCTCTTCGGTCAGTGTTTCCATCAATGGTTGCTCCAGCGTTGGGGCCAACTCACGCCCAGGCATCACTGTATTACGGTATTGGCGAAAGGCGGCAACGAAGGCCGCCAGAGCATGCTGATGAGTCTTGCACCGTTTATTCGCGTGCGGTCATGCGAGGCAATGTTCCCGCGCGACCTGCCGTTACCATCGCTCTGTTTGCCAAGCGAGTCATCATGGACATTGGGTGAGCGTTGGAAACCACAGTCGTGTAATTTACGTGCGATGCGAATTCGCATCATTTGGCGCACGCGACCAACGAAAAAAGGGTGCAAGGCGATCTGCCTCACACCCTTTGGCATGCAGCGCAGCACGCGTAACCAAATAGCGTCTGCGTGACTGCACGCTAACAAGCCATAGCAGCTTAGTCCACGGTCAGGCCGGTATGGACGACTGCCGAGACCCCAGCGGTGCCCCGTGCAACGGATACAGCCTGGTCGTGCAATTCCTTCGTGGCCACATGACCGGTCAGGTACACGGTGGTGCCTTCAACCTTGACGTCAACGCCTGCGGCATTGGTGCCTAGCGCATTATTGAGGGTGGCGCGCACGTCATCGGTCTTCAACATGTTGCTGTTGGCAATCACCGGGACCTGTACGGTGGTCGCACCGGGGCCGGGGGTATTCACGGTCACGGGACGGGTGGTGCACGCGGCCAGGGCTGCGACTGTGATCAGACTGGCAGTAATGAGTTTCAGGTGCATGGCGGCGCTCTGGTTGAGTGGAGTGCGGAGCGTTGCAGCCCCTGAGTCAAGCTCGGGTGATTTTTCGGGCCGCGTCGCGTAAACGTTCATATAGCCCGACCGCACCTTACATTCGACACGGCGCCCTGCGTGCGTCAGCAAACACGTGCGGGCATGAACGGTTGTCGAAGACAAATTTAGACGCAGAGCTTTAAAGAGTGACTAGATCGACCGCTGTGTCACCCGCATAGACAGTTCTGCCGCGGTTTCTTTGCGTTCGCTGTAGCGATCCACCAGATAGGGCGACACATCACGGGTGAGCAAGGTGAATTTCACCAGTTCTTCCATGACATCCACCACGCGGTCATGGAAGGCCGATGGCTTCATGCGGCCGGCATCGTCGAACTCATTGAAAGCCTTGGCCACGGATGACTGATTCGGGATGGTGATCATCCGCATCCAGCGGCCCAGGACGCGCAGTTGGTTCACCGCATTGAACGACTGCGAGCCGCCGTTGACCTGCATCACCGCGAGCGTCTTGCCTTGCGTCGGACGCTCCGCGCCTTCCGACAGAGGGATCCAGTCAATCTGCGCCTTCATGATTCCCGACATCGCGCCGTGGCGCTCCGGCGAGCTCCACACCATGCCCTCGGCCCACTGGGCGAGTTGGCGCAGCTCCTGCACCTTGGGATGTGTATCCGGCTCCGCATCAGGCAAGGGCAGGCCGGCGGGATCGAACACGCGGGTGTCCGCGCCCATCGCTGCCAGCAAGCGTGCCGCTTCAAGTGTCAGCAACTTGCTGTACGAGCGCGTGCGCAGCGAGCCATACAACAACAGGATGCGCGGCGGATGCGTCGCGCGTTCGGTAGGCGTGAGTTGCTCGATGGTCGGGACGTCAAGCAAGTCCGCACGCACGTTCGGCAACAGCATTGAATCACTCATTTTTACTTGTTCCAAGCAGCGTGTGGATCGCCACGCCCAGCATTGCGCCGATCACTTCGGCGATGACGAAGCCCGGCACATCGGCGGGCGCGATGCCGGCGAAGGTGTCGCTGAACATGCGACCGAACGCGGCGGCGGGATTGGCGAAGGAGGTGGACGAGGTGAACCAGTACGCCGCGCCGATATAGGCAGCGACCATGGCCGCAACCCGCGCTGGTGGTGCGCGCATCACGACCAGCAGCAAACCTGCGGTGGCGACGACTTCGCCCAGCCATTGCCCGCTACCCGTGCGTGCCTTGGTCGAAAGCTCCAGTAACGGGATGTCGAACATTGCGTTCGCCAGCCATGCGCCGCAGGCCGCGCCCAGCAATTGCAAGACGACATAACCCGGAAGTAGCCGCATCGGCAATTCGCCACGCGCGGTCATGACCGCACTCACCGCCGGATTCATGTGCGCGCCACTGACCGGGCCGAATACCTCGATCAGGATGTACAGGCCGCCGACCGTGGCCAGCGTGTTGGCGAGCAGGGCGATCGCATCATTGCCGCCAGCCAGCCGCTCACCCATGATCCCGGAGCCGATCACCGTGACCAGCAAGAGGCAGGTTGCGACGAACTCGGACAGCAATCTTTGTGAAGTCGTGTGGCTCGGCGTCATGCGTTGATCGTGCCGATCTCGCGCAGCTTCGTTTGCGCCGCAAGCCGATCCAGACTTTGCAGCGGCAGCGACAGCAGTAGTTCGATGCGCAGGCGCAACGTGGCGAACGCCGCGGTATAGGCGCGACGCCGCGCGTTATCGTCGCCGGTCGCGGATACCGGGTCTGGCACGCCCCAATGCGCGAGTGCTGGATGGCCCAGCCAGAGCGGGCAGGATTCGCCCGCGGCGTTGTCACACACGGTGATCACGACATCCATTTCCGGTGCGTCCTCACCCGAGAATTCGTCCCAGCTCTTGCTGCGGATCTTGCTGGTGTCGTAGCCGACAGCCTCGGCCAATTCCCTCGCCATCGGCTGCACCTGCCCGCTTGGGTGGCTGCCCGCGCTATAGGCCGTGAAACGACCCTTGCCGAGTACGTTGAGGATCGCTTCGGCCATGATGCTGCGCGCGGAATTGCCGGTGCACAGAAACAGGACGTTGTACGTTTTGGTGTTCATCGGGATTCCATTGGGGAGATCAGCGGGGCTTGGGTTTTGGCTTGGGTTTTGGCTTGTTCCTGGCGGGAGGTGCGCATGACGTTCCGCCGCAGCAGTTCTCGGTCAGGAAGCCGAGCAGCGCGTTCATGCGAACGAAGTCGGCGCGGATCCGAATGACGCGGCCTTCGCGTTGGTCAGTCACCAGGCCTGCGGCACGCAACTGGTTCAGATGTGCGGTCAGCGTGGCTGCAGGCAAGTCGAGTGAATCGCGCAATTCGCCGACCGCCATGCCTTGCGGGCCAGCTTCCACAAGCGCCCGGTAGGCTGAAAGCCGGTGCTGTTGAGCCAAGGCACGGAGTGAATCGACTGCGGCAGTTGTATTCATAAGTCGATGATTCCGGAATAGTGGAACTATTGCAAATGATTGTTGCAGGGTTGTGACCTCTTGGCGCCTTTTCACGAGAAAATGCCAGCGCATGCATTGGCGCTGTCTGCACGTGGTTGCGGGTACGCTGACCGTTGGCAAGAAATCGCCGACTTTCTGCAGGGAGCAACGTCATGAATGATCAAGCGCATCAGCCCGTACCACTGCGCATCGACTTCGTTTCCGACATCGTGTGCCCGTGGTGCGCGATTGGCCTGGCGGCACTGGAACAGGCGTTGGGGCGCGTTGCCGGCGAGGTGCAAGCCGAGATCCATTTCCAGCCATTCGAGTTGAATCCGCAGATGCCTGCCGAAGGCGAAGACATCACCGAGCACTTGCAAAGAAAATACGGACTGTCCGAGGCACAGCTGGCCGAGAACCAGGAACGCATCCGCGAGCGCGGCGCGGAGCTTGGCTTCGCGTTCACCATGGGTGCGCGCCGGCGTACTTACAACACGTTCGATGCGCACCGCTTGTTGCATTGGGCGGGGCAGGAAGGCGAGGGCAAGCAGGCGGCGTTGAAGCATGCACTACTGGCTGCGTACTTCACCGATGGCAAAGATGTGTCGCACCGCGCCACCTTGCTCGACATCGCGCAAACGGTCGGCCTGCCTGTGGAGCGTGCGCGGCAAGTCCTGACCTCCGATGAATTCAGCGCTGATGTCCGCGCGGATGAAGCGCGCTACCGGCGCAACGGCATCAGTGCCGTGCCGGCAGTGATCATCAACCAGCGTCATCTGCTTTCCGGCGGACAGCCGGTGGAAGTGTTCGAGCGTGCGCTACGGCAGGCCGCACAAGCCGGTGACGCGCAATAATCCCTGTCCGTTCGTTCACGCAGACCTTCCCATGACTCAAGTCGCCGTCCTCACACCTGACCCAGCCGATACCTCGTTCGAAGAGCTGTGGCAAAAGGTGTTGGCGCGTCTGCAACGCGCCCTCGACGGCGTAGGTATTACCACCGTGCCAACGCCATGGACAGAGCATGTCGATGATGCCGCTGGCCTGCAGCATTACGCACAGGTCCTGCCGCTGCTCGCCTGGGGTTATCACTTTGATCATGCGCGCTGGCTACGTGCATGTCGCACGTGGGAGCAAGCCAGCTTGCCGCTGGCCAATCCGGCGCAAGTGCTGGCGTGGAATTCAGACAAGCGCTACCTGGCCACGTTGGCCGAACGCGGCGTCGCGATTCCCGCAACCACCTGGACGGATCACCTCAGCCGCGAGCAGTTCGATGCGATGTTCGATGCGACCGGCGCGGAAGAATTGATCATCAAGCCGTCGGTCTCCGGCGGGGCATGGAAGACGCGGCGCCTGCGTCGTGGTGATGACATCGATGCGCTGCCTGACGGCGCCACCATGCTGCTGCAACCGTACCTGCCCACGATTGAGACTGCTGGGGAGACCTCTTTGCTGTTCTTCGGCGGACAGCTGAGTCACGCCGTCAACAAACGGCCGGTTGCGGGCGAATTTCGCGTGCAGGAACAGTTTGGCGGGTTGTACAGCGTGCTGGACGCAACACCCGCCGATGCACTGGCATTGGCTAATCAAGTGCTGGCGGCGATCGATGAGCCGTTGTTGTATGCGCGCATCGACATGGTGCCGGATGCCGATGGCCGCTGGCTGTTGATGGAAGCCGAATTGATCGAACCCGATTTCTACCTTGGCATGGATCCGCGCCAGGGTGCCGGCTTCGCGCAAGCGCTTCGTGAGGCGATCGGGTAGTCCAGGCCGCGCCGCCATCCCGCAGCGGATTGGCCGGTTTTGCCATCAATTTCCGATATGCCTACATGGGCGAAGTGTCCCGACAGCCTCAAGACAGAAGGATGTTCGCAATGTGGAAGTCGATAGCTATCAGTGCGTTGCTGTGCGTGGCATCGTCATTGTGCGCCTGCAAAAAACCCGAGGCGCACGCCCCTGCGTCGCCTGTTTTGCCGGCATCCGCGGCTGAACCCGTCGCAAAGGCTGAAGACGCAACGCCAACAGCGGTGGTGCCGCCACCGCTGGACCTGCTGGCATTCGCGGCGGGGACCCAGATCGTGGTCAAGCCCGAGGATAACCAGGGCATTTTCATGATGGCCTACGATCCGATCAACCTGATCGACGAGGCTCCCACGACCGACTGGACCGTGACCGCCAAGCCCGTGCCAGTGCTTGTGTTCGAACTGCCCGAAAGAACCGAGATAGAAAAAATGGTGTTTGACACTGCCGGCCTCAATCGCGACGAGAAGGCGCCGAAGTCGGTCACCGTCGAGATGTCGGACACGTCGAAGGATACGGGTTACCAGACCATCCTTACCACCAACCTCGGCATGGCGAAAAATGGCCAGGAATTCACGGTCTCGGCCAAGGTGCCTGGGCATTGGCTGCGGCTGACCATCAACAGCAACCATGGCGACGAATACGTTGGCATGACCGGCCTGCATGCCTATGGCAAGCAGCTCACCAATAGCGCGACGCTGGACGGACTGAGCGGCACCTACGACGGCTGGAGCGGTTGGGGCAAGGTCCACCTCAAGCAGGAAGGCACGCGCGTCACTGGTTGCTACGACTTCCAGGACGGCGTGATGTCCGGCGGCATAGAAGGCCGCATGTGGAAGGCGGAAATGGTCGAAACCGAGAGCGGCGGCAGCAAGACGCGCAAACTCGGCCTGTTCACCTTCAGCCGCGACGGCAAGCTGATCATCGGCCTGACCCGCGCCAAAGGTGCCGCGCCCGATGACGGGTACGACTCTTTCTACAACGGCGAAAAAATAAGCGAGGACATCGGCAATTGCCCCAACATCCCGGGCTGGACGGGCAATGCCGCGCAGTCGCAATTGGGCAGCGAACTTGAGGATACGGGCCGCGCGCGGCTGGATGGCGTTAATTTCGATTTCGCATCGGCAAGGCTTCGCGCGGAATCCGGGCCCCTGCTCAAGCAGGTCGCCGAGATGCTCAACCAGCACCCGGACTGGAAACTAACGCTGGAAGGACATACCGACAACGTCGGCGGCGCGGCCTACAACCAGACGTTGTCCCAACAGCGTGCTGCCGCAGTCGTGGTCGAATTGGTGGCGCAAGGCGTCGAAGCCGGCCGGCTGGAGTCGGCCGGCTTCGGCATGTACAAGCCAGTGGCCTCCAACGACAGCGAAGGCGGGCGCGCGCAAAACCGTCGGGTGGAACTCGTGAAGAAGTAGCAGGTGTTGAACAGCGCTAACACCGCAACGGCATCAGTGCCGTGCCCGCGGTGATCATCAACCTGCGCCACCATCGGTTCGATCGATACGCACTGTGTCACGGCCAGCATGCTTGGCGGCGTACATCGCAGTGTCGGCGCGGGCGACCGTGGCATCGGGGTTCTCATGCAGGCGATAGGCGCTGATGCCCGCAGAGAACTTGACCGTGTGGCCGGCGAGCGGAGTATCGCGCAGGCGCGCCTGGAGGCGATCGACCACGCGCGCGGCGGCCTCCGGATTGATGCCGCCGAGCAGGAACAGGAATTCTTCGCCGCCCCAACGCCCGAATGTGTCGGTGCCGCGCAGGCCGCTGGAAGCGAAGGTTGCGAACTCGTGCAGCAATACATCGCCCTGGGCGTGGCCGAGCGTATCGTTGACCTGCTTGAAGTGGTCCAGGTCGATGACGACCAGGCTGAAACCTGGCCCCCCACGATTGGCCAGGCTGGCGGCATCACCCAGCGTTTCACCCATCGAACGCCGGTTAGGGACGCCAGTCAATTCGTCGTAGGTGGCGAGTCGCTTCACTTCCCCAAGCGCGGTGGCGAGCGCGGTTTTCTGTTCACGCAGTGCGCGGCGCAGTCCGGACTGGCGAACGGCGAGCGCCGCCAGCACCGGCAATGCGAATGCCACCATCAGCAGGTTGTTGAGATCGAAGGCCAGCGATGCGATCCCAGCCTGCTGCTGCCGTTCCGCGAACCCAGGCAATGCATTGCGCAACACGATGACAAACAGGAGGCCGCCAAGTGCGAGTGCAGTGAGAAACGCGATGTGCCGGCGTCGCAGCGAGAAGGCACCGAAACCGAAGATGACCATGAAGGGAAGTAGAGCGGCGGTGCGCATGGGCCCACAGATCAGGTAACCCCACAGTACGGCAATAACGCCCATCGACAGTTGCCACAGGGTCATCGCCGGGTCCCCGAAACGTTCGCTCCAGCGCGTTCGCAACCCGACATAGCCGACGACCATTACGACACCAACGAATCCATACCAGCCCAGCATTTCCACGTTCGACATCCAGCCTTGGTAGCGCCCGGCCAGCAGCATCAGCGCGGCGCCTGCGTAGACCAGGCTGGCGATCATCCACTGCATGATCCGGATCTTCAGCCGCGGGTCGGGGCTGATCACGGCAGTAGACAGGCGCGGCAGGAGCGATGGAACCGAATGCATCAGGGGTTGGCTCGCATGGAACGAGCCGCACCTTACCGCGCGACGCGGCGAGAAACCGTGATCGGGGTTGCGATCAACAGACCCGGCTGCACGCTACAACACCCGATACCGGCGTTCAGCGCAGGGCTTTTGTCGTGAGGTGACCCGCTGCCCATTCGACGTGCTGCGCAGGGCCGTTGCTGGTCACGCCTTGAGCTTGTACCCCGTCCTGAAAATCCACCACACCGCGCCCAGGCACAGCAGCAGGAAGCCAACGGTGGCGGCAACGCTGACCACGACGTTGACGTCGGAGATGCCGTAGAAGCTCCATCGAAACCCGCTGATCAGGTACACCACGGGGTTGAACAGGGTGATCTTCTGCCACACGGGCGGCAGCATGCTGATCGAATAGAACGCGCCGCCCAGGAACGTCAGCGGGGTTACGATCATCAGCGGCACCACCTGCAGTTTCTGGAAATCGTCCGCCCACAGGCCGATGATGAAACCGAACAGGCTGAAGCTCACTGCGGTCAGCAGCAGGAAACACAGCATCCAGAAGGGATGTGCGATTTCGTAAGGAACGAATATCCGCGCCGTTACCAGGATCAGCAGGCCAAGCATGATCGACTTCGTGGCGGCGGCAC
>Ga0136639_10000482_pt1 | contig 13191 bp, 10 predicted proteins | sample AntDrymUQ8592106_2_FD_113739 | JGI IMG/M metagenome (GOLD analysis project Ga0136639, IMG submission 113739) | Polar desert sand microbial communities from Dry Valleys, Antarctica - metaG UQ859 (21.06) | ecosystem: Environmental > Terrestrial > Soil > Desert | place: Antarctica: Dry Valley...
ACGCCCATCGTGACCATGCGCATCGACGCCCTGAACGGACGCAGCGTGTCGTCATTAATGGCCGACACGAGCGCAGGTCGAGCTGGATGGGCGCTGCGCCGCGAATATCGCAGCACGTATCGCGACTCGCTCGTGGGGTCGGAATCGTTGGTGGCCGGCAAATGGTTCGCCGACTCGGCAACGCGCGCGAAGCGGCGCGCCATCAATCCCGATGCGCCGTTCGACGTGTCGTTCGAGCGGGACCTGGCCAAGGATCTTGGTGTTGCGCTTGGCGACACGGTCACGTGGAACGTGCAGGGCGTGCCGATCACCACGATCGTGACAAGTCTGCGCACTGTGAACTTTGCCCGCTTCGAGGCGAACTTCTTCGTGGTGTTCGCTCCCGAAGCCCTGCGTCGTGCCCCACAGCAGTATGTCGTCGTGGCGAACGTGCCAGCCGGGCCGGCGATCGCGGCCGTGCAACGCGATATCGTGCGTCGCTTCCCGAACATCTCGAGCCTCGATCTCACGCTCGTGCGGCAGACGATCGGCGCGATTGTGAATCGTGTCACGCTGGCCATCCGATTCCTCGGGTTGTTCTCACTGGCGATGGGCGTGCCCGTGCTGTTCAGTGCGGTGGCCGCCACACGACGCGCCCGGCTGCGTGAAGGCGTACTGTTGCGCACGCTGGGCGCTTCACGAGCGCAGGTCGCACGTGTGCTGCTGGCCGAATACGGCGCGCTCGGTGCACTGGGTGCACTCACCGGCATGGTGCTGGCGTTTGCGGGCGCGTGGGGCCTCACGCGATTCGTGTTCAAGGATCCATTCGATCCGGCGATCGGCCCGACGGTCGCCATCGCGGCCGGCATGCTTCTGCTCACGATGGCGATCGGTCTGCTGACCAGTCGCGACGTCTACAAGGAAACGCCCATGGCCGCGATCCGCGAAGCCTGAACGCGCTTACCGTCGACCAATGACGCCGTAGGAGTCGGCGGTGGTGCGGCCGTCCTTGAACGCCACCCATACGCGCGTGCCGACCATGCCGCGCAGCGCGCTCGGTACCGACGGTAGTCGTTTGCGACCCGAGCCATCGGTAAGCCGCAACCCTCCGTTCTCGTCGAGCGTGCCGTCCCAGGCCGGCACACCGTCGGACGCGCGCACGACGTAGTCCGATACGACGATGTCGCGCGGCGTGATCATCACGCCGCGCACCATGATCTCGGTTCCGGCCAGTCGAGCAAGCCCCGATGTCGCCATGCCACTCAGCGAAACGTTGTTGCCGTCGACCCGCAACACGACCTGACGCGCGGCTTCAGCACCGAGAATCGTGACCACGCCGCGCACAGAATCGCCACGAGTACGCCCGGCCAGATCACTTCCACTGGCGAGACGCTGCGCAATCGCCCGTGCCATCGAATCACCACGGGCCTGCGCGCGCAGACTCATGGTCTGTCCTGCGGTCGACGCCAATTTATCACTACCGCGAGCGCCGCCGTTCACGTTGGCGCTCACGTTCGCGATCGTCCCCTCGTCGGTGCCGCTGGCCACCACTTCCGTCGCGCTATTCATTGCGGTGAGCGAATCGAACAGCCCGGCAGGACCACGCTCGGCTTGCGCCAGAAGCGAGTCGCCGAGAAATCCGAGCGTATCGAGTCCAGGTATATCGCCGGAAATCGTGACGGTCTTCTCACGATTGCAGGCCACGACGGTGCAGAGCAGCAGCAGCTGCCACGCGGCGCGACGACCCGACTTCGGCGAACACGGCCGTAAGTCATTACGCGAGAACCGATTCGGTAACGAGTACATACTCGTGAAGCTACGCTCCGCGCGAGCCGCGTCAACGCAGGAGTACGAAATCGGGCGTGGATCACGATCGGTTTGCGCCGCTCCTGCCGCCCCGGCGCCGATGCATGCCATATTGCACTGTTGGCCTCGACGTACCGGTCGCTCCCACGCATGGAGTACCGACGTGCTTCACAGTATTTCACTGCCAGCTGCGGACGGCTGTGTCGCTCCGTGCACGAACGTTACACCGGTGGCACAATCGCGCGAACCACGGTGACGTGGGTTCCAGCGGCGCGTCAACTTCACGCGATGAATGAGCTTCTGATGGCACACGGGTCCGTGCGCTCCGAGCGCGACGGGTGGATGGATGACAACACGCGAGGCCTCGCCCTTGCCGCTGCGGCGGATTGGGATGAGGCCGCCGAGGCTTTTGCGGCCGCGGCTGATGTGTTGGCACGACGTGCACCCGATGTGAGCTCGCATGATGCGCTGGCCCTGATTCTCGGCAACCTGGCACAGGCCTGTTTTCGCGCGGGCCGGACCGACGACGCCCTCCAGCATGCGCAGCGCGCCTGCGCGCTCCGCGTGGCACTTGCAGGCGAAGACGCCATGCCGGTCGCCCGTGGGTTCATGGATCTCGCGGTGATGCTGGGCGCCGTCGGTCGACTGGACGAGGCGCAGGCGCTGATCCAGCGCGCGATCTCTGCGGTCGAACGTCATGTGGGCGATGAAGATGTGCGCCTCGCGGTGATGTTGGAGAATGCGGCCCGATTGGCGCTGGCCGCAGGCGCCCCGGCCAATGCGGAGCCGCTGTTGCTCCGTCTGCACGCGCTGCTCCATGCGCACGGCATGCCGACGGATCGTGCCGATCGGCTGTTGGCGATGGTGTCTGCCGTGCGCTCGCGTGCCGATGCCAGTCGCGCGAAGGCGAATCACGCAGCCAACCGTGTGGAAGCAGTGCGCGCCGAAGCAGCGCGCGCCGTGGCCGCCGAGGCGATTGCCGCCGAGGCGATTGCCGCCGAGGCGATTGCCGCCGAGGCCGCAGTGGCCGTGTACGCGCACGCGTCCATCGATGAACAGGATGCGCAGACCGAGTGGGATGATCAGCCACTGCGTGACGCCGTCGCGATCACGGATGTTTTGTTGCGCACCACACCCTCGGGTGTGATTGCGATAAGGGAGCCGGTAAACCACGACGCCGAGATTCTCGCGGCGTTTGAAACGGTGGTTGATACGCCCGTTGAACCCATGATCGACCTGGTGCTCGACGTGCCCACGCCGACGGTCGACATCGCGCTCGATCTGGCCGACGATTTTGGCGTGCTGCATCCAACCGACGATACGCCATCGATGGAACTGGATTTCGCGATCGAACACGGGCACGGCGGGAGCGACGCGCCCGTGCCGCTGCTGGATGCCGGCACCGACCTCATGGGCCTCGAGCTCGACGACGCCCTCGCCGACTCACTGGTTGATGTGCCCACGCGCCGAGCGTCGCTGGAACACGAGGTGGCGGCGCCTGCAGTCATGACGGAGACGGCACCAGCCGTGCTCGAGCGGCTCTCCGCGCTCAACGCGCCGCTGCGCCAGCCAGTTCGGCACGTGGAGCCTACGATGGCACAGGGCTTCGGACCTCCACCGGCCGCGCTGATCGCCCCGTACGATCGCCCGGAAGCGGCTCCGCCGCCAGCGCCCATGCCGCCCACCGCGCGCGACCTCACGCGCGCACAGGATGCGCGGGATGCACGGGACGTACAGGACGCCGCGTCACGGTCGGGACGTCGCGGTCGCACACCCATGTCCGATCGCCACCCGAAGCCCCAAGGCGGGAACCGCGGCGGTCTTGTCGGAACCGGCGTCGGTGCCGCATTGGTTATCGGCGGCGCCGTCTGGTATTTCCTGCTTCGCTGATCGCCCACGCACATATTTCCCTCGTGATGCGGAAATACTCGATGCGAATCCCGATGCGAAGCTCGAAACACAGCGAGACCAGAGGCTGGCGGCATGTCGTCGACTGAACCACAGCCTGCCGCCACGCGGCTGGAAGGCACCGTGCTGCTCGTCGGCCCGGGTTGGCTAGGAAAGGTCGTGGCGTCGCACTTGGCGGCGCTGGGGGCCACCGTGGCCGTCCTGCAGCGCACGCCGCGCCCGTCCAGCGGCGATATCATAGCGCTCAGTGGTGATATCGCCAGTGCGGCGCGCGGACCGGAACCGCTCGCGGCCTTGCAGACCGTTGTGCAGCACGCGCTCCCCGCGCCGATCGATCACCTCGTGGTGTGTATCGCCCCGTCGCGGGCGCGCGGCGATGACTACAGCGTCTATCCTCTGGCCGCCGCGGGCGCCGCCGCGCTCGCGAACGCGCTACGCATTCGGTCGGTGCTGTATGTGTCGAGCACCGGCGTGTACGATCGGCACGACGGAAGCGAAGTTACCGAGCAAAGTTTGATCGAACCGCGCGAGGCGCGCGTTGCGGCGTTGTACGACGCCGAACAGCGCATAGCGGCTGTCGCCCACGATCACGAGGCGACGGTGCATATCGTGCGCGCGGCCGGTCTCTACGGACCGCAGCGTGATCCGGCGGCGCGCCTCGCTGACCCGACCTTCGCGGCGGGCGACGTGTGGTGCAATTTCTCCTGGCGCGACGATGTCGTCTCGGCCATTACGCATCTGCTTCTGCACGATCGCGCCCCAGGCGTGCGCGTGTTCAATTGCGCCGACGGAACGCCGCTTCGCTCATCGGAAATCGCGTTTACCCTGACCGGACGAGCAATAAGCGCTCCAACGGAGGGATCAGCCGAGCGCGCGGCCAGTGATCGTGCCGCACCGGTACGCAGCGGCCGCAGCAATCAGCGCGTCAACGTCGACGCCTTGTTGGCGACCGGATGGCGCCCTGTCGCGCCTACGGTGTACGATGGTCTTCGTCTGCTTGGTCATCAGGTGCCTCAGGCACCGGTTGCACCATGAGTGCCGCAAGCGCGCTGCCATACGGTCCGCACACGACCGCCGTGCGCGGCTTTCTCGTGCGCCTGGCCGGACTTGGGGCGGCGGATCGAGCCGCCGTGGTGTCACGCTATGAGGCCGTGGCCGCGACGCGCGCCTATGAGACCGCTGACGCGCGATTGGGGGACGTGATCACGCGCAGTGGCCGCGAGGAGGCTCGCGATGCCCTCAGCGGTCCCCTCATCCAGCTCGTGAAGCTCCCCGGTGTGGCTATGCCCATCGCAACCGACACCGAAACAGAATTCGAACTCGAACCGATCGCCGAGCCCGCACTGGCGGCGCTGCTGGCGCTGATCGTGCGTGATCTCCTCGACGACGCGACCGTGCGCCTGCTGACCGATGCCTTCAGCGACACGATCCCTCTGGCAACCCTTTGAGGTGATCCGCTTGCAGGCAAGGTCGATCAGGACAGGGTGTCAGCCCGTGGCTCGGCGGCCAGCGTGAAGCGGGGAATGGTCGCCTCGAAAGAGGACCCGTCGTCGCGCACGAAACGGTACGCGCCCTCCATCCATCCCTGCGGTGCCTTGAGCACGCAGAACGAACGATACTCGTGAACCTGTCCGGGGAGCAGATGCGGCTGCTCGCCGACCACGCCTTCCCCTTCGACCACGCTGTCGCCCACCGATTCGTCGTGGATCAGCCAGCGGCGCGTGCGGAGTTGCGACGCCTGTTCCCCCACGTTCTCGATGCGGATGTGGTAGGCGAACACGAACTGACCGAGCACCGGATTCGAGCGGTCGCCCAGATACGACGGGCGCACGGTGATACGAATACCCGATGTGACGTGGTAGTAGAACGGAACAGGATCAGGGCGCATCGGGACGGCCTCGAGCAGGTGTCGACGGAGTACCGGCGGCGCCGGTTCGCGAAGGGAATGTGATGGTGACGGGAGAGCTTTCCGTGCCCACGCGGTTGAGCGACACGACCGACAGCGATGTCGGCGACGTGTTCTTCGGGATCGCCCACGACGTCGTCGATCCGGAGACCAGCATGGTAATCCATGCCGTGTCGGTGCGCATCCGGATGGCATACTGCCACGGCACCGCGGTTCCCGTGGTGCGCAGTAACAACCGGGTACCGGTGGTGGTCTCGGTCAGGCGCGCGAGGGGCAGCGGCGGCGCGGCGGCCTTGAGCCACGGCGTGGCCGGTACGAGCGCCGGTGTCGCATACGGACCCCCCAGCAGCGTGTCGTTCATACCGGCCTGATTGGTCAGGAACGACTTCATGCTGAAGTGGACGTTGCCAGTCGCCCCGTTTTGCAAACGCGTGACGCGAATCTGCTCGACAAGCTCGCCCACGGAGAACGCCGCGGACCCGCCGCCGCCGGCGCGCGACGTGAAGTTGCCGGGCCACATGTGACGCCCCATCACGTTCTCGCCAACCCACCAGTCGAGAAGCGCAGGGTATGCCTGCTCTCGCTTCGTGGTCGGCCAGTAAAGCTGCGGCGTGAAATAGTCGACCCATCCCTCACGTAGCCACTTCCGTGCATCGGCGTACAGCTTCTCGTAGGCATCGAGGCCACGCACCTGCGTGGGATAGCCCGGACGCCAGATTCCAAATGGGCTGATACCGAAGCGCACCCACGGCTTCGCCTTGTGCACGCCTTCGTCGAGCGCCCGCACCAGCAGGTCGACGTTACGACGACGCCAATCGGCACGGACCAGCGTGCCACCCTCGCGCGTGTAACGCTTCCAGCTGCGCTCGTCGGGAAACGGAATCGCGCGCCCGCGCCGATCGTTTTCCGGATACGGATAGAAGTAGTCATCGATATGCACGCCGTCCACGTCGTACCGCTGCACGACGTCGAGCACCACACGCAGCGTTCTGGCGCGAACGGCCGGTTCACCCGGGTCCATCCACAGATAGCCCGCGTACGGCTTCACGAGCGACGGATTCGTGCGTGCGATGTGCGTGGACGACAAGGGCGACCTGGCGTCGGTGTGCCGTGCGCGATAGGGATTGAACCACGCGTGCAATTCCAGATTGCGCGCGTGGGCTTCCTTGATCGCAAACTCGAGCGGATCCCAGAACGGCACGGGAGCACGACCCTGCGCACCGGTGAGATACTCCGACCACGGTTCGATCTTCGACGCATACAACGCGTCGGCCGCCGGACGAATCTGGAACAGCACGGCGTTCAGCTTCAGCGCAGCCGCGCGGTCGAGCAGCGCGATGAGCTCTGCCTGCTGTTCAGCCGTGGAGAGCGTCCGCTTGGACGGCCAGTCGATATTGGCCACCGATGCCACCCACACGCCGCGGAACTCGCGCGCCAATGGCGGTGCGACGGCGTTCGCGACGGGACGCGCGCGCGTTGGCGTGGCCCTCGCGGGCGTGACTGGCGCAGGTGTGCGCGGCGCAGGTGTGCCCGGGGTGGGCCGAGCGGTCGAAGCGGGCACCGGGGTGGTGGGCGGATGCAGTGGCGCCGTGGGCCGACACGCGCTCACGGCCGACAGCGCCAGCGCCGCACCGACAGCTGCTCGATTGCAGCATCGCATTACGCCAGCTCCTTGAGCATCGCGTCGAGCACCGCACCGGCACGTCTCGACGCCTCGGCGATGCGCTCCTCCGACTGGATGAACGAAATCCGGAAGAATCCTTCGCCACCGGCACCGAAGCCCGAGCCGGGCAACACGATTACTCCGGCCTCCTCGCGCAGACGGTCGGCAAAAGCGGCGCTGGCAATACGCTCGGGCAGCGGCATCCAGAGGTACATCGTGGCACGGGGCACATCAGCGGCGAACCCGTTGGCGCGGAACGCCGCGACGGCAGCATCACGACGCGCCTGAAACACGGCCACGTTCCGCGGCACGAACTCCGCCCAGCTCTCGAGCGCCGCCACGCCAGCCGCCTGAATGCCCATGTACTGCCCGGTGTCGGTAAACGCTTTCACTTTGGCCAACGCCGCCGAAATCTCCGGCTTCGCCACCGCCCAGCCACATCGCCAGCCGGTCATGTTGTACGTCTTCGACAGCGAGTGGAATTCGATCGCCACATCTCGCGCCCCGTCGATTTCAAAGATGCTGGGCGGAACGTAGCCGTCGAATCCCATCTCCGAATACGCGTTGTCGTACACCAGCAGGATATCGCGTTCCCTGCACACGTCGACAACCCGCTCGAGGTAGTCGCGCGGAGCGATCGCGGCGGTCGGATTGTTGGGATAGTTGAGGTACAGAATCCGCGCGCGCGACAGCACGCTTACCGGGATCTCGTCGAGGTCCACGAGGAAATTCGTGCGTGGCCTCAGCGCATACACGTACGGCGTGGCATCGCTGAGCAGCGTACCTCCCAGATACGCCTGGTAGGCCGGGTCAGGAATGATGGCCACATCACCGGGGCCAGCGAAGGCAAAGGCGATGTGCGCCAAACCTTCCTTGCTGCCAAGCAACGGCACGATCTCGGTGATCGGATCGACACGCTGTCCAAAACGTGTGTCCATCCACGCCGCCACCGCTTCGCGGTAGCGCACGAGGCCGAGCCCGAACCCATAGCGCTGCATCGCGGGCACTTCAGCAGCCCGCTGCAACGCGGACACCGCGGCTGCGGGCGGCGCCAGGTCCGCGTCGCCCGCGCCAAGATCTATGACATCGACTCCGGCTTCGATGAGCGCCTTCTTGCGCGCCGGAATGTGCGCGAGCGGATAGGCAGGAAACGACGAAAACCGTTGGGACAGGCGCGGCATGACAGTGAGGCGGAAGGTCAGAACGGAATTACGACGTGGGCGGACTGTACTGCGCATGCTGCGCGTCGATCCAGCTCTTGTGATACGCCGGATCCTCGATCGCCATCGCCAGCTTGGCAACCTTGAGCGGCTTGAAGCTGTCCATCATCACGGCAAGTTCGTTCGTGTACTTGGCGCCGATCGACGCCTCCGTTCGCCCTGGATGCGGGCCGTGCGCCAATCCATCGGGATGATGCGTGATCGAGCCGTACTCAATGCCCTTCCGGCTCATGAACTCGCTCGACGCGTAGAACAGCACTTCGTCCGAATCGACGTTGCTGTGGTTGTACGGCGCCGGGATGGCTTCGGGATGGAAGTCGTACGGCCGCGGGCAGAACGAGCAGATCACGAACCCGTCGCCCTGGAACGTCTGGTGCACCGGGGGCGGCTGATGAATGCGTCCTACGATCGGCTCGAAATCGTGAATGTTGAAGATCCACGGATAGTAAAAGCCGTCCCAGCCCACGACATCGAACGGGTGGTGATCGAGCACGAGTTCGTTGAGCGCATCGTACTGCTTCACGAGAATCGGAAAGTCACCCATTTCGTCGTGAGGCGCGAGCTGCAGCGGTCGGCGGATATCGCGCTCCGAGAACGGCGCGCCCTCCAGCATCTGGCCGAAATTGTTCCGATAGCGCGAGGGCACGCGGAGATGTCCACGGCTCTCCATGACCAGCAACTTCGTGGCACCAGCATCCAAGTCATGACGCCAGCGATGCGTGATGTTGCGATGAATCACCACGTAGTCGCCGGACTTGTACGGCAGCTCGCCGAACACCGATTCCAGCACGCCCGCACCCTCGACGACGTACACGACTTCATCCGCCTGCGAGTTGCGGTAAAAATGCGTGTCGTTCGTGTCGGGCTCGACGTACAGCATCACAATGTCGCTGTTGAACAGCAGCGGAAGGCGATCGAGCGTGGCCGATCCGCCGGTCGTGATGCGCGATGTGAGGAAATGGCGATGACGCAGCGACGTGTCGAGGTCCGCTTCGAGTACGAAGTCGCGCACTTTGCGCGCCGACTTGTAGGTCGTGGGCGGGTGGGTGTGATACAGCAGCGACGAGGTGCCGACGAACCCCTCGTGCCCCATCAACTCCTCGGCATACAGTCCGCCATCGGGACGGCGAAAGACGATGTGTCGCTTGCGCGGCACCGATCCCAGCTGGTGATAGAAAGGCATCTGATCCTCAGAGGTTGCCGCGCAGTTCCTGCTCGCGCTCGATGGCTTCGAACAGCGCCTTGAAGTTGCCTTTCCCGAAACTCTTGGCGCCCTTTCGCTGAATGATTTCGTAGAACAGCGTGGGACGATCTTCAACCGGCTTCGTGAAGATCTGCAGCAGGTAGCCATCGGGATCGCGGTCCACCAGGATGCCCAGGGCCGCGAGCGCGTCGATATCCTCGTCGATCTGCCCGACGCGCTCCTGCAACTCGGCATAATACGACGTTGGCACCGACAGAAACTCGACGCCGCGTTCACGCAGGGCGGTGACCGTGGCCAGAATGTCGTCGGTGGCGAGGGCCATGTGCTGTGCGCCGGGTCCGCCGTAGAAATCGAGATACTCTTCGATTTGCGACTTCTTCTTGCCCGACGCCGGCTCGTTGATCGGAAACTTGATCTTATCGTCGCCGTTCGCCATCACCTTGGACATGAGTGACGAATATTCGGTGCTGATATCGTCATCGTCGAAGGTGACGAGATTGCGAAAACCCATGACGGTGGCGTAATAGTCGACCCAGCGATTCATCTGGCCGAGTTCCACGTTGCCGACGCAATGATCGACATACTTGAGGCCGACGCTCTCGGGCTGGTAACGTGCCGAGATCTCCCGGAATCCGGGCAGAAAGAAGCCGCGATAATGTCGGCGCTCGACCAGCGAGTGAATCGTGTCACCGTAGGTACCGATGGCGGCGACAATCACTTCACCGTGTTCGTCAGAGAACACCTGCGGCTCTTGAATGGCAATGGCACCGCGTTCGATCGCGGTCGCGTAGGCTGCGCGTGCGTCGTCCACCCAGAGCGCGTAGTCGCGAATCCCGTCGCCGTGCTTGTGCACATGCGCCGCGATCGCCGAATCGGGGTTGAGCGCTGTCGTGAGAACGAGGCGGATCTTCCCTTGCTGCATGAGATAGCTGGCGCGGTCGCGTACGCCGGTTTCCGGGCCACGATAGCCCACCAGTTGATAGCCGAACGCCGCGCGGTAGTAGTGGCTCGCCTGCTTCGCGTTTCCGACGTAGAACTCGACGTAGTCGGTGCCGTTGATCGGGAACGCATCCTGCTCGATCCCCTGCTCGGGGATAGTCATCGTTGCCATGGGGCAGACCTCAGTTGTGATGGATGGACCGCCGGGCACGCGAAATCGTGCCGACAGTGGGCAGCCACCTCAGACTCAGATATGCGAACGCGGCAGCGCGCCAATCCAGGCGCGTTGACGTTGGTCTTCCGAAAGCGGACTCTGGCACATGGGACGATGCTCCAAAAACGGGGCTGGTCCGACTGTAATCCCGAAAGATAACCCTGCGCGACGCCTCGGTGCCTACCACCGGAGTTCGGGAAGGTCGGCAAAAAGCGCCAGCGACGACGGGTTTGCCAGCGCGTCGGCGTTTTTGACCGGGCGACCATGCACCACGTCGCGGACGGCCAGCTCGGTGATCTTCCCGCTGATCGTGCGCGGAATATCCGCCACCGCCACGATCACCTTCGGGACATGGTGAGGACTGGCGTGTTCGCGGATGCGTTGGCGGATCGCCCGCTGTATGTCGTCGGTAAGCCACTCACCTTCGCGCAGGCGCACGAAGAGCACCACGCGCGAGTCGTCGCCATCGGCGCCAAGCCGCTGCTCGATCACCAGCGATTCCAGAATCGCCGGGATCTGCTCGACCTGTCGATAGATCTCCGCGGTGCCGATGCGCACGCCACCGGGATTGAGCGTCGCGTCGCTGCGGCCATGAATGATCAGGCCGTCGTGTGCCGTGATTTCCGCCCAGTCGCCATGTCGCCACACACCCGGGAAATGCTCGAAGTACGCTGCACGGTACAGCGCGCCATCCGGATCGTTCCAGAATGCCACCGGCATACTCGGGAACGGACGCGTACACACCAGCTCCCCTGGTGCCGCGTGCACCCGCGTGCCATCGTCGCCGAACACCTCGACCGCCATGCCGAGTCCACGCATCTGCAACTCACCGCGGAACACCGGACCCGTAGGATCACCGAGCGCGAAGCAGCTCACGATGTCGGTACCGCCGCTGATACTGGCCAGGCGTACGTCCGACTTGATGTACGCGTACACGAAATCGTAGCTGTGCGACGCCAGCGGACTGCCCGTGGAAAGAATCGCGCGCAGCGATGACAAGTCGAACTGCGCACCGGGGTGCGCGCCTTCTTTTTCGAGCACGGCCAGATACTTGGCACTCGTGCCGAACACCGACACGCGTTCCTCGGATGCCATGCGCCAGAGAATGTTGGCCGACGGCGCCAACGGCGCGCCGTCGTACAGCACGATCGTGCTACCGATCGCCAGCGCCGACACCAGCCAGTTCCACATCATCCAACCGCAAGTCGTGAAGTAGAAAATGACGTCCTCCGGCCCGAGGTCGGTGTGCAGCGCGAGTTCCTTCCAGTGCTGCAGCAACGTGCCACCAGCACCATGTACCATGCACTTGGGCAATCCCGTCGTGCCCGACGAGTACATGATGTACAACGGATGATCGAACGGCAGGCGCGTGAACGTCGGCACCCGATGCGACGCATACTGCGCCAGCATCCCGGTGAAGGTGACGGCACCGGGTAGCGACGCGATCGCCGGCGTCTCGCTCACGTACGGCACCACCCATACCGCCGCGAGCGACGGGAGCGACGCCACGATCTCGCGCAGTCGCGGCAGGCAGTCGATCTGTTTGCCGGCGTACCAGTAGCCGTCGGCGGCGATCAGCACTTTCGGCGCAATCTGTCCGAATCGATCGAGCACGCCCTTCGTGCCGAAGTCGGGCGAACACGACGACCAGACGGCACCGAGCGACGTAGCCGCCAGCATCGCGATCACCGCCTGTGGCAGATTCGGCAAGTAGCCGACCACGCGATCACCCACACCCACACCGGCGGCGGTGAGTGCCGCCGCCGTAGCCGCTACGTGCGCCGCCAATTCGGCGAAGGTGAGACGCTGTTGCGCCCCCTGCTCGTTCCAGGAAACGATCGCCGTTCCACCGTCACGTCGACGCAGCAGATGCTCCGCGAAATTGAGACGGGTTTCCGTGAACCAGTGCGGACCGCGCTGCGGCTCCGGCGGTGCCATGTGCTCGCCGCCAAACAGCACCTCGCTCCATGGCGCATCGGACGAGCCCGGACCGTCGGCCACGATCTCGGCCGCACGCCACACCTCGGCCCAGAACGACGCGGGGTGCTGCACCGACCAGCGCTGCAACGCATGCGAATCATGCACCGACGCGTCGACGATACCGCGAGACTGGAGGTCGAGGCGGAACTGCGTGAGCCGCGCTCGCCCCACAGCCGCCGTCGACGGCGTCCAGATCGGCGTGGCATCAACCGACATGTGGCCTCATCACTTCACTTCGTCGCGGGCGAGTTGCACGGTATGGCACGACGGACCATGCGATTCGCAGTACCAACCATGCCGGTCATGGAAGATCAGATGCGGCGCATCGTTGGGACGCAATCGCACACGCACCAGATGCTCGACACCGGTCTG
>Ga0136639_10000484_pt1 | contig 13186 bp, 10 predicted proteins | sample AntDrymUQ8592106_2_FD_113739 | JGI IMG/M metagenome (GOLD analysis project Ga0136639, IMG submission 113739) | Polar desert sand microbial communities from Dry Valleys, Antarctica - metaG UQ859 (21.06) | ecosystem: Environmental > Terrestrial > Soil > Desert | place: Antarctica: Dry Valley...
TGACCATTCCCAGGCGTTCCGGCTTCACCGATTGCCAGACGTCGATATACGGATGCCCGACCACGAGCACATTCCGGCCGTGCGGCCCGCGGGCAACGGCCTCTGCGATCCGGCTCTCCTTGGAGCCTGCGACCAGGTGGTCGACCAGCACACCGACACGGCGGGTAGGTCCAGGCCGGAATTCCGCCAGAAGTTCCTCGAGGTTGTCCACGCCCTCGATGTATTCCACGACGACACCCTCGATACGCAGGTCCGCGCCCCAGACCTTCTCGACCAGCTCGGCGTCGTGCCGGCCTTCCACGAAGATGCGGCTGGCCCTGGCCACCCGTGCCGGGGCATCCGTCACTGCCATCGATCCCGAGGCGGTCCGGGCACGGCCGTGGGGGGCCGATCGGGTCGGGACAACCAGCACGACGGGTTCGCCGTCGATCAGGAAGCCACCGCCGAGCGGGAACAGGCGCAGTTTTCCGTGCCGGTCTTCCAGGGTGACGATCTTCTTCTCCACCCGAACCACGGCGCCACAAAACCCGGTGGCCACCTCTTCCACAACCAGGTCAGGTGCGGCCTCGCGGGTCGGGATGACCTTCCGTCCGGTGTCTCGCCAGCCGGGGGAGAGCACGTCCGCGCCGTACCGATCTGCTCCGTGACCATCCTGCATATTACGCTCGTCCATTCCGGCCAACCTCGCTCCGGCGCCTCGCCGACGCCGAAATCGACGCTAGCGGATGCCCGGCACGATCCGCGCGCTCAGACCTGCGATGTCGGCACCCGGTAGTAGCCTTTTCCCATGTGTGGTCGATACATCATCACGGATACGGCGTCCGACCTCGCCGCGATGTTCGACGTCGAACACGAGGGTGAGAACCTGCCGGAGCCGTCGTGGAACATCAAGCCCACCGAGCAGATCCCGATCGTGCTCGAGTCCGCGAAGTCCGGCCCGGTCGTGCGACGAATAGAGTCCGCTCGCTGGTCGCTGGTTCCCCCGTTCGCGACTGAACTCCAGTCCCGCTTCCCCACGTTCAATGCCCGGTCCGAAACGGCGGCAGAGAAGGCGTCGTTCGCGAATTCGGTGGTCTCCCGGCGCGCGCTCGTCCCCGCCACCGGATACTACGAGTGGCACACGGTCGGCACCGTGAAGACGCCCTACTTCATCCACTCCGATGACGGCCTGCCGCTGGCCTTCGCCGGCCTGTACTCCTGGTGGCGCAACCCGGCCCTGGCCGACGACGACCCGGCCAGATGGGTGCTGTCGGCGACGATTCTCACCCAGAACGCCGCGGGACCCGTGATGGCCCTGCACGACCGGATGCCCGTGATCCTGGCCGAGGAATGGTGGGACCAGTGGCTCGACCCTCACACCGTGGGCGACCAGTCGCTGGTCGACGCCGCGGTGGCCGCTTCCCAGGAAGCCGGAGAGAGCCTGCGTTACCGCGAGGTGGCCCCGGTTCGCGGCGACGGGCCGGAACTGATCGAACCGGTCGGAGAGGCGTCGACGGCCTGACAAACGAACAGGTACGCTCAATTCATCGGCCCGGCGACCAGTGCGGGCATCGCTCGAAAGGATCGCACCATGAACGCCGTCGCCTTCACCGTCGCAATGGCCATTTTCGTCTTCGGTCTCTGGCTGTTCGGCTTCGCGTTCGAGGTCACGGCCTGGCAGCTGCCGATCTTCCTCAGCGGCATCCTCTGCGTCTCCCTGGCCGTGGCCATTCCGGTGCAGATCCTCCGCGACTAGCTGCGTCGAGATCCTCCCACCAGGGTCGCCGTGCGCGCCACACAGAGAACCGATCCGGTCGCCTTCCACGGCGAAGGTCCGGTCTGGTCTGATAGCTGGGGCGGGCTGCGCTGGGTGGATATGTTCGCCGGCGATGTCCTCTCCTTGCAGGGGGACACTGTGACCCGTCGGCATGTCGGTGCGATCGTGGCGGCCCTTCGGCCCCGGCGCACCGGCGGTGCGGTGATTGCGCTGGAACGTGGGTTCGCACTCGAAGACGCGACGGGCACGATTTCAACCCTTCCTGCCCTCTGGGACGATCCCGGGCTGCGGATGAATGACGGCGGTTGTGATCCGGACGGCCGTTTCTACTGCGGCACAATGGCCTACGACCAGGCCGCGGGCGCGGGGCGACTCTACCGCCTGGACCCGGATGGTGCGGTGACCGTCATCCTGGAGAATCTCACCATCTCGAACGGCCTCGAATGGAGCCCGGACGGCTCCCTCGCCTACTTCAACGACACTCCCACCGGCCGGATCGCGGTGCTCGATTACAGCGCGGAGAATGGCCTGACGGGGCTGCGCCGCTTCGTGGACATTCCGTCGGAGGCCGGCTACCCCGACGGCCTGACCGTGGATCGGGACGGCGGCGTGTGGGTGGCCCTCTACGGTGGCAGCGCGGTGCGGCGCTACACGCCGGACGGACGGCTCGATGGGATCGTCGAGGTTGATGCGACGAATGTGACGGCCTGCACGTTCGGCGGTCCAGAGCACAAGCAGCTGTTTATCACCACCACGCAGGAGAACCTGGCGCCCGGGCAGGACCCGCTGGCCGGGTCGCTTTTCATGGCCGAGGTCGGCGTGACCGGACGCCCGGTGCGGGACTTCGCGGGCTGATCAGCGCACCAGACCGGCCACGAGGTTGATCAGGGTTGCCAGAATGAACGAACCGAACAGGGACACGAGCAGGCTGTACCGTTGCGCTGTCATCCGGAACGCCTGTGCCTGCGGGCTGGTGTCCGAGACCTGGAACGTCATTCCGATGGTGAACTCCTGGTAGGCGAAATCCCCGTCGCGTGGGGGCTCGGCCTGGTTGAAATCAACGCCGCCTGCCGTGCCTGAGTAGTACAGGGACGCATAGTGGAGGGTGAAGAGCGTGTGCACCAGGATCCAGGAGCGGGCGACGCTGAGCACGGCCATTGCCGCCAGGATGCCCCGTTCCGAGCCGGTTGAGGTATGGGTGTTCACCGGCAGGAACACCAGGGCGCCGAGGCTGCGGAGACTGCTCAGCAGGATCAGGATGTCGGCGGCGCTACGGGACGGATCCTCCCGGGTGGCGTGGCTGACCGTTTTTTCGAAAATCCATCTGGCTGATGGTCAGCCACACCCAGGAGTCGTAGGCACGCAGGCCGTGGCCCAACCGACGATCGGAGCCAGGGTCTAGCCGGCGGAGGTACCGGCGGTCACGCCGGCCACGACGCCCAGGGCGAACATGCCCAGCAGGCGCGTGCTGGAGCGGTGAAGCCGTCGGCTGTGCGTCGTCATATGCCGATCGTGCCATGGAATCGGTCGGTCCTCGGTCGAGACCCCGGCGGGTGTCCGGCGAGATACCAGAAAGGGTCGGTAGTGTGAGGTAAAGATTGGCTGGCTGTTCCATTGCCGGCCGCACCAACGCTGAAAGAGACCGCTGCATGTCAGATAGCCCGGCCGCGGCGTCACCCTACGAGGTGCTGGGCGTCAGCCCGTCGGTGAGTGACGACGAACTTCGCCGTGCCTACCGTCGACTGCTGCGCCACACGCATCCGGATGTCGGCGGCGACGCCGCCGCCTTCCACACTGTTCAGAGCGCGTGGGAACGAGTTGGCACCCCGGAGGGCCGGGCCGACTACGACCGTCGACGGTATCCGGACGCCGCCGCCGAGCCGGAGCGCCCCGCCTACGCGTCCGGGGCGGGCCGAGGACAGGCAACCCCGTCCGGGCCGAGTGCGCGCATGTACGGCCATCCGGGTGGCCAGGCGCGCCAGCGCTACCTCGATCTCCTGCGGGAATGGGTCGGCCGCGGTCGCACAATCGACGACCCGTTTGATCCCGCGCTGATCCGTTCTGCGCCACGGGAAATCCGGCATTGGCTGGGGAAGGCCCTGGCCGAGGAATCAACGGCGCAGCTCGTCTCCGCGCTCGGCATCGGGTTCACGGCCTGGCACGACGTGAGTGCCGGCGCGCATCGCGACAAGGTCGATCACGTCGTGCTTGGCCCGGCCGGACTGTTCGCGGTCCTGTCCGAGGACTGGGGTGGGCCGGTGCAGCTGCGCCGCGGCGAACTCGTCGGCGACGCCCTCGGCTCCGATGATCGTCCGATCGAAGACGTCGAGGGTGCCGTGCGGGCACTGGCGAAGTCACTCCGGGTGCGATTCACCGCCGTGCTGATCGTGCTGCCCGACGATGCCCTGACAGACCCGTTGACCGTCCCCGGCCGTGGCCGGCGCCCGACCGTGATCACCCTGCCTCGGTCACGCCTGGTCAGCGTGCTCCGGAGTGGGCTGCCGGGGATGGACCGTGGCAGTTTCGAGAAGGTGTTCGAGCTGAGAAGCCGTCTGCAGGACGGCATCCGCTTCAGTTCGGACTAGCCGTTTGGCACAGTCCCAGCTTGTCGACCCAGGAGTGGAGGAATTTCGCCCCGGCCGCATCGTGGATCAGGGACCCCTCCACGATCACGGGGTAGGGCCGCTCGAGGATGCCGTCCGACGGCCGCACGTCCACATGCGAGACGTCGTAGCCGGCGGCATGCAGGTGGTCGGCCATCAGGTAGTCGCTGCGGGAGTCGCCGACCGAGCGCCAGACGCGGGGGAGTGCGCCCGATTCGGAGAAGAAGGCCAGCGCCCGTTGGGCGCCGCGGTCTTTGTCGAGGGTGACCGACTCGATGTCGGTCGAGATGATCGTCGGGTCGATCCGGAATCCCACGGTGCCGGTCTGGTCCGGAATCACGCGATCACCAAAACGGATGCCGAGCCCGAGTTTCACCATCACCGCAAACGCGGCCTCGTTGAACTCGACCGCGGCGGCCTGGTACCGGCCGTGGTCGGCATCCGTACGCTGCTCGACCGAGACCATCGCCTGCTTGGTCTCGTCGAAGAACATCGTGTCGCTGAACCTGTCGGCCACGAGGTTGCGCAGCAGGTCGACGGCGGCGGCCGGGAGGGCCACGCTGGCATCGACGACGATCTCGCCCATCCCCGCGGCCGTGATGGGGAACCACACGGCCCCCTTCTCGCAGACTCCGTACATCCGCATCGACTCGGGCAGACCTGCCTCGCGGAGGGGCGCCACGACCTGTTCGCGGATGAACGTTGACGACCGTCCGGTGATAAACGCGATCGGAACGTTGGCTCCGGCCAGACTGATCAGGTCCGTGACGATGCTGGGCGTGGCGATGGTTCGGGTCACCGGGCTGGCGATCGGCCCGTCAACGTCGAGCAGCAGGCCAAGAGGTGAGAGGGTATCGCGCATACCTCAGTGTTTCACGGGCACGCCCCTCGGCGGAGTCAGTGGGCTTCGATCGTCACCTTCCCGTTGGTGGTCACCGCGGTGATGGAACGCCGGGAGGAGGGATCGCTGGGGACCGACCTGGTGTCGATATCGCCGTTGGTCGTGCGGGCATCCACCCGGTAGCTCGCCCCGTCGTCCGGCAGCCGCACCGTGATCGCACCATTGGTGCTCCGGGCCTGGGCAAACGACGGCGGGTCGAGAAAGGCGAGTTCGACGCGACCATTGGTGGTCGTGGCCGCCACCCGTCGCGAGCCGGAGTCGCGCACCTCGATTGCCCCGTTGGCCGTCCGCAGCTCCAGGTCGCCCCGACTGCCCTCGGTCAGGATGGCACCGTTCGTCGTCTCAAGGTCGAGAGCCCCAATCAGGCCTGTCGCGGAGATCCGGCCGTTCTGGGCGACGACGTTCAGCGGCAACGTGGCAGGGAGGCGCACTGTCAGATCAACCGAGCAGAAACCGAGCCACTGGCTGGGACAGCCGCCGGAGATCGTCGTGACGCCGCCGGACGTGGTGACTTTGAGCGTGGGCGCCCTGCCCAAGTGAGTTCCGCGCACGTCGACGTGCACCTGATCGTCCGGGCTGGGTCGCAGGGCGACGGATGCGTTGGAAACCGTGGCGAGCACCTGGGTGCCGGCGTCAACGGCGGCGGTGTCGGCGTACGCTCCACCCAGGCTGCCTCCACGCAGGACGCTCACGATCGTGACCAGGCCGACCACGATCCCGATGGCGACCACGGACAGTGTCACGATGAGCGCACTGCGGCTGCCCGGGGACATCCGTGTGCCCGTCGGCGAAGGGTCAGGCGCCCGCGGCTGTTGCTGCGGGGGGAACGGTGTCTCGGTCAACGCAGGCCTCCAAACGGTCGAGCGGCGAGGTGAGCTTCCTTGCCGACGAGGATACCCGGACGGCCGGGCACGTCATCGCGCGCCCTCAAATCTCACTGTGCCGGTCGGGCCGGGGAGCGCCTATTCTTGATCGAGATGATTACGCGACGAATGGCTGCCCTGCGCCTTGATATCCCGCTCGAAATGGCGCAGCGCCACGAACTTCCTTCTCGGATGTCGGAGGCCGAACTTGCCGAGATTGAGCGCAACCCGCCGGCGTGGCTCGTGCAGTCGCGGGCCAACCGCACCGGCAAGAAGCCGGTTTGGGTGGAGTTACGCTGCGATGTCTGCGGTTTCTCCGAGGCCGCGCGTCCCAAGAAATGGTGGCCCACATTCACCTATCTGACGTGCGATTACCACGGCGCCGAGGATCTCCCGGATGTCGCCGCCGGTCTCAGCCGCACCGAGGTCGACGGCATCGGCAACGCCTTCATCGGCATCGTCGACGAGGCACCCTAGCCTGTCGCGCGTGGGCCTCCGGAGGGCGGGGCGGTTCGCCCTGCCCTCCGGGTTCTCCGGGCTAGATGAAGAGAGTCGTTGTCGACTCTGATGCTTCGCCGAGGAAGGTGGCGACTCCGCCGAGTTCCACGCCCGTCATCAGGTCCGACTCGGCGATGCCGAGCAGGTCCATGGTCATGGTGCAGGCGATGAGGCGGGCGCCGCCGGCCTGGGCCGACTGGATGAGTTCCGGCAGGGAGGCCACCGAGTTGTCCTTCATGACCTTTTTGATCAGTGCTGCCCCGGCACCGAGCATGTTCATCTGGGAAAGCGGCATGCTGCCCGCTCCCGAGGGCATCATCGTGGCGAACATCTTGTCGATCATCTTGCGTTCTCGCTTGGGTGGGTCGGTGCGACGCAGCGAGTTGAGACCCCAGAAGGTGAAGAACATCGACACCTCTTCGCCCATGGCGATCGCGCCATTGGCGATGATGAACGCCGCCAGCACCTTGTCGAGGTCGCCGGAGAAGACGACGAACGAGGTCTTCCTTGGCTTGTTCTCGGCCGATGCGGCTGCCGCGTTGACGTTCGGGCCTGCGTCGCCGCCCTTCCGCATGGTGGCGACGTAGCCGGGGCCCTCTGGTTCGATGGCGAGTAGTTGGTGGCCGTTGCGCCGGGCCCAGGCCGGGGCGTCGTTGGCGAAGCCGGGGTCAGAAACGTGAACGACGATCTCATCGCCCGAGGTCAGGGAGCGCATGTTTTCGGACAGTTTCATGATCGGCCCGGGGCAGGCCAGTCCCGAACAGTCGAGGTCGACTTGCACACCCGTGCCCTGAGCCAGGGCTGCTGACTTCGCCGCGGCCGCCTGGATATCAACCGCCTCGGCATAGGCGGTCATCGGCAACGGTGGTTCGTCGTTGTCCGGTTTCACCTCGTGCCAGGAGCGGAAGGTGTCCGATCCGCCCGACAGCGTGGCGACATCCGTGAAGCCCCGCTGCTCGAGTGCCCGGTAGCCCAGGTAGCTGCGGAAACCCACCGCGCAGTAGAGCCGCAGAGGAACGGCCCGGTCCCAGTCTGCGGATGCCTCGCGAATGGTGCCCAGCGGCACGTTCTCGGCGCCGGGAAGGTGCCAGATAGAGAACTCTTCGGGCGTGCGCACGTCGATCAGGCGTGCCCCGGCCGTCGCGGCCGGGTAGTCCTGGGCGTACCAGAGCGTGAGGTCGCCGCGGAGGACGTTGCTGGCGACGAATCCAGCCATGTTGACGGGGTCCTTCGCGGATCCGAACGGTGGGGCATAGGCGAGCTCGAGTTCCTCGAGGTCATAGACGGTCAGCCCGGCCCTCAGCGCGGTCGCCATCACGTCGAGGCGTTTGTCGACTCCGTCGAAGCCCGCCGCCTGCGCGCCGAGGATGCGGCCTGTGTCGGGCGCACAAAGAACCTTCAGCTGCATCATGGCGGTGCCGGGGTAGTAGCCGGCGTGCCCGGAAGGGTGCACGTGCACGGCGAGGTACGGCAGCCCGGCGGCGAGCAGTTGGCGCTCGGTCGCGCCGGTTCCGCCGGCGACCATGTCGAAGATCTTGACGATTGACGTGCCCTGGGTGGACTTGTATTCGGTGGTGCGGCCGCAGATGTTCTCCGCCGCTACTCTGGCCTCGCGGTTGGCCGGTCCGGCCAGGGGCGCCAGCCACAGACCGGGGAGCACCGTGTGCGGGGTCTCGACCGAGTCTCCGGCCGCCCAGATGTGCGGGTCGGAGGTCTGCATGTGGGTGTCGACCGTGATGCCGCCGCGCGGCCCGATCTCCAGTCCGGCGTCCCTGGCCAGGCTCGTGTTGGGCCGTACGCCGGCCGAGAGGATGACGAGGTCCGCTTCCAGCACGCTCCCGTCGGTCAGCTCGACGTTGAGCCCCCCACCCGTGCGAGCAGTGAAGGCCGCTGCCGCGGTCGAGAGGTGCAGGGTGATGCCCCGGCTTCGGAGGTGCTGCTCGACGGGAACGGACAGTTCGTGGTCGAGCGGTGGCAGGATCTGGTTGCTCATCTCGACGACGTCCACGAGCGCGCCGCGGTGTTTGAGGTTCTCTGCCATCTCCAGTCCGATGTAGCCGGCCCCGATCACGACGGTGCGCACGGGGCCGCGGGCGCCCGTGGCGGCCTGGGCGAGTGCGGCATCCAGTTGAGCCTTAATAGAATCCATATCGCCGATCCGGCGCAGAACATGCACTCCGGCCAGGTCGATGCCCGGCAGGGGAGGGCGCAACGGCTCGGCGCCGGGGCATAACGCCAAGGCATCGTAATTTTCGACGTATTCACGACCGCCATCAACCTCGCGGATCGTCACGGTGCGGGCGGCCCGGTCGATTCCGGTCACCTCATGGCCGACGCGCACGTCGATGTCGAGGGATTCGCGCAGGCTCTCCGGCGTCTGTAAGAGGAGTCGACTGCGATCCGTGATCACCTCGCCCACATGGTAGGGCAGTCCGCAGTTGGCGAACGAGACATGGTGTCCCCGTTCGAGAACCACGATCTCAGCGAATTCGTCCAGACGACGGGCCCGGGCGGCGACGGAAGCGCCGGCTGCGACTCCACCAACGACGACGATTTTCATGGAAGTGCCTTTCGGTTGGCCGGGACAGCGATCAGGCCAGCCCAGCAGATACCCCCACGGGTATGCGGGGCATGCTTCCGATCGTACACCTCGTACTGCGTGTCCCCGGCACCGCCGAGCGTCCGAAAAAATGCGGCCAGTCGGCACTCGGTGGAGTAATTTGGCGGTAGCCGCCAGAGACCGGAGGACGCCTGACCATGCTGCGCACCCTGGGTGTTTTCGTCGCCCGTCACCGGTTCACCTCCCTGCTGATCTGGGCGCTCACGATCATCGCCTGCGTAGCGACAGCACTATTTGGAGTGACGGGGGAGAGCCTCTTCCAACGCCTCTCCAGCGCCGGACCCACCGTCGAGGGTGAGGCTCGGGAGGCCGCAGACCTGCTGCAGGGAGACGCAGGCAAAGATACAGAGTCCCTGTCCCTGCTCATCCACGGTGTCGACCGCTCCTCCTCGGAGCTGGCACAGATTCTCACGGCAACCACGACTGACCTGGCCGAGATCGACGGAGTGACCGGCATCGCCAATCCGCTCGTCATTCCACCACTCCCAAACGACGAGCCAAACCCGGCTACGGTGCCTCTCCTGTCTCTCGACGGCACCGGACTACTGCTGAATGTGAAGATGGAGACCCCCGGTGGTGACCTCAGTGATGAGCTTCTGATAGCGGTGGAGGAGCGGTTGGGCCTGGCGGCCGACGAGGTTCGGCAGCTCCAGCCGGACGCCGTGGTGGAGGTCGGTGGGACCCCGCTCCTGGTGGAATCCCTGGTGGCGGTCGCCGAGGCCGACTTGCAGAAGGGCGAGCTGATCGCGTTGCCGATCGCCCTGCTTGTCATGCTCCTCATCTTCGGTGGTTTCCTGGCAGCCGGCATCCCCTTGATCGGTGCCCTGGCCTCTATCGCCGGGGCTCTCGGGGCGCTCTTCCTGTTCAGCTACCTGTTGGAGATCGACACCACGGTGCTCAACGTCATCACCGTGATCGGGCTGGGGCTCTCCATCGATTATGGGCTTCTGATCGTCAGCCGGTTCCGGGAGGAGTTCCGGGCGCTCGTGGAACGGGTCGGCGTCAGCGACACGGGCCGGGACCGGCACGAACTGATGCTGCAGGCCGTCGGCATCACGGTCGACACGGCCGGCCGCACAGTGCTCTACTCCGGTCTGACCTTCGCCATCGCCACGGTGGGCCTGCTGGTCTTCGAACCGACGATCATCCGTGCCATCGCCATCGGAGCGGTCTCCGTTGTGCTGATCGCCATCCTGACGGCGCTCGTACTCGTGCCGGCTCTGCTCGGGTATGTCGGCGAACGACTGTTGAAGCCTGGAGCGCTGACCCGCGTCCCCGGGCTGGGACCTCTCCTGACCCGTTTCGGCGACGTCGCTCCTCAGGAGGGCGTCTTCTCCAAGCTGACCCGTCAGGTGCAGCGGGCGCCCGCGCTCGTGGCTCTGGTCGGCATCGCGGTGCTCCTCCTGCTGGGCAGCCCCGCGCTGAACATCAACGTGTCCAGTGGAGGTGCCGACGCCATCCCGAAGGCCTCGACCCAGTATGGGTTCGTCACGGCGCTGAACGACCACTTCCCTCTCGCCACGGCACCTCTGGTGCAACTCGTCTCGAACACCGAGGAGGCATCCTTTGCGGCGTGGGCCGCCGAGGTGGCGACACTGCCTAACGTCACGGGCACGACACCGCCGGCCGAGGTGAACGGGTACTGGGTGTCACGCGTCAGCGTCGACCAGAACGAGGGTCCTTCCGTGGTGCGGGAGATCCGGGACGACCGCCCCGGCTTCGAACACTGGGTCGGTGGCACGGATGCAGCGTCGGTCGACTACGTCGACTCGCTCGTGGCCGGTGCGCCCTTGGCGGCCCTGATCATCGCCGTGGCCTCGTTCCTGCTGCTCTTCCTGATGACCGGTTCCGTGGTCATCCCGCTCACCGCCCTGGTGATCAGCGTCATCTCGCTCGGCGCCTCCGTGGGCATCCTGGTCTGGGGATTCCAGGAGGGCAATCTCGCCGGGCTGCTGAACTTCGATGCGGACACGATCGCCGGGGTGGACCCTCTGGTCCTGACCCTCGTGCTCACCTTCGGCTTCGGCCTGGCCATGGACTACGAGATGTTCCTGCTCGCCCGGATCAAGGAGCATTACGAACAGGGCGAGAGCACGCGCCTCTCGATCGAGACGGGTTTGCAGAGTTCAGGCCGGATCATCTCGTCCGCGGCACTGATCATCGTGATCGTCTTCGCCGGGTTTGCCACCGGCAACCTGCTGCAGATGAAGCAGATCGGCGTAGCCCTGGCCGTGGCCGTGCTTTTGGACGCGACTCTCGTGCGCACCATCGTCGTGCCCGCTGTGATGACCGCGCTCGAGAAGGGGCTCTGGTGGGCGCCCAGATGGATGCACCCGATCCATGCCCGCTTCGGGATGCGGGAGTAGCGGCGGCCAGACCGAGGGTGCTGAGCCGGGGCTGTCGAGGAGGCGTCTGGCCGCGCGGTACTGAGTCCAGGTGAACACCCCAACTGCCGCTCCCGCTCCGATTGTTGAGATCAGGCCGACGACGGTGAACCGAGCCCCGGCGATGAGCAGCAGCGCGAGCGTCCCGGCAGCCCAGCCGGAGTCCAGTGCTGCGATCGTCTTTCCCGCTGACGGTGATGTTCCGCGGCCCGCGATTCCCGCGATTCCCGCGATGACGGTGGAGAACGCCAGTAGTCCTACTCCCAGAAGCACGAAGAGCTCGGTGCTCGCGCCGCCGAACTGCCCTGACCAGTAGTTGGAGAGAGCGGCCAGGGTTATCCCACAAAGAGCCGAGAATGCCGAGTTGGCAGTCACTAGTCGATCGAGCGCCGTCGGCGCGCGACGAGATCGCCGCATCCGCTTCGCGGTGCTCACCTCACCGGTCTCGGCGTACACCGTGAGATCCTTGCTGGTGCGTCTCGCGAACATTCCCAGATAGATGCCGACGACAGGGCTGAGAAAACGTGCTCGTCTCGACATGTCGACTTGTGCATCCATCGTGAAGACCGAGCCGTGGTGGCCATCGTCTGTTACCGACCAGGTGTTGATCACCGTGTCGACGATGGAGGGCATTCCGCTGGACGCGCGCTACGACAACTGGAACGACGATGGTCATAGCTGAGGATCTCCTCGGTGAGGTGGTCGAACCTGGCCTCCGCGATGGTGCAAGCCCTGCCCGTGAACGGGGCTCCGTCGTGTCGCCCCTCACCGACAACCGTCGACTCGGCGACCACCGTTGCCCACTCGCTGACGTGACCGAATAACGGGCCGACAATGTGCCTGACCCTGTCAGCCCCAGCATTGATGGGGATGCTCCTTTCGACTCGCATGGTGCTCCGTTCGGTCATGAGAATCGTGAGCTTCAGCACATCGTTTCCGGGCGCGCAAAACGATTCCCTCAGAGGTAATGGTTCGTCAGAGCATCGTGTGTCACGGTGACGGCGTGAGCCAGCCGACCCAAACTGTGACTCCGTTCGGAGCAGCACTGCGTCACTCGCGAACAGCGCCCGGGCTCAGTCAGCTTGCTCTCTCCAGTGCGGTGGGAACGCCCTCGAGGCATGTGTCATTCCGGGAGACGGGGCGCTCACGGCCCAGTCGAGAGATGGTGGAGCGTATTTCGGAGGCGCTGCAGTTACCCCTGCGTGAGCGCAACAGGCTGCATGTCGCGGCCGGCCTGGCACCGGCGTATCCGAACGAGGTGCTGGACTCAGCCGAATTGGCGGTATTGCGGTCGGTGATCGATCGACTTCTGGCGAGTCACGGCCCGTATCCGGCTTACGTCGTTGACGGGCTTTGGAACATTGTTCGGTCTCATGCGGCGGCCACCGCCCTCCTGCCACCCGACGGTGAGCGCAACCTCGACAGACTCACCTATGCCGGCGCCTGGCGAAACCTCATCACGAACTGGGACGACCTCGCCTGGCCGGGGATCAGCCGCCTCCAGGCGGATGCGGCACGATTCCCCTCTGACGAGGTACTGGCATCTCTCGTCGTGCTCGCA
>Ga0136639_10000485_pt1 | contig 13180 bp, 12 predicted proteins | sample AntDrymUQ8592106_2_FD_113739 | JGI IMG/M metagenome (GOLD analysis project Ga0136639, IMG submission 113739) | Polar desert sand microbial communities from Dry Valleys, Antarctica - metaG UQ859 (21.06) | ecosystem: Environmental > Terrestrial > Soil > Desert | place: Antarctica: Dry Valley...
GATCCATCTGCAGCAGAAGCCCGGGGCCCGCGCCGATCAACGCGCCGACCTGACGCTGCGCCTGGCGGAAAAACTGGGGCCAGAACTCGACAAGATCAACGCCCGCGAAATCTACGAAACCATCGACCTCCCCCTGGTTCCGGTGTTGGCTGCAATGGAACGCCTCGGCGTACTGATTGAACCCAACCAACTTGCGGTCATGTCCGCCAAGATGGAGACCGCCATCCAGGCGCTGACCAAGGAGATTCACGGGCTGGCCGGCCGCGAATTCAACATCAACTCGCCGCAGCAACTCGGCAAGATTCTTTTCGAAGATTTGAACCTTCCCGCGCCCTCCAAGGGCGGCAAAAAGCAAATTTCGACCGCTGCCGATGTCTTGGAGAATCTGGCCCACCCCATCGCCGCGCAAGTCCTTGAATATCGCGGCCTCGTCAAATTGAAGGGGACCTACGTCGACGCTTTGCCGGCGCTGATCCACCCGGAAAACGGCCGCGTGCACACCACGTTTCAGCAGACCGGGGCCGCCACCGGCCGCCTCTCCAGTTCGAACCCAAACCTGCAGAACATCCCCGTCCGCACGGAACTCGGACGCGAGATCCGCGCCGCCTTCGTCCCGCCCCCCGGCTGGAAACTCGTAGTCGCCGACTATTCGCAAATTGAGCTCCGCCTGCTCGCTCACATGTCTGGCGACGCTGTGCTCACCGACGCCTTCCAACACGGAGAAGACATTCACACCCGCACCGCTGCCGAGGTGTTCGGCGTGAACGCGGCGTTCGTCACCCCCGAGATGCGCCGCGGCGCTAAAGCCGTCAATTTCGGAATCGTCTACGGCCAGACGTCGTTCGGCTTGGCGGCGGCCTTGGGGATTCCGAAGCACGAAGCGGAGAAGTACATCAAAGCCTACTTCGCCCGTTATTCCGGCGTGAAGACGTTCATCGAAGCGACCATCGCCGACGTTCGCGCCAAAGGCTACGCCGAGACCCTTTTCGGCCGTCGCCGACCGATTCCCGATATGGACAGCCGCAACCCGAATGCGCGTTCGTTCGCCGAACGAACGGCGGTAAACACGCCCTTGCAGGGTTCGGCCGCCGACCTGATCAAGCTGGCCATGATCAAGATCCAAGCCCTGCTCGCCGAGCAGCAATTGGCGTCTCGGATGATCCTTCAAGTTCACGACGAACTGGTCTTTGAAGCGCCCCCTGAGGAAGTGGAAACGCTGCAACGCATGGTGAAGCACGAGATGGAATCGGTGCGGCAATTCGACGTACCGCTTGTCGTCGACACCGGAGTAGGCGACAATTGGCGCGATGCGAAATAGTTGGCTGATTGCCCTCGTCCTCCTCTCCGCTTGCGGCCCCGCTAAGGTCGCCGAGAAGCCGAAAGAACCCGTCCGCGCGCCGGACGAGTTCAACGCAAAATTCGAAACGTCAAAGGGTGACTTCACCGTCACGGTCAACCGGACCTGGGCACCCATCGGCGCGGATCGCTTTTATGAACTGGTCCAGGAGAAGTTCTTCGACGATCAGAAATTCTACCGCGTAGTCCGCGGCTTCGTCGCCCAATGGGGCATCCATAAGGAACCTAAGACGAACCGGCTCTGGGCGTCACGCGATATCGTCGACGACCCGGCGAAAGAGAAGAACGTGCGCGGCACCCTGACGTTTGCCACCCGCGGCCCGAACACCCGGTCGACGCAGCTTTTCTTCAATCTCCGGGATAATCCGTCGCTCGACAGCCAAGGTTTCGCCCCCATCGGTAAGGTGACCGAAGGCCTCGAAGTGCTCGACCAGCTCACCTTCGTTTACGGCGACATTGCCCCCCTGGGCCCCGGCCCGGACCCGCGCCTGGCTCAGCAGGAAGGCAACGGCTACTTTGACCGAACGTGGCCCCGGCTCGATTCGATCAAGCGAATCACCATCGTTCGATAGCCCTGATAGCATAGGTGCATGGAACGTCGTGATTTTCTGAATGCAACCGCTGCCGCCCTCGGCACCTCCGTCACCGCACTAGCCGATGCCCCTATGCCGATGGCCACCTTGGGCAAGTCTGGCCTACAGGTCTCCCGCTTCACACTCGGTGGCTACCACATGGCCGTCAAAGGCGAGGAGGAAGGGATCAAAATCATCCGCCGGGCCATTGATCTAGGAGTCGTGATGTTCGACAGCGCCGCCAAGTATCACAACGGTAAGTCCGACGAGGTGTATGGCAAGGCGCTCTCGGGCGGTCTCCGCAAGAAGATCCTTCTGATGTCGAAGGCGGAACTGCGCGACAAAAAGTCCGCGATGGCCCAGCTCGAAACGACGCTGAAGCGCATGAACACGGACTACCTCGACCTATGGTGCTGCCATGAAGTCGCGCGCATGGATGAGGTAGAAAAGATCTTCGGACCCGACGGCTCGCTGGAAGCGTTTGTTGAAGCGAAGAAGAAGGGAATGGTCAGGCATATCGGATTTACCGGCCATCACGACCCCGAAGTTCATCAAGCGCTGCTGAAAGGCTTTGATGGATGGGAGACGGTTCAGCATCCGGTGAACCTGATCGACCCCCACTACCTCAGCTTTATCAAGGACGTCCTGCCGAAGGTCCGCGCCAAGGGTCTCGGCCTGCTGGCGATGAAGTCGAACGCGATCGGCGAGATCACAAAGGCCAAAATCGCGACCATCGCCGAATGCCTCCGCTACACCCTGAGCCACGACATCGATACCCTCGTCAGCGGCGTCGAAACGGTCCAGCAGCTGGAAGAAAACGTCCTGACCGTCAAGACGTTTCAGAAAATGAGCCGCGATGAAATTTCGACGCTGCTCTCGCGCACCGCCAAAGGACCGATCGGCTCCAAAGTCGAACGGTATAAGAAGCCCGAGAAAACCGCGATCCTGAACCACCTCGCCCCGCATCAAGATGGCGATCCGGCCTAGTAATTGCATAGAGAGAGGGTGATGAGACTTCTGATTACCCTTTTCCCCGTGCTTTTGGCTGCTCAGGAACCCGGCTTCGTCGTCCAGACGCGTCTCGTCATTGTCCCGACGACCGTCCAAAACGCCCAGGGTCGGCCGATTGATGGCCTAACGGAAGCCAACTTCAAGATCCTAGACAATGGAACCCCGCAGCCCTTCTCCCTGGATACATTCGGCACAGGTGTAGCAAGGGTAGCCCTGATGGTCGCCGTCCAGACGTCGGGTCTCTCCGCCTCCGCTCTCGTCAAGGTTCGGCAGATTGGCGCGATGATCCAACCCATCATCACGGGCGAGCGCGGCTGTGCCGGCTTAATCTCGTTCTCTGATTCGGTGGTCCTTCGCCAAAACTGCACCAAGGATCCAGTCGCCCTCACGAAGGCTTTCGCTGCGCTCGCTTCCCGGTCCCCGAAGGAAGGTCACTTGCTGGATGGTGCCGCGGAAGGCATCAAACTCCTGGAAGCTCAGCCGAACGCGCGCCGCGTCCTGCTTCTCATTTCCGAGACCCGCGACAGAGGCAGCGAAGCCACTCTCGCCGACGTAATCCGCCAAGCCCAAACCGCCGGGGTAACGGTCTATTCGGCGACCTATTCCGCGTTTCGAACCGGCTTCTTCGCGAAGCCCGAGGATGTGCAGCAACCCCGCCAAACCCGTCCGCTCCCTATCCCCAGCGGCAAGCCCAATTGGGACCCGGTCCGCGAAACGATCCCCGCCAACACTTCCGCTCAATCCAGCGACATTCTCGGCGGCATTGGCGAATTGGCGCGTCTGTCGAAGGATAAGACCACCGAGAAGCTAGCCCAGGCGACGGGCGGGGCCGAATACCCGTTTACCAAGCTACCCGGCCTCGAAAAGGCGATTCAAAACCTCGGCGAAGAAATCCATTCGCAGTACGTGATAAGCTTCATGCCGAAAGAGCCGCAACCCGGCTTCCATACCCTAACCGTTCAAGTGCAACCTGGAACAAACCTCCGGATTCGCACGCGCCCTGGATATTGGGTGAATTCCACTCCGTAAGGGATCCCATGGCCGACATCGACGCAGCGATTTCTACCCAACTTGCGAACATTCAGAAGAAGACCGGTAAGTCACTGGCCGAATTGGGCCTGTTCCTGACGGCGACCGGCCTCGCCAAACACACCGAATTACTGGCATTCGCCAAAAAGGAACTCGGTCTCACCCATGGCGACGCGAACATGTTGGTGCTGCACATTCGCAACGCGGATGTGTCCAAGCCCGCCGATCCCCTCGACGCGATCTACGCGGGGCCCAAAGCGGCGCTCCGCCCGATCCACGACAAGTTTCTGGCAGCTTTGGCCGCGTTCGGCCCCTTCGAGATCGCCCCCAAGAAGGCGAACGTCAGCCTTCGACGCAAGAAGCAGTTCGCCCTGATTGGCCCGGCGACCAACTCGCGCGTCGAAATCGGCTTCAACATGCCGGTGATCGACGGCGGCCTTCGGCTCGAAGCAGTGCCACCCGGCGGCATGTGCCCCTATCGCGTTAAGATCACCGCTGCGGAACAGATTGACAAAGAATTGTTGGAATGGGCCCGCCGGGCGTACGATTCGGCTGGCTGATTGCGAGTATTGCGTATGAACAGAGCAATTGCCATCTTCCTCCTCGTCGCCTCCGCTTTGCTAGCCGCCGAAGGATCCTGGATCGAAGTCGCCGCGCTCCGCCCGAATGAAAAAATCCAAGTCGTCAAACGCGACAAGAAAAGCCTGCACGGCGAGGTCTTCCGCGCTGACGCGGAACAGGTCACGCTGACCGTTGGCGGTCAAGCCACCACCGTTGTAAAGGCGGATGTCGTGCGGATCAGCCGTTCGGCTGGACGGACGCGCAAGGCGGTGATCGGTGCCGCGATAGGTTTAGAGGCTTCATCTCTCGTTGGTGGCTTCCTGCAGAAGCGCCTCAACAACGAGACCGGGAACGGCGACCAGGTCTTGGCCGTCTCGTGAGCCGTCGGCAGAGGACTCGGCGCGGCCATCGGCGCCTCACAAATCCATTTTCAGACCATTTACCGCGCTCAATAAACAATTATGATCAAACTCTTGTTCCTCTCACTTTGCCTCGCGATCAGCATTTTTGCCGGTGACATTCGCAAGGGCGGCTCCCTTATCGGCCGCATTGAATCCGGCGGCGACGTACGCATTCATGGGTCTCTGGTCGGCAAGATCGAGCCCGACGGCGGCATTCGCGTCATGGGATCTCTCGTCGGCAAAATCGAATCCGACGGGGACATTCGGAAGAACGGTAGCTTGGTGGGAAAGGTGGAGAGTGACGGCGGGGTTCGGGTGCAAGGCAGCCTGGCCGGCAAGGTGGAGCGCGACGGTGACGTGCGCATGGACGGCAGCATTATCGGCCGAGTCGAAGGGGTGCCCGCCGCCCACGCCGCCGTTATCTTTTTCTGGGATTTCTTTACTCTATAAACTCCCGGCGGCCGCTCGTTCGGGCTCCCCCAGTCCACCATCAGCGGCCACCTCGCCGCGCTCGAAGCCCGCCTCGAATCCTGCACAACGGGGTACCCCGTTGCTTCGGCGCGACGTTATCCAGCACGTCAGTCGCATCGCCGACTCTCTGCCGTCTATCCCTCGCGACGCGGCTTGCCACCAAAGCTCCGCCTCTTTCTCGACTACCTCGTCGCCCACCTACAACTCGCGTAACATCGCCCGGCAAGGCGCCCCGTCTGCCCCCAGCAACTTCAGGGGCATACAACTCAATTCGTATTCGCCCGGCTCCACCGCCGACAAGTCCAACCCTTCGATCACCCACACGCCCGCCCCGAGCAAAGCCACGTGCGTCTCCGCGCCGTCTTTGAAAAATCCGCCCACGGAAAGATAGTCCACGCCAACCGACCGCACGCCCTTGGCTAACATCAACTGCGCGGCATCCTGAGCCACATAGACGAACGGTTCGAAAAACACCGGCTCGCCCAGCCGCCCTTGCCGCGAGTTCTCCGTCTTGAACAAAATCCGTTCCCCTGCCTGCACGTCGTACGGCGCCAACTCCGCCGCCGTCACCGCCGTCGGGTCCATGATCTCGATCACCCGGCACCTCCCCATCGTCGCCTCCGCCGGCCACGCTTCCATCATGACTCCATCTGCGATAAAGTGCCCAGGAGCGTCCATATGTGTCCCGGTATGGACGCTCATATTCAGCCGCGTCACATTACAGACCGCCCCATCCGCAATGCTTATCACCCGCTTCATATCCACCCGGCCATCGCCCGGCCAGTTCACCATGCCGTCAAAGCTGGGGATCGAGATATCGCGCCACGTTTTCATCCTTTTCATTCTGCCACTTCTCGCTACCGCCCAAGACATCGCCGGCTGGCAGCCGCTTAGCGGCTTCGAACACTTCCGCCCCTTGGCCGGTAAAAGCTGGACGCTCACCGACGGCACATTTACCGCCATCCGTGATCCCCGGATTCCCCAGGACCTGGTCACGAAAGAGACCTACGACAACTTCGAACTCGCGCTCGAGTGGCGCATTGAACCCGGCGGCAACAGCGGCATAAAATACCGCATCGGACAGGAAGGGATCGTCCTCCTAGAACCGCGCGTCCAATTCAACTACGCTGCGCTGGAGTTCCATCTCCTTGATGACAAGCAACGCCCCGACGCGCGACTGGGTCCGAAGCGCCAAACCGGTGCCATCTACGAACTGAAGGCTCCCACCGCCCGCCCGTCCAACCCGCCCGGCGAATGGAACAACCTTCGTCTTGTCGTCAACGCCGGCCGCATCCAACACTGGATCAACGACAAGTTGGTCTTGTCCGCAGCTTTCACCGAGCCGGCCATCAACCCAGGCCTCAACCCACTCTTCCCCGTCGCCCTTCAAAATCACGCTGATTCCGTCGCTCATTTCCGCAATGTGAAAATCCGCCGCCTCCTCCCGCTCAAGCAAATCCACCTCCCCGTCCAAGCCGAACTCGGCTTCCCTTCCTCGGTCGCCGCAGCCTCCAACGGCGAAATCTACCTCCTCCAACGCGGCCTCTCCGCCGACCCGATCGTTGTCATCAACCGTGAAGGCAAAGTCCTCCGCCAATGGGGCAAGGGGCTCTTCGAAATCCCGCACTCCATCCGCCTCGCCCCCGACGGCCACGTCTGGACCGTCGACGCCGCCAGCAGCCGCATTCTCAAATTCACGCCGCAGGGCAAGCTCCTGTTGACCATCAACGTCGGCGAGCAGCCCCAGACCAAATCGACTTTCAACGGCACCGCCGACATCGCCTTCGCCGCCAACGGCCACCTGTTCATCGCCGACGGCTACGGCAACGCCCGCGTCCTCGAATACTCCGCCGACGGCCAGCGCATGCACCAATGGGGCACCCCCGGCACCGGTCCAGGCCAGTTCCATCTTCCTCATGGCATCGCTATCGACGCCGACGGCATTGTCTACGTCGCCGACCGCGAGAACGGCCGCATCCAGCGGTTCACCCAAGCCGGCAAATTCCTGAACGAATTCAACGGCCACGGCAAAACGTTCTCTCTCACGATTGCCGACGGAGCCCTCTGGATCGGCTCCCAGCCGCTCGACCAGCCCAACGGCACCCCGGGCTGGCTCAAGAAACTCGACCGCAAAACCGGCGCCACCCTCGGCGTCGTCGACTCTCCCGGCCACCACTCCGTCGACGTCACCGGGGACGGCGAAATCTTCACCGCCGTCCGCCCCGACCGTCTCCTCTGGTTTAAACGCTAAGCACCGGACACGGCGACTCGCGCACAATCGCATAGGCATGCGTCGTCAAACGGCCCAGGATCGTGTCGTCCATATGGCGACCGATCACCACCAGGTCGGCACCCCAGTCCGCCGCCACCCGATGCACCAGCTTCGCCGGCGAACCAGACTCCATCACCGTCTCAGCCGTTAATCCTGCCGCCTCCAACGCCTCCCTCAGCGTCACCTCCACGGCCGCCTTCAGCGCGAACTCCCACGACGGGTCAAACGGAAGCTCCACCCCGTTTCCCACCACCGGCAACGCATGCACCACCACCACCTCGGCAGCGCCCACCTCTTTCGCCGCAGCCAAAACGTCGGCCGTGCGTGGCCCTAAATCCACCCCGACCACAATCTTCCGAAACGCCTCCCGCCCCGGCCCCGGCGCCTGCGCGTGCGCCGCCGTCAGCACCGGCACCTCAGCATCGTGCAGCACCTTCGCGGCAACCGAGCCAAGAATGAACCGCCGGAACGCGCCGAAACCATGCGTCGCCATCATCACCAAATCGGCATTCTCCACCGCCGCCAGTCTCACAATCTCCGACGCCGGCTCCCCTTCGACGAGCAAAGCCCGAAACGCGCAGCCCGCCAAGTGTTCTTCGCAAAACGCCTGCAATTGCCGCTCTAACACCGGCTTCTGCGCTTCATACCAATCGAGCACGACCGCACCAGGAACATCCATCCCTTCGGTCATCATCGCGAATGGCCTCACGGCATGGACGGCCACGATCTCGGCTTTGCTCGTCTCGGCAAGCATTCGGGCTCGATGAGCCATCACAACCGAATGGGGAGCAAAGTCAACCGCAAGTATAATTTTCTGTAAGTTCTTCATGGCAACCACAGAATACACCCGGTCTCCTTAAATGTATACCCTTATGTCCGAATTTAATCCCCCGCGTCACGGGGGCGCACGTAATAGTCGATCGCCTCCCCGGCGGGCAGGTCCTTCGGCTCCTTACTCGCCTCCGGATGCGTCGCCCGATAACGATCCAGAACCAGGTTCTGCATCTTCTTCACCACCTCCGGATGCTTCGCCGCGACGTCGGTAAACTCGCCCGGATCCCGTTTCCGGTCGTACAGCTTTATATACCGCCCCGGCGTCGGCTGATCGGTTTCATACCCGTCCGTCCGCTTCCGCCTACCCGAGCAATGGATAAACTTCCACTCCCCGCTGCTGACAAACACCTCTTCGTTTTCCAGATACTGACTAAATACGTGCGTCCGTCCCGGAGCCTTCTTGCCTTCCAGAAACGGTCGCAAGCTCTGGCCATGCTGACCCGGCAGCGCTCCAATTCCCATCATGTCGGTGATCGTCGCCGTTACGTCGATGTGCTCGGTCAACACCTCCACCACCGCTCCCTTCCGCACGCGCCCCGGGTAGCGAATGATCAGCGGCACCCGCAGCGCCGGTTCATAGCCGCAATGCTTCTCGAACCGCCCGTGCTGCCCTACGCAGTAGCCATGGTCGGCCAGGTAAACCACGAACGTGTCCTGCTCCAGGTTCAGCCGCCGCAGCGCATCGAGGACGTCGCCAATGTTGCGATCCAGCATCGCGACCGACGTGTAGTACGCAGCCTGAATCCCCTGCTTCTCCTCCACGCTCAAATCCCGGAAAATCAGAGGAATCTGCCCTGCGTCTTCCGGCCCGACCTTTGGCGCCTTAAACGTCGCCGCGGGAAACTGCGCCGCCATATCGACGGGGAAATCGTAGGGCGAATGCGGCTCCGGAAAACTCACCCAAAGCGCGAATGGGTCGTCTTTATGCTTCTCGAGCCATCCCACCGCCTGCCGCGCCGTGAACGTCCCGCGCATCTCTTCGTAGTAGCGGGGAAACGGCAGTTTCTCAGCGTTCAACCAGATCCGCGCCGGATCGCGAAAAGGCCGCCAAACCGGCTTCGTCTTTCCCTCCACCTTGCGCCGCACCGGGCTGCCGTTCCACGCTTTGTTGATGTCCGCCTCGGTCATCATCGTGTCGAACCCGTAAAGGCCCGGCGCGGACGTCCGATTCAAATGCATCTTGCCGAACACCGCCGTCTGATACCCAGCCTGCTTAAACTGCTTGGCCAAGTTCGGCTTCTCCGGGTCGAGAGAGGTTTTCAGCACCGTCACCCCCACCGCGGACGGCATCAAACCCGTCAACAAACTCTGCCGCGACGGCGTACAGACCGGCTGGTTGCAGTAGTGCTTCGCAAACCGAACCCCTTCGCTCGCCAGCCGGTCGATGTGCGGGGTGCTCGCTTGCCGATTCCCATCGCAGCCCATCACATAGGCAGCATGATCATCGGCAATCAAAAATAGAAAATTCGGCTTCTTCGGCGCGGCCAATCCAGCCAGCAAAGTTCGACGGGTAATCATCCGCCTCAGTCTACAATGCTGGACCACCCTCTGCGCGTCAGGTCCCAATAGATAACGACCCCAGCCACCGCCGCCACGGCCAACATACCGATCCCCAGCGCCGTTTCCTGGAAGAGAATCTTTCCGATCCCAAACAAAGAGCCATAGATCAACACGCATCCGCACACCCAGCACAACAAGTTATTCAGCCCGTCACCGGCCGGCTTCACGTCCGGGGCCAGCTGCGCGATCGGTCCCCAACCGTTGCGAGACGGCCGCGTCCGCCGGTAGAACGCCACCAACGTCTCATTGCTCTCCGGTGCCGTCAGGAACGTGGCCGCTAACCAAGCCGCCGTCGTCACTCCCACCGTGATCATCATCAAGTAAGCAAACTGCCGCGGATCATCCGAATCCAAACCCGCCATCGTCTGCAAGAGCACCGACACCACAAATGCCGTCCCCATCGCCACAACTTCGCTCCATGCGTTGATTCGCCACCAGTACCACCGCAGCAGCAACACCCCGCCGGTGCCCGCGCCGGTCACAATCAGCAGCTTCCAAGCGCCGGAGATCGACTCCATGTAGAAGGTCACCACCGCCGAAACCAGCGTGATCAAAACGGTCACTACTTGCGATACTCGAACCAGTTGAAAGTCGCTCGCCTCCGGCTTCAGGAACCGCCGATAGAAGTCGTTGACGATGTAACTGGCACCCCAGTTCAATTGCGTGGCGATCGTCGACATGTAGGCCGCCGCGAAGCCAGCCACCATGAGCCCGCGTAGCGAAGGAGGCAAATGGTCGATCATCACCTTGATGTATCCGGTCTCCGGATCCGCCAGGTTCGGGTAAAGGATAATCGAGGCGAGTCCCACCAGTATCCAAGGCCACGGCCGCAACGCATAGTGGGCGATGTTGAACCACAAGGTCGCCAACAACGAATGCCGTTCGTCCTTAGCGCAAAACATCCGCTGCGCCACGTAGCCCCCGCCGCCCGGCTCCGCCCCCGGGTACCACACCGCCCACCAGTTCAGCGAAATGTAGACGAGAAACGTAATCATCGGCATCCACGGCGAGTCGAGGTCCGGCACAAAGCTCAGCACCCCGCCTTTCCCCCCGGGAGCGATCCCTTTCGCCCGGTCAATTTCGTGCAGCTTGGCCAGCATCTGGTCCATCCCACCGACGGCATCGACGGCGCAGTAAGCCAGGACGATCACCATCGCCATTTTGATGAAGAACTGGACGACGTCGGTCACCAGCACACCCCACAGCCCGCTCATCGTCGAGATCAACGAAGTCACTGCAATCAAGCCAATCACCACCACCAAAGCGGTCGCCTTGTCTACCCCGAGAATCAACATCAGAATCTTAACCATCGCCAGGTTCACCCATCCCAACACGATGCAGTTGATCGGTAACCCGAAGTACAGCGCGCGGAACCCGCGCAAGAACGCTGCCGGCTTGCCCGCATATCGAATTTCACTAAACTCGATATCCGTCGTCACCCCGCTGCGCCGCCAAAGCCGAGCATAGAAAAACACCGTCAGCATGCCGCTGGCGACAAAGTTCCACCACAGCCAATTCCCCGCCACCCCATAACGCGCCACCATCCCCGTCACTGCCAGCGGCGTATCGGCGGCAAACGTGGTCGCCACCATCGAAGTCCCCGCCAACCACCACGGCACATTTCTCCCCGACAGGAAAAACTCGTCCATGCTCTTCCCTGCCCTCGCCTTGTAATAGAAACCGATTCCAATGTTCAAGGCAAAGTAAACGGCGACGATAAGCCAATCGAGGAGAGTCAGTTGCATCCGAACAATTATACGCATACCCACAATTGCGCTAAGCTGGTTGGATGAGCAGGAAGCTCTGTTTACTTTTATTAATAATATGTTCGGCCACGCTCCCTGGCCAACAAGTTACGGTCAGCGAAGAAGAGTTGCTGTGGTTCCCTGGCATCTCTGATTCGAACAGCCCAGTTCACTGGCGGAACGGACAGTTGATTGTCTTCAACTCCCACGGTATGCCCATCCGCAGCGAAGGCACGTCTGTCCAGAACCTTCGCCGCGTCCGCGCCGTTCAACTTAATAGTTATCAGAACCGGCCCCTCTGGATCGAATCCACTTATCAGGACACCGACGGCACACTATACGCCTGGTACCACCACGAGATTTACTCTTACTGCGAAGGCAACTACCTCACCGCTCCAGAGATCGGCATGATGGTGTCCTACGATAACGGCATCAACTTCCGGGATTATGGGATCATCCTGACCTCGGGAGAAGCATCCGATTGCAATGCGCAGAACGGCTATTTCGCCGGCGGTAACGGTGACTTCAGCGTCTTACTCGACGAAGAAACAAAATACTTCTACATCTACTATTCGAACTACGCCGGATCATTAAGCGCCCAAGGTATTGCGGTCGCCCGGTTGGCGTTTGAAGATCGTCTCGCTCCGGTTGGTCAAGTTTGGAAAAACTACGGTGGCGAATGGAATGAGCCAGGGCTGGGAGGCTTTTCCGAAGCCGCGTTCCCGGCTAAGGTAAGCTGGATGCGCGCCGACTCCGATGCCTTCTGGGGCCCGTCGCTGCACTTCAATACGTTTTTAAACAAGTACGTGATGTTGATGAACCGATCCTGCTGCGAGCCCGGCTGGCCTGCGGAAGGCATTTACATCAGCTACTCTGCAGACCTGGGAGACCCCAAATCCTGGAGCCCGCCTCAACAGATTCTCGCTAACGTCGGATGGTACCCGATGGTTATCGGCCTCGGCGTAGAAGAAACGGACAAACGGACAGGGCGGAGCGCTCGATTATTTGTCGGGAGTGACTCGCGCTGGGTCCTGAACTTTCGGAGGTAAGGCGGTAGAGCGTCGAGACTCGACGCCACAAGATCCGCTCATTCAAGTGGGCACCCCGAACTTCGGCAGCACGAAGCGCATCAGCACGATGTAGCCTACAATTACAGCCAGCGGCAACCAAATTTCGTTCATACCTCATAGACGCAGATGCCATCGATTTGGTGACAACCCATCAACTTCGTCACAACCCTTACACCTAGAGCAATTCTTGACTTAACCAAGGGCACATCCACAATGCTTGGAGCAAATTCTCGCCGTCTCCGGCGACATAGGGGCGAGCACTTGTGGGATGGCGGCCCAATCAGGGCCACCCTAAAAC
>Ga0136639_10000486_pt1 | contig 13178 bp, 15 predicted proteins | sample AntDrymUQ8592106_2_FD_113739 | JGI IMG/M metagenome (GOLD analysis project Ga0136639, IMG submission 113739) | Polar desert sand microbial communities from Dry Valleys, Antarctica - metaG UQ859 (21.06) | ecosystem: Environmental > Terrestrial > Soil > Desert | place: Antarctica: Dry Valley...
AGCAGCTTGATGCGCTTGCCCAAGTCCTTCTCGCTCATGCCTTCTATTTCGGCAGCCGCCTGCGCGTTCTTCAGGTCATCCTTGGCCGTCTTGTCAGACACCACACCGTCGATCAGATCGCGCACCTTCTTGTTCAACGCTTTGGGCGTGATGCCCATGGCCAGGTTGTGCGCGATCTGCTTGGCGCGCCGCCTCTCGGTTTCGTCGATGGCTGCCTTCATGCTGTCGGTCATCTTGTCGGCATACAGAATGGCGCGGCCATTCAGGTTGCGAGAGGCGCGGCCAATGGTCTGAATCAGGCTGCGCTCCGAACGCAGGAAGCCTTCCTTGTCGGCGTCCAGAATCGCCACCAGGCTGACTTCAGGCAGGTCCAGGCCTTCGCGCAGCAGGTTGATGCCGACCAGCACATCGAACATGCCCAGGCGCAGGTCGCGCAAGATTTCAACGCGCTCCACGGTGTCGATATCGCTGTGCAGATAGCGCACTTTCACGCCATTGTCTGACAGGTAGTCGGTCAATTGCTCGGCCATGCGCTTGGTCAGCGTCGTGATCAGCACACGTTCAGACTTGTCGACGCGAATGCGGATTTCCTGCAGCACGTCGTCGACCTGATGCGCGGCGGGGCGCACTTCAAGTTCCGGGTCGACCAGCCCGGTGGGCCTTACCAGTTGTTCAACCACCTGCCCTGCGTGCTCTTTCTCGTACTTCGCCGGTGTGGCCGACACGAACACGGTCTGGCGCATCTTGCCTTCGAACTCGTCGAACTTCAGCGGCCGGTTGTCGAGCGCACTGGGCAAGCGAAAACCGTACTCCACCAGCGTCGTCTTGCGCGCCCGGTCGCCGTTGTACATGCCACCAAACTGGCCAATCAGCACATGGCTTTCGTCCATGAACATCAGCGCGTCTTGCGCCAGGTAGTCCACCAGCGTGGCTGGCGGATCGCCGGGCTGGGCGCCACTCAAATGCCGGGTGTAGTTTTCGATGCCTTTGCAATGCCCCACTTCCTGCAGCATTTCCAGGTCGAAGCGGGTGCGCTGCTCCAGCCGCTGTGCTTCCACCAGCTTGCCGCTTTTCACCAGCTCGTCCAGGCGCTGGCGCAGTTCGTCCTTGATGGTCGTGATGGCGTCCACCACACGTTCACGCGGGGTCACGTAATGGCTGCTGGGGTAGACGGTGAAGCGCACAATCTTCTGCCGCACGCGGCCAGTCAACGGGTCCAGCAATTGCAGGCTTTCGATCTCGTCGTCGAAAAGCTCGATGCGCAGCGCCAGTTCGCTGTGCTCTGCTGGAAAGACATCGATGGTGTCGCCGCGCACGCGAAAGGTGCCACGGCTGAAGTCCATCTCGTTGCGCTTGTATTGCATGCGGATCAGCTGCTGGATCACGTCGCGCTGGCTCATACGGTCGGCCACGCGCACCGTCATCACCATCTTGTGATAGTCGGCTGGGTTGCCGATGCCGTAGATGGCGCTGACGCTGGCGACGATGACGACATCACGCCGTTCGAGCAAACTTTTGGTGGCGCTCAAGCGCATCTGCTCAATGTGCTCGTTGATGGCACTGTCCTTTTCAATGAACAGGTCGCGCTGAGGAACGTAGGCTTCTGGCTGGTAGTAGTCGTAATAGCTGACGAAGTATTCGACGGCGTTCTTCGGAAAGAACTCGCGAAACTCGCTGTAAAGCTGTGCGGCCAGCGTTTTGTTGGGCGCGAAGATGATGGCAGGGCGGCCCATGCGGGCAATCACATTGGCCATCGTGAAGGTCTTGCCCGAACCCGTCACGCCCAGCAGCGTCTGATAGGCCAAGCCGTCCTCTATGCCGTCGACCAATTGATTGATGGCCGTGGGCTGGTCGCCAGCTGGCGGGTAGGGCTGGAAGAGTTGAAATGGCGAATCAGGGAAGCTCACGAACTCGCCGGTGGCGGGCAAGCCCTGGTCAGCATCAGCATCCATCGCACCTGTCGCAAGCGTCGGGTGCAGCTCAACTTTCGTGGCGGCGGGGGCAGTCATCGGCAAGTCCTAAACTTGATGTCCAACCCGCCAGCGTACCTCAGCCCAGGAAAGACCACGATGCCTTTGTTCACCGACATCGAGATGGCTCCGCGTGACCCGATTCTGGGCATGAGCGAGCAGTTCAATGCCGACCCCCACGCGACCAAGGTCAACCTCGGCGTGGGAATGTATTTCGACGACGCAGGCAAGCTGCCTGTACTGCAATGCGTGGCCGCAGCAGAAAAGCAGCTGCTGGACGTGCCCAAGCCCAAGGGCTACCTGCCCATCGACGGCATCGCCACCTACGACCGCGCCGTACAGGCGCTGGTCTTCGGCGCTGACCACCCGGTCTTGCAAGCAGGCCGCGTGGCGACGGTGCAGGCTCTGGGCGGCACGGGCGGGCTGAAGCTGGGGGCCGACTTTTTAAGGAAACTGAACCATGAGGCCAAAGTGCTGATCAGCGACCCGAGCTGGGACAACCACCGGGGCCTGTTCAGCGCGGCGGGCTTCGAGGTTCAGACATATCCGTACTACGACCCTGCCACGCGGGCTGTGCGTTTTGAAGACATGTTGGTCGCGTTAAAGGCAGCCGCCCCGGGCACAGTGGTCGTTCTGCATGCCTGTTGTCACAACCCTACCGGTTGCGACATCAGCCCGGCGCAGTGGCAGCAGGTGGTGGCAGCCTGCCAAGCCGGTGGTCTGGTGCCGTTCCTGGACATGGCTTACCAAGGTTTTGGCGACGGCATTGCTGAAGACGGCGCCGTCGTGCAGCAGTTCTTGGCCAGCGGCATCGACTTTCTCGTTTCGACCTCGTTTTCAAAGAACTTCTCGCTTTACGGCGAACGCGTCGGGGCCCTCAGCGTTGTCTGCGGCGATATCGAGCAAGCGCGCCGAGTGCTCTCGCAGCTGAAGATCGTCATCCGCACCAACTACAGCACCCCGCCCACCTTCGGGGCCACGCTGGTGGCCACAGTGCTGACCACCCCAGCCCTGCGCGAGATGTGGGAGGAAGAGCTGGCAAGCATGCGTGAACGCATCGTCAGCATGAGAACGCAGCTGGTCAGCAAGCTGCAAGCGGCCGGCTGCGAGGACGCGATGGGTGACCTGAGCTACATCGCCCGCCAGAAAGGCATGTTCAGCTATTCAGGTCTCACCACCCCGCAAATGCAGCGTTTACGTGCTGAATTCAGCGTGTATGGTCTGGATTCAGGCCGCATCTGCGTGGCTGCATTGAACAGCCGCAACATCGACGCGGTGGTGGCGGCGCTGGTGCAAGTGATGGACACAAAACCGAACCAATGAAGATTTCGGGGTCTGACCCCAATTTTATTGCTATGCCTGAGTTACAGCAGCGCAATTTGCTGCACTGCACCATTTTTTGCTCGAATGCCGTACATTCAGCTAAAGCTACAACAACAGATTGCGACCGGAGACCACCCGCATGCTCTATCAACTCTACGAAGCCCAGCGCGCCTTGATGGCGCCTTTCTCGGAATTTGCGAGCGCATCAGCGAAGCTCTACGACCACCCGCTGTCGCCATTTGCGCAAATGCCGATGGCAGAACGCTTTTCTGCCGGTTTCGATTTGATGCACCGGCTGGCCAAGGAATACGAAAAGCCCCCTTTCGACATCATCAGCGCCCAGGTCGCTGGCGTCGAGGTGGCTGTGCAAGAACGTGTGGCCATCGACAAGCCCTTCTGTCGGCTGCTGCGCTTCAAGCGCTTCACTGACGACAACGAAGCCCTGGCTTTGATGAAGGGCCAGCCGACGGTGCTGGTGGTGGCGCCGCTGTCAGGCCACCACTCGACATTGCTGCGTGACACAGTGAAGAGCTTGTTGCAAGACCACAAGGTCTACATCACCGACTGGAAAGACGCGCGCATGGTGCCGCTGACTGAAGGCGCCTTCCACCTGGACGACTATGTCGAATACGTGCAGGAATTCATCCGCGCCATAGGCTCGAACGTCCACGTCATTTCCGTCTGCCAACCCACCGTGCCGGTGCTGGCTGCGGTGTCTTTGATGGCCAGCCGTGGCGAGACCACACCGCTGACCATGACGATGATGGGCGGCCCGATCGACGCCCGCAAATGCCCGACGGCGGTCAACAACCTGGCCGTGAACAAGAGCCACAGCTGGTTCGAGAACAACGTCATCTACCGTGTGCCGATGAATTTCCCAGGTGCTGGCCGTGCCGTCTACCCGGGCTTCCTGCAGCACGCCGGTTTCGTGACGATGAACCCCAGCCGCCACGTGAGCAGTCATTACGACTACTTCCAGGACTTGATCAAGGGCGACGACGACAGCGCCGATTCGCACCGCCAGTTCTACGACGAATACAACGCCGTGCTGGACATGCCGGCCGAGTACTACCTGGACACCATCAAGACCGTGTTCCAGGACTTCGCTCTCGTCAACGGCACCTGGGTGGTGCGCGGCGAACCGGTGCGCCCGCAAGACATCAGCGGCACGGCACTGCTGACCATCGAAGGCGAACTGGACGACATTTCAGGCGCTGGGCAAACGCGAGCCGCGCATGACCTGTGTGAAGGCATCAGCAAAGACCGGCAGTTCCATTACGACGTGGAAGGCGCCGGGCATTACGGCATCTTCAGCGGCCGCCGCTGGCGCGAGAAGGTCTACCCCGAGGTACGCAGCTTCATTCAGCGCTACGACACTGCGCAAGCAGAAGCCAAGCAGCCGGTTCGCAGTGGGCGCGCCAATCTGGCAGCGGTGAAGACCGCCCGCGCACGCTGACCCGGCATGGCCTCCTTCACTGACCTGGCCAGCCCGACCGGCTTGGCGCAGGCGTTGAACGCGGCCCTGCCACAAACGCAGTGCACGCGCTGCGGCTATCCGGACTGCGCAAGCTACGCCGACGCCATCGCCACGGGCGAAGCAGACATCAACCGCTGCCCACCGGGCGGCGCAGAAGGTATCGAACGCCTGGCTGCCATCACGGGACGGGCCGTGATACCGCTGGACCCGGCTCATGGAGCTGAAGGCCCGCGGCTGCTGGCCGTCATCGATGAAGACTGGTGCATCGGTTGCACGTTGTGCATCAAGGCCTGCCCGGTGGACTGCATCATTGGCGCGTCCAAGCAAATGCACACCGTCATCGACGCCCAGTGCACCGGCTGCGAATTGTGCGTGCCCGCTTGCCCTGTGGACTGCATCAGCCTGGTGCCGGTGACGCCTGGGCAAAGCGGTTGGCAGGCCTGGGGCGCAGATCAGGCGCTGGAAGCTCAGGCGCGCTATGCCGCACGTACAGAACGCCTGGCGCGCGAGCGCCAGGAAAACGACGAACGCCTGGCCGCCAAAGCTGCTGAGAAACTGGCGAATCTGGCCAACCACAGTCAGATCACCGACCCGCAGGCACTGGCCGCCAAAAAAGCGGTGGTGGAAGCAGCGTTGGCCCGGGCCAGGGCAGCCAAGGAAGGCAGGCAAGTCAGGGAAGACAAGACTTGAACCGCACCCAGATCGACCGCTTCTTTGCGACGCTGGCAGCAGCCAACCCGCAGCCGCAAACCGAGCTGGCCTACAGCAACATCTTCGAGCTGCTGGCCGCCGTGCTGCTGTCGGCCCAGGCCACCGATGTCAGTGTCAACAAGGCCACGCGTACGCTGTTTGCACTGGCACCCACACCGCAAAAGATGCTGGCCTTGGGGCTGGACCGTGTGACAGAACTGGTGCGCACCATTGGCCTGTTCCGCACCAAGGCCAAGAACCTGATGGCCACCTGCCAGATTCTGGTGGACCAGCACGGCGGGCAGATTCCACGGTCTCGCGAAGCGCTGCAAGCCTTGCCCGGCGTGGGCCGCAAGACCGCCAATGTGGTGTTGAACGTGGCATTCGGCGAGACCGTTATGGCGGTGGACACGCACATCTTCCGCGTCAGCAACCGCACTGGACTGGCGCCTGGGCGCAACCCGCTGGAAGTGGAGCTGGCGTTGATGCGCCGCATTCCGCCGCGGTATTTGGTCGATGCCCACCACTGGCTGATCCTGCACGGTCGTTATGTGTGCCAGGCGCGGCAACCGCAGTGCAGCGTCTGCACCGTCAGCGACTGCTGCGACGAAGGCAAGCGGCGGTTGAAGCAGATCGCTTGAAAAATCGCGCTTGAATTCCGGCTCCTACAATGCCCGACAGGGAGGGGCCAGACCCGATGTCCAAGCTCGAAGATCTCGCTGAACGTGTGGACCGGCTGGTGTTGCGGCATGGCGAATTACGGCGCAGCACAGCCTTGGTTGAGCAACAGCTTGCGGCCATGACGGCTGAGCGCGACAACCTGCGCTTGCGGCTGGCCACGGCGCGTTCGCGTGTCAATTTGCTATTGCAACGCTTGCCGCCTGAAGGCGTTGAGCCTTCGGCCTCTGGCTCACCCGGCAGCAACGGCGATAAAGACAGCAGCGACAAGGAAGCAGGCGTTTGAAACAGATCGAGGTAACTATTCTGGGCCAGGCCTATCGTCTAGGCTGCCCCGAAGGCGGCGAAGCTCTGCTGCGGACAGCAGTGGCCAGCGTCGACAAAGAAATGCTCGCCGTCCGCGATGCCGGCAAGATCAAGGCGCGCGAACGTATCGCCGTGTTGGCGGCGCTGAACCTGGGTTACCAGCTGGCTGAGCGTGGCCCGGCCAGCGCAGCTGCGGCGTTGACCCAAGCCAGCGCAACCAGCGCAGCCAGCACCACTACCGAGGTTACCGGGACGGCTGAAGCGGACATCGACGCCCTGCTGCTGCGGGTTGACGACGCGCTGGCTGACGATGGCCATTTGTTGTGAATTCCATCGCAACACACAGGTCCGAAACGATGTCTAAAATCAACGCGTCCGTTGTGATTTGTGAGCCGTATATTTCCTTGGACCGATGCTCAATGAGCCAGGGCTTGGAACATTGCTTAGCGGGTGTGATCATCTCGCGTCAGATGAACCCGAAGCTGGGCTGACCTCGCCCACCTGAACTTCCCTGAGGGTTCAGGAATGCGGCTCACGGTCACAGCGGACACCTTCGATGACTGGCTCAGCGCCAGCCCCTGCATGTCTATTTGGTTGATGAAGAGCGAGCCCGACGAGGCTTCCATTGACGATCTGGCGGCCGCACCGCAGCAATCGCGGGCCCGAAGCTGCATGCGCAACGACCAAGCCCGCGATTTCATGCGCAATGCCATGCAGTTGGGTGATCGCGGGCTGTTTCATCACTCGGCCAGCCCACCGCCCACCATGGCATGCCTGGTCACCATGCCAGCGCTGGCAACGATGCAGGTCTTGCAACGCGGCAACCGACTGTCGGTCACCCCATTGACCGGCTCTGAATGGCGGGTTGTTTTGGCCTTGATGCGCAAGGAAAACCCTTCCCTTGTTTGATTTCGCTGCACTGGGGCCGGTCCTGATTGTTGAGTTGTTGGCACTCGGCGTGGTGGTGGGCTTTCTGGCCGGTTTGCTGGGCGTGGGCGGGGGCATGATGATGGTGCCCTTCATGACTGCCATCGTCAGCAGTCGTGGCGTGCCGCCCGCCATGGCGGTGAAGATCGCGATTGCCACGTCGATGGCGACGATCCTGTTCACGTCCTTGTCCAGCCTGCGTGCCCACGACCGGCTCGGCGCCGTACGTTGGGACTTGGTGCGCGGCATGGCGCCTGGCATCCTGCTGGGTGGCCTGGCTTCGGGCGCTGGCGCCTTTGCGCTGCTGAATGGGCAGGGCCTGGCCTTGTTCTTCGCGTTCTTCATCGGCTGGTCGGCCATCAGGATGCTGCGCAACAGCCAGCCCAAGCCGGGCCGCGACATGCCCGGGCTGGCAGGGCAGTCAGCCGCCGGGGCCGGCATCGGCTTTGTCTCGGGCCTGCTGGGCGCCGGTGGCGCTTTCATCTCGGTGCCTTTCATGGTCTGGTGCAATGTGCCGATCCGCCATGCCCTGGGCACCAGTGCGGCGATCGGATTTCCCATTGCCGCTGCCGCCACTGTCGGCTACGTCATCAGTGGCTGGAGCCTGCAGCCAGCGCTGCCGGGGATGTTTGGCTACCTGTACCTGCCGGCTTTGCTGGTGGTGGCCGCAGCCAGCGTCGTGCTGGCCCCGGTGGGTGCGCGCGTGGCCCAGCGCATGGACACTGGCAAGCTCAAACGCTTGTTCGCCTTACTGCTGTTGGGCTTGGCGGCCTACATGCTGCATAAGGGATTGGCGAGCTGAGCAGGCTCAGCGTCCGCTCTCAAAGCGAATTGCCGCCAGCGTGACATGGTTGCCATCCCGGCGCTGCGCTTCTGCGAGCGCCGCTTCGCAAGCACTCACCAATTCTTCTTGCGTGTGCGCCGTGTGCGGAAAGCTGGCCACACCCATGGCCACGCTGAAACCCAGTTCCTGCCCTTCATGCACCACGATCTGCGTGGCGCACTTGCGGCGCAGGCCTTCCATGCGCGAATGCGCAGTGGCCAGGCCCACGCCAGACAGCAACACGGCAAACCTTCCTTCATCCAGTCGGCACGACGCGTCCATCGCCCGTGTCCCACTGCGCAGCAAACCGCCCATCGCTTCCAGCACCCGCACCTGACCGTTGACGCCAGCAACACGGACCTGCTCGCTCAACGGGTCGATGGCGATCAGCACAAGTGCGAATTCGCGATGTTCGCGGGTGGAAAGATCGACTTCTCGGCGCAACTGGTCTTCGAAATGGGCGCGTGAATACAAGCCCGAAGCCGGGTCGCGCAGCGCTTGGTCAGCCAATTCGCGACGCAGCGCTTCATTGACTTGCTGCTGTTGTTCGATCTGCGCCAAAGCCGTGTGCAACTGCGTTTCCTGGCGCAGGGCGGGCGCCAAGTCGCGCCAGACGCTGCACAGCCAGCGCTGGCCGCTGGCATCAGGCGCGGTGGCCACACGCCAGACGCTGAAGGTATGGCGCTGGCCGTTGCGGTCGAATCGATGCTCGCTGGCCAGCGCCTGATTTTGGTTCGGATTCTGGGCCAGCGCTGTTTGCTCGGCAGCGCGCAGCGCCGTCGCCACCGTGGCGTCGAACAGCTCGGCATCCGTGCGGCCCAATACCGCTGCTTCAGGCTGGCCCAGCCAGGCCAGCCACTCCGCGCTGACCAGCACATATCGGCCATGTTTCGCATCTTTCAGCGCCCAGGCTTCGCCACGCACCGCCAGCAACGCTGGCAGTACCGAGCCCAGTACGGAGCCAAGTACCGAGCCAAGAACACTGAGCTGTGGCGGGGTGATGGCTGCTGGAGACGAAGTCATGGGAAACGTAGCGGCGGCTGAGGGCAATGCATTGCAAGAATGGGTGATCCTTGGGATAGAAGCTGGATGGATCAAGCCCCCACTTTGGCGTTCCCCTAGTTTGAACAAATCAGGCTTCCACCTACGCTAGCCTAAAAGATGGGCCGCTGTTTGCGAACCGCGTGTCAGGTTTGGCAGGAATACAAGCTGAAACGCTGAACGCTCCTTTCCAGCCTCCGGCTGCATCGGTGCGGCGCACTGCCGACAATAGCGGCCATGCAAACTTTCGATGTCATCGTGGTCGGTGCTGGCGCAGCCGGTCTTTTTTGCGCCGGCATCGCTGGCCAGCGCGGCTTGCGGGTCTTGCTGGTGGACCATGCAGAGAAGGTGGCAGAAAAGATTCGTATTTCAGGTGGTGGCCGCTGCAATTTCACCAACCGCGCCACCACGCCAGCCAATTTCTTGTCCGAGAACCCGGCCTTTTGCAGGTCGGCCCTGGCGCGCTACACCCCGGCAGATTTCATTGCGTTGTTGCAGCGTTACGGCGTGGCCTTCCATGAAAAGCACCGTGGCCAGTTGTTTTGCGACGAATCTGCTGAACAGGTGATCCGCTTGCTGCTGGCCGAATGCGGCGCTGGCAACGTCGCCCACTGGCAGCCTTGCAGCGTGTCGGCAGTGCGGCAAAACCAAGACGGGTTCGAGCTCGACACGACGCGCGGCCCGGTGGCTGCGCCACGGCTGGTAGTGGCCACAGGCGGCCTGCCGGTCCCGAAGATCGGCGCCACAGACTGGGGTATGCGCCTGGCCCGGCAGTTTGGGCACCGCGTCGTTGAACCCCGCCCGGCGCTGGTGCCGCTCAGCTTCGATGCAGCCGCCTGGGCGCCGTTCTCTGCGCTGGCGGGGTTGTCGCTCGAAGTGGCCATCGAAACTGGCCAAGGCAGGCAGCGCGGGCGTTTTGTCGAAGACCTGCTCTTCACCCACCGCGGCTTGAGCGGCCCGGCCGTGCTGCAAATCAGCAGCTACTGGCAGCCGGGCACGCCCCTGCGGCTGGCACTGGCCGACCCGGCGCTGGCAGAAACACTGCGCCAGACAAAACTGAGTTCACGCCGTCAACTGGGCAATGAACTGGGAGTACATCTGCCGGACCGGTTGGCGCAGACCTGGCTGCAACTGCTGGACCTGCCGCCGCAACGGCCGATGCCCGAGGTGCGCGACCGCGACCTGGCGCGCCTGGCGGACAGCCTGTCGCATTGGCAGCTGGTGCCCACAGGCACCGAGGGTTGGCGCAAGGCCGAAGTGATGGCTGGCGGCGTGTGCACGCGCGAGCTGGATTCGCAAACCCTGGCCAGCCGCCGCGTGGCCGGACTGCACTTCATCGGAGAGGTCGTCGACGTCACAGGTTGGCTGGGCGGCTACAACTTTCAGTGGGCCTGGGCCAGCGCTGCCGCCTGTGCCCTGGCACTGTGATGGGCAGCACCGGTTTTCACCGTGGCTGTACAGCGCGTCATTGCGGTTTATACTCGTCGGCTTTGCTGCTTGAGCCAGCCAAACTCGCCACCGTTGCCCACACCCGGGCCAGGCACCACAGGATTTGCAAGAAATGACCACTATTCGCGTCAAAGAGAACGAACCTTTCGATGTCGCCCTGCGCCGCTTCAAGCGCACCATCGAGAAAATCGGTCTGCTGACCGAACTGCGCGCACGCGAGTTCTACGAAAAGCCGACTTCCGAGCGCAAGCGCAAGAAGGCTGCCGCCGTGAAGCGCCATTTCAAGCGCGTGCGCAGCATGCAGTTGCCCAAGAAGATGTACTGAGTTGGTGGGCCGAGATGTTGGCCTGCCCCTTTCACAGCTTCTTGCAGCTTCTTCATCGACTTATCAGCCCGCACCGGATTTCCGCTGCGGGCTTTTTCAGTTCTTAATGCCTGAAAACCGAGTGCCAGCATGAGCCTGAAGGAACGCATCACCGCCGACATGAAGGACGCCATGCGAGCGAAAGACGCCGAAAGGCTGTCCACCATCCGCATGCTGCTGGCCGCCTGCAAGCAGCGCGAAGTCGATGAGCGCGTCGTGCTGGACGATGCAGCCGTGATTGGCATCGTCGACAAGATGATCAAGCAGCGCAAAGACTCAGTGACCGCTTTCGAAACAGGCGGCCGCGAAGACCTGGCTGCCAAAGAACGCGCGGAAATCGGCGTGCTGACAGCCTATCTGCCCCAGCGCATGAGCGAGGCAGAAGTCGGCCACGCGGTCGCCGCGATCGTGCAAGCTGCCAGCGCTGAACTGGGCCGTGCCCCCGGTCCTGGCGACATGGGCCGTGTGATGGGCGCAGCCAAGGCCCAACTAGCGGGTCGCGCCGACATGGGTTTGCTTTCAGCTGCTGTGAAAGCGGCACTTTCTACTGCTCAAGCGAAGTAAACAACATGAGTGACACCCTGCCCCTGCGCGCCATTGCGCCTGACGTTTGCGTCGCCCCGCAACTGCAGCCTGAAGCGATGGCTGAAGCCGCCCGTGCAGGCTTTCGCAGCGTCGTCAACAACCGCCCAGACTTTGAAGAAGGCCCTGAGCAGCCCACCCACGCGGCCATCGAAGCCGCAGCCAGGGCGGCCGGGCTGGAATATCGCTTCTTGCCGGTGGACGGCGGTTACCAGTCGCCTGAAGAAATTGCCGCCTTTGCCCAATTGCTGGTTGAATTGCCGCGGCCTATGCTGCTGTTCTGCCGCTCTGGCGCACGTTCGGCGCGGCTGTTTGCCGCTGCGCAAGCAGGCTGAAGCAGCATGTGCGCCCTGCTGGCCCGTATGCCATGCCGTTGAACGGATCAATGAACGCATAAGCAAGGCCATGGGCTGGCTGGTGCTGGCGGCGGTGCTGATCAGCGCAGGCAACGCCATCATGCGCAAGGCCTTCGACATCGGCTCGAACGCTTACCTCGAAATTCAGTGCTACTTGTTCGCAGCTGTGTTCTTGCCGGGCGCGGACTATGTGTTCTTGAGTTTTCTTGCGCAACGGTCATGTGCGCATCGACTTCATCGCCACGAAGCTGTCCAAGCGCACCAACGCCATCATCGATTCGCCGGGCATCGTCCTCTTCACGATCCCGCTGTGTCTGATCATGATCTACCTGTCCTGGCCCATGTTCAAGCGCGCGTGGGTATCTGGCGAGATGAGCCAGAACGCCGGTGGCCTGATCCGCTGGCCGGTGATGATGCTGATGCCAGTGGGTTTCTAGATTCTGATGTTGCAGTGCGTGTCTGAACTGATCGCTGATGGGCATCGTTCTGGAGCACAGCGGCCTGGCCGAAGACCTGCTGGAAACTTCAGGAAGGAAATTCTGGTCAGCCGCCCGGAAATTCCCGTCAAAGATCGGCCGCCTTTGTCAGCTTCCAGCGAGCTTCATGTGACCGACAAGAATGGAACCTACCGTCTTGCTGCCCGACGTGTAGGCATCAGCGCCGATGGCTGCGATGTCTTTGAAGATCTGTTTCAGATTTCCAGCGATGGTGACTTCATCGACCGGATGGACGATCTGACCATTCTCGACCCAATAACCTGCGGCACCGCGCGAGTAATCGCCGGTGACGTAATTCACGCCCTGGCCCATCAGTTCAGTCACGAACAAGCCACGACCCAGCTTGCGCAACATGGCTGGCAGATCGTCGCCGGGTTCGGTCAGTCGGCTCGTCATCACCAGGTTCTGCGAGCCACCGGCATGGCCGGTTGTCTTCAAACCCAGCTTGCGGGCTGAATAGCTGCTCAGAAAGTAGCTTTTGACCACGCCGCGCTGCACGATGCTGCGCTTCACGGTGCGCACGCCTTCGTCGTCAAAAGGCGTGCTGCCCTTGCCTTTCAAGATGTGCGGGTCTTCCGTGATGTCCAGATGTTTGGACAGCACGGTCTTGCCCAGGCTGCCCTCCAGAAAACTGGCCTTGCGGTACAGCGACCCGCCTGAAGTGGCCTGCACATAAGCCCCCAGCAGGCCTGCTG
>Ga0136639_10000487_pt1 | contig 13174 bp, 18 predicted proteins | sample AntDrymUQ8592106_2_FD_113739 | JGI IMG/M metagenome (GOLD analysis project Ga0136639, IMG submission 113739) | Polar desert sand microbial communities from Dry Valleys, Antarctica - metaG UQ859 (21.06) | ecosystem: Environmental > Terrestrial > Soil > Desert | place: Antarctica: Dry Valley...
AGGGGGGGTGGCGGAGGCGCGTTGGGCGGGACTTTTTGGCTTTTTGGGGGGCGGTTGACGGGGGGGGGGCGGGGGCGTTGGGGGGGGGGGGGGGGTTGTTAGGGGACGGGGGGGACGGTGGCGCAGCGGTTTACCGGCAAGGAACGGGATGCCGAGACGGGGCTGGATTACTTCGGGGCGAGGTATATGTCGGCGGCGCAGGGGCGGTTTACGAGTCCCGATGCGCCGTTCGCAGATCAGCACACTATTGATCCGCAATCCTGGAACCTGTACGCCTACGTTCGCAACAATCCGTTGAAGAACACCGACCCTAATGGACGGGACTGCTTCCAGGGTGTTGTCAGTTGTGCGAACTATGTATTGGGCGGCGTGGGTGCAGTCACCAATGCGTTCAGCAGCGGAATCATCAACCTTCCGAATCGGTTGGCTGACGGACTAGTTGCCCCATTCAACGGTGGTCAGCGAGTCTTCGGCGATCTAGTGCCAGACGCTTTCACAGCGACAAATACAGATCAGCGGCAGGGGATGGAAGCAGCGAATGCTGTCATGTTGGTTTCTCCTCTGGTCGAACTCGGTGCGGCAAGAGCCGTGAGCGCAACGGCAGCGACATTGAGTAAGTCGGCACCAGCGGTTGCTGAGGCATCAAGCCTTACCGCTGCAGAGATTCAAGCGGGCCTCAAGAACGCACCTCTGAAAACTGGGCAAGAAGCGATATCGGCACCCGCCGTCAATCGTTATATGGACAAAATCCGGGGTGGTCAAACGGCACCGCCGATCAAGGTTGATGGGAATGTCATCGTAGATGGCAACCATCGCTATGCTGCCGGGGTCTTGACAGGAAAGCCGCCAGCCACAACGCCTGGAACGGCATCGCCATCTCAGGTACGGAATGCAAGGCCGTTTGGCCAGATGAAGGTAGACCCGAAGGACTGGGGGAACCATTAGATCCTATGCAGATACGCTGCTGGACCGGAGAAGTTGTCGAGTACCCAGCCGAGTCGCTGGTCGGTGCCGATCTCAGCGACAAGAATTTGCACAGAGCGGATTTTTCGAGCGCTGATCTGTCGAACTCAAACTTCAGTCGTGCTGATCTGCGGAACGCAGAGTTTCCAGCCGCCAAGTTGGACGGGGCACGGTTTATTGAGGCGAGAGGCATGAACGCATACTTCGCTGGTGCTAGTTGCCAGAATGCTGTGTTTGAGCGTGCGATGATGAGCTACGCCAATTTTGAAGACGTTGACCTGACCGGAGCGGATTTTTCAGGAAGTGTGGTCGATGGCGTGAACTTCATCAGAGCCAATCTTTCGGGGGCCAGGATGGGGTGGTCTTCCTACGAAGACCCGAAGCTAGAAGGGGCGGTTTTTGACAAAACTACGACGTGGCCCGAGGGCTTTAATCCAGTGATTCATGGCGCAGTTCTTCGGCCAGAGGATGCTTGAGAAGGGTACTTCATCTAGGAACCAAGCAACCGACCACGAGGCCACGTCGCTGGACTTCGAGCTTCACAGCATAGAAGGCAGCTTGCAGGAGATGGATGGGGCCGTGGTTGGCGTCGATCACCAGCTTCCCATCTGACCACTCAGAATTTTTGTGAGCGCCGATGAGGAGTTCGAGTGCGAACTGTTCGAGGACGTGATCGTAAGCGCCTTGGAGTTCGTGATCGGACAGTGAGCCGAGAACGGCGCTCTGTTCGGTGATGTCTTGGACGAGGAGTTCGTCGGCGAGTTTGGCGAGCAAAGAGGTCATGTTGGTTCCTGTTGCTATTTACCATTCCAGGTACGCAATAAGAATCGATCTACAGGAACATGCGAAGCATGACCGAAGGTCCAATCTCCAAGTGGTCTTGAGGTGTCGTTCACTTCGTTCACGACGCCTTCGGCGATCTCATTGTTCATCATCATGCGGTTGGTTTTGAGTCTCTATGCAGGCACGAGTCCTCTAGGAACTCGGCATAGAGACTCGAAAGGTCATGCGTACTGGCCCATCGCTCTCCCCTGATCGTCTGAGTCGTCAGAGGTCTCGGCAACTTAACGCTGGTGGTCTCAGCCAGCGGCAGACATAGGCATCCCGATTTAGCAGCGCCCTGGCTCTTCGTCTACGTCCCACAGTAGAGCCGTCCTTGATCCACGCTGCCGTCAATTACTCCCGACCGTGGAGGACGTTGAACCAGATGCAATCCGGTCAACACTGGTATGTAGACACGGCGTTTTTGGCGGTGGCGGCGAAGATGGCCTCCGACCACAACAGCTTGTGCATATCAGAGATAGACACAATATTTTGTGGTCAGAAAAGTGAAAATACTTTGGGGCCGGGATAGCCGGGATCGGCGGCAGGCGGCGAAAGGGTGCGAAAACCGTGTTGGGGATGTACGGATCGGGAGGGAGTCGGCGATCCGAAATGGCGATGCGCCGGGGATGGCGAAAAGCGGCTAAATACCGCAAGAGGAACCCCAACCATGATCATCAAACTCACCGAGAACGACTACATCAACCCGGATGCGGTTTGCCGCCTGCACTGCCATCCCGAGAGCGACGACAGGCGTGCGGCCATCACCATCGTCTTCACCGACGAAGACCAACTGCCGCTCTACCTGGACGGCGAGGAAGCGGAAGAGGCGATTGCGAACTGGCGGAACTTCCACCAGCAGCACAACAGCCAAGAATAAAGCGGCGCAGCCCCAAGCAGCGCAGTAACGGCAGACCCAGAGGCGGCGTGAGTGTTCATTCGCTCATTGCCGCCTTTTTTCTTTTGCGCTCCTGGAGTGAAGCCGCACCGATGACGGAAGCCACGTAGTCGGCGATGTCCAAGTGGACACAGCGCACCGAATCCGCCAGGGCGCTGACCCGGCTCTGATCCACGGCATCCAGATCGTGCAAACTTTCCAGGGCGATCAGGCCGTGGCGGATCGCCTTCGAGAACTCGGCCAAGACTTCGACGGCATCGAACACGCTCATCCTCTCTCCCCTGCGCCGACCGTCTGAAATAGCGAATTTTCCAGGATGTTCTTGACGGTGCGGCCATACCACTTGCCGCCGTTCTTGCCGGGGATGTGATCGCTGTTGAAGGCATCGGCGATAACTGCTAACGCTCAATCCATCGGGGCGATTTACCGCGAGTTCCACATTCTCGAAATGGCGGTGTTCGGTTCGGTCGCCCGAGCCAGTGCCCGTGACGATTCCGATATCGACATTTATGTCGACTTTGAGCCTGGCTACCACCCAGGCTTGACCTGGTTTGATCTAGAGGAAAAACTGGAAGCAATTTTTGGGCGCCCGATCGATCTTAGCCGAAAAGCATTGCTCAAACCCAGAGTGCGACAGGAAGCGCTGCGGTATGCGGTGATCCTATATGCGGCGTGATCTAGACCGGCTGGAGGACATATTGGTCGCCTCGGCGGATGTCATCGAGTTTTATTCTGGCTTGACCCGTGACAGCTTTGTGCAAGCCAAGGCAATCCGATTAGCGATCCTCCATTCTTTGACTATCATCGGAGAGGCGGCCAACCGCCTCTCGCCTGAACTCAGGAACAGCCATCCCGAGGTGCCCTGGGGACGGATTATTGCGTTCCGCAACCGATTGGTGCACGGCTACGCGGAATTGGACCTGGATCTTGTCTGGGAAGTTGCCGGCAAGCTCGTACCGCCTTTGCGAGAGCAACTCGCCGAAATTTAGGTTCAACTGCACAACGAAACGCGTTAAGAAAGAGTTCTGTTGGATAAGGGTGAACTCCTTCCCGCCCTTCTGTGTAATTAAGGAACGAAACTTGTCTCAGTTTTGTTGGCACGGACGGGTCGAGCCGTCCTGCTTCCACAGTGCCGTCGATTGCTCCCGGCCGTGGAGGACATAGATCGAAGTCCACGTTGCTATGTATAGGCGGCGATTCTTTGGGTGGGGCTGAGGATGCGGATCCCTCTGGCGGAGGTCGCGCGGCAATATCAAGTTGGATATACTTTCAACATGCGGCCGGTCCGGTTCCTTGGCAACTCGCTGAAGTCCCTCCGCGACTTTCCAGAGGATGCCCGGCACGATGCAGGCTATCAATTGGAGAAGGTGCAGCGGGGAGAACAACCAGACGATTGCAAGGCGATGGCGACGATTGGTACGGGAGTGCAAGAAATCCGCGTGGCAGATGAAAGTGGCGCCTATCGCGTTGTCTACGTGGCAAGGCGGGCAGACGCGGTATATGTTTTGCACGCTTTCCAAAAGAAGACGCAAGCAACGTCGAGGCAAGATATCGAGATGGCGAGGAAGCGGTTGGCGCAACTGATGAAAGGTGAGGCATGAGCGGTAAAACCGAAAGCTACGCGAGCGTGTGGGATGCAATTGCGGACACACCGGAAGAAGCGGCAAATTTGCGAGCGCGGGCAGAACTGATGCGGCAGATTGCAACGATCGTGAAGGAAAACGCCTGGACACAAGTCGAAGCCTCGCGCCAGTGCGGGGTGACGCAGCCCAGGATCAACGATTTACTCCGGGGCAGGGTGTCCCGGTTTTCTTTGGACGCGCTCGTGAACATCTGCACGGCGCTGGGTCGCCGTGTGCGGCTTGATGTTGAAGCGGCTTGATGTTGAAGCGGGTTGATGATGGGGCGATGTTTAGCTTGGTCGATAGCGGTGTGGCTGCCGAGGCTGCTGCCGGCGGTGGGCGTGGAGTAGTGCTCTTCGGGCAAACATTCCCGGCGAGCCGCCCCAGTCCACTTCGTTGGGTCTGGCTGATGGTGTAGGTGTGAAAGGGTGGGGTGCAGCAGGAACGGAATGGAGTATGCCCGTTTCCGCTATGACGTCGACTTCCGGGTGATCGGACGCACCGGAAACACAGGGCCGGCGGTCGAGTGTGGTTATGATGTAGATTGCTAGGAGTTAATGGCGGACGTTCGAGTTTGCCGTCTTCGGAGGCGGTTGTTCACGATCGCCAACACCTCTTCGCCAACAGGTCTTCTCATGACGGGCTCTGGCAGGCTATCCACCCTGCGGGTGCGGCGGGCGGCCAGATCGATTACGCGAGGTTGATCGCACCGAACGACGCCGGTGGTCTTGATGCCGGTTAACGGCACCGCGAAACCCAGGCGGCGGGCGGACTCGCCGCCGTTGGTGATCGGCAGAATCACCGGCAGCTAAGTTGCTTCATTGAACTCGGTGGGCGATAGGACCAGGACGGGGCGGCTACCGCTCTTCTCTTGCCCGGAGTCGGGTCGAGCGACACCGGGTAAACATCGCCGCACCTCACAGCAGCTCGCCACCAGCGGCGGGCGCATCGACCCATTCGCGTTCCTCCGCCTGGTGAGGCTGCGAATAGTCCGACACGGCCAGCAACTCGGCGAGTGTGTAGCGCACCCGTGGTTTGGGTTCCACCACCAGGCAACCGTGGTCGACGGTCAAGCCGACGGTTGCGCCGGCTTGCAAGTGCAGAAGATCAAGAAAGGCGGGCGGGACCGCCAACATCACCGAGCCGCCCACTTTGCGCAGATTGGTTTTATGCATGGGTCGTGTCCAGTATTCGAAATCAGATTCAAGCATTACTGAAAGGTTCCAGGCCTAAAACCAGCGTATCCGAAAACAAGCGTTGCCGGCATCAGTTCCACTTGAAATAGGGCTGGTGACACGGAAGCTAAGGCGATACCCTACCCGTGCCTGTACGGGTTCTAAAACACTCGCGGATTTAGAAGCGTCCGGTGTAGCCCCAGATCGCGATTTCCGATTTGGACACCTCGTTTGAATCGCCCAGCTTTCGGCTCATCGGAGAACCTCCGCTTTACTGAAAGGTGATGCGGGATGTGCTCCTCGGCCGTGCCGTGGTTGGCCCAATAGTTCCCGATCCCCGCATCGCGGCACGGCGGAACTGCTGGCTGCCGACCGGGAATTCCCACGCTTCGGAGTTCAAGTCCGCGATCCGCTTGTGGTCATTGAGGCCACTGGTTGGCCTTATGGTCGCAGACGCCGTCGATCACCAAACGAGGCACCGTTCAGATCGCCTCCTAGGTCATGGACCTGGCGCAATGCTCGATTTCGGAAACCGTTTGGTAGATCTCTAAAACCACGTAACGAAATTTCCAGCGGAACGCCAAAAGAGAGTCTGGCATCCTTACCGGCACGCGTGAAGGAGTTCGGGAGAAAAGAGATTGCGGGCTACTGGTGCCTTTACCGGGCGGCAAAGACGAATGGCGAGCAAGGGTGAATTTGCGGAAGTGGGCGTCGTGCAACTAAAAGACGGCAGCGGTCTGCGGAGGCTGGCAAATCCAGGATCTGCCTGACACGGTGCTGGAGAATCGAGCGCAAGCTGTTAGCGCTAAAGCGGTTGGCGTCTACTGCAAGCCGGGGCGCGGCGGCGCCAGTTGTCCGACACGGTTCCGGACGTTTAGCGGTAAGCTTCGCGGCGGTTCCGGACGCCCGTGATCGCAACCGCGTTGTCGGCTTTGGGTTCGAAGAACAGGCGGTAGTCGCCGCAGCGGAGTCGGAAATCGGTGCGCGGGGGCTTCAATTTCTTGACGTCGCCAGAGCGGCTGGCCAAGTAGCGGTCCAAACAATAAAGAACCTGTAATGCGGTCTCGCGGTCGATGGCGCGGAGATCGGCGCGGGCTTCCGGCGACCAAATGACGGCGAGGCGCTCGGGCACACTGGCGTCACTCAATTCGTCAGGCTCAATTAGTTAGGCCGAACTCGCGCAGGATTTCTTCGTGGGGGACGCCTTCGCCGCGTGCCAACGAATCGCGGGAGCGATCCAGCGCAGCGGCCGTTTCCGCCGTGATCTCTTCTTCTTCCACGGCAGCCCTCGAGAGCGAAACCAGTAGCGGCTCCGGAGCCAATATTTCGAGCAACTGGGCAACTGCGGTGAACTGTTCCGGACCAAGTCGGTCCAGAAGTTGATGAGCTTGTTGTCTGTCCATAGTCCTCCTTCCTCCGGCCCTCAGGCTCGGCGTGCCGTATGCAATGCGGCGAGTTCGATCTGCGGGAAGCCGGGCTCAGAGCGGAGGCGGGTGATTCGCTGTCCGATGGATTCTTTGCCCCTGTTGATTGGCGGCAGGCTGAGCTTGTAAACACGTCGCATGAGAGTAAAACGCAGAAAACGGGCTACTTCCACACTAAAGTATCATACGCTCGGAACTCATTGGGACCTGTCCGTTTCATGACGACTTGACGCCGAGTTTGGTGGCACCGCCGAAGTCGAATCTGTGGCGTTGCCTGGCAGCTTCTAATGCGAGCGGATCGACCATTGATTCGATGATGAAGACAAAAGGGCGCGAGTTTTCGGCATGCGGTTGACCTTCATCGCGCCGGTAATTCTTACTATGGGCTTTGGCCACCGGCGAGGTGCGCAGGAGCAGCGGTATCGGGAGGGGCGCGGGCTGACGGAGCCGGAGATGTCGGCGCGGTTTCAGATTGGGTTCGCGAATGGGACGGTGGGTTACCGGTTTCCGGCCAACAACCGGAATTCGGACGCCGTCTCGCTCGGACCGCAGCAGACGCTGAGGTTTCTCCGCGAGTCCGGGCAGGAATACGTGCTCCTCGGCGGTGCCGCAGTTGGCTCGATGGTCCCCGATGCTCGCATTGCGGCGTGACGGATCTGCTGGGATTTCTCTCGCTTCGGAATTCGGGTCCGTAGTCCACTTGTCGTCAGTTAGGCCGCCGATCGCCGATCGCCGAACGAGGCACCGTTGAGAGCGCCGCCTAGGTAACGGACTTAGCGTAATCCGAACTCTTCGAGAGTCAGGTTAACAGCCTAAGGAGTAGCCAAACGGCGACGCGGCTTGCTGAAACACTCACCCTTGACCCCGAAAACTAAACCCGAATAGCACCTTTTCGTCCTCGCGAACTCGCCGGTGACAGGGTGTCGAAATTTATATTTCCCACTAAATTAAACACTTACAAAAAACCTCACCCGGCTACCCCCCTTCCCCCCGATAGCGTAATCACAGGAGTCCACCAATGACTGAAGAGCAAAAAACTCGTCGCGCCGATTTAGCCCGCGAAAACGGACGCAAAAGCCGTGGCCCCGTCTCACCCCTCGGCAGATACGCCAGTTCCATGAATGCCATCGCCACCGGAAAACACGTCAAAGTCCACAAGGAAATCTTCCCGGAATGCGACATCTTGTTCTCGACGGATGAGCGCGAATCGTTCGTCCGGCTGCAACAAAAGCACTTGAAACAGTACAAGCCGCACTCGGATTGCGAACATGCTCTCGTCCGGCAAATGACCTGCGAACTGTTCCAATTCCAGCGCGCCAGCGACGCCGAAACGTTGGCCCTCCAACGAAATCTCGATAGCGTGCTCCGGGAGCACCCGGAAGTCAATATGGCGGAGCAACTGCTCCAAGGGTTTCATCGCGCAGCGACCGAAGACAAAACTCACCGGTTCCTCGAACGCAAAAAGAAAGGGCATCTCAACGCCTACAATTCGCTCCAGAGAAATCTGATCCAACTCCGCAAGAATTTTCCGATGCAGCCGCCGGAGCCCATCGACATCTCAGCGGATAGCAAAATGATCGAGCCGCTCGTTCCTTGCCCCGAAGTAGTCGAAGAAATGCTCGGTCTGGCCGACCAGGCCAAAAACGAACCGGAATTTCAGCTCCCCACTTATGTACTTAACATGTTGGAGAATGAGGAAGTTATGGCGATTGTCGCTCCGGACTACGAATGCGATGAGCTCCTCGTCCGGTTCGGCCGGAAAAAGCTTCCGATCGCGGCGTAGACCGGCACAAAGCAATCGGAGCCTTACAATCGGTCCGTCCGCCGATCGCTCTTTACCCGGAAGTTAAACGAATTCTGAGGGCGCGCTAACTCTTGTTGGCACCACCGAACTGCGCGCGTCAGCAAGCGGACTCTATAAAAATACCCGGTCTGGCCGGCCAGACCAAAAACGAACCGGTAAGAAGTCTCCCCAGATACGTGCTTAACCCACTTTTGAGGAACTCACCCGTAAAGTGTTGATAATAAGAAATAGCCCCCGAAATGCTCGTCTGGCCGACCAGGCCAAAAACGAACCGGAAACGAAGCTCCCCGTATTCGTACTTAACATACTGGAAAATGAATAACTTGTGGCGATCCTAGCTCTGGTGGTGAATGTGACGACCTCCTCGCCCGACGCGGCCTTACCGAAAGTGCCAATCGCGGAACAGACCCGCACGGACGCAACCCGCAATCTGGAAAATCGTCCGTCAGCTGATGCAACGTCGATCTGGGGTACAGCTCGTTCCCAACTCGGAACTAGCCCTCGAAATGATCGTCTGGCCGACCAGACCGAAAACGAACCGGTAATAGAGCGCCCGGCATACGTCCTTAACCTGCTTTAAAATGAATAACTTACCGCCACATTAGCCCTGGCTGAGGATGTGACGGCATTCTGCCCCGGTCCGGCCCTAAGAAAATGCCTATCGCGGCCCGGGAAGGCGAAGAGATTGCGAATCACCGAGCAGAGGCCCCTCGCCTCTGTCAAAATAGAGGTTTAAGGCATGGAAAAACGAATCGTCGTGGCCATTGATGGTCCAGCCGGTGCCGGCAAAAGCACGGTTGCCCGCCAAGTCGCCGAACGCATGGGCTTTCTCTACATCGACACCGGCGCGATGTACCGAGCCGTCGCCCTCTGGGCCTTTCGGCAAGGAACCGCGTTCGATGACCACCTGAATCTCACCCAACTGGCCCTCGCCGCCAATATCGAACTCTGCCCTGACCAGGTCTTTCTGAATGGCGAAGACGTTTCGGCCGCCATCCGGACCCCCGAAATCGCGAGCGCCGCCTCCCAGGTCTCGGTCGTAGCCGGGGTCCGGCGGGCCCTCGTCGAAAAACAGCGCGCCATGGGAACCCGTCTCAGTGTCGTCATGGAAGGACGCGATATCGCCACCCACGTATTCCCTGACGCCCAAGTGAAAATCTTCCTCGACGCCGCCGCCGATGTCCGCGCCGCCCGCCGCGTCGACCAACTCGGCGGGGATCTTGCCGCCGTAACCCGGGAAATCCAAGCCCGCGATCATCGCGACCGTACCCGCGCCGAAGCCCCGCTCCTCCAGGCCCCCGACGCTGTCTACCTCGATTCCTCCCATCTCCCGTCCGGCGAAGTGGTCGAAGCGATCCTCCAAATCGTCCGCGCCCGTACCTCCAACGGAAAGGCTGTTACCAGTTGAATACCCTCCTCGTCATGAAATTCGGCGGCTCCAGCATGGGCTCCGCCGACCGGATCCGCGTCGCCGCCCAACTCACCGCCCAGCAGCAACTCGATCGCCCCACCGCCGTCGTCGTCTCCGCCATGAGCAAGGTCACCGACCTCCTCCTCGATACCCTCCGTCACGCCGAGAATAATGACTCCGACGCCGTCGGCCAAAACCTCGCGACCCTCCGTTCCCGGCATCACTCGACCGCCCACGACCTCCTGCCCGCCGCCCTCCTCGATGGCGCTCTCGCGGAGATCGACTCCATCCTCGCCGAGTTCGAGCGCATCGCTAAAGGCATGCAGCTGCTCGGCGATCGCCCCCCCCGCTCGGTCGATGAAGCCATCGCCGTCGGGGAAAGGCTCTCCGCCCTGCTGCTCGCGGCCTATCTCAATAGCCAAGGCACCCCCGCCACCGCGGTCAACGCCGCCCGCGTCATCGTCACCGACGCCGTCTTCGGCAACGCCACCCCCCTCCTCGACCACACCCGCCAAAAGGCCGCCGAACACCTCGCGCCCCTCCTCGCCGCCCACGTCGTCCCCATCCTCACCGGCTTCAACGGCGCTACCGCCGATGGCAAGCCCACCACCCTCGGCCGCGGCGGCAGCGACTTTTCCGCCTCCATCTTCGCCTACGCCCTCGACGCCTCGGAACTCTGGATCTGGACCGACGTCGATGGCATCATGTCCGCTGACCCCCGCCTCGTCCACGACGCCAAAGTCCTTTCCGAAGTCACCTACGCCGAGGCCGCCGAACTCGCCTACAACGGGGCCAAGGTGCTCCACCCCCGTACCCTCGCCCCCCTCGTCGAAAAGAAGATCCCCGTCTGGAGCAAGAACTCCTTCAATACCGCCGCCCCCGGCACCTACATCGCCCCGTCGCTCACCTCGCCCGGGCAAGGGGCCCGCGCGGTCACCTCCATGGCTAACGTTGCTATGGTCTCGGTCGAACCCGCCAGCGCCGAAGTCACCGGCACCCGCATCATGGCCCGCGCCCTCGACGCCCTCGCCATGGTCGGCGCCGAGGTCCTCACGTTCTCTAGCTCCAGCTACCGCCAAAGCTTCTGCTTCCTCATCCGCCAGGATGAACTCCCCCTCGTCCTCCAAGCCCTCCGCGAAACCCTGGCCCTCGAAATCGAGCACGGCTACCTGCGACCCATCGACATTGACGACAACGTCGGCCTCATCGCCGTCGTCGGGGAAGGCATGCGCGGCAGCGCCGGCCTGGCTGGCCGCATCTTCACGGCCGTCAGCCGGGAGCAGGTCAATATCATCGCCATCGCCCAGGGGTCCAGCGAGCTCACCATCAACCTTGTCGTCCCCCGCGACGGCATCGAAAAGGCCGTCAAGGCCATCCACGCCGAATGCCACATGGGCGCCTAGTGCGGAATGCGGGGATGCGTCTCGCTTCCCAGCCGAATCGCGCGCGTGACCACCTCCGACGGGGGTAGCGCCAACGCCCGCGGCCGCAGCATCACGATCGTCTCGGACTCATCGAGCTCCACCGTGTTCCGTCGGAAAAGTGCCCCAATCCAGGGGATCTGAATCAAACCCGCCGGCCCCGCCTTCGCCAGCGTCTGGCTCGAACTGCCGACCCCGGCCATCATCGCCCACTCCCCGTTCGACAGGCGTACCGTCGAGTTGAACTTCCGGTTGGCCAAAATCGGGATCCCGTTGATCTGCGCCCCCGTCAGCACTTTGAATTCGGCCTCAATCTCCACGGTCATCTCATCCATTGAATGGGTGTACGGCGTGGCCTTCAACGTCAGTCCCAGGTTCTCAAACTGAAACGTCGGCGGCGGTAGAACGGCGGTGCTGCCGTCGGTTGGCTCTCCGCCGAAGAAACCCGCCGTGAGGATGGGATACCGCTCCCCTACCGCGAACTGCGCCGGCATGCCATGCATCGTTCGGATCTCCGCCCTCTGCACCCGGCTCCCCATCGTGTTTAACAGGCTCGCCAAAAGCTGGGCGTCCCCCAAAGTAATGCCCAACTGCGGAGTCCCGATCCGCGCCGAGGATAGCGGCAGCGCCGGCAGCCGAACATCCGCTCCGGTCACCGGATTCCGCGCCAGGGCAAACAACTCCGTCGAGGTGGGAAGACGGAGCCCGGCTGCCAGCGTCCGGTTCCGCCGCAGCTCATAAACCTCGATCTCAATGGCGACCGCCGGCCGAGCCCCCATCATCTGTTCAAACATCTGCTGCGCCGGGCGGACCTTTGAAATCTTGTCCCGGATCAGCACCAGCCGCCGCCCATTGTCGATCGAGAACTTCTGCAGCTCCATCGTCTGCTGCACCGCCCGCCCCAACTCCTGTAACTCCTGCACCGAGGCCGGCTCCGGCAGCGAAAGCACCACCGCCACCGTCGGTTCCAGCTCCTGCCGCTTCTGCGCCGAGTCCTTGGCCACCATCATCCGCTTCGGCTGGAGCGACACAAAAAACGCTCCCGTCGCCGCCCCCAACGCTTCGATCGCCTCCACCCCGGAAGCCCCGTCGAGTTCAAAACGGATCGCCGCCGCGCCCGTTGGGAAGTCGTTGTCGAACTGAACCTCTAGCCCTAAGTCCCGCGCCGCCTTCTCGATCACCTCTCGTGGCTCGCCGCGGAGACGAAACGAATACGGCCCCGGGCCCAGCGCCAACTCGGGCGGCGGCCGGAACGATTCGGCCTCCCGCAGGTCTTTGTCTAGAATCAAGCTGTTCTCGACCGGTGCCGGCGTCGCTTCCTGAGTCGCGGCCGGCGCCAGGTTCTGCCGCAGCGCTTTCTCGGTCAGGCTCCGGCTCCTCGCCGCATAGTTCGCGTTACGAGGGTCCTTGGCGCTCGCTTGGTTGTAGAGCAGGATCGCCTCGGCCATGTGCCCGGCCTTCTCTGCCTTGGCCGCCCGCCGCCCGAAACTCCGCGCTGACTCCTCGGCGACCAACGCCCCGAGACTCAGGATCAACGCAGCTACAAATAGACGCAGCACTACCAAATACGATCTGACGAGATCCAGGCCCGATTCGTGGACTAAAGTTTCTCTCCGCCGGGGCCGATAGTCCTC
>Ga0136639_10000488_pt1 | contig 13171 bp, 13 predicted proteins | sample AntDrymUQ8592106_2_FD_113739 | JGI IMG/M metagenome (GOLD analysis project Ga0136639, IMG submission 113739) | Polar desert sand microbial communities from Dry Valleys, Antarctica - metaG UQ859 (21.06) | ecosystem: Environmental > Terrestrial > Soil > Desert | place: Antarctica: Dry Valley...
AGCCGCATCGCGACAGCGAGGCCCATGCCCCCGCCGGCGGAGTCGCCCATAATCGTCGTGTTCGCAGCGCCGACCTCACCGATGAGCGCGGCGGCGAGTTCAGTCGCCGCCGGCACGATCCTCGCGGCCGTGTCTGCTGGGGCCAGCGGGAAGATCGGCACCGTAATCCGCGCGCCCGACGAGACGGCGAGGTCGGCGATGAGCGACCAGTGCTGGGCGGCGATTTCGAAGACGTAGGCGCCGCCGTGCAGGTAGAGCGCGCGACGGCGCACGGGTTCGCCGCGCGGGGCGACCTCGTATACCGGCCATCCGCCGACGGTGCGCACCGTGATGTCGACTCGACGGGAGAGCCTCCCGGGAGGCGCCCAGCTGCGCGGACGAAGCTGTAATTCGGCGACGCGCGCGAGTGTCGCTTCTGCGGTGCTGAACTGCTTCTTCGACCCCCGCAGGGTCAGGGCGAGCGGCATCAACCTGCTGGTCAGACTTGGCATCGTGTACGGCGCGGGCTAGTGCCCGCGCGCGATCCATTCCGCGAGGTGGGGAGTTTCGGCGCCGATCGAGGTCGAGTCGCCGTGCCCGGTGAGCACGAGGGTCTCGGCTGGCAGAACGAGCAGGCGTGACTGGATCGACTCGATGATCAGTCCGAAGTCGCTGTGCGACCGCCCCGTTGCGCCGGGACCGCCGTTGAAGAGGGTGTCACCGGAGAACAGCGTGTGCTCGCTCGCCAGGTAGTAACAGGTCGACCCGGGCGAGTGCCCCGGAGTCGCGAGCGCGGTAATCGTCGCCCCCGCGATCTCGAAGGTCTCGCCGTCGCCGACCTCCCCCTCGGGCGCGATCCCCGGATACACCTCGTCCCAGAGCATCCGGTCGGCTGGATTGAGGTAGATCGGCGCGTCCACCTGGTCTGCGAATTCGCGGACCGCGCGAATGTGGTCGTCGTGCGCGTGCGTCAGAAGGATTCCGATGACCTCGCGGTCACCGACCGCGACCGCCACGGCCTTCGCGTCGTGCGCCGGGTCGATCACGACCACCTCGTCGTCGTCGCCGACGATCCACACGTTGTTGTCCACCTCCCAGGTGCCGCCGTCCAAGGAGAACGTGCCGGAGGTCACAAGGTTCTCGATGCGCAGGCTCACGAGAGACCTGCCGTGATCTCGACGTCGGAAATCTCCACGACGGAGCGCAGCACGAGTCCCTGGTGCATCTTCTCGAACGCCTCCTCGATGTCGCCGAGCCCGATGCGCTCGGAGACGAACGCGTCGAGGTCGAGGTTGCCCTGCTTGTAGTGGCTCACGAGCATCGGAAAGTCGCGCGACGGGAGGCAGTCGCCGTACCAGGACGACTTGACGGCCCCGCCGCGGCCGAAAACATCGAGCAGCGGCAGTTCGATCTTCATCTCGGGCGACGGCACACCGACGAGCACCACGGTTCCGGCGAGATCGCGCGCGTAGAACGCCTGGCTGAAGGTCTCAGGCCGGCCGACGGCGTCGATGACCACGTTCGCCCCGTTGCCCTCGGTGAGGGCGCGGATGGCCCTGACCGGCTCCTCGTCGCGGGAATTGACACCGTGGGTGGCCCCGAGCGAGACCGCGAGGTCGACCTTGCGCTGGTCGATGTCGACAGCGATGATCGTGGTCGCGCCGGCGAGCTTCGCGCCGACGATCGCGGCGATGCCGACCCCGCCGCAGCCGATGACGGCGACGGAATCGCCGAGGCCGACGCCGCCCGTGTTGATCGCTGCGCCGATGCCGGCCATGACGCCGCATCCGAGCAGCCCCACTGCGGCGGGGTCGACATCCTCGTCCACCTTGGTGCACTGGCCTGCCGCGACAAGGGTCTTCTCGGCGAAGGCGCCGATGCCGAGCGCCGGTGAGAGTTCGGTGCCGTCCTCGAGCGTCATCTTCTGGGTCGCATTGAAGGTGTTGAAGCAGTACTGCGCCTCACCGCGGCGACACGCCCGGCACTGCCCGCAGACCGCGCGCCAGTTCAGGATGACGCGGTCCCCCGGCACGACGTTCGTGACACCGTCTCCGACTGCCGCCACGACTCCCGTGGCCTCGTGCCCGAGCAGGAAGGGGTAGTCGTCGTTGATGGCGCCCTGCTTGTAGTGCAAATCGGTGTGGCAGACCCCGCAGGTGAGGATGTCGACGAGCGCCTCCCCCGGTCCGGGGTCCGGCACGAGAATCGTCTCGAGCGAAACGGGGGCATTCTTGCTCCTGACGACTACCGCCTGAACCCTGTGCACCATCTGTGTGGACCGTTCCTCTCGTTGTGCTGCCGACTGGTTGTGCTTTCCCCATCAGATCACAGTCGGCTGATGGCTCGAGTGCAGCTGGATCGGGCGCGCAATTCGACTCACTGTCACGGCTGTGCAACATTCAATCGACTAATGCTCGACATGGGACTAGCGTGACGAGAGCTGGCCCAGACCCCGCTAGCGCGTTCGGGAGAGATTCGTGGCAGAGCACACCCGGGAGCATCCGATCATCGCCCCGACGTCGCAGCGTCGACGCGTGCTGCGGATGACGCCCGAGTCCCTCTCCTTCGCCGCGGCCCTGCTCGGAGTTGTCGCTGCCGCCAAGTCCGCCATCCCGACGATCAGCCTCGTGGGGCTCGTGCTCGCTCTCATTTCGCTCGCTGCGGGCATCACCGCGATGCAGCTCAAAACCACCCGACCCGGCTTCGCCATAGCGGGGGTCACCCTCGGAGCACTCGCCGCCGTGGTCGCGATCTCGATAAGCACGTCCGTCGGCTGATTCCGCGCGGCTAGGTCAGGGACAACACGTCCAGAAGCGCCACGCCTGCGACACCGAGCGTGCCGAGTGCCGCGATCAGGGCCAGCACGATCCAGCCTCGCGCACGCAATCGAGCGGCATCGATCTGCGACCGAAGCAGCGTGAAGTCAGACTCGGGGCTCTCGGCCTGCTCGCCGACGAGTGGGCAATCGCGCCAGGTCGCACGGCTCCCCGCGGCGGCCGCGATACGCGCGACGGCACTGTCCGAATGAACCATCGGCTGGCTGAGGAGCCACGAGGACACCTCGCCCGACTCGAGCACTGCCACCGAGGAGGGGCGACGAGAGGTCGACGCGGGATCGATGATGACGATGACCGGACGCACCTCGACGACTTCCCCGAGCGCCTTGCCGAGCGACGCGGCAGTTCGCTCGGCCTCGTCGCGCGCGATGCGAATATGGTCGGTGGGGCTGCCATCGACGCGCAGGGTGCCTCCGAGCACGTGCACTCGTTGCCCGCTCAGGTTCCTCGTCGTGATCGCGTAAATGCCTCCGGGACCGATTGCCAAGTGGTCGACTTCGCTCATGCTCGAACTGAGCGGAACGGCGTGCAGCACCGTCCAGTCATCGCCCAGCATGCCGAACTCGCCGACCACCTCCATCTCGCCCATGGCGCCGCGATACAAGCTGCGCACATCCGGATTCAGGGGGGACCGGCCGAAAACCCGCGCCGCAGCGCCCCGGTCGCCCGCCGCGGACTGCCTCCGTACGAATTCGCGCGTGACCGTGTACGAGGGAATGCGCTCCCTCACGGGCGGTTCACGCCGCACCGTTCAGATTCCGGCCGTGTGTTTCGCTCATAGTGTTTCCCCGCCGTCAACGCCCCCGGGCTGTGATTACCCGGGGGCCAGAATATGCGAGATTATCTCGGCGCATTAGCCCCCGAACGGGGAGGCCCTCACGCGTTGAGAATGACCTTTAGTGCCTTCGTCTCGGCGGCGCGCTCGAATACGTCGTAGGCCTCGATGATGTCCCCTAGCGCGAAGGTGTGGCTGACGAAGTTCTCGGCCACGATCTTTTTCTGCGCGACCAGCTTGAGCAGAATATCGAGCGTGTCGGTGTTGACGAGGCCCATGCTGATGTTGATGTTCGAGATCCACAGCTCCTGCAGCGGGAAGTCGACCGACTTGCCGTGCACACCGACGTTCGCCACGGCGCCGGCCGGCCGCACGATATCGAGACACATGGTGAAGGTCTGCGGAATACCGACGGCCTCGATCGCGACGTCTACCCCGAGCCCGTCGGTCATCGCGAGCACCTGGTCCTTCCAGTCGGCATCACTCGAGACGACCGTGTCGGTGGCGCCGAACTTCCTCGCCTGCTCGACCCGGTTGGCGTCGAGGTCGATCGCGATAATCCGCGAGGGGCCGTAGAGACCCGCAGTGGCGATCGCCGCGAGCCCGACCGGACCGGCACCGACGACTGCGACAACGTCGCCCGCCTTGACCCTGCCGTATTTCACGCCAATCTCGTGCCCGGTCGGCAGGATGTCCGAGAGCACCGTTCCCTGCTGCGGGGTGACGTCCTCGGGAAGCCGGTACACCGACGTCTCGGCGAAGGGGACGCGCACGTATTCGGCCTGCGTGCCGTCGATGAGATGGCCGAAGATCCAGCCGATGCCGGATGCCCCCTCGTCGGCGAGGCAGTGCGAGTAGACCCCCATCTTGCAGTAGCTGCAGTGTCCGCAGGCGGAGATGCAGGAGAGGATGACTTGGTCGCCCACCTTGAGGCTCGTGACAGCGGCCCCCCGCTCGGTAATCGTGCCCACGCCCTCGTGGCCGAGGATCCGGCCCACCTCGACAGCCGGAACATCTCCCTTGAGGATGTGCAAGTCGGTTCCGCAGATCGTCGTCGTGTCGATCTTCACGATGACGTCCGTCGGCTGCAGGATCGTCGGGTCGGGAACCTCTTCCCAAGCCTTCTGGCCTGGACCTTTGTAGACGAGCGCCTTCATGGGTTTCCTTTCGAGAGATGGGCATAGTTCAACTCCCCTGACCTTAATTGCACCGCGACTCGCGCGGCTAGAGCCTTACGGCCCGAGGCTCAGGAACCGGTTCTACGATGGGCAGGTGAGACGTCGCCCACCTGAAGCCATCTACGACACCGCCATCGTCCTCGGACGCGCTCTGTTCGGATTCTGGCGTCTTCGGCGCTCGGCGACGGGACTCGCGAACATTCCGGAGTCGGGGGGAGCGGTCATCGCGATGACTCACTTCGGCTACCTCGAATTTGCCCTGGTCGAGTGGGCCACCTGGATGCACAACAAGCGCCGCATCCGCTTCATGGCCAAGCGAGCGGTCTTCGACAAGCCCGTGCTGGGTTCCGTGCTGCGGGGGATGCGCCACATCTCGGTGGACATGAATGCTGGCGCCTCGGCCTACGCCGAGGCGGTCTCCGCCCTGCGCAATGGCGAACTTATCGGTGTCTTCCCCGAGGCCGGCGTCAACTCCTCGTTCACGGTGCGCGAGCTCAAGACGGGCGCGGTGCGCCTCGCAGCCGAGGCCGGAGTGCCGATCATCCCCGTCGCGATCTGGGGCGGCCACCGCTTGCTCACCAAGAACCACAAGGTGGGGTTTCGCGAGCGCTTCGGCGTTCTTGTGACCTACGCCTTCGGTCGTCCGATGACTGTCTCGGCGAGCGACGACGTGCGTAAGCGCACCAATGCACTGCGCGACGAGCTTCAGGGCCTGGTCGATCGGCTCCAGACCGAATATCCGGTCGACGGTACCGACCAGTGGTGGCATCCGCGTCACCTCGGCGGAACCGCCCCGACACCCGAGGAAGCCGCGGCGGCCGACGAGGAACGGCGACGACGACGCGAACAGGCAGCAAGCGGCGGCTGACGCCCCGCAGCTCACACCCCGGCTGGCTTCCCACGGGTCGTCGGACCCTTTCGGCCACTCACCGCTCGGCGTACTCTCGAAGTGACCCGTCGCCGCCGCAGTAAGGAGCCACGTCAATGCAACCGGTACTGCCCACCCAAACCGACCTCCGCGAACTCACCAGTCACCGCGACGAGGCGTGCGTCTCGATCTACCTTCGCTCGTCACCGATACCGAGGGAGAGCGACGAATCGAGGATTGCGCTCAAGGGAGCCGTCGCGCACGCGGGGCGAGAGCTGAAAGAGAAGGGGATGGAAGCCGAGCAGCTGCGCGAGATCATCGGGCCGCTCGAAGATCTCGACGACGATTCGGCGTTCTGGTCCGACCAGACCCGCGGCTTCGCCATCTTCGCCGCGCCGGGGTTCCTGAGGGTCTTCCGACTTATCAACGACCTGCGCAATCACCTCGCGGTCGGTGACCGATTCGACATCGGCATGCTACTGAGGGCCGTGTCGTTCAGTCACGAGGCCTTCGTGCTCACCCTCACCGAGGGCACGATCGAGCTCTACGCCCTCACGAGCGACCAGCCGGTGCGGCACGTCGAACTTCAGCTGCCAGATGATGTGCACAGCGTGCTCGAGTACACGACAAGCGAGGACGACGCCCCCATGCCGCGGGCCCAGGGCGCCAAGGGCGAGAAGACCGAGCAGCGCAAGTACTGCCGTATCGCGCAGGATGCCGTGCTCGACGCGATCGGCGATAGCACGATGCCTCTGATCCTCGCCGCAAGCATCGATCTCGAGCCGGCCTATCGCGCCGTCAACCACTACCGCCATCTCGCTGAACAGGGCGTCGGGGCGAATCCTGAGTCGCTGAGCCTTGTCGATCTCACCGAGCGCGCCCGCGCGATTCTGGATGACCTTCACGCCGCGGACCTCACCTCGTGGTGGGAGCACTTCGAACTCGAGCGGTCGCGCGACAAAGCCACGGCAGATCTCGGTCACGTGGCCAGGGCTGCGACGGCCGCAGCGATCGACGAGCTGGTCTTCGACATGGACTCCACCCTCGAGGGCTCGATCGATGAGGCCGGCGCGCTCCAGGTGGCACCCGGCGCGTCCGCCGACACGTACGGCATCGTCGACGAGATCGCGGCGCGGGTGCTGCGCGCTGGAGGAACGGCGCGCGCCGTCAGGTCCGCCGACATGCCGGTCGGCTCCCCCGTCGCCGCGGTGCTGCGCTACCCCTACTGACCCGGCGCGCCTGTGGGCGCGCCTGTGGGCGCGCCCACACGAAGCCGAGCATCGCGCTCGCGTGGAGCTGAGTCGATCGGGTGAACTCTTCCCAGCGGATGCACGTAGCCTCGATGAGGGTGACGGTTCGTTCGAGTCGGAGCACGCCGCCGATCAGACAAGGAACCACGCATGCCGGTACCGCCCATTCTCGACGTGCTGCTCGTGCTGGTGCTGCTCGTCTTCTTCGTCTACGGCTACCGCGCCGGCCTCGTGCGCAGCCTCAGCGGAATCATTGGCATGGTCGCTGGCGGAATCGCCGCCTTCTTCGTGGTGCCGCTCCTCGGCGCCTGGGTGCCCTCACCGGAATGGCGCACGCCGGCCACTCTGGCCGCCGCGATCGCGCTCGTCCTCACCGGACTGTCACTCGGCGCATCCGTCGGGCGCGCGCTGCGTCGTCAGGTGGATCGCATCAAGCTGCGGGTTCTCGACCGCGCCCTCGGCGCCGGGCTCACAACGGTCTCGGCGGCGCTGATCGCGTCGATGCTCGCCTTCAGCATCGGCGCCCTCGGCGTGCCGATGCTGACCACGGCGATCGCCTCGTCAACGGTCATCCGCACGATCGACACTCTGACTCCGACCCAGGTGCGCGGGTTCCTCGCCGAGCTGCGATCCGTTGCGGTCGACGAGGGCATCCCGAGCATCGTCGAGGCATTCCAGGGTCCGACCCCCGAGATACCGAATGTCACGACCAACAGCCCCGAGCTCACGGCGGCCGCTCGCTCCGTGGTGCGGATCACCGGCAATGCCTATTCGTGCGGTCAGAACCAGTCCGGGAGCGGGTTTGTCGTCGCTCCGGGACGGGTCGTGACCAACGCGCACGTCGTCGCCGGGGTCACTGTACCCGTCGTCGAGGCGCCGGGCCTCGGCGCCCTGCCCGGACGCGTGGTCTACTTCGACCCCATCGACGACCTCGCCGTCATCGCGGTCGACGCCCTCACAGCCGCCCCGCTCGAGCGGGGCTCGAACCTCGATGTGGGGGCAGCAGCGGTCTCGAGCGGTCATCCGTTCGGCGGGCCGTTCGACTCGGACGCCGCCGAGGTCATCTCGGTCGGGCCCCTGAACGTCGCCGACATCTATGGGAACAACCCGACGTCGCGGCAGGTCTACACACTCGCCTCCGATGTGCAGGAGGGCGAGTCGGGCGGCCCTCTGCTGAGCGAATCGGGTGTTCTCGCCGGCGTGATCTTCGCCAAGTCGGCCACGACCGACAACGTCGGCTACGCGCTGGCCATGGAAGAGGTCGAGCCGGTCGCCATGCTCGCCCCCTCACTCGAGAGCGCCGTCTCATCCGGGGCGTGCACCACGTCGTAGCTGGGGGCTGGACAGCGACCTGAACAAGTGTTTAGTATACTGAACATGCGTTCAACCCGCGATCGACCGATCGGCCCCGACGACTCCACGACCCGTGCCCGGATCCGCGACGCCGCCGTTCTCCTGTTCGGCCGCGGCGGCTACGACGCGACAAGCCTGCGCGCAATCGCGCAGGCGGCGGGAGTGAGCGCGGGCCTCGTCATCCATCACTTCGGCTCGAAGGAGCAGCTGCGCGCCGCGTGCGACGAGCACATCGTCGCGGCGGTGCTGGGAAGGAAAGAGAGCCTGGCCGGCTCGGACCTCGCGGCCACGATGCAGCGCTGGCTCGCCGACGTCGACAGCTACCGGCCGAACCTCGACTACCTCTCTCGCATGATCACAGACGGCTCCGACGCTGGCGACCGGCTGTTCGACAGCCTCGTCGAGCGCACTGAGCAGATGCTCGACGACGGCGAATCGGCTGGGGTCATGACCGAATCGAGCGACCAGCGGATGAGGGCGGTTCTCGTGGCCACCTATGGCCTCGTCCCCCTCATCTTCGAGCGCCACATCGGGCGGGCACTCGGGGAACCGGGGCTGAGCGAGGGCGCAGTCCGGCGCATGACGATCCCGACCCTCGAGCTGTACACCCACGGCCTCTACGCCAGCGAGGCCACGCTCGAGGCGGCCAGGCAGGCACTGGGCAGATCCGCACCGTCACGCACGAGCAACGCACAGGAGGGCGCCGATGGACCACGCGATTGAGACCTCCGGTCTCACCAAGCACTACGGGAGGGTGACCGCCCTAGCTGATGTGTCCCTGCACGTCGACACCGGCTCGGTCTTCGGCGTGATCGGACCAAACGGGGCCGGCAAGACGACCATGATGAGACTGCTCCTCGACATCATCCGACCCAGCGCCGGCAGCGCACGAGTGCTCGGCCGCTCGCCACGCGAGGGCGCCCAGCGTCTGCGCCGCAACATCGGCTTTGTCCCCGGCGACCTGCGCCTCGAGGGCCGCGTGACCGGCCGGCAGCTGCTGCGGCACTACGCGCGCATCAGCGGCCCGGTTGCTCCGCGCGCGATCGACACACTCGCCGAACGGCTCGGACTCGACCTCGGCAAGCAGGTGCGCACCCTCTCGAAGGGCAACAAGCAGAAGCTTGGACTCGTGCAGGCATTCATGCACGATCCGGCCCTGCTCGTGCTCGACGAACCGACGAGCGGACTCGACCCGCTCGTGCAGCAGGAGTTCCTCACGATGGTGCGCGAGGCGAAGCAGAATGGGCAGACGGTTTTCCTCAGCTCCCACGTGCTGAGCGAGATCCAACAGGCCGCCGACTCGGTCGCGATCCTGCGCGAGGGGCGCATCGTCACGATCAGCGATGTCGACTCGCTTCGCCTGACCGCCGTGCGGCGGGTCAGAGTCGGGATCACCGGATCGAGCCCGGATGCCGTGCGCCGAGTGCTCGAGGAGGTGCCGCACCTCAGCGAGCTGACGGTAGGTGACGGCGACGGAGTTCGAGTCACCGCGCGGGTCGAGGGAGAAATCGACCCGTTCGTCAAGGCGATCGGCGTGTTCAGGGTGAGCGATCTCGCGGTCGAGGAGCCCGATCTTGAGGAGTCGGTGCTGCGGCTGTATGGCGCACCCAAGACTCATCACTCCGGCGGAAGAGAGCCGAACGATGTCCGGTGAAGCACTGCCGCTTTTCCGACGCGCGCTCGGCGATTCCTGGCGATCGCTCGTCGCCTGGAGCCTCGGAGTCGGCGCTGCCATCGCGCTGTACGTGCCGCTGTTCCCTTCGCTCGGCGGCAACCCCGACGTTCAGGAATTGCTCGACAGCCTCCCGCCGGAACTCGTCAACGCGATCGGCTACGACCAGATCACCACGGGGGCCGGCTACACCCAGTCGACCTTCTACGGCCTGATCGGGCTGATGCTGCTGACCATCGCGGCGACCGCGTGGGGCACGGCCGCGATCGCGGGCGACGAGGAGACCGGCTCGCTCGAGCTCACTCTCGCGCACGGCGTCAGCCGCACTCAGGTTGTGCTCGAGCGCACCGCGGCCCTCGCGGTCCGGCTCGGCTGGCTGGCGCTGCTGAGTGCCCTCGTCGTGATCGCCCTGACCGACAGCGCAGGGCTCGGGATCGAGCCGCAGAATGCTCTCGCCGCCGCCGCCGCGATCTTCGCGCTCACGTTCCTGTCCGGGACCCTCGCGATCGCCGTCGGCGGGGTGACCGGCCGCCGGGTCTATGCGACGGCGGCGGGAGCCGGAATCGCGGTGGTCGCGTATGCGCTCAACGCGGTCGCCAACCAGGGCGAGAATGTGGATTGGCTCCACGCCTGGTCGCCCTATCACTGGGCCTACGCCAATTCCCCGCTCGCGGAGGGCGCCGACTGGGGCGGACTCGGCCTGCTGCTGGGCCTGTCCGCCGTGTTCCTCGCCATCGGGCTCGCCGCGTTCAGCCGCCGCGACCTCGTCACCTAGCGCCGAACCGTCTCGCCGGGCTACACGACGGGTACGACGACGAGCGGAGGCAGGTTCGACAATTCTCGACCGGGAGGTGTTAACTGGCGACAACGGCAGTCCGTCGTGACCGGGGGCGTCCACGCACCCGCCCAGCCCCGCTTCTCAGGAGTCACCGACGTGAACCACAGCGACAATTCCCCGGCCACAGACATCCTCTCCGCCCCGAGGCGCGACCTCGGGATCAGCTCGGAGCCGTTCGAGATCACGGCGGAGCTGGTAGCAGCGAACCTCAGCTTCGGCGGAGGCCAGCTTCCCGACGAGATGATGAGCGCAGTCGAGCGGATCTGGCTCGACAAGGACTTCACCTGGCCGACGACCCTCGCTGTCACGCGCGTCATGCTGTCGGTCGACCCCTCGCCCGACAGCGAGCCGCCGCAAGAGGTCTCATCACGCGTCTCCATTCTCGGAACCGGGTGGGCGACCGATCGCCCGGTCTCGCTCAAGTGGAACAACGCCTTCGGCTTTCCTGGCGCATCGATCGCTCTCCCGGATGCTCAGCCGGACGAGAACGGGTTCTTCGGCGTCGAGGTCGTCATGAAAACGACGCCGCGACGGCACTCCGACTTCGTCTGGGAGCACAACAACCAGCTGGCGCTCGTGGCCCAGCAAATGGACGAGGACGGCCAGATCGAGCACAGTGCGGCGGAGCGCGCGATTCCGCCGCACGTGATCTGGCAGTGGGCCCGCTAGCTGAGCCGGCGGGCGCGACACCTGCGGGAGCCGAACCGCCGCCCGCGTCCAGGCCCATCGCGCTCGTCACCGGGGCGACAGCCGGGATTGGGGCGGAGTTCGCCCGGCAGCTTGCCGCCAGCCAGCATGACCTGGTTCTTGTCGCGCGAACGACCGCGCGTCTGGAGCAGGTCGCGGCGACCCTCGCGGCCGATCACGGCGTGCGGGTCGACGTGCTCCCCGCCGACCTGATGACCGCCGACGGCCTCGCCGCGGTCGAGGCCCGCGTGGGCGCATCCGACTCCCCCATCGATGTGCTCGTCAACAATGCCGGATTCGGGCTTCTGCTCCCGTTCGACGAGAACACCGCCCAGACAGAGACGGGGCACCTCGATCTGCTCGTCGCGGTGCCGATGAGACTCATGCACGCGGCACTCCAACAGATGCTGCCGCGCTCCTCCGGCGCGATCATCAATATCGCAAGCGTCGCAGGCTTTACCCCGCGCGGGAGCTACGGGGCCGCGAAGGCCTGGCTGATCAGCTTCAGCCGCTGGGCGAACATCCACTACCGCCCGCGCGGCATCACCGTGACCGCGGTGGCTCCCGGGTTCGTGCGCACCGAGTTCCACGAGCGGATGGATGTGCGAACGGACACGATTCCGAAGGCGCTCTGGCTCTCACCCGAGCGGGTGGTGAGGATCGCCCTGCGGGACGTGGCGAGGGGCAAGGCGGTCACGGTGCCGACCATCCGGTACAAGCTCATCGTGGCCCTCTCGCGGGTGCTGCCAGCGCGGCTCGTCGCCGCGGGGACGCTGAGCCGCCGGCCCTCCGCTGACGCGTAGAGGCGCCCACCCCGCCCAGCCCACACCTCGCCCGGCCCGGCGGGAGCCGACTAAGTTCTGAAGCTCTCGCGCAGCTCGCGCGCGGCAAGCATCGAGGCGTGGGTTGGCGCAGCCGGAACGTCGGCCGGCCGGTTTTTCGAAAGTTCCGCCCGCAGCACCGGTACAACCTCGGAGCCGAGAATCTCGAGCTGGTCGAGCACGGTGCCGAGCGGAAGCCCGGCGTGGTCGATGAGGAACAGCTGCCTTTGGTAGTCACCGAAATGCTCGCGCATGCCCGCATACCGGTCGATGACCTGCTGCGGGCTGCCCACCGTGAGTGGGGTCGACGCGGTGAACTCCTCGAGCGTCGGCCCATGCCCGTAGACGGGAGCGTTGTCGAAGTATGGCCGGAACTGCGTCACCGCATCCTGCGAGACCGCGTTCATGAACACCTGCCCGCCGAGGCCGACAATCGCCTGCTCCGCCCGGCCATGGCCGTAGTGCTCGTAGCGCTCCCGGTACAGGCCGATGAGCTTCATGTAGTGCTCGGTGGGCCAGAAGATGTTGTTGGCGAAGAAGCCGTCGCCGTAGTAGGCGGCCTGCTCCGCGATCTCGGGGCTGCGGATCGACCCGTGCCAGACGAACGGGGGAACGCCGTCGAGCGGCCGTGGCGTGGACTGGAAGCCCTTCAGCGGGGTGCGGAACCGGCCCTCCCAGTCAACGACGTCCTCGCGCCACAGTCGGTGCAGCAGGGCGTAGTTCTCGACGGCGAGCGCGATTCCCTCGCGCAGGTCCTTGCCGAACCAGGGGTAGACCGGTGCCGTATTGCCTCGTCCCATCATCAGGTCGACTCGACCGTCGGAGATGTGCTGCAGCATCGCGTAGTCCTCGGCGAGCTTCACCGGGTCGTTGGTCGTGATGAGGGTCGTCGCCGTCGACAGGATGATCGACT
>Ga0136639_10000489_pt1 | contig 13161 bp, 13 predicted proteins | sample AntDrymUQ8592106_2_FD_113739 | JGI IMG/M metagenome (GOLD analysis project Ga0136639, IMG submission 113739) | Polar desert sand microbial communities from Dry Valleys, Antarctica - metaG UQ859 (21.06) | ecosystem: Environmental > Terrestrial > Soil > Desert | place: Antarctica: Dry Valley...
AACGTATCGTACTTCGCCGTCGTCGACTGAAAGTCTTTGGAGCGGGTCAGTATCGCTTCGATTTCAGGGCGGCCCAGGTCTTCAATGCCCAGTAGACTCATGCTTCGATCTTCTCAACCAAAATCACTTTTTCCATCTGATCGATCTCTTGGAATTTCACTTCGATGATCTCGTTGGCGGAGGTTTGCACCATCCGCCCCACGTATCTGGCTTCAATCGGAAGCTCTCGCCAGCCGCGGTCGATCAAAACGAGCAACTGCACCCGGGCAGGTCGGCCCTGGTCGAATAGCGCATCCAGCGCAGCGCGAATCGTCCGCCCGGTGTACAGGACGTCGTCGACCAGGACGATGTCTTTGCCGGTGACGTCGAACGGAATATCGGTGGAATTCAGAATCGGCGATGTCCCGACGGTTGTCAGGTCGTCCCGGTACAGGTTAATGTCCAGGGTACCGGTGGGCACTTCGCGGTCTTCGAGGTCCTTAATCTTGGCGGCCAAGCGCTTGGCCAGCGGAACCCCCCGGCGGCGAATGCCGATAAAGGCAAGTTTATCCAGGTCGGTCGTCTTCTCGAGAACCTCGTGGGCCAGACGAACCAGCGTACGGTCAATCTCGGAAGCGGTCATGAGTTGCGATTTCAGACGCGTGGAGGGCATTGCGGTCAGATTAACATGCGGAAGGCCTATTGGAACCGGACCGATCCCCATTTTTCTGGCACATGCATGTTGATCACCCCCTGGGGCGACCAAACCCAGTTGTCTTCCTTTGTTCCTGGTACCTTTTCGTATTTGCCGTCTTTCACTTGGAGCTGCCATTCCACCCGCGAAAAGTTGATCCGCCAAGCTTCGCCGGGCTTCGGCGCCACCGCTGGCCGCTTCCCCCGATTGAAGGCGCTCCATGGAAAGGCCATCTCCACGGTCCATCCGCTGTCCTGATCGCCCGGTTGATTCAACGTTCCGCGGAGCGAAACCGCCGTCTTCAACCCGGGGATCTCCCAGCCGTTGTCGGCCTTGCCTTTGTCTTTGTAAGGCCGGTCCAGGTGCAGGTCCCAGCCGGTATTCCGCGCGTTGATCTCGAACTCAAAATAGTCGAGTCCGTCCCCGTCCGGATCCAGGAAAACCTCGAAATCGTGCTCGTGAAAAATCACCATGTCATGCCGATCGTAGGTCGCCCACAGGTCGGGTTCCTCCATCTCGGCGGCGATGTAGAGGTAGTTGTCGTCCCAGAGCATCTTGGCCCGCGTCTTAAAGCGCGGCTTCGGTTTGGCGTCGCCTTCGATATCGACGAAAAAGGAAGTCCAGGGGGCTGCCAGCCACGAGGCTTCGTCCATCTTTCCGTCGATCACCAGCGGCTTCGTCACCGCCGATGCTTCGTAGATCAAACCAAACGCCAGGATTAAAAAAGAAGTCATTAGAACCGTTTCATCCGGCCCCGAATTCGCTTCGTGAGCTTTTCGATCTCATCCAATTTTTTTAACGCCCCTACCGAGAGCACGTGCCGATCATGCTTTTCCAGCTCCATCGTCACCTCATCGGTTAGCCGCTTGATCACTTCCAGGTCCTTTAGGTTCGAAGCCAGATCTGCTTTCAGTAAATCCTGCGTTCGGTCTTTGCCATCCGGACCCCGCATCGGAGACTCATTCGGCGACAAGTCACCACCGGGTCGCGGCAGTCCTTGGGCCCACAACGCACCGGCCAACACCAGCAAAAACAGGGCTTGAAACGCCATATTGTTATAATAGCGACTTATGCGTGATGTCAATATTGGGATTGTCGGACTAGGCAACGTCGGCTCCGGAACCATGGCGATTCTGGCCGAGACCAGCGATTCGATCGCTCAGAAACTCGGCTTCCGTTTGGTCGTTAAAGCGCTTTGCGCCCGAACCATTGCAGGCAAAGCGATTCCCGCCGCCTTCACCGATGCGTTGGTGACCACCGATTGGCGCGAAGTCGTCAACCATCCGGAAGTCGAGATTGTCGCCGAACTCATCGGCGGTCAAGGCGTAGCGAAGGAGATCATTGAGGCCGCCCTCGCCGCAGGCAAAAGCGTCGTGACGGCGAACAAAGAACTGATGGCCGCTCAGGGCCCGGCCCTCGTCGAAGCGGCCATCGCCCACGGCGCGAACATCGCGATGGAAGCCAGCGTCGCCGGCGGTATCCCGGTGCATACCGTCCTGCGGGAAGGGATCAGCGGCGACCGCATCGAAGCTTTCTACGCCATCCTGAACGGAACCAGCAACTACATCCTGACCGAAATCGAACGCGACGGCTCTGCCTTCGCCGACGTCTTGGCCGAAGCCCAACGCCTCGGCTACGCCGAAGCCGACCCCACCGCCGACGTTGACGGCTTCGATGCCCGCAGCAAACTGGCGATTCTGGCGGCGCTGGCCTTCGGCGAAAAAATCACCGCGGCCGATATCTTTACCGAGGGGATTCGGCGCATCTCCCCCATCGACTTCCAGTACGCCCATCGCTTGGGCCATACGATCCGCCTGGTCTGCGGAGCCCGGCTAACCGCCGAAGGGTTGATTCTTTCGGTTCGTCCCGCCTTGATCCCGGAATCGACGATTCTGGCCAGCGTCAAGGGTGCCTACAACGCCGTTTGGGTTCGCGGGAGGTACGGTGCCGATACTTTTTACTACGGCCGTGGCGCCGGCCCGCATCCCACTGGCGTCGCCGTCGTCAGCGACCTGATGCGAGTCGCTCGCGAAATCCGCAGAGGCAGCCCCACTCGCGTCAGCCCATTTGCCCACGACCGTCTCGAGGCGAATCGGCCGGTCAGCGTGCTGAAACAGAAGCGGGCATACTATCTACGATTCTTTGTTCGGGATCAGCCCGGCATCATCGCGGCGCTGGCCAGCATCCTGGCCGCGAAAAACATTGGGCTCGACGCTGTCCTGCAACTTCCCAACGAAGATAAGGCCGCCCTGCCGTTCGTGATCACGGTGGAACCGACGACCGAACAAAGCGTGCAGGAGGCGGTCGCCGAAATGGCTAAACTCGACTTTATGGTGGAGCCGGTCTTGGCTTTGCCGATGGAGACTGCGCTATGAAAATCCTGATTGGCTTCGTTTCGCTACTTTCGCTGTGGGGCCAAGCGGCCCCCGGTTCGAATGATCGCTACAAAACCGCCGAGGGCAGAGCCGGGATGGCCGCAACCCTCGACGGAGAACATCGCGATACCCGCCAGAAGCCGAAGCAGTTAATCGCCGCGATGAAGATCGGGCCGGGCATGACCGTGGTCGACATCGGCACCGGCGTCGGCTACATGCTTCCTTTCATCAGTGAAGCGGTCGGCAAGGGTGGCCGAGTCATCGCTGAGGATATCTTCCCGGATTTTCTCGCGAAGGCCAAAACGAAGGCTGCGGCGCTGGGCAATGTCACCTTCGTCCTCGGGACTGAGAAGGACGTCAAGCTCGACGCCGGTGTCGCGGATCTGGTCTTTATCCTGGATGCTTATCACCACTTCGATTTTCCGGCCGAGATGATGGCCGGCATTCGGAAGGCGCTGAAACCCGGCGGGCAACTCGCGATCGTCGACTACTACAAGCGTCCAGGGGCGATGGCCGGGGCCGACCCAAACTTCGCGTTGAATCACATTCGTCTCGACGAGGCCGACGTGGTGGAACAGATCGAAGGCTTTGGGTTTCGCTCGGTCCGGAAGGAAGAGTTTTTGCCAAACTCGCAGTATCTAGTCGTGTTCGAGAAAAAGTAGTTGTGGTATTCTAGGAATCGACCGGCCCTTACTCGCGGAGAGATGGCTGAGCGGTCTAAAGCAACGGTTTGCTAAATCGTCGTACTGGAAACGGTACCTAGGGTTCGAATCCCTATCTCTCCGCCAGACTTTCTCTCTGTCTGAAAATTCGACAGTGCCTTAAACGCTTCAATAGAAACAAAGGGTTTACGCGTTTGGTGTGTAACGTGCTAAGCATTGCGCTGTGCAAACCTCTAATTGCCCCAAACTATTTGTTGTCGTTGCCATCCTGATCCTCGGCGTGATCGGCTGCGGTGCGACCCTAACTGCGATGAACTTCGAACCGGAAGCGCCTACTGCGCGAACTCAGCAAAGTAACGGTTGAATTTTTCGACCTTCGGACGAACCACAAACTGGCAGTAGCCGCCGTTGGGGTTCCGAACGAAATACTCCTGATGGTAGGCTTCGGCTTCATAGAACACGACGGCGGGGGTGACTTCGGTGACGACTGAATCGGCCACGTCGAGGGCGTTGATCACGGCCCGGGCGGTTTGCAGCTGCTCGGGAGATTCGTAGAAGATCGCTGAACGATATTGCGTTCCCGCGTCGTTGCCCTGGCGGTTCAGCGTGGTCGGGTCATGAACTGCGAAAAACACCGTCAAAATATCCTTGAACGTGACCTTCGAAGGGTCGAAGGTGACCCGCACCACTTCGGCGTGACCCGTTGTCCCCGAGCAGACTGCTTCGTAACTTGGGTTAAGCACTTGGCCTCCCATGTACCCCGATTCGACGGAGAGGACGCCCTTCATCCGGTCGAATACAGCTTCCAGACACCAGAAGCAACCGCCGCCCAAAGTCGTGATTTCAGTAGGATTCATAAAGAGTTAGATGCACTCGAAGGGGGTTACGGTTTAAGCTGGCATATATGAATCTGCGATGGCTTTTACTTTTCGCGCCGGCGATGCTCTTGGCGCAGCCTCCCGCGGCGGCTCCGAAGCCGACCGCTCCCAAACCCGCCGTGGTCTCACCCAAGCCGGCGGTGGTCGCACCCAAACCCACCGTGGTCGCACCCAAACCGACGGTAGTCGCACCCAAAGCGGCCGTGGCCCCGGTTAAACCTTCTCGGGAACCAGGAACCTACACCTATTTTACCCTTACTCAAGGGGCGGTAACTTTGGGCACAATTGTGACGAAAATGTTCGTCGAAGAGTCTCCGATCACCGTGAAGAACTTTGCCGATCTCGCGATGGGGCGGAAGGAATGGACCAACCCTCGGACGGGTGTGAAATCGAAGCTGCCTCTATACAACGGCTTGACCTTTCATCGGTTGATCCCGGGCTTCATGATCCAGGGCGGCGATCCGCTCGGGACCGGCACCGGCGGCACCGATCCAATTCCTGACGAGTTTCACCCATCCCTGAAGTTTGACGTTCCGGGACGACTGGCGATGGCCAACGCAGGACCGAACACGGGTTCGAGCCAGTTCTTCATCACCGAAGGAACTCCATCTCATTTGAATGGCAAGCACACGATTTTCGGCCAGGTAATTGAAGGGCAGGAGTTGGTGGCCAGGGTGGCAAATGTGCCAAAAGGCCGCGGCGATTCTCCGGCGGTCCCGGTGAAAATGCGCGTCGTTGTGCGGCGGGAAGGTTACCCGCCCGTCGCTGCTCCTAAGCCGGCGGCTCCGAAAGTGGTTCCGGCTAAGCCGAAGCCGGCGGTGGCGGTGCAGAAGAAAGCCGCCTAAATCGGGCCAACTCGCGGTCTTTGTAAACGTCGTGAATGGGGAATACCTGGCTATGGATGACCAGGTAGACCCCGGCCGGGAGGAGGCGGGCGGCGAGCAGGCTCTCGGTTAAGTTCTGGAGGCCGTCAGAGCCTTCAAAGCCCAGTGGCGTCATCGCCCCCGTCAGAACGATGGGGATGGAGAGCGTAGGCAGACCAGCGGCGCGCACCTTGCCGGTTTCGACCAAGGTGTCGGTGCCGTGCGTGATCACGATACCTTTGGCACCGATTTCATGTTGGCGGACAGCGGCGAGAATGCATTGGCGGTCGCCGTCGGTCATCTCCAGGCTGTCTTTGTTCATTAAGCGGATCGTCTCGATAGTGACCTCCGGCAGTCGGAGTTGACCGAGATATTGCTCCACTTTGCTGGCGCTGTTGTGGACGCCTCCAGCCTGTTCGGAGTAACTTTTCTCCAGGGTGCCACCGGTGGAAATCAGAACGATCCGGTCCATCTCTACTTTGCGCCCAGCGGGACTTCGACGTAGAAGAGTTCCTGGCTGGTCTGGGCTTCGGTGATGCCGGTGATGTAGAGTCGGGAGGTGCGGGTATGGCCGGTCTGGAAGTAGACGAAGCCGTACGCCGACTCGCCGGGTGGAAGCATTTTGGCGGAAAAGGCGCGCTCGATAATCACTGGATTTTGGAGCGGGTTCTTGTTCCGCTTGATCCCCGGGATGGTGGTGGGTAGGGGCGTCGGATTGTACCGGGGGCGGCCCGGTCCTTTCAACCGGGCGATGTCTTCGGCCGGAGTTTCGTCGAGCTTGCGGGAGCCGGGGACGAGATATTGGAAGCGGGCCAGTTCGAGGTTCAACGTCTTCTTGCTTTCATTCTTGAAAAGCAGGAGGACAGGCAGGATGCCATGCTCATAAGGGTTCACTTTCCCGAAGGCCGCCTTGGCCTCGTCGGCGTTGTCGTAGGCGACGGCGGCGACGGTAAGCCCTTGGTTGGTTTGCTTGGAGGCATAGGTCTCGATCGCGGCCGGCCGGAACGGTTCTGGCTTCTTATCGGCCTGCAACGAGGCGGTCAGGAGTAGGACGACGCAGAGGGCCTTCATGAGTTTCATTGTAGGGGACACGGATATACTGGGGGCTGTCGATTGCAGACCTTTATTTTTCTTCTCTATCGCTTGGCGCAGTTCGTGGGGTTTCCCGCGCTGTTTGTTTATCTGATGGCTCGCTACGGCAAGACGCTGCCGGAGCGCTTCGGCGGTCTGCCTTTTGCTGTGACGGCATCCGGGGGCATTTGGTTGCACGCGGTGTCGGTGGGCGAGGTGCTCAGCGCGGTGGAGTTGCTTAGGGCGCTGCGGACGGAATACCCGGATACGCCGATTTATATTTCGACGACCACGACGACGGGACGGAGGATGGCGGAGGAGAAGCTCGCAACTTTGACGGACGGGGTCTTCTACACTCCGCTTGATTTTGCGTTCACGGTGCGACGAGTTCTGCGGGCGCTGCGGCCGACGCTGGTGGTGATTCTGGAGACGGAAATTTGGCCGAATCTGTGGCGGGAGACGCGCCGAAGCGGGGCTCGACTGATCGTCGTGAACGGACGGATCTCGGACCGGGCGCTGCCGCGGTATGAGCGCTTTCGCTGGTTGTTCCGGCCGGTGATGGCGATACCGCACCGGGTGCTGACGCAGAGCGAGCAGGACCAAATGCGCTACATAGCACTTGGGGCAACCGGGGCGGTGAACAACGGGAACTTGAAGTACGACTTTGACCCGGAGAAGGTAGCGACGCCGGCCGACGTCAGGGCATGGGTCGTCGGAGCTGAGAAGGTGCTGGTGGTGGCGAGCACGCATTGCGAGGACATTGACGAAGACGATTTGGTGATTGGCGCCTGGGGGGAGTGGGTTCGGGCGATCCCGGGTCTCGTGATGATTTTGGCACCGCGGAAGCCGGAGCGGTTTGACGTGGTGGCGGAGAAATTAGGGGCGGCGGGGATTCCGTTTCGGCGACGGACGGCGTTGACCCCGATGGCGGCTCCGGGCGTGTTGCTGCTGGATTCGATGGGAGAGTTGAGCGGGGTGTTTCGGCTGGCGGATGTGGTGGTGATGGGAGGGACGCTGGCACAGCGGGGCGGTCACAACATATTGGAACCGGCGCTGTTTGGCAAACCGGTGGTGGCCGGGCCGCATATGGAAAACTTCGCCGAGATTGCGGCGGCGTTCACGGCGGGTGGCGGTTTGCGGCGGTGCGGACGAGCGGACTTTGCCGCGGTGGTGACGGAGTTGCTGCGGGACCCCGGTGAATGGGGCGGGCGGGCGAAAGCGCTCGCCGAGCAGCGACGCGGGGCGCTGGGGCGGACGCTGGGGATTTTGCGGGAAGAGATAGAGCGGGCTTGGCCACTACCGCTGCATCCCTGGGTCTTCTGGATTGTCATGGCTCCGCTGTCGTTGCTCTGGAAGTGGGGCGGGCGGTCGAATCGACAGCGGGCGGTGGCGCGGCGGTTGGATACGCCGGTCGTGAGCGTCGGCGGGATCAATATGGGCGGGTCAGGGAAGACGCCGACCGCGTTGCGGTTGGCGAGACACTTTGCGAATCCAGCCATCTTGACGCGCGGTTACAAACGGTTGCTGACTGAACCGGTGACGGTGATTGCCCGGGGGACAGCGATGCCGATTGAGCGGACGGGGGACGAAGCCCAGATTTTTGTGCGGTCGGGAGCGGCGCACGTAGGGGTGGGGGGAGACCGGTACGCGGTAGGCCGGGCGATGGAGGCGACGCTGCATCCGGAGCTGTTTTTGCTGGACGATGGATTTCAGCACTATCGGTTGGCACGCGAATTTGACTTAGTGTTGCTCGATGCGCGGGACCCGTTCGCCGGCGGCGCCTCGTTTCCGCTCGGGCGATTGCGGGAAATGCCCGAGGCGCTGGATCGGGCCTCGGCGATTTTGTTGACGCGGACGGAGCGGGGCCGGACGTACGGCGAGTTGCGGCGACGACTGGCGATGGTGCCAATCTATCGGTCGCGGGTGGTGGCCGAGAGTTGGGTGGACGCAGGGACGGGGAAAGACGTGACTTTGCGCGGACAGCGGGTGGCGGCGTTTTGCGGTTTGGCAAATCCGACGACGTTTTGGTCGACGTTGCGGGAGCAGCAGGTGGTGCCGCTGTTCCGGTGGACCTTTGGCGATCATCATTCGTATCGCCACACAGAACTCGTCCGTTTGCTGGAGCACGCCCAATTACAGGAAGCCGAGGTCCTGCTAACGACGGAAAAAGATTTAATGAATTTGCCGCCGAACGTAGCGGAAATGATGGCTCCAGTGGCGGTGTTTTGGTTACGGATTGGGGTGGAAATCGAGCGCGAGGCGGAATTGGTCGAGCAGATCCGGGCTATACTGAAATAGATCCGTTCCTATGGCTTTCGGCAAGAAAATTATCCTTTTGACGCCGCGCGGCTTTTGCGCGGGAGTTGTTCGTGCGATCGACGTCGTGAAGATTGCGCTTGAAATGTATGGCGCGCCGATTTACGTGCGGAAGGAGATTGTGCACAACAAGCATGTTGTGGACGAACTCCGGGCGGCGGGAGCGATCTTCGTCGAAGAGCTGGATGAAGTGCCGAGCCAAGGGCGGGTCATTTTTAGTGCCCACGGCGTAGCGCCGTCGGTACGGACGGACGCGGTGGAGCGGAATTTGCAGGTGATTGATGCGACCTGTCCGCTGGTGACCAAGGTCCATTTGGAAGCGGTGAGGTTTGCGCGGAAGGGCTATTCGATCATACTGATCGGTCATGAAAACCATGACGAAGTGGTTGGCACCTTGGGCGAAGCGCCGGAGTCGATGAAGCTGGTTTCGACGGTGGAAGACGTTGATCGGCTGGTGGTGCCGGACGCGACGAAGATGGCGTATTTGACGCAGACGACGTTGAGCCTGGACGAGACCAATCACATCGTGAAGCGGTTGACGGAGCGGTTTCCGCTGATTCAAGGGCCGCATTCGCAGGACATTTGCTATGCGACGGAAAACCGTCAGGTGGGCGTCAAGGCGGTAGCGCCGTTATGCGATTTGCTGCTCGTGGTGGGTTCGAAGAATAGTTCGAATTCGCAGAGATTGGTGGAGGTTTGCCAGAACACGGGGGTACCCGCGTACCTGGTGGACGACGAATGCGATGTGCAGACCGAGTGGATGGTTGGGGTAAAGACCGTCGCGATTACAGCGGGGGCTTCCGCGCCGGAGCATCTGGTTGAGCAGATCATTGCGTATCTCAGAGCAAATGGATTCGAAGAGTTGGAAGAGTTGGAAGTGAAGGAAGAGGACGTCCGGTTCCAGTTGCCTCCGGAGTTGAATAGCGCCCGGTTGACGCAAATCACGACTTCCGCTTCCCTATGACCCCAAGCCTGCAAGTTACTGACGCTTTAGTTGCTTCGACCGCTCAAGCGGCGAAACGGTCGGTAGATTGGTTTGTCGCCAATCAGCACGATGCGGGCTATTGGTGGGGAGATTTGACGGCGGACACGACGCTCGAGTCGGACTTCGTGTTGCTGCAGCTTTGGCTGTATCCGCCGAGGAACGGGATCTGGAATCCGCCGACGCGGATGCAAATTGACCGCGCGGTGAAGTCGATTCTGGAGCGGCAGTTGGAAGGGGGCGGGTTCAATATTTTCCCGGCTGGTCCGGCGGATGTGAACGCTTCGGTCAAAGCGTATTTTGCGCTGAAGACGGCCGGGATATCGGTAGACGAGACTCGGATGGTCGCGCTGCGGGCGACGATCTTGGGGCTTGGCGGGTTGCAGGCGGCCAATAGCTACGTGAAGATCAACCTGAGCCTGTTTGGGTTGTATCCGCGGCAGCATGTTCCTTCGATTCCGCCGGAGCTGATTTTGCTCGGCAAGGTGATCTACGAGATGAGTTCGTGGACGCGGGCGATCGTGATTCCCCTCTCGATTGTCCACGCCATGACGGTGACGGCCCGACCGGTGCCGAATGGGTTTACGCTCGAAGAGTTACTCGTGCCCGGGGTGACGTTGGAGTTGCCGCGGGATGACGGGTTCTTCAATCGGCGGAATACGTTTCTGCGGATCGATAAAGTTTTCAAGTGGTGGGAACGGTTCGGCAGCGGCGCGATTCGGCAGCGGGCGATTCGCAAGTGTATGGAATGGGTGGTGGAGCGGACGCGATACACCGACGGGCTGGCGGCGATTTACCCGCCGATGATGTATACGGTGATGGCGATGGACCTGTTGGGCTATACGCCGGAGCATCCAGACCGGAATGAAGCCGAGAATCAGTTTGCCAATTTGATGGTGGACGACGGCAAGCGATTTTTCTTTCAGCCCTGTTTTTCGGTGGTTTGGGATACAGCAATTGCGACGCACGCGCTGGGCGAAAGCGGCATGGCCCCGGCGGCGGTGATGAACCGCGCGGGCGATTGGCTGTTGACGAAAGAGGTGCGGCGGAAGGGCGATTGGAGTGTGAAGCGCCCGAACGTGGAGCCGTCCGGTTGGTACTTCGAATTCGCGAATGAGAACTACCCGGACATCGACGATACGGCGATGGTGATGTTGGGGCTGCACTTTACGAAGTGTGAAAAGACGGGGTCGCAGGCGAGTTGCGAAAAGCGGGCCGTGAACTGGCTGCTGGCCATGCAATCGAGCGATGGCGGATGGGCGGCGTTTGACGTCGATAACAACTGGCAGTTTCTGAGCGACGTTCCGTTTGCCGATCACAATGCGATGCTGGATCCGACCTGCCCGGATATCACGGGTCGGGTGGTGGAGTCCCTGGTGTTACATGGCGTGTCTACTGAACACGCGGCGATCAAAAAAGGCTTGTCCTATTTGGAGAATTCGCAAGAGGCCGATGGAAGTTGGCAGGGGCGTTGGGGTGTGAACTACATCTACGGCACCTGCTTTGCGGTGCGCGGATTGCGAGCGGCGGGCGAGAGCGACCGGGAAGTGGCCGTTTTGCGCGCCGGCGAGTGGCTTCGTTCGATTCAAAACGCCGATGGCGGCTGGGGCGAAAGTCCGGAGAGCTATCGGGGCAATGGATTTGTAGTGGCTCCGTCGACTCCATCGCAGACGGCATGGGCCGTGCTGGGGCTGATCGCAAGCGGCGATACGTATTCGTCGAGTGTGCAGCGGGGCGTCGAGTTCCTGATTGAGAAACAGAACGCGGACGGGTCTTGGGATGAAGACGCGGCGACAGGGACAGGCTTCCCGAACGTGTTCTATTTGCGGTACCACCTTTACCGGAACTCGTTCCCGCTCTTAGCGCTTTCGACGTTTCTGAAAGCAGAGCGTTGAAGCCGGCATTAGTCACAGGGGCATCGGGATTTGTGGGTTGGCATGTGGCCAATCTTCTCGCGGAGGCTGGGGTGCCGGTGCGCGCCTTGACGCGGGGCCGGAATCCGGTACGCGAGTTGCCGGAACGGTTTTCGAATTTTGACGTGGTGACAGGGGACTTGCAGGACGCGGCGTCGCTCGAGCGGGCGGTGGCGGGTTGTGGGATGGTGTATCACGTGGCGGCGGACTACCGGCTATGGTCGCGCGAGCCGGAGGAGTTGTACAAGTCGAACGTGGAGGGGACGCGGAATTTATTGACGGCGGCGCGGGGGGCGGGCGTGGACCGGGTCGTGTATACGAGCACGGTGGGATGCGTGCAGTTCGTCAAAGACGGGTTGGGGGATGAGTCGCTGCCGGTGCGGGTGGAGGACATGACCGGACACTATAAACGCTCGAAGTTTTTGGCCGAGCGCGTGGCACTTGAGTTCGCGGCGGAGGGCTTTCCGGTGGTGATTGTGAATCCGACGGCACCGGTGGGGGACCATGATTTTAAGCCGACCCCGACGGGGCAGACAATCGTCGATTTTCTGAGCGGGCGGATGCCGGCGTATCTCGACACGGGTTTGAATGTCGTCGATGTGCGGGATGTGGCGCGGGGGCATTTGTTGGCCGGGGAGAAGGGGAGAGTGGGAGAACGGTATATTTTAGGGAGCGAGAATTTAACGTTGCAGGAGATCTTTGCGGCGTTGGGCGAGGCTCCGAAGTATCGAGTTCCTTACGGGGTGGCTTATGTGGCGGCGCTGGTGAGTACGGGTTGGGCTCATATGACGGGGGACGCCCCGCGGGCCCCGTTAGAGGGCGTGAAGATGGCGCGGAAGAAGATGTGGGTGACGCACGCGAAGGCGACGCGGGAGTTGGGGTATGAGCCGGTGCCGGCGCGGGTGGGACTGGAACGGGCGGCGGCCTGGTTTCGGGCGAATGGGTACTGCGGATGATCGTGGCGGTGGGGGCTGACGCGATGGAGTTTGGCGGCTGGCTGCGGCATTGCAAGGGGGTGCGGAAGCTGGATTGGCCCGTGGATTTCGCGCGGCAGGCGGAATGGAATGGGCAGGCGCTGACGATGGTGGCCAACGGCGCGGGGCCGCGCTTGGCGGCGGCCGGGTTGGCGGCGGCGCGGGAGCGGGAGACGGTGACGGCGGTGATGAGCATTGGGTGGTGCGGGGCGCTGGATCCGGCGTTGCGGTTGAGCCAGGTTTTTGTGGCGTTGGGGGTGAGGACCGATCAGGGGGATAGGGCGACGTTGGCCCCGCGGAAGATGCCGGCCGGGACGCGGCGGGGGGTGTTATGGTCGGGCGATCGGTTCGTGCGGACGGCGGCGGAGAAGGCGGAGTTGCGGGGGCGGGGCGCCGACGCGGTGGAGATGGAAGCGGCAGGCCTGCGGTTTGCGGGTTCGTTTTATGCGGTGCG
>Ga0136639_10000490_pt1 | contig 13160 bp, 14 predicted proteins | sample AntDrymUQ8592106_2_FD_113739 | JGI IMG/M metagenome (GOLD analysis project Ga0136639, IMG submission 113739) | Polar desert sand microbial communities from Dry Valleys, Antarctica - metaG UQ859 (21.06) | ecosystem: Environmental > Terrestrial > Soil > Desert | place: Antarctica: Dry Valley...
CAGCGAAATAACCGCCACGTCCGTCGTCCCGCCGCCAATATCGACGACCATGTTTCCCGACGGCTCGGTAATCGGCAATCCCGCGCCGATCGCCGCCACCATCGCCTGCTCCACCAGAAAAACCTCGCTTGCTTTAGCCCGATAAGCGCTATCAATTACCGCCCGCTTTTCCACCTGCGTGATTTCGCTCGGAACCCCAATAACGATCCGCGGATGCACCAGCATCTTCCGCCCATGCGCCTTCTGAATAAAATAATTCAGCATCCGCTCGGTCACCTTGAAGTCGGCGATCACACCGTCTTTCATGGGCCGAATGGCTACAATATTGCCCGGCGTCCGGCCAACCATCTCTTTGGCTTCTTTGCCGACGGCCTCCACTTCGCCATTCGTTTTGTTAATGGCGACAATCGATGGTTCATTGACAACAATACCCTTTCCCTTGGCAAACACCAAGGTGTTGGCAGTGCCAAGGTCAATCGCAAGGTCGGAGGAGAAAAGACTAAACAGGGAACGCAGATTCATGACAGCAGTAGCCTCAGGGTAGCATACGGAGCCTTTTCTTTTCAGTAAATTACAGAGGCACAGACAGCGCTAACCGCTTCATCCGGGTAAACACAAAGGTCAATGCCGCACGGTGGCGCGCCACGTCCTCCACCCCGGCCGAACGAAGATACGTCGTGATCTCTTCCGCCACCGGCACCATCTCCGGAAACCGCCGTCGCATCGCCGCCAAAAAATCACCCTGCCTACCCCAGTCCCCCGCCCCCAGCGCGACGTCTATCCACATCGCCGCCTGCCCCAAACTCTGGCAACGCCCCACATTGGCCGCCGCCCCCGGTTCGCTTTCCATCTGCGCCAACGCCGCCCCCAACGCCGCATGCCAAGGGGCCTTCCACGCCACGCCCCGCCGCTCCATCTCCTCCCGAATCAAGATATGTTGCACCGCATCCAGCGCATGCACACTCAAACACGCCGTCTCGCCTCCCGCATACACCGGTGCCGGATACCGCTGCGCCTTCAACCATATATGCCCGAACTCGTGCGCAATCACCGCCTCCTCCGCCGCCCCCGTCCCCGCATGTTGCGGATTGACCAGCACAAAGCTAACTCGCCCCTTCGGCCCCAAATAGTTCACCGTCATCGCCTGTGCCCCGCGATATTGCGAAACGAAATCCGGCTGATCGGTGTAACTCGCCAGCGCCTCCCGTTCCGGAGTATCCGACGGCAGCGCCAACGCCCTCGTCTGCTCGTTCGCCGGCAACCGCAGCAGAACCACCGCAATCTTCCCCGTCCTCTCAATCGCCTCTCTCCACGTCGCCAGCGAGGGAGAAAGCGAAACCGTCGCCAAGAGGAAAAGTGCCCAGGACATCCTGTCTTTATTACACTACAGACTTGATCTCTCGTCGCACACTGCTCGCCTCCACCCTCGCCGTCTCCGCCTGCCGAAAAGAACGGGCCAAAGGTTTCGAAGGCTATGCCTTTGTCGCCAATCAGGAAGGCCAAGCCATCGCCGCCGTCGACCTGACGGCCTTCGTAGTCGCCAAACACATCCGCATCGACGGACAACCCAAGTCCGTCCTGGCCCACCCCACCCGCGAAGCCATCTACGCCCTTGGCACCGGCAACGGAGCCCTCTACGAGGTCGATCCCGCCAAACTAGCCTTCCGCCGAAAAGTCACCCTCGCCGGCGATCTCGTTGACCTCCAACTCGCCGACAGCGGCGAACTCTGGGCCCTAGCCCGCTCCCCCCGCAAGTTGATGCTCCTCGACCCCGATACCCTCAAAGTCACGAGTCAAGTTCCCCTCCCCGCCGAACCCGTCGCCCTCGCCCTCTCCCAACGCGAACCCTGGGCCCTCGTCCTTTACGCCGACGCCCCACCCACCCTCATCGACCGCCGCCAGCCCCGCATCGTCGCGATCTTTGACCTGCCCCACCGCGCCACCATCGCCCGCTTCCAAGGCAACGGCAAAGCGATCCTCTTCGGCGCCCGCGAAGCCCGCATGCTCTCGTTTTACGAGCTCCCCAGCCGCCGACTCTTAACCCACCTCCCCCTCGCCTTGGAACCCGAACGCTTCTGCTTCAAACCCGATGGCGGTCAACTCTTCATCACCGGCAAAGGGCTCGATGCCGTCGTCGTCGTCTACCCCTATCGCGGCGAAGTCGCCGAAACCGTCCTCGCCGGACGCGAACCCGGCGAAATGGCCGCCGCCTCCACCCCCGACGTCGACTACCTCTTCGTCGCCAGCCCTTCCCGCAACGATGTCAGCGTGCTCGACATCGTCACCCACAAAACCGTCGCCGTCGTCTCCGTCGGAAAGGATCCTTTTTTCCTCACCATCACTCCCGACAACCAGTACGCCCTCGTCCTGAACCAAGCCAGCGGTGACATGGCCGTGCTCAGAATCAAATCCATCACCCCCAATCGAAACAAAACCGCACCGCTCTTCACTATGATTCCAGTAGGCTCAAAACCGGTGCAAGCCGTCGTTCGTGCCGTATGATTAGGGCAGTCGAGCCCCAATTACGCGTTGAAGAGCAAGGAGACATCATGAGAGCGATCCCGTTACTGGTAGTTTCCGTCGGTTGGCTCTCTGCCCAATCCGGCTATGTCGGCTCCTTTCAAAGCGCCGAAATGCAAGTAGAGCTCCAAGCCGCGACGAACGGCAGCTACACCGGAACCATCGAAATCCAGGGCCAAAAGCTACCCCTAACCGCCCGCGAACGCGGCACCGAACTCGCCGGCGCTTTCTCCACCGGAGGCAAATCGTTCCCCTTCACCGCCACCCTCGCCGGCCCCAAAATGCAATTGGTTAGCGAAGGCCACGCCTACGTCCTCACCCGCGCCGGCGGAGCACGCCGCGCCGCCAATGGCATCTCTGTCGCCCTCCCCAGCGGCTGGACCTCGAGCGAAACCGATGACGCAATCCGCCTCCTTCCCCTCGGCGCTTCCGCCGACGAAGGCTACTTCGCCACCTCCAAAGAAGGCTATGACGTCGCCGACGAACCCGCCTTCGTCCGCCAAATGAGCCAAGGCTTCACCCAAAGCGGTGGCCTCATCCGCAAGGGCGGCGAACTCGAATCCTTCCCCACCGGCACCGCCTACCATTGGGAAGTCTCCGACCCCAAAACCGGCCAATTAGGGGCCTTTTCGCTCTACATCGTACCCGCCGGAACCCGCGCCCACGTCGTCCTCGCCGTCGGACCCGCCGAAAAAGTAAGGACCCATAAGTCCACTCTCGCCCAGGTCGCCCAAACCATCCGCTTCCAAGCCCCGCCCCTCGCCGCCTCCGCCAACAACAGTCCGTGGGACCAAAAACTCCGCGGCAAAATCATCCGCCAGTTCAACGCAAGCCAAGGCATGTCCAGCGAAAAGAAACATTCGCTCGCCGCCGACGGCAGCTACTCCTACTGGAGCAGCAGCATGGTCAGCATCGACGTCCCCGGAGCCAGCGCCAGCAGCATCGGCAAGGACGCGCAAAAAGGACGTTGGAGAATCATCGAAAATGGAGGCCGTACTTTCCTCGAGGTCGTCTATAACTCCGGCCAAACCCGCGCCTTCGCCCTCACGAAAGACGCAACCAACTGGTACCTGAATGGCGAAAAAGCCTTCGCCGTGGAGCCCCAATGAAAGCCCTCTTCCTCGTTCTCATACTTACCGGATCCCTTATCGCCCAACGGGATCTCAAACTCGAAGGGGCCCAAAAACTCGCCCTCGTCGTCGGCAACGGGGCCTACCCCAAATGGCCCCTCCGCAACCCCGCTAACGACGCCCGCGCCGTCGCCCAAGCCCTCACGAGCGTCGGCTTCTCCACCACTTCCGCCATTGACGTAACCCTTCAAAATCTCGATCGCACCGTTAGCGCCTTCGTCGCAAAAGTCAAGCAGGGCGACACCGTCGCCTTCTACTACGCCGGCCACGGCATCCAACTCGAAGGCGAAAACTACCTCGTCCCCGTCGACTTCGACGCCAAGGACGAAGCCGACGCCAAGTACGCCGCCTATGCCGCCTCCCGCGTCCAGGAGCGCATCGAAAAAGCTGGCGCCCGCGTCACCCTCGTCATCCTCGACGCCTGCCGCAACAACCCCTTCGCCGCTACCCGCTCCACTTCCGGAGGCTTGGCCGCGATGGGCACCGGCAAAGGCACCCTCATCGCCTTCGCCACCGCCCCCGGAAAAACCGCCGACGACAATCCCAACGGCAACAACGGCCTCTTCACCACGCATTTCATCACCGCCCTCCAACAACCCGGCCTGACCCTCGACCAAGTCTTCAACCGCGTCCGTGAGCGAGTTCACAACGCCTCCGGCGGCAGGCAAGTCCCCTGGACGGTCTCCAGCGTCATCGGTGAAGTCTACCTCCGCCCCGGCAATGGCCCAGCCCCAGCCGCCACCGAAGCCGCCGTCCCCGCACCAGTTGCCAACCCACTCGCCCGCACCGCGTCCAACCATTTAGTCCCAATAGCCCCGGCCGCCCAGCCCCTAGCCCAACCAACGCCAGACCTTTCGGCCGGAGTCTCCGCCTTCCAACGCGGCGACCTCGACCAAGCCAAAACCATCGCCCTGCAAACCCTCCGCCTCGAACCGGCCAATTCACTGGCGTTGTTCTTGCTCACTTCCATCTACTACAAACAGGAGCAATGGGACCTTCTCGTCCCCACCGCCGTCCAAGCCATCAAGGCCGGTGCCACCATCCCCTTCGCCGTCGGCCATCACCATACCTTGACCGGCGCTCACGGAGCGCTCCTGTCAATCTCCTCCAAGCAAGTTCAGTTTGAGTCGGTAGCCGGATCCGCCTGCAGCCAGAAGAATATGACCGTCCCCTTGGCCAATCTCGGCCCCGCCCAACAATCCACGAATGCCCAGGGAATTCTCTTCTTCAACCTGAAAATCACCGACGATAAGGGCAAGGCTCAGAACTTCAACTTCGTCGACCCCAACACCCAGGTCAGACAAAATCCCGATGGCCTACCCATCCTCGTCGCTCCGCCTCGCGCCCCGCAACTCCTTCGCGCCATGGCCGAGATTTTCAATCTCGCTCGACAGCCATAGGCAGTTGCTCCGCTCCGAACCAACCAACGAACGCGCGCTCTTGCTGCTGAGCGCGATCTACTTCACGCAGGAGAAATGGGATCTCCTCATGATCACCGCCGTGCAGGCGATGCGCGCCGGTGCCACCATCCCTTCGCCGCCGGGCATCACCATTCCCTGAGCGGCACCCAAGGAGTCCGACACCCACGGAGTCCCGCACCCAAGGAGTCCCGCACCCAAGGAGTCCGTTACCCAAGGAGTCCCGCACCCAAGGAGTCCGTTACCCAAGAAGTCCGGCGCTCTCGGAGTCGGCTCCGCCTGCAGCCAAAAAATATCACCGTCCCCCTGGCCAATCTCGGCCCCGCCCAGCAAGCCACCAAAACCCAGGTCACACCAAATCCCGACGGCCTACCCATCCTCGTCGCCCCACCTCGCGCCGCGCAACTCCCTCGCGCCATGGCCGAGATTTTCAATCAAACGCGACAGCCGTAGCGAAGTTTGGTATCCTGACTCTTCATGCCGATTTTGCTCCACAGCCAGCATCGTCACCATTCCCATACGGCGGATGGGCGGGCTGTCCTGTAGCTTTCAGACTGATCTGATCAAGCTTCGATGACTTTCTAACCAGCCCGCCGCGAAAACGGCGGGCTTTTTCTATATGGACCTAGACTTCAAAAAATCTGACGGCCTCGTCACTGCCGTTATCCAACACTACGAGACCAAACGCGTCCTCATGGTCGGCTACATGAATGAAGAGTCGTTCCGCCTTACGATCGAAAAGGGCTACGCCGTCTTCTTCTCCCGCAGCCGCCAAAAGCTCTGGCTCAAGGGGGAATCCTCCGGCCATAAGTTAATCGTCAAGGCCATCGAAACCGACTGCGACCAGGACGCCGTCCTCCTCCTCGTCGACCCCGTCGGCCCCGGCGTCTGTCACGAAGGTTACGAAAGCTGCTTCTTCCGCACCCTCACCGGCAACCAGTGGCAGATCAGCGAAAAACAGACTTACGACCCGAAGGTAGTTTATGACAAGTAACAAACTGAAGATCGGCATCCCCAAAGGCAGCCTCGAAAACGCGACCATTGACTTATTCCGCCGGGCCGGCTTCAGTATCACCGTCTCCAGCCGCAGTTACTTCCCGTCGATCGATGACCCCGAAATCGAGTGCATGCTCATCCGCGCGCAGGAAATGGCCCGCTACGTCGAAGACGGCATACTCGACGCCGGTCTCACTGGCCTCGACTGGGTCCTCGAATCGGAAGCCTCCGTCCAAACCGTCGCCGACCTGGTCTATTCGAAGGCGAGCTTCGGCAAAGTCCGCTGGGTGCTGGCCGTCCCGGAATCGTCCCCCGTCCAGAGCGTTAAAGACCTCGAAGGCAAGGTCATCGCCACCGAACTCGTCCAGTTCACGAAAAACTATCTCAAGCGGAACGGCGTCACCGCCAAAGTCGAATTCTCCTGGGGCGCTACCGAAGTCAAGCCCCCCGTGCTCGCCGACGCCATCGTCGAAGTCACCGAAACCGGCTCCTCCCTGCGCGCCAACAAGCTCCGCATCGTCGAAGAACTGATGAGTTCCAATACGCAGTTAATCGCCAACAACGCCGCTTGGGCCGACCCCTGGAAGCAACAAAAGTTGCAGGATATCCGGCTCCTCCTCGACGGTGCCATCGCCGCCCTCGGTAAAGTCGGCCTCATGTTGAACGTTCGCCGAGCCGACCTGGATCGAGTCCTCTCGACGCTACCCGCCCTCAAAAACCCGACCATCTCCCAACTCAGCGACCCCGATTGGGTCGCCGTCAACACGATCCTCGAAGAGCTAACGGTCCGCAACCTCATCCCCCGCTTGAAGGCCGCCGGCGCCCAGGGTATCGTCGAGTATCCTCTGAATAAGATAGTAATGTAACTGACTTATGATAAAGATCGTTGCTGCCAACCAAGTAAGTAAGATACTCTCGCGCAAGGCCGCCCGCTTCGGCGAGGCCGAAGCCATCGTCAAGCCGATGCTCGAAGCCGTAAAAAAACGCGGCGACGCCGCCGTCATCGAGTACGCCTGCCACTTCGACAAGTTCGACCGCAAAACGCTCCGCGTCCCAGAAACCGAACTCGCCGAAGCCGCCAAGGGCTTGTCGAAGGAGTTCGTCGCCGCCGTCAAAACGGCTTCAACGAACATCCGCGCCTACGCCAAACTACAACTCCCCGTCGCAAAATCCGTCACGGTCTCTCCCGGCCTGAAGCTCGGCCAAATCGTCCGGCCCCTCGAAACCGTCGCCGCTTATATCCCCGCCGGTCGCTATCCCCTGCCCTCCACCCTCCTGATGACCGTCATCCCGGCCCAGGTCGCCGGCGTCCCCAATATCTGCGTCACCTCCCCCCGCGTCGTCCCGGAAATCTTCGGCACCGCCTCCCTGCTAAAAGTCAAAAACGTGTTCCAAATGGGCGGCGCCCAAGCCATCGCGGCCTTCGCCTACGGAACCAAAACCGTCCCTAAAGCGGACCGTATCGTCGGCCCCGGCAACATCTACGTCGCCGCCGCCAAAAAGCTGCTCGCCGGCGAAGTCGGCATCGATTTCATCGCCGGACCCACCGAAATTCTGATGATCGCGACCGACGGCAATCCCGCCTGGATCGCCGCCGACATGCTCGCCCAGGCCGAACACGACACCGACGCCTCCGCCGTTCTCCTCACCACCTCCAAGCAACTCGCCCTCGCGGTCCAAAGCGAAATTGAGCGCCAGTTGGCCAGTCTCCCCACGGCGAAAACAGCCCGCGTGGCGATCGACAAAAACTCCGCCATCATCCTGATGGATTCCCTCGACCAAGCCATCGAAATCTCCAACCGCTTCGCGCCGGAGCATCTCTCCATCCCTTCAGCCAGCCTGCTCAAACACATCCAGCACGCCGGCAGCGTCTTCATCGGGCCTAATAGCCCCGAAGCCGCCGGCGACTATGCCACCGGTCCCAACCACGTCCTGCCCACCAGCGGTGCCGCCCGCGTCCGAGGCGGCCTCTCCTCCGCCGACTACGTCAAGGTCATCTCGACCCAGGAAGTCAGCGGACCCGCCCTCAAGAAATTGACGCCCGCCGTCACCACCCTCGCCCGCGCCGAAGGGCTCGAAGCGCACGCCCGCTCCGTAGAGGTGAGAAGTGCCAAATAGCATCAAATTGCGACCCCGGCCCGCCGTAGAGAAAATGGCGCCCTATCACCCGCCCTCCGGCGGCCGAGGCGACAAACTCCGGCTCGACTTCAACGAAAACACCATCGGCTGTTCGGAAAAGGTCACCCAGTTCCTCGTCGAACACCTCGTCGAAAACGACCTCGCCGTCTACCCGGAATACAGCGCCGCCCGCCGCGAACTGGCCGCCTTCTTCCGCGTCGCCGAAGACGAATTCGCCCTCACGAACGGCACCGACGAAGCCATCCAGGTTCTCATCAATACCTATGTCGACGACGACGACGACGTGCTGATCTTGAAGCCGGCCTACGCCATGTACAAGTTTTACGCCGAAGTCGCCGGCGCCGCCGTCCGCGAAATCGCCTATCGCCCCGGCTCGCTCGCCTTTCCGCTCGCTGAACTCCTTGGTGCCATTCGCCCCGCCACCAAAGCCATTCTCATCTCGAATCCGAACAACCCCACCGGCACCGGCGTCGACCACGAAGGCATCATCCGCATCCTCAAACGAGCCCCTCACGCCGCCGTTTTGATCGACGAAGCCTACTACGAATTCAGCGGCGTCACCGCCCTCGGGATGATCAAGGAATACCCCAACCTGTTCGTCTCCCGCACATTCTCGAAGGTCTACGGCATGGCCGCGCTCCGCATCGGCTGTCTCTTTACCCAGGCGTCCAATGTCGAATGGCTGCAGAAGGCCCAAAGCCCTTACTCGGTCAACTCGCTAGCCGTCCTCGCCGCCCGCGCCGCCATTCGCGACACCCAATACATCGAACGTTACGTCGGCGAAGTCCTCGCCGCCCGCGAACTGCTCTACGTCGGCCTCGAAAAGCTGAACATCCCCTACATCAAAAGCCAGGGCAATTTCGTCCTCACCCAAATGGGCGACCGCGCCATCGAAATCCGCGACGCCCTCCGCGCCCGCGGCATCCTCGTCCGAGACCGTAGCTACGAAATCGCCGGCTGCGTCCGGATCACCGTCGGCACCCGAGACCAAATGCGACACTTACTCAAAGAGCTGGAGGACTTATGGCGAAAGAAATGATCATTTTCGACATGGATGGCGTCCTGGTCGACGTCACCGAGTCTTACCGCGAAACCATCGTCCGCACCGTCGAACACTTCACCGGAAAGGTCATCGCCCGAGACCTCATTCAGGAGTACAAAAACGGAGGTGGTTGGAACAACGATTGGGCCCTCTCGCAGAAGATCGCCGCCGACCTCGGCGTCCCCCTCGACTACGCCGAGGTCGTCACCTACTTCCAGCAAATCTTCTTCGGAAACAATAACGACGGCCTCATGCAGCGCGAACAGTGGATTGCCGAACCCGGCAACCTCGAACGTCTCGCCGAGAACTTCGACTTCTCCGTCTTCACCGGCCGCGAACGCGCCGAAGCCCAAATGACGCTCGACCGCTTCGCCCAAAACCTCACCTTCGCCCCCGTCGTCGGAGCCGACGACGTGACCAACGGCAAGCCCGACCCCGAAGGCATGTTACAGATCATGGCCGGCCTACCCGGCCGAAAGTTCGTCTATATCGGCGACACCGTCGACGACGCCCGCAGCGCCCGGCGCGCCGGCGTCCCCTTCGTCGGTGTCGCCCACCGCGCTAACACCCGCTATCAAGACACCGTAGCCCTCCTCCAAGCCGAGGGCGCTTTTGTCGTCATCGACAACATTAACGAACTCGCAGGAGCCCTCGCGCAACGATGAGAACCGCCACCGTAGAACGAATCACCAAAGAAACCCAAATCCGCGGGAAACTGAAGCTCGAAGGCAAGGGGAAGTATCAGATCTCCACCGGCATCCGCTTCTTCGACCACATGCTGGAGCTGTTCACGAAGCACGGCGGCTTCGATCTCGAACTCACCGCCACCGGTGACCTCGACGTCGACCAACATCATACCGTCGAAGACGTCGGCATCGTCCTCGGGCAACTCTTCGCCAAAGCCCTCGGCGACCGTATGGGCATCAACCGTGCCGGCTACTTCGTCATGCCGATGGACGAAACGCTTAGCGTTGTCGCCATCGACCTCGGCGGCCGCCCCGCCCTCTTCTATTCCGACTTAGTCAAGGTTCGCTTAGTTGGCGATCTTCAAACCGAGTTAGTCCACGACTTCTTCGACGGCTTCGCCGTCCACGCCGGAGCCAATGTCCATTGCAAGGTGCTCTACGGCCGCAGCAACCACCACAAGCTCGAAAGCATCTTCAAATGCTTCGCCCGAGCGATGAAATTTGCGACCTCGAAGGACGCTCGGCTCAAAGACCAACTCCCTTCCACCAAGGGACTCCTCGAAGGAACCACCGCATGAAGCTCTTAGTCAATGTGCGCTTAGTCGGCGATCTCCAAACTGAGCTAGTTCACGATTTCTTCGACGGCTTCGCCGTCCACGCCGGATCCAATGTCCATTGCAAGGTCCTCTACGGCCGGAGCAATCACCACAAGCTCGAAAGCGTCTTCAAATGCTTCGCCCGAGCGATGAAATTTGCGACCTCGAAGGACGCTCGGCTCAAGGACCAACTCCCTTCCACCAAGGGGCTACTCGAAGGAACGACCGCATGAGTAAAGTAGTCGTCTTCGACTATGGTGCCGGAAACCTGCGCAGTGTGCTGAACACGTTGGGTGCCATCGGCGCAGAGTACGAACTGGTCGACGACGTCGCCGGTCTCGAATCCGCCGAAAAAATCATCCTCCCCGGCGTCGGCCATTTCGGCCAAATGGTCCGCACCCTCGACGCCATGCGCGTCCGCAAGCCCCTCCTCTCCCGCATCTCGGCCGGTGTCCCGTTTCTCGGCATCTGCCTCGGGCTCCAGGCGCTCTTCGAAGAGAGTGAGGAAGCCCCCGAACTGCAAGGTTTGGGCCTCTTTGCCGGTAAGGTCAAGCGGTTTCCGAATGACGCGCGCGTCCCCCACATGGGCTGGAATGAACTCGAAGTAAAGGCCGGCTCCAAACTCCTCCGGAACCTCCCGGAAAGGCCCTACTTATACTTCGCCCATAGTTACTACGTGCCCGCCCACCAGCATGCCGCGGCCACCTGCATTTACTCGGAACCCTTCACCGCCGTACTCGAATACGAAAATGTCTATGGCGTTCAATTTCACCCCGAAAAGTCCGGCGCTCTAGGATTACAGATTGTCAAAAACTTCGTGGACCTTTGATACTATGCTCGCAAAACGAATCATCCCTTGCCTGGACGTGACCGCGGGGCGGGTCGTCAAAGGCGTGAATTTTGTGAATCTGATTGACGCCGGAGACCCCGTCGAACTCTCCGAACGCTACAACGCCCAAGGTGCCGACGAACTTGTCTTCCTCGACATCACCGCCTCCAGCGACGAACGCAAAACGATGGTCGACGTCGTCGCCCGCACCGCCCAAAAAGTATTCATCCCGCTCACCGTAGGCGGCGGCCTCCGCTCCATCGTTGACGCCCGCAAAATCCTCATGGCCGGTGCCGACAAGGTGAGCGTCAACACCGCCGCCGTGCGCGAACCAGAACTCATCACCAAACTCTCGAACGAATTCGGAGCCCAAGCCGTGGTCCTCGCCATCGACGCCCGCCGACGTCCCGGCGGTGGCGGCTGGAACGTCTTCACCAAAGGGGGGCGCGTCGACGAAAACATCGACGCTGTCGCCTGGGCCGCCAAAGGCATGGAACTCGGTGCCGGCGAAATCCTACTGACTTCGATGGATACCGACGGCGTTCAGGACGGCTTCGATTGCGAGTTGACGGCCGCCGTCTCCCGCGCCACCCGCATCCCCGTCATCGCCAGCGGAGGAGCCGGCAAACCCGAACACTTCCTCAAAGTATTAACCGAAGGAGAAGCCGACGCCGCCCTCGCCGCCAGCATCTTCCACTTCGGCACTTACACCGTCGATGACCTCAAAGAGTTTCTAGATAAGCGCGGCATTGTCGTGCGGAGAACCAAGTGATCTTACCTTGCATTGATCTGATGGACGGCAAAGTAGTACAGCTGATCCAAGGCAAAGAAAAGGCCCTCGAAGGCGACGCGCCCGAAGTGATGCTCGCCAAGTTCGCTGGCTTCCCGGAAATCCAAGTCATCGACCTCGACGCCGCCCTCGGCAAAGGCGAAAACGACGCCATTGTGGAAGCCCTCTGCGCGAAGGCTCGCTGCCGCGTCGGCGGCGGGGTCCGGACTCCGGAACGCGCCGAAAAACTGGCCGACCAGGGTGCTCACCGGATCATCGTCGGCACCTCGGCTTTCCGCGCCGATGGGCCCGATCACGCTCTCTTAAGCGAGATGGTTGCCGCCGTCGGCCCCGAAAAGCTTCTGATCGCCCTCGATTCCAAAGGCGGAAAGATCGCGGTGAAGGGCTGGACCGAGTCCCTCAACTTCACTGCCGAAGAGTTGATAGGTGAGCTGGAACCCTACTGCGGCGGCTTCTTATGCACTTATGTGGATAAGGAAGGAATGATGCAGGGAACCGACCTAGATTGGTTCCGCCGCCTGCGAGCAGCCCTGAGCCCGTCTCATGAACTAACCGCCGCGGGTGGAGTAACGACGTTGGACGATGTAAGGGCGCTACAAGCCATGAACGTGCACGCCGCGCTCGGGATGGCCATCTATACAGGTCGCCTTTCGCTCGAAGACCTCCGCAAGATGCTCTAGAGCAATTCTTGACTTAACCAAGGGCATATCCACAATTCTCGAAGCAAATTCTCGCCGTCTCCGGCGACATAGGGGCGAGTACCTGTGGGATGGCGGCCCAATCAGGGCTACCCTAAAACGTGGCCGTCAGCTCCAGCCCGATTTTCCCCGCTTCGTCTTCCGATAAGAACTTTTCGTGCCGATCATTTGAGTATGCTCGCGCCATATCGATTTGCCGCCGAAACGCCAGAGCCCCTCTGTTATGTCAGGATGTGCTCTAGGCTTCGAAGCGCGACCGTCTCCTGCCAGGCGACAGCCTTCCTGCACCGCCCCGCGACCCGTGTTACACCGCCAA
>Ga0136639_10000491_pt1 | contig 13152 bp, 20 predicted proteins | sample AntDrymUQ8592106_2_FD_113739 | JGI IMG/M metagenome (GOLD analysis project Ga0136639, IMG submission 113739) | Polar desert sand microbial communities from Dry Valleys, Antarctica - metaG UQ859 (21.06) | ecosystem: Environmental > Terrestrial > Soil > Desert | place: Antarctica: Dry Valley...
CTAACGGAACTGCTTTACCCAGTCCGCAAATTTTACAAACTGCCCCTCATGGCCGCCCTCCAGACTTCCCCTCAGAGCAATTTTGCCCCCGGCGCGCGGGTGACGATCCGGGATGAGGAGTGGTTGATTCGGCGGATCGACCGGACATCCTCCGGCGCGGCGGTTTTGGGCGTGGTTGGTCTTTCCCCGTTGGTCGAGGGAAAGGAAGCGCGCTTCATCGACACAATTGAGCGCGAAAACGGTGAAATTTCCTTGATCGACCCCAAGGACACCAAGGCTGTCGCCGACGACAGCCAGTTCTACTCCAAATCCCGCTTGTTGCTCGAATCGCACATTCGCTCCTCCACCCCTGAAAGCGCCGCCCTCCACCTTGGCCACCGGGGGGCAATGGACGTTCTCCCATTCCAGCTCGATCCGACCACCCTGGCCCTCAGCCAACCGCGGCAGCGCATCCTCATCGCTGACACCGTGGGACTTGGAAAAACCATCGAATGCGGTGTTCTGCTGTCCGAGTTGATCAAGCGCGGCCGCGGTCGGCGGATCCTGGTTGTGACGGTCAAAGCCATGCTCACCCAGTTTCAGAAGGAACTGTGGTCGCGGTTCACCCTTCCCCTTACCCGTTTAGACTCCGCCGGGCTGCAGCGGGTGCGCCGACAAATCCCGTCAAACCACAATCCGTTCCACTACTTCGACAAGACGATCATCTCCATCGATACCCTCAAGCAGGATGGCGAATACCGCACCCACCTTGAAAATGCCTGGTGGGACATCATCGTCATTGATGAGGCCCACAATGTCGCCGAGCGCGGCAGCAGTCAGGGCGACAACTCACTGCGCTCCCGAACCGCCAAATTGTTAGCCTCGCGCTCAGACTCGCTGATTTTGCTTTCGGCCACCCCGCATGACGGCAGGCGCGAGTCATTTGCCAGCTTGATGAACATGCTGAACCCGACGGCCATCAAGAATCCGAAGAACTATGGCCCGGATGACATTGATGGCTTGTTCATCCGGCGGTTTAAAAAGGACGTCAAGGATCAGATCGCGGGCAACTTCCCCGAGCGCGTCGTGCTGACGCCCAAGGCAGCCGCTTCGGCCGAAGAGGAAGCAGCCTACCAGCACCTTGAGGCGCTGCGGTTCGTCTCGATGGACGCAGCGGGGTCCGGCGGCAAGATCCTGTTCCGCACGTTGCTAGAAAAGGCGCTCTTTTCCAGCCCGGCGGCCTGCAGCGCCACGGTTAGGGAGCGCATCAAGCGGCTAGAGAAACGAGCAAACCGGGAAGCACAAGCGGACATCACCGAGCTCACCGCCCTGTTGGAAACCCTGGCCGCCATCACCTCGCAACATTTTTCGAAGTACCAGCACCTTGTTAGCCTGCTCTCACAGTCCGCCACCACGTCCATCGGCTGGAATCCGCGGGTGGAAAACGACCGCCTCGTGATCTTCACCGAGCGCATCGACACCTTGAAATTCCTCCAGACCCAACTCCCGGCCGCCCTTAAGCTTAAGGAGAATCAGGTGGAAATTCTCCACGGTGGCCTCGCCGATATCGAGCAACAACGGGTGGTCGAAGCCTTCGGCTCCGCGGATAGCCCGGTGCGCTTGCTGATCGCCTCGGACGTCGCCTCGGAAGGCATCAACCTCCACCACCAAGCTCACCGACTCATCCACTTCGATATCCCCTGGTCGTTGCTCACCTTCCAACAACGCAATGGGCGCATCGACCGTTATGGCCAAAACCTGCGGCCGGAAATCTACTACCTGCTCACCGAGAGCATGAACGCCAAGATCCGTGGCGACCAGCGGATCCTTGAGCTGCTCGTCGAGCGCGACATTGAAGTGCAACGAAACATCGGCGATCCGTCGGAATTTACCGGCCTCTACACCGTGGAGGACGAAGAGGCCGCCGTGGCTGCCGCCATCGAGTCGGGTGCCCCGGCCGAGCAGGCCTTGGCCAGCACCTTTGCCGTGAGCGCCGCCAGCGACGAGTGGTTCAACGCCTTCCTCAATGCCCAGGCTCCCGCGGTTGCAGCAGCCAGCGTCCCGGCCCAGCCCCTAACAGCCACCGCGCCATCCTTCTACGCGAGTGACTTCCACTGGGCCCGGGAAGGATTCCAGACCCTTCGGGGCGATGGCATCCAGCTGCAGATCACCGCCGATGAAGCCACCCAACAGCTAGATATCTCCCAGCCGGAAGACCTGCGCCGCCGGTTGAAGAAACACCCGGACGAAATCAATTCCAATCCCTCAGGGCTCCTATCGCTGACGACCGACCGCAAGGCACTCAACCGGGAGATCATCCGCTGCCGCTCAGAGGAAGGTCTCTGGCCGCGCCTCCACCTCCTGTGGGAGCTCCATCCCGCCCTGCGCTGGATGCAGGACAAGCTCATCAGCAAATTTGGCCGGAATCAGGCGTCCTGCATCCACCTGCGCCACTTGGCCCCCGGCGAGCGCATTGTGCTTGGCACCGGCATCATTCCCAACCGCAAAGGCCACCCGCTCATCCAGCGCTGGTATGGCGTGCGCTTCCTCAACAAGCAACTCGTCGAAACCCTCACCCTTGAGCAGGTCCTGGCACGCACCCGGTTTGCGGAGGATCACCCCAATCCGGCTCTTCCGATCGACTTCGCTGCCGTTGAGGCCCTCTTCGCGGAAGCCGTCGAGTGCCTCACCATCCACCTCTCGGAAGCCCGCGACAGCTTCCGTGCAGCGACCAAACCGAAGCTCCAGCTCCAACTCGACAAGCTCTCGGCCTTCCTCGCCACCCGCACCTCCCAGCTCGATCTCGAGTTTGCCGAGGCTCTCGACAAAGGACTCGCCTCCACCCGCGACTACAAGCTCAAGCAAAAGGACCGCGAGCACCCCTGAAGCATCAGCAGGCGCCGGTGGCCACCGCCCAACAGCACTACTGGCACGCGCTGGATCTCCAACGGCAAATCCTGCTTGACCTTGTGAATGATCCCTCACCCCTAGGAGCCCATAACTTCGGCGAGTCCCCAGATCCTTGGAGCGTCGCCGTCAGGAACGCAGCTCATGCCGCATATGACCGCGCCTGTCCGCGCACCACCCCCAGGCAGATCCAAGCCTACGCCTTGGGCTTACGCCGCCTCCGTCCGAAATCCAAAAAATCCACGCCTGCCACCACACAAGCCTCCTCATGAATCCCCACGACGACACGAACTCGCGGTTCATCGCGAACTTGATCCAGATCTGCGATAAGGATCGTGGCCATGCCGCCTCTCTTCGCCGGCACTGGAGCGAAACCACCCGACACCAAGCGCTGCCGATCCTCGGCAGGCTGGGTGCAATCGGCGATGACCGCACCACCACAATCGCCGCGCTCTACGCGGTTCACCCGCAACACGCGGACGGCATCGGTATAGGCCGAGCCGCCCTCAGACTCGGAGACCGCAAAGAGGGCGAGCACCACTACGACCGGCACTTCCGCCGCCTGCTGGCCAGCTCGAACCTCAAGGATCTCGCCCCGCAGTTGCACCGCCTCGTCAAGCGTCTTGATCGTGATGGCATTCCCCTCGATTACGGCAAGCTGCTCAAAAACCTCAATTTCTGGTCCACGGGATATGCGGAGCGGGTGAAGACCGACTGGGCCAAGGACTTTTGGCAAACGCCCGCAGAATCTCCCTCCGTATGAACTCTCATCTCACCCAAGCACTCGTTCCTTACGAGATCGCCGCCCGGTGGCGGAAGGACGGCGGATTCACCGACAGCTACGCCTGGCACAAACGCGCCTGGGATTGCTTCCCCGGACGGGCCGACGCACCCCGTGACTTTCTTACGCGCATTGACGATACCGGAAACGGCTTTCGTCTGCTGATCCTGTCCGCCCATCAGCCCGCCAAACCGGACTGGTGCCCGGATGCCGGATGGGCGTCGAAAGAAGTCGCCACGTCCTTCCTCAGCCATCCCCGATATCGGTTCTCACTTCTGGCCAATCCCACGCGCAAGCTCGCGGCTCCGCGCGACGAAAACGGTCGCCGCAAAACTGCGAAGCGCCAGCCGCTTTCGACGCGTGAGGAGCTTCTCGCATGGATCGAACGGAAAGGCGCTCAACACGGCTTCTCGGTCATTGCCGCCGAGATCGCCACCGTTCCCCGCCCTCGCCAGCCCTTTTTGAAAGGCGGCAAAGCGGGACTCCACACCGCCACCGAGTTCACCGGCATCCTCACCGTCACCCATCAGGACGAGCTCGCCCGGGCCTTCGTCCATGGCATCGGCTCCGCCAAGGCCTTTGGCTTCGGCATGCTTTGCCTCTCCCCCGTCTGAACAACCCTCTCCAACCTCCAATCATGAAACTAATCGAACTCCACATCCTCCAGTCATTCCCCGTCTCGTGCCTTAACCGTGACGACGTCGGCTCCCCGAAATCCGCCGTCTTCGGCGGCGTCACCCGCGCCCGTCTTTCCAGTCAGTCGCTGAAGCGTGCCGTGCGGCTGCTTGCCCGGAGCGAGTCCCCGGATTTCCAAGGCATTCGCAGCCGCTTTCTCGCGGAACCGTTCAAGAAGGCTCTCCTCGAGGCAGGACTTGATGAACCCACTGCCGTCGAGAAAGCAAAGGCTCTTTGCGAGGTCTTCAGCAAGGTGGACTCCAAAAACCCAGACCAGGTAACGACCGCCGTTTATCTGTCGCCCGGCGAGATCCAGCAAATCGCTTCGGCGGTCGCTGCCGGAGAAGATCCCAAAAGAGCCGTCAAGAAAGTGGAGCGTCTTGATGCAGCGGATATTGCCCTCTTCGGACGGATGGTCGCCAACGACGCCACCCTCAATGTCGAGGGGGCCGCCATGTTTTCCCACGCGCTTTCCACTCATGCCACCACCAACGAAATCGATTTCTTTTCCTCCGTCGATGACCGCAAAAGCGATGCCGAAGACGCGGGTGCCAGCATGATCGGCACGTTGGAATTCAATTCCGCCACCTACTACCGCTACACTGCCATCAACCTGGCTCAGCTCGCCGCCGATAGCCACCTCGGCAAACTCGATACCGACCACCGGCGGTCCATCCTCAGGGACTTCATCCGCGCCACCCTGATCGCGGTGCCCGGTGCCCGCAGGAACTCGATGAACGCCGCCACCCTGCCATTCGAAGTTCTGGGCGTTCGCAAGGACAAGGGCCAGCCGCTTCAACTCGCCAACGCGTTCGAAGCACCGGCGAAAGCAAACGGCAAAGGACTCCAGGCCGCTTCCCTCACCGCCATGAAGGAGCATCTTGAAAGCTTGGAAAAGACGTGGGGCCCGCTCGGCAGGAAAGTTTGGCTCAGCGAGTCCAATCTCGAAAGCTTCCTCGATCAACTCCTCTCCGATGATGTCTGAAACCCTCGCCTTCCTCATCGACGCGCCTCTCCAATCCTGGGGTGTCTCCTCGAAATTCCAGCGCCGCGATACCGAGAACTGGCCCACGAAGAGCGCGCTGGTCGGTCTTCTCGCCGCTGCTCTCGGGATCGACAAGAACTCACCGGACGAAGCCGAGCGCCTGGCACCCTTATGCCAGCTTACGTTCAGCGTCCTCCGCTGGTCGAAACCGGTGCCCTCCCTCCGCCTCACCGATTTCCACACCGTCGGCGGCGGCTATGATAAAAAAGACCCCTTCGAGAAACTCTTCATTTCACGCAAGGCCGGGGACGGCAGCCCTTTCGGAACGGTCATCACCCGACGTACCTATCTCAACGACTCGCGGTTCATCGCCCTCTTCGAAGGCGATGCTTCCACGCTGAAAAATATCGCCGAAGCGCTCCACGATCCGGGTTGGGGCCTCTGGTTCGGCCGGAAGAGCTGCATTCCAGCCGCACCGCTGGCCCCCGTGCTGGCATCGACCGTTGAGGGAGTGCTCGCCGCCATGGCGGAGCAACTGAATGTCGATCTGACGTCACTCCTCAACCTAGCGGGCATGACCGAGAAAGCCGGTGATGGCACCTTCCATCAGGCGGACCAGCCCATCGCCTTCGGGCACCATCACGGCCCCATCCCGGCCGCATACCTTTCACGCTCCGTCCGCCGTCTGAAACCCGGAGAACTCCCCTGAGCCATGCCCATCTTCGAACGCCCTCCGCTCGACACCCTCGCTCCCGCCAAAGACCGATGGACGCCCCTCTATCTGGAACGCGGCCGGGTGGAGGTGGATGACTCTTCGGTGAAATGGATCGGCAGTGACGGTCTTGTCACCCGGCTGCCCGTCGCCACGGTTTCCGCGCTCATCCTCGGCCCTGGCACCACCATCACCCACGCGGCGGTGAAGGCCGCGGCCCAATGCAACTGTCCGATCCTGTGGCTCGGAGAGGATGGACTGCGCTTCTACGCCTTCGGCATCACGCCGAATCATGACAACTCCATGGCCCGCGTCCACGCGACCGCCTGGGGCAACAAACGCCACAAGAACGAGGTCGCCCGCCGGATGTTCCTACACCGTTTCCCCGAAGCCTCCGTGCACGGTGTTTCCATCGCACAACTCCGCGGGATGGAGGGCAGGCGCGTCAAACAGACCTACGCGGACCTCGGCCTCAAATACGGCGTCACATGGAAGGGACGGGATTACAAGGCGGACAACTGGCAGATGGCCGACGGAATCAACCGCGCGCTCTCCGCCGCCAACGCGTCCCTCTACTCCCTGACCGCCGCCGTCTGCTGCTCCATGGGCTTCATCCCACAGCTCGGTTTCGTCCATGCCGCGGGGACCCTCCCCTTCATCTACGACGTGGCGGAACTCTATAAACACGAGACAAGCTGGCCCGCCGCCTTCGAAGCGCTCTCCGTCGCGCCCCATGACGATGGCACCCTGGTCCGCAAGCTCCTCAAACAAAACGTCGAGGAGACCCGCATGCTCCGCCGCATGCCCGAGGATCTGAAGAAACTCTTCGCAGGACTCGGCGAGGACCCTGGGGACGCTCCGCCGGATCATCCGCTTCAACCCCGCTCGGAGGCCTGAGTTAACATGACCGTTCTCGTCTGCAACGACGTCCCTCCCGCCATCCGGGGACACCTCAAGCGCTGGTTCATCGAGCCGCGCCCGAACGTTTTCATCGCCACCCTCAACATCCGCACCCACCGCAAGGTGATGGATTTCATCATCCGCAACGCCCCGAAAGAATTCGGAGTGCTGGCCATCTCGTCCGCTCCGAACTGCCAAGGATACGTAGTGGAGCGCATCGGCCCCGCAGGAAAAACCGGCCGGAAGGACGTCGAGATCGCCGGTATTCCTCTCATTGCGGAAGACTGGATCAATCCGGACAACTGCCCTTTCTGAGAGAGCGCTCACCTCTCCATCCTCAGGGCTAAGCAAAGCCCACCCGCGCTATCGCGACAAGTTGACACACCCACTGTTCCACGTTAAAAAAACCGCGAATCAACCCTAAGTCGCTAAAAAAACAGGGGATTCCCCACCCGCGTGGGGATGGACCGTCGAGGGACTGCACGCCTACGGGGCCAACATGGGATTCCCCACCCGCGTGGGGATGGACCGATATAGCCGCTGACGCGGGAAAACGATGGGACGGATTCCCCACCCGCGTGGGGATGGACCGCTCAAGCTCAATACTGACCCGCCGCGGGACTTGGATTCCCCACCCGCGTGGGGATGGACCGAGATTGCGGCCTACTGCGATTGCACGATCCAGGGATTCCCCACCCGCGTGGGGATGGACCGTCCGCGCCAACGGTGTGCAGATTGATGCCAACGGATTCCCCACCCGCGTGGGGATGGACCGCCAACGACAAACTTGCCGTGGCCAATGCCGAGGGATTCCCCACCCGCGTGGGGATGGACCGGGTTTTGTCGAGCTTTTGCACACGGGCGCAGAGGATTCCCCACCCGCGTGGGGATGGACCGTCGGTGCTCTACGATGTTCACGCCTATCAGCCGGATTCCCCACCCGCGTGGGGATGGACCGGACTTTTTCAGCAAGCGCGTCGAGTTCGGCGTGGATTCCCCACCCGCGTGGGGATGGACCGCCGGTGCCGGCGCGCTTCTACGGCTACCCGTAGGATTCCCCACCCGCGTGGGGATGGACCGGAAGGTCTGCGCCATCGCCAAGGAGGCGGGATGGATTCCCCACCCGCGTGGGGATGGACCGGAGCTTCTGGACGAGCCTCCCGAGCTGCGCGTGGATTCCCCACCCGCGTGGGGATGGACCGGCGGAGCGGGCCGCCGAGGAGAAGGAGTTTAGGGATTCCCCACCCGCGTGGGGATGGACCGTGCGCAGCCCGTCAATTTGGTTGCGCTGCTCCGGATTCCCCACCCGCGTGGGGATGGACCGCTTATCCTTGAGATCATCCGTCTCCGCGCTCAGGATTCCCCACCCGCGTGGGGATGGACCGCCACCCTCGCCGCTCGTCTTCGCACCGGCGACGATTCCCCACCCGCGTGGGGATGGACCGCGGCCGTGGCCGCAGACCCATACAATCCCTCCGGATTCCCCACCCGCGTGGGGATGGACCGATGAACGTCATCATCCTTGGCCATGCGAAAATGGATTCCCCACCCGCGTGGGGATGGACCGGCTGCCCGCAAGGCCGCCAAGCTAACCCAGCGGGATTCCCCACCCGCGTGGGGATGGACCGCACTTGCGGATGCGGAGTCCCTCCACTCCCTCGGATTCCCCACCCGCGTGGGGATGGACCGCAGTCGCCGCAATACAGCTCAACCCCCGGCAGGGATCCCCCACCCGCGTGGGGATGGACCGTTCACCCCGTATAGGGCGCACCACTTGTTCCCGGATTCCCCACCCGCGTGGGGATGGACCGCTGCCTGATCCACCCAAGATCGGCAGCATCCCGGATTCCCCACCCGCGTGGGGATGGACCGTGCTCTGCCGCCGCCTCGAATGATTGCCGGTGGGGATTCCCCACCCGCGTGGGGATGGACCGGTGGCGGCGAGCTTGGTGCGCGTGCTGACCGCGGATTCCCCACCCGCGTGGGGATGGACCGCGGAATCGGGCATCCTTGGCAGGAGTGCCGGTGGATTCCCCACCCGCGTGGGGATGGACCGGATCGGCTTAGGGTGCTCGTCGAGCAGGTGCAGGATTCCCCACCCGCGTGGGGATGGACCGAACTCGGGCGAGAAGTAACGGACATCCCGCCCGGATTCCCCACCCGCGTGGGGATGGACCGTAGACCGAACTGCCAGCTAGGACGGTCGATCCGGATTCCCCACCCGCGTGGGGATGGACCGCAGAACGACAACGCGGTGATCTCCGCATTGCGGGATTCCCCACCCGCGTGGGGATGGACCGGAGCGCATGTAAGACCTACTAGCGGGCAATGGGGATTCCCCACCCGCGTGGGGATGGACCGTTCGATGACCTTACCAGCTCCGGCTACCGCATGGATTCCCCACCCGCGTGGGGATGGACCAGTGCTTGTGCGAGTCGTACAGCATCCCGCTAAACGTCCTTCCCTTGTGGAAATGTCAAAAGGATTCCCCACCCGCGTGGGGATGGACCGGTGATGAGGTCGTGATTGACGGGTGTCATGGCGGATTCCCCACCCGCGTGGGGATGGACCGCCACTTCCACTTCCGCGTGGGAGTGCTGGCTAGGATTCCCCACCCGCGTGGGGATGGACCGGCCATGCTCCACCAGCGGAGGAACCCCGCCTATTCCATCGACGAACTGAAAGACCTTATCCTCGGGCAGCCCCAACTCAGTCACGATTAAAACCTTTCAAAAACATCCAAACCGGATATTTTCGCGCTATTCTTTATGGATCTGAGCCAACAAAACCTTGAGGAAGCCCTGCGGCTTCTCGGAAATCTCCTCGCCGCTCGCGAGTCGGATGCGTTCTGGCTGGTCGTCTGCGGCGGCTCCGCCTTGCTGGCGAAGCAGATCATTTCCCGATCCACCGAAGACGTCGATATTCTTGCCATGCGGGACTTGGACGGTGCGGTGGATCGCGCGTTCCCGCTGCCGGAGGCTCTCAAGGTTGCCGCGTCGAAAGTGGCCGACGAGCTTCATCTTGGTGGGAACTGGCTCAACAGCGCGGCCTCGATGCATTTCCCGGATCTCCACCTACTGCCGGTGTCGTTCTGGCAGGAATTGGAAACCCGCGACTACGGCGATTATCTAAAAATCAGCTTCGTCACCCGGTCCGGCCAGATCCAGCTCAAGACCTACGCCGCCCTGAACCGCGCCAAGCCCCGTGACCTCGACGACCTCCGTGCCTTGGCTCCCACCAGTGCCGAGACCGAAGCCTCCGTTGGATGGGTTCTCAAAAACATCCCCGGCGTTACCCATCGCGACCAACTTCCCGCACTTCTCACCCATCTCGGCCATGCCCACCTCATTCCAACAATCCAGGGATAGGCTGCTCGGGCGCTTGCTCGATTTCCTGTGGCATCAATGGTCCGCTCTTGGCGTCGCCGGACAGCGGGGTGGCGATGACGACCGCATCGTGGATCCCGAAGCCCTCTTGTTAGCTACGACCCGCCTCGGTCGTTACGACTCGCGCCTGCTGGACGAGGTGATCGACTGGCTTAGCTCGAACGGCAAGCGCATTAACCTCCAACGTCTCCGCCGTCTGCATGATGAGTGGCCGGTGGCAGACCTGCGGGTAATCACCGCCATCAGCAAAGGGCTTGCCACGCAATCCATGATGAGGAAATGGCTCACGCTCTCCGGGGAGTTTCCCGGGGAGCTGGAGGTGGAGCCGCTCTTCATCCAGTTCGATGGCAGCGCCCTGCCCGTCTCCAACACGCCGGATCATAACTTCCTCCGTCATGGGCTGCTGCGTGATCCCGTCGAGCGTCGTCGAATGAGCCAGCCCCCAGATCCACGAAGAGCCGCGAACCTGTTGTGCTCCCTCCGCGCACTCTTCGGGGTGAATTCACGTGCCGAGATCATCGCCTGGTTGCTCACCCACGAATCCGGCCACCCCGCCGCTATTGCCCGGGATACCGGCTACTTCTCTAAAACCGTCCAGCACACGCTCAACGAAATGGAAGACTCCGGCCACATCCGCTCCAACAGGAACGGCCGGGAGAAGCTCTTCTGGCTCAAGCCTAGCGACTGGGATTTTCTCATCCTCTGGTCGCAGCCGAGCGGTTTCCCCCGCTGGGTCGATTGGATGCCCGTGTTCTCCGCCATCACCACTTTCATCGACGCCCTCGCTACGCCCGGTCTCGACGACGCGCCGGAGCAGGTTCAGTCCATCCAGCTCCGTCAGGCACTCGATGACGCCATGCCGGCACTCTCCCGCGCCGGACTCGCCGAACGCCTGACCGCCACTCGCGAGCAGTCCGGTGCTCGGCTGATCAACGCGATCCTACAGGATCTGGAAAAACTCGAAGCCCTGCTTCAGCGTCATGGGATACGGGAATCAAAACAACTCATCGTTCCATCAACTCCATGACTGCCCTCGATTCCGTCACCACCTTCGCCCACTGCTATCTTGCAACCCTACACAGAAATTTAATGTTCACACCACGCGTGAACGAGCCAAATTCGTGAACCGCTGCCCCCCCATCCCTCCGCTTCGACCTTCGACCTTCGACTTTCAGACCTTCGACCAAAGCGCAGCGACTCTTCCCATTTCAGCGTTTCAGCATCTCAGCCTTTCAGCTTTTTCTTCATCCATGATCTCCTCCAAAAAACTCCTCGCAGACCTTGAAAGCAAGAAGACCTCCCGCACCACCATGGTCAAGCGACTGGAGGACGACCTGCGGGCGCAAGGCGACGCTGAGTACGTCCGCCTCAACAAGGCCTGACTGCCAATAAGCACCGCGCATAAGAGAACACCAAGCATGCACATCACTGAAATTAGAATAAGGAACTTCAGGAATTTCCTGAAAGAGCGTTTCGTGCTCAAGCCGGGGGTTAATACTTTGATTGGTGAAAACGGTTCCGGTAAGACCAATGCCTGGCAAAAGAAGCTCGTACTCAGCTCAAGATAGAACTGCCATCGCTCCAAGAACAACTGGGTGCCGTAAAAACGAATGTAGCTACGTCAAAATCGGCTGTGAAAGAGGTGCAGGAAACCATCGACGCCCTGGACGGAAAGAAATTCGATCTGGAAGTCGAAAAAGAGAAAGCCAGGAAGCGTCCCCCCATCGGCGTACTGCCGCGTCCCCAGACCAGTCGCAGAAAGCATCGGGTGCTCCGCATTCTGTGAATGGGATCTACTCTCGGATAACGAGGAGCAGAAAGAGGACTTGATAGCCAATCACAAGAGAGACGCCGCCAAATACCTCCTCAAGTGCCAGACCAACCAGACAAACTCCGAAGCCGAGCAAAAGCGCATCGAGGCGAAAATTAAATCGATCAATCATAATACCAGTAGCATCGACACGAAAGTCGAAGAACTGGACAAGAAGTTGAAGGAACTGACATCCCCTTTCACGACCATCCGCACAAAAATCGTCGACTTGGAAGAGGTAATCCGAAGCCTGGCCACCCTCGAAAAACGCGAAACAAAGCTCAAGGAAGAGGTAAAATAGGCCAAGGACCTCCAAGAGCAACTTCAGCAGCGACATAAGGAGACTCAGGATCAATTCGTCGATGAATACGCCTGGACCGTAGCCCAGATCTTCGGAGGCGAAAACACCGTCACGACATGCAAGTTCACCCGTGAAAAAATCACAACCAACGTCTCCTATCTGGGGAAGGATCTGACCAGCGCCGCAGTCACCTCCCTCCAGATATTCTGCTTCGACATTGCAGCTATGAACTTCTCATGCAGAGGCAGAGGCTACCACCCACGCTTCCTCATCCACGACAGCCCCCGCGAAGCCGACATGGGCGAAGCCCCCTACGGCAGAATCTTCGACCTCATCATCGAGCAATCCAATGAGCGATCCAACTACCAACACATCATCACCACGACCACCAATCCCCCCGAAGAATATCAGGAAATCCCCTACCTCCGCCTAAAGCTCGACAGCTCCGAATCCTCCGGAAAGCTTTTCAAGCAAGACCTGTAGGCAACCGGCTGCAATTCTGTACCGCCATTTTCCAAAACCGAGAACCCGACCACGCCACCGTTGCTTCCTATGGGGCGGTCACACGCAGGCGCATGAAAGCGCGGGGGAGGCCGGTGGAGTTGAGGGTGAAAATGTGGTTCAGGCCAGCGCCGGTATCCGTTAGCGGCAGCCACGAGTCGGGATTCATGGTGGGGCTCCATTCTGCTCTGTAGGTAACGCCCATGGATGACATC
>Ga0136639_10000492_pt1 | contig 13151 bp, 9 predicted proteins | sample AntDrymUQ8592106_2_FD_113739 | JGI IMG/M metagenome (GOLD analysis project Ga0136639, IMG submission 113739) | Polar desert sand microbial communities from Dry Valleys, Antarctica - metaG UQ859 (21.06) | ecosystem: Environmental > Terrestrial > Soil > Desert | place: Antarctica: Dry Valley...
CGACGCGGTCCGCTTCGCCCGCGAGATCGGCTACCGCAACGCCGGCACCGTGGAGTTCCTGCTCGACCCCGCGGGCAACTACGTCTTCATCGAGATGAACCCGCGCATCCAGGTCGAGCACACGGTGACCGAGGAGGTCACCGACGTCGACCTCGTCCAGTCGCAGCTGCGGATCGCAGCCGGTGAGACCCTCGCCGACCTCGGCCTGACCCAGGACAGCATCGTGCTGCGCGGCGCGGCCCTGCAGTGCCGCATCACCACCGAGGACCCGGCCAACAACTTCCGCCCCGACACCGGGGTCATCACGACCTACCGCTCCCCCGGCGGTGGTGGCGTCCGCCTCGACGGCGGTACGACGTACACCGGCGCTGAGGTCTCCGCGCACTTCGACTCGTTGCTCGCCAAGCTCACCTGTCGCGGCCGCACATTCGAGATGGCCGTGCAGAAGGCGCAGCGGGCGATCGCGGAGTTCCGCATCCGCGGCGTCAGCACCAACATCGCGTTCCTCCAGGCGGTGCTGGCCGATCCCGACTTCACCAGCGGCCACATCACGACCTCGTTCATCGAGACGCACCCGCAGCTGCTCCAGGCCCGCGCCAGCGGCGACCGCGGCACCAAGCTCCTGACCTACCTCGCCGACGTCACGGTCAACCAGCCGCACGGCCCGGCACCCTCCAGCCTCGACCCGGCGACCAAGCTGCCGGCCGTCGCGCTCGACGTGCCTGCCCCCGACGGCACCCGGCAGCAGCTGCTGGCCATGGGGCCGGAGGCGTTCGCCCGCCAGCTGCGCGAGCAGAACACCGTTGCCGTCACCGACACCACGTTCCGCGACGCCCACCAGTCGCTGCTCGCGACCCGCGTGCGGACCAAGGACCTCCTGGCGGTCGCCGGGCACGTCGCCCGCACCACCCCGGAGCTGTGGTCGCTCGAGGCCTGGGGCGGGGCGACGTACGACGTGGCGCTGCGTTTCCTCGCCGAGGACCCGTGGGAGCGGCTCGCCGCGATCCGCCAGGCCGTGCCCAACATCGGCCTGCAGATGCTGCTGCGCGGACGCAACACCGTCGGCTACACGCCCTACCCCACCGATGTCACCAACGCGTTCGTCGCCGAGGCCGCCGCGACCGGGATCGATGTCTTCCGGATCTTCGACGCACTCAACGACGTCGAGCAGATGCGGCCCGCGATCGAGGCCGTCCGGGAGACCGGCACGACGATCGCCGAGGTCGCGCTCTGCTACACCGGCGACCTGTCGAGCCCTGCCGAGAAGCTCTACACGCTCGACTACTACCTCGGGCTCGCCGAGCGCATCGTCGAGGCCGGGGCCCACGTGCTGTGCATCAAGGACATGGCCGGCCTGCTGCGCGCACCCGCGGCACGCACGCTCGTCACGGCCCTGCGCTCCGAGTTCGACCTGCCGGTCCACCTGCACACCCACGACACCGCCGGCGGCCAGCTCGGCACCCTGCTCGCCGCGATCGACTCCGGCGTCGACGCGGTCGACGCCGCGACCGCCTCGATGGCCGGTACGACGTCGCAGCCACCGCTGTCGGCCCTGGTGTCCGCGACCGACTACTCCGATCGGGAGACCGGGCTCTCGCTCGCGGCGATCAACGCGCTCGAGCCCTACTGGGAGGCGACCCGTCGGGTCTACGCGCCGTTCGAGTCCGGGCTGCCCGCGCCGACCGGTCGCGTCTACCGTCACGAGATCCCCGGCGGTCAGCTCTCCAACCTGCGCCAGCAGGCGATCGCGCTCGGCCTGGGCGAGAAGTTCGAGCAGGTCGAGGACATGTATGCCGCGGCCAACGACATCCTCGGCAACATCGTGAAGGTGACCCCCTCGTCCAAGGTCGTCGGAGATCTCGCGCTCGCGCTGGTCGGCATCGGCGCCGACCCGCAGGAGTTCGCCGAGGACCCCGCGAAGTTCGACATCCCCGACTCGGTCATCGGCTTCCTCAACGGCGAGCTCGGCGACCCCCCGGGTGGCTGGCCCGAGCCGTTCCGTACCAAGGCCCTGGAGGGCCGGACGTGGAAGGCTCCTGCGTCCGAGCTGAGCGCCGAGCAGTCGGCGGCGCTGACCGATGCGAGCTCGGCGACACGTCGCCGCATGCTCAACGAGCTGCTCTTCCCCGGCCCCACGAAGACCTTCGCCGAGTCACGCCAGACCTACGGCGACATCTCGGTCCTGCCGACGCTGGACTACCTCTACGGACTGCGTCGCGGCGAGGAGCACGAGGTCGAGCTGGAGGAGGGCGTGACCCTGCTGCTGGGCCTGCAGGCCATCGGCGAGCCCGACGAGCGCGGCTATCGCATCGTCATGGCCACCATCAACGGCCAGATGCGCCCGATCAGCATCCGCGACAAGTCCGTGGCCTCCGAGGTCGCCGTCGCCGAGAAGGCCGACAACTCCCAGCCCGGTCACGTCGCGGCGCCGTTCCAGGGCGCCGTCACGATCGCGGTCTCCGAGGGTGACACCGTCAAGGCAGGTGACACCGTCGCGACCATCGAGGCCATGAAGATGGAGGCCTCGATCACCGCGCCCGTCGACGGGACCGTGGAGCGCGTCCTGCTCAACGGCACCCAGTCGGTCGACGGCGGCGACCTGGTCCTCGTGCTCGGTTAGGGCGGCGCACGGCCTCGGAGTGCGGCCATCCTCGCCGGGCGATCAGCGCCGGGTGACGCGGAAGGTCATCCACGTCGAGCGGAGCCTGAGCACCGAGCGCAGGGTGTCGCCCGACACCACGACCGAGCCCGCCGAACCGGTGATCGTGATCGCCGCGATCCGGCCACCCCACTCCCCGTTGCCGTCGCGTCGGGTGACCTGCAGGCGGGTGAGGTTGCCGATCGCGGGCCAGGCGCGCTCGAACGCCGTGTCGGCGATGCGCGTCGACCAGGTGTGGACCGGGTTGCCCGACCAGCCGTCGTAGGGGTCCTCGACGGCGGCGAGGTAGGGCACGGAGCCTGCGGAGGTGAAGCCCCCACTGCTGGAGGCGAACTGGGTGAACGCGGGGGCGCCGTCGTAGGTCAGGATCACGCCCGCCGTGGCGCGCACGGCCGCGTTGGAGGCCGGGTGCTCGGCAGCGACACCGCCGTAGACCTGGCAGGACGTCGTGTCGCACAGCTCGTAGTGGGAGGCCTTCGGGTGCAGGCGCTCGTACGACGCATAGGTGCGCGCCGCGACGGCCTGGGCCCGCACGGCCTCGGTGCTCCACGAGGCCGGGATCTCAAGCGGCACGACCCCCTGGATGTAGCTGTCCATCAGTAGGTCGTTGACCGTGTCGCGCGCACTCGAACCGGCGCTGGGCGCGGCCGCGCGCAGGCGGCCGCGGTAGGGCCGCTCGCCGCTCGGCGTGACCAGCGTGATCGGGTCGCCGCCGGCGTAGAACTCCCCCTGGCCGCGCAGGTCGCGCCAGCGCCGCCAGTGGTCGGTCCTGAAGGACACCCGGTCGAGCCCGTTGGGGGCGACCGCGATCCGCCAGCGGCTGGCGCCCTTGTCGGGCAGGACGACCGGCGCTCCCCCGGCGATGTCGCGCACGCTCAGCCGGGGCCGGGCCAGCACCTCGAGGTCGTCGGTCGTGTCGGCGCTGACGAGCACCGTCACGCGACCCTTCGAGGTGCCCCGTGCCGTGCCGGGGTAGTAGAAGTCGAGGATCCGGCCGTGCTTGAGCCCTTGGCGGGCGGCACCCTCAGCGCCGTACTGGCTCATGCCGTGGCCGTGGCCGTAGCCGCGCCCGGCGACCTGGACCCAGGCCGCTGACGGGACCGTCCAGGTGTCGGCCGGGCGGGCCTGGCTGGGGGCAGCCGTGAGCACGCCGGTCAGCAGCGTGAGCGCGCCGACCAACGCACCGACCAACGTCATGGTGGCGCGACGGGAGGGGCGCATGAGCAGGCTCCGGGGGTGGCAGGTGTGACGGGAGGAGACGCGTGTGAACGCGTGTGACCACACATCGCACCACGCGTCCCAGCAACCCGCAATCGATCCTGGATAACTACAGATCTGTAGTTCTCGCCTCGCCCGTGCGCGAGGTCTAGGAGGAGACGCGGAGGGTGAACCAGGTGGAGTAGAGCCCCATCAGGAAGCGGAAGTCGTCACCGGACACGTCGACGGCCCCGGCCGACCCGGTCAGCGTCACGGTGCCGACCCGACCGCCCCACTGGCCGTTGCCGTCCCGGTCGCTGGTCTCGATCGAGGTGAGGTCGCCGATCGCGGGCCACCGCGCCTCGATCCGCGCGTCGCTCGTCGGCACGGTCCAGTCGTGGAAGTCGTTGCCGGAGAACGCGTCGTACGTGTCGACCTTCGCCGGGAGGTAGGAGAAGGCGCCCGCGGACGTCCAGCCGCCGCTGCTCGCGTTGAACTGCGCGAAGATCGGTCGCCCGCGCTTGGTCTGGACCTGTCCGCGGGTGGCCGCGACGGCTGCGTTGGTCGAGGCGACCTCGTCGGTGACGCCGCCGTAGACCTGGCAGGCGTCGGTGTCGCAGAGGTCGTAGTGCCCGCGGTCGGTCGTGGCCCGGTCGAAGGCGGCGTAGGTGCGCGCGGCGACGGCCTGGGCACGCAGCGCCTGGGGGTGCCAGTACGACGGCACCTCGCGCGCCACGACCCCCTGGAGGTAGGCGTCGAGGCCGAGCACGTTGACGGTGTCGCGGTCCAGGCCGGCGCCGGGTGAGGCCGATCGGAGGGCGCCACGGTAGGAGCGGCTGCCACCGGGGACGAGCAGCCGGACCGGCTGACCGCCCGCCGAGAACTCCGCGTCGCCCTTCACGACCGTGAGGCGCCGCCACGCACCTGCCTTGAAGTCGATCGCGCTGCGCCTCCCGGACAGCGGCGTGATGCGCCACAGCCTGGCCTTCGGCCGCGCCTTCATCAGGTTGAGCACCCGACCACCTGCGACGGAGCGGGCAGCAAGACCACGACGGGCCGCGACCACGACGTCACGCGAGGTGTCGGCAGTCAGCAGCACCTTGATCGACCCACCGGCCTTCCCTGAGGACGTGCCGGGGTAGTAGTAGCGCAGGATCTGGCGGTAACCCAGCCCCTTGGTCGCCGCGCGCTGCGCGCCGTACTGCGAGAGACCGCGCCCGTGACCGTTGCCGTGCCCCACGACCGTGATCGAGGCATCCCCCGGCACCTGCCAGGTCGTGGCGGAGGCCGACGGTGCCGCTGCGACGAGGCTGGCTGTCGACAGGGCGAGCGTGAGGACGAAGGTGCGGACCCGAGAGGACGTCATCGGCGCACCCTACAAAGTGACGAGGCCAAACGGTGCTTCCACCGTGAGGCGAGCGAGGCCGAGCTGCCGACCTCAGACCCGGTGCAGCCTCCGGGCCGCCTCGGCGATGGAGCCGCTCATCGACGGGTAGACCGTGAACGCCTGGGCGAGCTGGTCGGCCGTGAGCGACTCCGCGACCGCGATGGAGACCGGGTGGATGAGCTCCGAGGCGCGGGGGCCGACGACGACCCCGCCGACGACGATGCCGGTGCCAGGACGGCAGAGCAGCTTGACGAAACCGTCGTGGACGCCCTGCATCTTGGCGCGGGGGTTGCCCGACAACGGGAGCGTGACGACCTCGGCCTGGATCTCACCGGCGTCGACGGCCTTCTGGGTCCAGCCCACCGTGGCGATCTCGGGGGCGGTGAAGACGTTGGAGGAGACCTTCTTGAGGTCCAGCGGGTGCACGGTGTCGCCGAGGAAGTGCCACATCGCGATGCGGCCCTGCATGGCCGCGACCGAGGCGAGCATCAGCACGCCGGTGCAGTCTCCGGCGGAGTAGACCCCCCGGGCCGACGTGCGGGAGACGCGGTCGACGTTGACGAAACCGCTGTCCTTGAGGATGACGCCGGCCTCCTCCAGCCCCATGTCGGCAGTGTTCGGGACCGAGCCGAGCGCCAGGATGCAGTGCGAGCCCTGGATGCTGCGACCGTCGGTGAGCGTGACGGTGACGACGTCGCCGGAGCGGGTCACCGACTCCATCCGCGACTCGGAGAGGAGCTTCATGCCACGGCGCTGGGAGACCTCCTCGAGCACCAGCGAGGCGTCGGCGTCCTCGCCGGGCAGGACGCGGTCTCGCGAGGAGACCAGCGTGACCGGGATGCCGAGGGCGAGGTAGGCGCTCGCGAACTCGGCGCCGGTCACACCCGATCCCACGACGATCAGCTCGGTGGGGACCTCGGTGAGGTCGTAGACCTGCTCCCAGGTGAGGATCCGCTCGCCGTCGGGCTGGGCCGTGGGCAGAGTGCGGGGCGAGGCGCCGGTGGCGACCAGGATCGCATCGGCATCCAGGCTCTGGTCACCGACGACGACCCGGCTGGGGCCGTCGAGACGACCGTAGCCCTGGACTACCTGGACGTTCTCCTTGGCCAGACGCCGCGCGATGTCGGCGGACTGGTCGGCCGCGAGCTGCTTGACCCGGGTGTTGATGCGGGCCAGGTCGACCGAGATGGTCGTGGCGGCGTCGCCCTGCTGGTCGTGGAAGTTGACCCCGAGCTCGGCGGCGCCCGCGACCTCGGTCATGAGCTCGGCCGTGGCGATGAGGGTCTTGCTGGGCACGCAGTCGGTGAGGACCGCCGAGCCACCGAGCCCGTCGGTGTCCACGACCGTGACCTCGGCACCCAGCTGGGCCGCGACCAGTGCCGACTCGTAGCCGCCGGGGCCTCCCCCGATGATGACGACCTTGTTGGACTCGGGTCCTCCGCTCATGGTCAGCCCTCTAGAAGTTGATCATGTGGCCGGCGATGCCGTGGATGGCTTCCTTCACGGACTCACCGAGCGTCGGGTGGGCAAAGACGTTGCGGGCGACCTCGTCGGCCGTCAGGTCCCAGGTCTGGGCCAGGGTCAGCACGGGCAACAGCTCGGTCACGTCGGGGCCGATCAGGTGGCCGCCGATGATCTCGTTGTGCTCGGCGTCAGCGATGATCTTGACGAAGCCGACCGTGTCGCCCAGGCCCTGCGCCTTGCCGTTGGCCGAGAAGGGGAACGTCGAGGTCTTGACGTCGTAGCCCTTGTCCTTGGCCTGCGCCTCGGTGTAGCCGAACGAGGCGATCTGCGGCTGGCAGTAGGTCGCGCGCGGGATCATGTCGAAGTTGATCTCCTGCGTCTCGGCGTCGGCGATCGTCTCCGCTGCGACGATGCCCATGGCCTCAGCCACGTGGGCGAGCATCATCTTGCCGGTGACGTCACCGATGGCGTAGACGCCGTCGACGTTGGTGCGCCCCCGTGCGTCGATCGCGATCGCACCGCGATCGGTCAGCTCGACGCCGGTCGCGTCGAGGCCGAACCCCTCGACGCGCGGGGCGAAGCCGAAGGCCGCGAGCATCTTGTCGGCCTCGAGGACCTGCTGGTCCCCGCCGCCGGCGGGGCTGACGGTCACCTTGACGCCGCTGCCGGTGTCCTCGACCTCGTCCACCTTGGTCGAGAGCAGGACCTTCACACCCAGCTTCTTGTACTGCTTGGCGAGCTCCTTGGACACGTCGGCGTCCTCGGTGGGCACCATCCGGTCGAGGAACTCCACGATCGTGACGTCGACGCCGAAGTTCTTCATCACGTAGGCGAACTCGACGCCGATGGCGCCGGAGCCGCCGATGATGATGGAGCCCGGGAGCTCCGGGTCGAGGATCTGCTCCTCGTAGGTCACGACGTTCTCGGAGACCTTCATGCCCGGCAGCATCCGCACGGTCGCGCCGGTGGCGAGGATCAGGTCGTCGCACGTGTAGGACGTCGTGTCTCCCGACGTGTCCTTGACGTCGATCGCCTTCGGACCGGTGAGCGTGCCCCACCCATCGATCTCGGTGATCTTGTTCTTCTTCATCAGGAAGTGGACGCCCTTGACGATGCCGGCGCTGACCTGGCGCGAGCGCTTGTGCGTCGGCCCGTAGGACATCGTGGCGTCGCCCTCGATGCCGAACTTGGCCTTCTCGTGGGTCAGGAGGTGCGACAGCTCGGCGTTCTTGAGCAGCGCCTTGGAGGGGATGCAGCCGACGTTGAGGCACACCCCGCCCCAGTACTGCCCCTCGACCACGGCGACCGACTTGCCGAGCTGGGCTGCGCGGATGGCGGCGACGTAGCCACCAGGGCCAGCACCGAGGACGAGAACATCGAAGTGGGTCACGAAACCACCCTAGGCCCTGTGCCGTTAACCTTCAGCCGTGACCCTGTACGCCGCCTACGGGACGAACCTCGACCCCGCCCGCATGGGCGAGCGCTGCCCACACTCCCCCCTGCAGACGACTGGCTGGCTCGAGGGCTGGCGGCTCACCTTCGGGGGTGAGGAGCACGGGTGGGACGGATCGCTGTCGACGATCGTCCAGGATCCCTTCGAGCAGGTCTTCGTCGCGGTCTACGACATCACCGAGGACGACGAGTCCCAGCTCGACGGCTGGGAGGCCGCCGACTCCGGGCTCTACCGCAAGACCAAGGTGCGCGTGTCCACGCTCAACGGCGAGGTCGTCGTGTGGACCTACGTCCTGGACGCCTACGAGGGTGGGCTGCCCTCCGCGTCCTACCTCGGGGTCCTCAGCAACGCCGCAGAGGCCGCGGGCGCCCCCGACGACTACGTGGGGGCCTTGCGGCTCCGGCCGTGCCGTTCCAACGGCGCCTGAGCCTAGAGTGCTGCCCGTGATCCCCACGACGCCTGACAGCCCCGACCACTCGCCGTACGACCTGGCGGCCGAGGCCGCGGCCCGGCTCGCCGAGCTCACCGGTGTCGAGCGCCACGACGTCGCGCTCGTCCTCGGCTCGGGCTGGCTCCCCGCCGTCGACGCGCTCGGCGAGGCCACGGCCGAGATCGACACCACCGACCTGCCCGGCTTCTCGGCCGCCGCGGTCGCCGGTCACTCGGGAAAGATCCGCTCCATCCGTGCCGGCGAGCGCAACCTGCTGGTCTTCCTCAGCCGCACCCACTACTACGAGGGCAAGGGCGTCGCCGCGGTCGTGCACGGCGTGCGTACGGCGGCCGCTGCCGGCTGCTCCACGATCGTGCTCACCAACGGCTGCGGCGGTCTCAAGGAGACCTGGACCCCCGGCACCCCGGTGCTGATCAGCGATCACGTCAACCTCACCGGCCGCTCCCCGATCGTCGGCGCCACCTTCGTGGACCTGACCGACCTCTACTCCGCGCGTCTGCGAGCGCGCTGCCGCGAGGTCGACCCCACCCTCGACGAGGGCGTCTACGTCCAGTTCCCCGGCCCGCACTACGAGACCCCGGCCGAGATCGCCATGGTCCGCGCGATCGGTGGCGACCTGGTCGGCATGAGCACCGCGCTCGAGGCGATCGCAGCCCGTGAGGCCGGCATGGAGGTCCTCGGCATCAGCCTGGTCACCAACCTGGCGGCCGGCATCACCGGCGAGCCCCTCAACCACGAGGAAGTGCTCGCAGCCGGGAAGGCAGCAGCCTCGCGGATGGGCGAGCTGCTGGGCCGAATCGTGCCCACGATCTGATGGTGGGGACGATGAGGGTGCTCGTGACCGGCGCCGCCGGCTCGATCGGTCAGGTCCTGACCGTGGGGCTCACCGACCGCGGCCACGACGTGGTCGGGCTCGACCGGGTCCCGCAGCCCGAGGGCGGCGTCCTCGCCTGGCACGTGGCCGACTGTGCCGATCCCGACGCGGTCATGGCGGTCCTCGACGAGGAGTCCGTCGACGCCGTCGTGCACCTGGCCGGCCACCCCGGTGAGGCCTCGCTGCCCGACTCCCTCACCTCCCACGTCATCACGACGGCGGCGTTGCTCGACGCCTGCGTGGCCCGGGACGTCACGCGCTTCGTCTACGCCGGCTCCAACCACGCCGTGGGGCGCACGCCGCGCGCCGAGGCACCCACCGTCGGGATCGCCGTACGACCGCGTCCGGACACGTTCTACGGCGTCGGCAAGGTCGCCGCGGAGGCGGTCATGTCGCTCTACGCCGACCGCTACGGCATCGATGCGCTGTCGTGCCGGATCGGGTCGTTCCTGCCGCGTCCCGAGACGGTGCGCAACCTCGCGACCTGGCTCTCCCCCGACGACTGCGTGCGGATGGTCGAGGCCTGCCTGACCACGCCCGCACCCGGCTACGCCGTGCTCTACGGCATCTCCGCCAACACCCGCGCCTGGTGGGACCTCGAGCCCGGCCGCGTCCTGGGCTACGAGCCGTTGGACGACGCCGAGGAGTTCGCCGCAGACATCGTGGCCCGCGAGGGGGACGACAGCGAGAACGCGGTCGTCGGTGGGCCCTTCGCCGGCGAGACCTTCTTCCGACCCGCGCTGGACCGGGCCACGACCTGAGGCGTTGACTGAGGTCATGACCCTCTCGCGACGCACCCTCGGCACGACCTCCCATGACGGCTCACCCCTCGAGGTGTCCGCCCTCGGCCTCGGCTGCATGGGCATGTCGGAGTTCTACGGCACCGGCGACGAGGCCACCGGGATCCACACCATCCACCGCGCCCTCGACCTCGGCGTGAGCTTCCTCGACACCGCCGACATGTACGGCCCGTTCACCAACGAGCGCCTGGTCGGGAAGGCGATCGCCGACCGTCGCGACGAGGTGCAGCTGGCCACCAAGTTCGGCAACGAGCGGGCAGAGGACGGCACCCGGATCCGGATCAACGGCCTCCCCGACTATGTCCGCTCCGCGTGCGACGCCTCGCTGAGGCGCTTGGGCGTGGACCACATCGACCTCTACTACCAGCACCGCGTCGACCAGACGGTCCCGATCGAGGAGACGGTCGGAGCGATGAAGGAGCTGGTCGAGGCCGGCAAGGTCCGCCACCTCGGGCTCTCGGAGGCATCGGCCGACACGATCCGGCGCGCCCACGCAGTCCACCCGATCACCGCGCTGCAGACCGAGTGGTCGCTCTTCTCCCGCGACCTGGAGGACCAGGTCCTGCCGACCGCCCGCGAGCTCGGCATCGGTGTGGTGCCCTACTCGCCGCTCGGTCGGGGGCTGCTGACCGGCGCGATCACCTCGGAGGAGGCGCTCGAAGCAGGCGACGCGCGTCGCACCTCCTACTTCCCTCGCTTCCAGGGCGAGGCCCTCGAGGCCAACCTGGTCCTCGTCGCCCGCATCCGCGAGCTCGCCGACGCGCACGGCTGTACGCCCGGGCAGCTCGCGCTGGCCTGGGTGCTCGCGCAGGGCGACGACGTGGTGCCGATCCCCGGCACCAAGCGCGTGTCCTACCTGGAGGAGAACGTGGGGGCCGCGGCCGTGGTGCTCAGCGCCGAGGACCTCGCCGCGCTCGACGCCGCCGTCCCGCGCGACGCGGTCGCCGGTGCGCGCTACGGCGACATGAGCTCGATCGACGCCTAGTCGAGCAGGTCGAGCAGGTCGAGCAGGTCGAGCCGCACCGTCAGGACTCGACCGCGCGCGCCGGCAGCCGGGTCATGGCCCCACGCTACGGTGCCGCTATGACCTCCGACCTCGCCCCGCTCCTGGACCGTGCCCGCGCCTGGGTTGCCGAGGACCCCGACGACGTGACCCGCGCCGAGCTCGAGCAGGTCATCGCCGACGTCGAGGCCGGGGGCGACGCGGCCGACCTGGCCGATCGCTTCGACGGCACCCTGGAGTTCGGCACGGCCGGGCTGCGTGGCGCACTCGGCGCCGGCTCCAACCGGATGAACCGGGTCGTGGTGCTGCGCGCCGCGGCCGGGCTGGCGGCGTACCTCCGTGAGCAGGGCACCGTCGGGCCGGTCGTCATCGGCTACGACGCCCGCCACAACTCCGACGTCTTCGCGCGCGACACCGCCGAGGTCATGACCGGCGCCGGCATGACGGCGTCGCTGCTGCCGCGACCGCTGCCCACGCCGCTGCTGGCCTTCGCGATCCGTGAGCTGGGGTGCGTCGCCGGGATCATGGTGACCGCCAGCCACAACCCGCCGGAGGACAACGGCTACAAGGTCTACCTCGGCGACGGCAGCCAGATCGTGCCGCCGGCCGACACCGGCATCGCCGACCAGATCGCCGCCATCGGTGCGCTCGCCGACATCCCGCGCGGGGCCCCCGGCACGGTGCTCACCGAGGACGTGGTGGACCGCTACCTCGACACGGTCGCCGACCTCGCCGTCGACGGACCGCGCGACCTCGCTCTCGTGTACACCCCACTGCACGGGGTCGGCGGCGTCCCGGTCGTGCAGGTCCTCGAGACCGCCGGCTTCGACGCGCCGCGCGTGGTCGAGGAGCAGGAGCAGCCCGACGCCGACTTCCCGACCGTGGCGTTCCCCAACCCCGAGGAGCCCGGCGCGATGGACCTCGCGCTCGCGCTCGCGGCCCGCCACGACGTCGACCTGGTGGTCGCCAACGACCCTGACGCCGACCGGTGCGCCGCAGCGGTCAGGGGCCTGCACGGGTGGCGGATGCTGCGCGGCGACGAGGTGGGCGCGCTGCTGGCCCACCACCTGTTGCGCACCGGGAAGCAGGGCACCTACGCGACCTCGATCGTCTCCTCGTCCCTGCTCGGCAAGATGGCTGCTGCGCACGGCCAGCCCTACGTCGAGACGCTGACGGGCTTCAAGTGGATCGGCCGGGTGCCGGGCCTGGCGTTCGGCTACGAAGAAGCGCTCGGTTACTGCGTCGACCCCGAGCACGTGGCCGACAAGGACGGTGTCTCCGCGCTGCTGCTGCTGTGCGAGATCGCTGCGCAGGCCAAGGCCGATGGCCGCACGCTCCCGGACCTGCTCGACGACATCGCCCTCGAGTTCGGCCTGCACGCGACCGACCAGGTCTCGGCGCGGGTCGACGACATCGCCCAGATCTCGGCCGCGATGGAGCGGCTGCGGACCACCACGCCCACCGAGATCGGTGGGCTCGCCGTCGAGCGCGTCGACGACCTCGCGCTCGGCTCCGAGGCGCTGCCCCCCACCGAGGGCCTGCGCTTCCACCTCGCCGACGGCGCCCGGGTCATCGTGCGTCCGAGCGGCACCGAGCCGAAGATCAAGTGCTACCTCGAGGTCGTCGTCCCCGTGGATCCCGCGGACGGCGTGGAGGCGGCGCGGATCGCCGCTGCCGGCCGGCTCGACGCCCTCGGTGCCGGCATCAAGGCCGCAGCCGGGATCTGAGTCGGTCGGGCCCTCAGACGAGGAACGCCAGCACGGCGCCGAGCGACAGCACGCCCAGGGCGACGAGCTCGGCCCACGCCGGCTGCCGTCGTACCTCCGAGGCGAGCGCGACCTGCTCCGCTGAGCCCAGGCGGAC